>WPCK01046469.1_pt1 | contig 370601 bp, 390 predicted proteins | sample 5399851 | NCBI WGS metagenome assembly WPCK01 (sample SAMN12869471, study PRJNA574797) | sludge metagenome | isolation source: wastewater treatment of pH11 | place: China:Beijing | collected 2019-05-20
AAAACTCCATAGACAGAAATATAACCCTTAAATTTGGAAGAAAAGAGCATTTCATATTACATAAGCAGTGATAAATAGCATGGTTTGTGTAAAAATCCGGCTTTTGGGATTTTTACGAAAGCAACAAACTTTGCGAAAATAGCCTAATAATAAGCATAATAGGTATTACAAAAACTTGTATGAAAAGAGCCTTATGTAAGATAACTTAATAATTGATCAAAAGAATCGATCTCTGCATATGGTTTAATTTCCGTATCATTGGGAAGCATATGAGGATTGAACCAAATGCCATTAATGCCTACATTTTGACAGCCACCAATGTCCTTTTCTAAGTCATCTCCGACGAATAATACGTCTTCAGGTTGAAGACTAAGCTTATTTAAGGACAATTCAAATATACGTTTGTCAGGTTTACTAAATCCTACTTCCTCAGAAATGATTACGATATCAAAACAACTATTTAAATTAGTGTTTACTAACTTAGCTTTTTGCCTATGTGTTGAACCGTTTGTGATAATTGCCACTTTCGTTTGCTTCTTAATTGTATTGATGATTTTTAATAGATTTTGGTTAATAGAAAAACAGAGCGGAAAATGTTTATCCCAGAAATCTTGAATGTCATTGCGTCGCAATCTATCCTTCGGTGGAAACTCCTCAAAAAATGTCTCAAAAACTTCTGTCTTATCATGAGAACCATAGCTTCTCTTATCATATTCTTTGAATTTATGTAACATATCATTTTCTGTTGAATGTTTAACACCCTTATAACAAGTTTCTAACAAAATGGAAAACATGTGATCAACTGCTTTATCTCTATTCAGTAAGGTGTCATCTAGGTCAAATAACATCGCTTTACAATCTCTCAAGTAACTTCACGACCTTTCTAACATATTTAAGAAGATTTATTCCTCACTCTTTTATATTCTTTTAAAAATATAATTGCTCCAACAATAAGTATGACTCCAATTATTCCTAGTCCAATCTCAAAGACACCATGTGAATTAAATAAAATTGTTATATTCCCAATTCCCAGAAGTAAAAATGCTATGCCAGTAAATAAATAATAAACCGGTATTTTTTTCTTATCGGTGTTAGCGTTCACCTAACCACCCCCAGACGACAATAAAAGTTCTAATAATCTATCAAATCATTCACCTCATTTTAACATAAAATACCAATCTACTTGTAAAATATAGTTGTTTAATATAAACGATTAATTACCTAGTGACACTTCAACTAATGAAAAAAAATAAAAATGCCTACCAAGTAGATAGACATCTTCCCTGCATCTTCGTTTATCTACTTTCACGAACTTAATGCTAATACGCTAGTCTAGTCAGTATATAAAGCTAATTCAGCTTTAATGTGTGCTCTGATTTTTTCTAGACATTCATCAATCGTCTTCGCAAAAATTTTCTTTCCATTCACGATTGCATATGGGCTTCTGGCGCACATCCCGCAGAACGACAAGCAAGTAGTAATCATTACAACCACTTCTGGAAACTCACTTTCAATTATTTGTTCGATATCTATTTCTGTAATAATATTTGCATCGCAAACTTCTACAACGACGATTCCCATGCTGTTCTTTCCTTTCTAAATCATTATGTTTAGCATGTCCTATTCTAGTCGACACTATCGAAGAAAAGAAGTTAACCCTAGTCAAGGCTAACTTCCACATCACTACTTCTTTTCTCTAATCGCACATTTCTCACTCGGTTTCCTGTAAAAATTAAACCGTCGTCATCAAAATGAACCAAAAACGTAAACGTCGCATTGATTACAAACGTCTTTTCATCCACCTGATAAAGGACTTGCTCTCCATATCGAGAATGCGAGAGAAGTAACTTCCCTTCTTTCTCAACCACATCATAAAACGTGTCTAACTCATCACTTTCGTAGCGGCCCACGTATTTTGAACTTTCCGTTAGTTGGAATGGCCTAAGCTTTTGTAACGTGTAGAATGTATCATTTGCTTTAAGAACACTATTTTCTCCAAAAAAGAAATCATAGTCTAGAAGATCTGATCTAAAGTGATTACCTGACACATGCTTCAATGGTGTATCATCATAAGGATGAGTGACATGTGGTTTACCTTCTTTTATGGAAAAAGTGAAAGTCATAATGTAAGGTGTGGATACCGAATAATAGGTTCCTGCCACTTCATCCTGATTGAAAACATGTTCATATTCCTGAGGCAATTTTCCTTTATCGATCCTTTTTTCATGTCCAAAAACGACGTCAGCTACGGCAAAAGCAGCATCCTTCATCGGCGTATTTTGGGTATTGGAGAACAAGACAATGTCAAGATCCGCTTCTGTAAAACGAAGCATCGCACTCCGATAGGCAGCGTCTGCCCCGCCGTGCTCGATATAAGCATTACCTTTATATTTTCCTACAAAAAGGCCACCAGCATAACTACTTTTCTTGCCGTCTGTGAGTACTGGCGAAGCGAACATATCTTCTAGCGTCTGTTGTGAACAAATCGTAGGTTTTTTATAATTTCCCATCCACTTTAGAAAATCAGTAACTGTAGTATTTAGCGATGTCGCTCCCACTGTTCCATAGTTTAATACACTGTAGTAAAAACGCCCTGTCCCGTCATCATAATAGGAACTTGCTTTATTTGGAATTACATCCCAGTAATTTTCTTTAAATGATGTTTGGTGCATTCCTAGTGGTTGAAAAATTCTTTCATTAGCAAACTCTTGAAGATTTTTTCCCGATAGTTTTTCAACGATATCTGCCAATAAGGTAAAATTAGAATTACTATAGAGAAATTCAGATTGCGGTTGAAAATTTAGTTCTCGCTGCTTCGAAATTATCGAGAGTGCATCTTTTTGAGTAATCGTATCAACAATTCTTACACCACTTAAACCTAATAGTTCCCATTGATCTCTAATTCCACTGACGTTATTCATTAGCTGACGAATTGTTACAGGTTCTTTAAAGTTAAAATACCCAGATAGATGCGCTCTAACATCATCATCAATTGAAAGCAAACCATCTTCTTGTAACAAAAGTACACACATAACCGTCACTTGTTTCGAAACCGATGCTACATGAAATACGGTTTCGTCATTCACAGGGATCTGATGCTCTAGCGATGCATAGCCGAAATTTCTTTTATAGATAAGCTGACCACCCTTCCTTACCACCACCTGCCCACCAGGACAGACTCCCGCTTGCCACCGCGAAAAAATCGCATCGATCTTTTGTTCAAGATTGTTCATGTCATACCTCCAGAAAAACATATTATTTTATTAGTTCGAACATTTTTGGAAAATCCCTTTTTTTATTGCGAAATCTAACATCTGTCTGTCGAAAATTCGTATTTATATGATCGACTTTAACCACAGAAGAGAATATAATGATCTAAAAGGAGGTGGTAAACGTGGAAGAAATCTTAAACAAAATCTTAGCAAAACTCGATAAGCTAGAAGAAGGACAAAAGAAGTTTGACAAAGAACAAGCTAATATGCGGCAGGATCTTTCGAAGGTCGTACAAGAACAATCCAACATGCGGCAGGATCTTTCGAAGGTCGTACAAGAACAATCCAACATGCGGCAGGATCTTTCGAAGGTCATACAGGAACAAGCCGAGATGCGTAAGGAGATGGCATTTTTTTATGGTAGTCTGATGAGGAAAATGGATGAAACGAAACTCGAATTAAGCAGTGAGATTAAGCAAATTAGCAAAGTTCAGCAAGAACACCAAATCGTACTGAAATATCTGAACCAGAAACAATAACGACTTCTAAGCAAGTACTAGACAAATATTTTTCCCCAAAGATACCTCAGCATAACTTATATTCCATAAAAATTAGGAGTTAACCGAATATAAGGTCAACTCCTATTAAATATTTTTTTTCCTCTTCACCTATATAGATTTAGATTTCAAACTTCGGTTTGTCCATACCATATGGACTCTAATGTCAATTTGTCCACAAACGGTGTCAGGCACCTTTAATAAGGCACCATTATTCAAACAACGCCAGCTGCTCGCTTTCTCCTAGTCGTTCGATGGTTTTTGGTTCATGGTCCTGGAAGTAGGCATGGTGTAGCCATTTTTCTTTTGTCATGACTTTTTTAGTAGCCTCTGTGGAAGCTCTTAGTCGACAGCTATAGATGACAGGGAAATAGTCTTGGAGAAACTTCCCTTCTGCGTGAGCAGTTAAGGCAATAATCTGAAAACCTAGTTGATCAGCGACGAAAAATACTGGGCTTAGCACATGTTCACTAGACGCTTTCCCGAATGGATTATCAAGAATAACCGCCCGATGTCGTTTCATATTCACCTCAAGGTGCTGTTTTTTCTCTGCAACATAATTTAAAATCCCTAAGAAAAGCGTCATATTCTTACTCCATTTTTCACCACCAGACCAGACATTACTTTGCTCCCATGAATACGATCGTGTTGAGACTTTATTGTCATTGGTTACTTTACGACAATTAACTTTCATCACTTCGTTATTTAAGACCATCTGCAACAATTGCTTCGTCTGTAGCCACATTTCAATTTCTTTGCGGACTTTCCCTTCATCTGTGTTGCCTTCATTTGTTTTATAGCGATCAGATTCTAACTGCGTCAAAATCCATTCAATATAATCTCGAATCCGCGATTTCCCTACTTCCTCCTGCCACTCAGGAATGGTAAATGTAAAAATTTGTTTCCAATCATTCTCTACCTTCACTTTCGTTTTCTTCGGTATTTGTTTAAGTCCATCTACGACCGTGAGGAGATGGGTATGAATTTGTGTAATGAATAACTGTAAATCCTCATCGCTCTTTCGTATATGTTCATTTGCATAATTAGAGATCTTCTCAATCCGGATCAACATATTTTTCTTAAACTCATGTAGTTCCTGATACGTTTGCTTGACATCAACACCGGTCGTCGCCATTTGCTGCAATTTTATATCCGAGATTTGGTGTAAACAAAACTCTCTAAACTTCCGCTTAGCTCGCTCTACTTCCTTTCTTTCGTTCTCTACTTTTTCTTTCTTCATAGAAAGCTCATTAGTCACTTCTTTAACAAAGCTTATCCGATTATAGGTAAACGTAAGGATCGTCTCCGCAGTAATGTCACTTGCAACAACATCAGGAGCGAGAAAATGATGTCCTTCATCATAGCGATCTAAGCCCCGTTCAGCTACTTCTACATTTTTCAGCTCTTTCCCCATCCTCGCAAGCTCTTGGTCAATGTAGGCCTTCTTTTCTTTGAGGATTTGATCTTCAGCAGTTAATTCATCCTTAATGTCCGTGATTGATAGGTGAAATTCGTAAATCTGTTGACCAGCAAATTCTCTACCGAACTGCTCAAGCTGCATTTCCAACTTTCCTTTTTGAGTATCTTTTCGAGATGAATGCTGTCTTACTTGTGTTTGCACCTTGTCGATCTCAGTGGTTAATGCCGACATTTTGCTAGATAAAGCTTGTAGCAGCTGAACCCCATCTCCAGGAAACTCTCTGTTTTCATCAAGGTAACGATGTTCATTTCTTAGCTCATTGATTTCATTGTTTAATCGTTCGAGTAACCGAAGCAGACCATTCTGTTTTTCGAGAAGCTCACCATGAGACACAGTGATTTCACGAATTTTAAACTCTAACTCTCGGATGATCTCCAAAATATTCTTCTTCGTTTGATCTGAATAAATAGGCGTTAACGATTGCAATTCTTGGTAACGATCATTTCTTTTAATAATACTTATTTCGTTCTCAAGAACACTGACACGATCGCTCAACCCCTGCTTTTCTTCTTGAAAATAGGTTAAATCTCGTTCAACACGAGAAAGTTCCTTCGATAAACTCAGTCGTTGTTCATTGGTTTTTTCTACCTTTTTACCTTCTTCAGCAACCTCTTTTGAAAATTGAAGATATGTTTGTCCTTTTTCAATTTTTTCACCAAGCCCTTGCTTTTCTTCGATAAAATTAGCCCTAGATAATGACACTACTTGAATTTTAGCGCGAATATCTTTAACGATCGTTTTCTTTCGCTCAATTGTAGCTGACATCTCTTCACTTTTTCTTGTCAATGCTGCCACTTCTTCAGTTAACTGTTTAAAATCCTCATAAGGATTTCTCATAAGAAAAGCTTGTAATTCCTTTTGAACCTCTTTCCATAGCTGAACTTCCGCTTCTTTTTGTTCCCTAAGGCTTGTTAGTTCCTGAGCTTTTGCTTCGATTTGTTTTTGCCATTCTTTAAATGAAACGGGATCCAAGTTACCGTTCCAAAAAGATGGAGCAACCCATGTCTCGAAGTTACTTTCTTGGATCGAAGCTGCTTCCTCAGTTGTTAAGATAACAATTGGAAACTGTAGCTGCTCCGACATTTGTAATATCTTTTCCAAAAGCTGCGGTTTGACTTTATTTGTTGTTATTAAAGTGACTGGCCACAGTGGATAGTTATTCTTCTTCACACGCTCTTCTTCAGGTAACGTTTGTAAATACTCAACACCTGTAACTACATAATCCAACTGGTTTTTTAGGGATGACAATTGCTGCTGAAGGTAGGCATCACTGAAAAATGTATCTTGGTGGCGATGATCATCGACAAAACGGTAACCTAACCGCTCTTTATATAAGAGTTGATCACGCTGTTTTTGAAGATTACCTAAATCTTCTACTAGGCGTTTCTTAATCGTTTCCTCTTGAAGATAAATATTTTCTAAGGTAGCCCATTGAGGTCGAACAATCGAGAGCTTTTTAATTAATAGTTCTTCAGCATGACTAATCTCAGATAGTTGGTACGAGCGTTTCTCTCGTTCTTTTTCCACCTCAAAATATTCCGCTCGAAGCACCTCGATGTTAGCTTCTAGCTCTAGCTGTTCCTTAGACAGTCGTTTCTCCTCTTGCAACAAACGAATCATTTCTTCATCCAAAAATTGAAAACGCTCATTCCATTTCGTTAGCTCGACTTTAACATCTTCTTGGTTTGGGTTCGACAGTAAGTACTGCTTAAGACTTTCCATATCCTTTATACGTTGGTCCATCTTAGCTTTTGCCACTGAAATGATTTCATCTAACTTTCGTTGTTCGTTTCGTAACTCCTCCTTTTGGTTTGTCCCTTGGTCAATTCGGTTAATGATTGGCTGAAGTTCAAGTTTTAGACTCTGTATCTCTTTTATTAATTTCTCAATTTCGCGCATGTAAATACCAAACAACGTTTGCTTTGCCTCTTCAAGCTGTTCCTGATAATCTTCTAAGCGATCATCTTGATCAAGCATAGATATCTCAGACTTAATGTGACTTAACCATTGGAGCTGTTCATATTGTTCCCGTTTTTTGTCAGCAAGTTTCAATGAATAGTAATCAGTACGCACGCGCTTCAACTCTTCTTCCGTTTTCGCAAGCTCTGCTACACTACTCAAATACTCTTTTTCTAATGTTTGATAGGTTATCTCTTCTTGTAAGATTTCAAAAGACGATTTTTTCAAGCGTTGGAGGTCGTACTTCCCCTTCCAATCCTCTAGCATTTCTAGTTTAGCAGTTTGCTCCTGTAGTAAATGTTGTTTTTGTTTGGTTATTTCATTCCATAAACCTCTGGCAAATTGTTTGGATTTTCCGTACTCAACCTCTACATCATGGAACTTCTTAACAGTCGCCACAAAATGGTCTAATTCATGCTCTATTTTGCGATTTTCATCAATCGTTTCTTTTAGTTTTTTATAATTTTTAAAACTAGCAAGCTGTTTGTCAAACATATTGGCAAACATTTTTTCATCATGCCCAATAATCGAGTTTTCGACAGTTGGAATTAACAGCCGGTCAAACAGCTGATTCGTACTTTTACAATCATCGAAAAAAGCTTCAACTCCACCTTCAGAACTGTTAATTTTGACAATACTTTCCCACTCGCTCGCAATAATATGGTACTGTTCCTCAAGAAATGCCTTATATTCCTTAATTGTATTAAATGTATTGGCGTTGAAAGAACGTTCGCGCATACCACTATAATAATCCTGAATTTCACCACGTTCTGCAGGCCGTCTACCGTCTTTCCCTTCTCTAGTAAAAGGAATACCTTCAATTCCATGAGGATCATTTGCGGCATATTCGTACACATAGCGAAATGAATCGAGACCATGCTTTGTCATAAACAGTGAAACGGCAGTCACGACATAACGTCTCGGCTGATCATTCTTAATCCATTCAATCGCAATATGTGCAGGTGAATTTTCCAATACTAATGTACTTTTTATTTTCCGATCGGCAAAATCAACGTGTGGAAGGATCGCCTGAATCGCCGTCTGGATGAAGACTGTTTTTCCGCCTCCGTTTTCTAGTAAAATTGCGCCGTTATGGCCGTCAAACAGAAACACTTCGTCATTGTAACGTTTGTTGCCTTCCTCATACTGCACGTTAACTAAGCGAATTTTGCTAATTGCTGGCATCTTCATCCCCCTTTTCAAAACCGTAAATAAACTCAAAAATACCCTTGTTGTACTCCACTTCCATAAAGAAGCGCTGAATAATCGTTTTCGCCTTTTCTGTTAAAGTGATTTCATCGTTTCCGATCTCTTGGATTAATCCTTGATCGACAAGGAATCGCTTAACCGTATCAATAAAACTTAACCGACTAATCGTATTTCCCGCTTGCTTCTTCGCGGTTTCTTTAATATCATCCATATCGTCCCACTTTTGAATAACGATGCTCCAATTATAAGAAAACTCTTTCTCTAATTCTTTTAACGCTTGTTCCTCATGCGTCTTTAACTGTTCAATTCGCTCCTGAACTAGGTAAATCCATTCATCTAAGCGAAGAAACTGTCTTGTTGGTTCTTGACTTTGATACGTATCATAAAAGCTACCAAAAAGAATGATCGTCGAAAAATATAATAAATAGATATCACCATTTGTCGCTCCCGTACGTAGATAATTTTTTTTGATCCAGTCATTATTCACATGAAACGGCGAAAGCTTTGTGCGAGGCACAAGAAACAATTGCTCACTCGTTAAAATAATCACACAGTCAACTTCACGACTATACAAATCTAACAGACTGCGAATTTCATCATCTGATTTATAAAGTTGAACGGCATCAAGATCCAATACCCCATCTCTAGCAATTTGAGTGTAGAGTTGAAACGATTTAATCACCTTTTGCTCAGAATAGTTCATCTTTTTCCCCCTCTATAGTGATAAGCATTTCTTGAATAGAAAAACGCTCATACTTTTTAATAATCTGTTTTCCCTCTTTTATAACTAACGTTCGCTTTCCTAGCAGTGCGATTGCCTCTGTAAAAAGTGTCTTTCTTTCTTCATTACTAAAATCTCCTGCTGCAACTGGAGATCTTTGATGGAGGAATAACCAAAATTCATAAAAGTAGCGCTGCTTATATAAATCACTGTGACTCGTCTCTTCTAAAAAAGTAATAAAGTCACTGAGTGACTCTCCCTTGCCTGCTTCTACAGCAAGTAAAAATTGCTCCATAATCAGCTTGTACTTTTCCGTTAGCCACTTCCGATACGGTTCATCAACCACTTCTTTTTCGACCTCGATAAACCCATGTTCGACTTTTTCTTCGCGATCCTCGGTAATATTTTGCTCAGCAAGGACGGTTAACGGCGACCACAACTTGTTCTCTTCTACTTTTAAAAACGGATGAAGAACACCTTTCATCGCATCCATTGGTAATGGGGTCGAGACTATTCTTGAAACTAGGTCGTGATCAAAATTAAACGACTGGATTCCTGTATAATAAAGCGATTCTTGCGCTGTTATTAACGTTGTATTTTTGAGACTTAACGTCTGTTCAAGGAGTTTGGTATGATCGTAATGAACTCTTTCTAGTTCTCTTGTAATTTTCAATAATAACTCATATGTCTTCTGTTCTTTTTGATGTGTATCCTTTGAATAAAGACGCTCTCTCGTTTCTTTGACAAATTCTCGTAATTCTTTAAACTCCTCATCTTCTCTTGTTAAACGACCATATATATCCTCTAGCAATTGTTTGTAACGCTCAAATGTTTCTTCAGAGACGATACTGCGTTGGATTTCATGCTTTAACTTACTCATGCGAGCCTCTAAACTCTCGACATCAATAGCCATCTCATTAATCTGTCTAAGAGCACCTTTAAATTCCCCTTTATCTAGCTGTTTACGAAGCAATAATTGATTAATAGAGAGCTGAAACTCACTGTAAAACTCTTTCGTTGCAAATACCAATTCAAGACCGTCCTCGTCAAGTGTATAAAATTGTGTATTTGTGACGACATCAAAATCATTCGCTTTTAAGATCGAATATTCAATGATGTCATCTTTCTGCTCTTCCCAATCAAAAAATAGATAGCCACGCTTTTTCCCGGTTGTTGGCCGAAAGGTTTGCACAATGAGCCTAGCAATTTTTTCATAGTCTTCTTCATCTAAGCGGTATTTCAACTGTGTTAATTGTTGCAAAAAAGAAGCTAATTGCTTTACCCCTGTCTTATATTGACGCATTAATTTTTGCTCGAAGAAAAAGAGCAACGTGAGTAGCCCTAGCCCTTTCATATCAATTAACTGACTATCTAAGTCCTGCTCCCTTTTTCGGTCTAGCTCATACAAAGGGTCGAAAAGCGCTAGTCTACGTATCCGTTCTCGGTAACCACTTGTTAACTCCTGGATCTCATATTTGTCCAATCTGTTTCCCTCCATATTCGTTGCAATTCCCTAGTTTTAAGTGTTTCTTGAGGATGGTAGTGGCCATTTTTTAATAAAGTACTTATCATTTCTTGTTCGGTTTCTGAAAAATATGTTAAAAATTTCACTAACGCTTCTTCATTTTCACGTTGATTTGTTTTTCCTTTGGAAGCTGATTTTTCCATACAAGCTTGATAGAAAGGGATTGCCAAATCAACTGGTATTTTTTTATGTAACGAAGCCCAAATCGAAATTCCTTCGCGATCGATGTCACCAAAGTACCAAAACCTGTGGTCCGCTTTTACCGGAAACTGCGCAGTGAATTGGTCAATACTGCTAATCACCGTTTTGCCACTGCCATATATTAAAGTCGAAAAGATAGTATCTGTAAGTGCCGGCAACAATCCTTGGTACGTTGTTTTATTCTCAACAATCAGGTGTAGTTGGTGTGATTGCTGTATTCTAGTTGGATTAATCGCAAACATTAGTGGTTCTGAGACTGGAATAATCTGAAGATCATGAAATAAGCTCAATCTCTCTAAAACTTCTTTTCCCCCTTGTTCAACAATCCATTTTTCATCACCGACAAGCTCATAGCTTCTTTCAGGTGCCGGAACTTGTTCCTCGGGTAGTGAATGCTCCTTTAGATAGTCATCTATCTTTTTAATATAAGGTAGATCTCTTTTCCAGATCGAAGGATCTTTCCGATAATATTCGTCTAAACTAATTGCTTGATGGAATACTTGTCGATAGGATTGTAGTTCTCTATGAAAGTTTTCCGTAAGTAAATGTTTTTGAATTCGATACTGGTAGGCAAGAGAAGGATTTCTTGACGTTCTCTTCTTGGACTTCACTTCTAGAAGAATTTGTTGCTCCTCAAGTTCTAAGATTTGTTTGGCGAACTCATCATAAGTGTTCACAAAAGGAATGAAAAGCGTTTCTAACTCGGTTAGGTTAATCATTTTCTTTTCATGTGTAGCTAATAATTTATTGCTTCGTTCCATTCGACATACACTCCTAAATATTTACATAAACCATCAATACTAATTGTACTAAAATTACAGGAACTTAGCATTAGTTAATAATAGTAATTACTCGCCACCGTAGCATAACCGTGAAAAACCTTCAGTAAACTGTTACTATTAGAGATAAGATCAGTTTGGAAAGGACAAAACAATATGATAAGACAAGCAAAGGTTGATGATTGGCAAGGGATTGCACGGGTTCATGTTGATTGTATTCATACGGACTATGAAGGAATTTTACCTAAAGAAACAATTGCTAAGTTTACCTACCACAACCGTGAAGAACGTTGGAAAAAGGATCTTCCCAATACCATTAAGGGAGGAACGATGAATTTTGTGGCAACTGACCAAGATGGTGAAATCATTGGTTTTGCCTTAGGTGGAACAATGAGGGATGCGCGACTTAGAATTGCCTACACAGGTGAAATTTATGGAATATATGTTCATCCTAGTGCACAAGGTCAAGGATACGGAAAGAAATTATTTGAACATGTTGTCAGCCATCTGGTTTCTCTCCACCATCTATCAATTGCTTCTTGGACATTTAAAGACCATCGCTCGTCTAATTTCTTTGATCATCTTGGTGGTAAGGATATCTACCAAAAAACGACCACGATTGGTGGTCAAGAGTTAAAAGAAGTAGCCTATGGTTGGGATTTTCCAGATGGAGATATTGTCATGAATTAATAACAGAAATTCATAAGGACAAACTCACTTGAGTTTGTTCTTATTTGTCTTACATAATAACCTTCGTTGATACATATTATTAGTAACTTGAATATTGAAGGAGGTAATGTATGGAAACGCAACTTATGTATCTTGTCGTCATTCTATTAATTACTCAATCAATTACCTTACTTGCACTTTTACTCATGTATCGGCGAATAAACCAATCGAACAAACAAACCGAGGCGAGCGAGCGATTATCTCTAAACGACATCATTCCCTCTGTTCGGGCTTTTTCACTCGGTCGCAACAAAACTGTCGATATAAAAAAATTGATCAAAAAGCCTTCACTAATTGTGTTTGTTACCCCACACTCTAGAGCATGTCATCAGTTATTACATGAGTGTCGGTCAAGCTATGAAGAAAACGAAGGGCAATTTGAAATCATTACAGTTATTTTAGGTGGAGAACCTGAAGTACGAAAACTGTTGACGGAACTAGATGTTCCAGGTGAGCACTTATGGGACCCGACGAAAGAAGTTTTTCACCACTTTGGTATTCAAATGGCTCCATATGCTTTTTCTGTGAATAGACATGGCGTGGTCATCGACAAAGGGGATTGTGGAACGAAAGATCAAATTAATCTATTAACCGCCCCACTCTAGCTGCCATACTCCCAAACACCCCACCATCTTCAACTAGCTCATCAATCGTTTTTAGATGATCTGGTTTACCAAGTATTTTATAACCATTAACCGAATGTTCACTGACAGATACCCGATAATTTTCTGCCAGATAATTATTCAGTTTCGTAAGGTTTCGAATATCAAATGTTAAGTGGAAGCTTCTAGAAGACATCATATAGTCTTGATCATTTTTCTTGACTTTCAACTTCTTTAAGTCAGATAAGATACGTTCCATTGTCTCCTGGTCATCAATCGTAACACTTGCTTGCTTATCTCCGTTTTCATACACGTCTATGCTTAGACTTCTGATTTCCGTTTCATCATCGATTTTTTTCGAGATGACTTTTTCAAATGTTGTGAAATAGAGATGATTAACAAGTAGAAATACAACCAGAAATCCAAGAAGAACACGATTTGTAAACTTCCGGCTTATCTCCACCCCAAAGCCACTAATAAGTGAGTAGCCCATCAGGAAAACTGTAATAAGGAGAGCGACCAGTGAAAAGTCTATATAATCATAGATAAAGTGAAAGAAAGAACTCACCTTCAACCCACCACCTTTTCTAAAACTTAGATGCTATTATTCTAACATAAATTGCCAAAATGATATTAGTTTCAATCAAAAAATGGTGTCAAAACCTTGGACACCCTCTATCTCTTCGACCATACATTTAAATATAAGTTTGATAGTGTAACCTCGATAATGGTAGCTTCTTCTAGAGAAACTGTTTTATCATGAGGAAATAAATAATATCCGAATTCGTTTCCTTTTCGATAATTCAAGCCAGTTGACCCTGAAGGAAACAGTTCAAAAGTTTCTCCTCGATAAGTAGCTTTCGCTTTAGCGTGAAAAATATTTGTAAAACCTCTGTCGCTGTAGGCATGCTCAATAGCAGAAACTAACGTTGCGCCATTCAAACTATACGTACCAACCGACCTAAAGTATATTTGGTACTCTACTTCATTATGGGCAAATACCAACGACACATATATTTTATTTTTGCCATCATCATATAATGTCCTGCCTATGTTACTTTCAAGTTCGCGCAAATCAATCTTAACAGTGTATTCCCCATTTACAGGTTTCGCATGGGTTGAATATTCATCAACATTTCCAGCTATATAACGAATACCATTCGTCAAAAGACTAAAAACACCAGTAAACCAGAGAATGAAAAGCATTATAACAGTAATCGAAACAACACCTAGCAATATTTTCGATTTAATACCTACCCCTCCCCTTCATTGCTTATATAACATACATATCCATTTTGTTACTAAAGTTTCCAAAAAAAAAGCAAAGGGTGCCTTTGCTCTTAAATTTTTTTATCTTAATTGACACGCTCAAGCATGTTAAGAAACTTAGCTAAGGCGGGATAGATTTGCAAATCATGTCCTTCTATCTCTTCACCAACAAAAAAGTTACCTAGTGCTTCTTTCACAACTTTAATCGGAACTTCTTGTTCTATTGTTTGTAATGCCGTTAACCAATCTCTAGGCTGATAACTTCTTCTTTCTTTGTATCTCTCAGCTAGCTCAACAGTTGTAGCCCAATCGTTCTCTAAATAAATCTCGAGTGCCAGTAACAATCCGACAAAACTGTTCGAGCGATCCTCAGCTAGTATTTCAATAAAAACCTCCCTCGCCTCCTCAAGTTGCCCTTGTTTCATTAGTGCCTTGGCCATGTAGGATTTGTCTGCTGAAACATCTTCATTGTACGATAATGCTCGCTCGTACCAACTAGAAAACTCAGCCCAATTCTCCTGACGAAAATAAATTCCCGCAACTTGCATGACATTACCAGCACTTGGACTTTTGTCGGCAAGCATTTTCCAATACGGCAATGCCTCCTGTTCTGTATCGCCACTTAACCCTATTAATCTTGTCACCATTCGCAGACTATGAACATCATCTGGATTACCTTCAACGTTTTCTTTATACATCTCAAACGCCTCTTCTACCTTACCACTTAATATCACATTATCAGCCGCAGACAACTCTCTCGCTTTTAGATGAAAAAACGGCAATGACCCCATCGTTTCTTCTCGTAAACGATAGCCATTACTTTGACCGATAGGCTTCCCTTCATCATTAAATGCTTTCACTGACCAAGAAAACAAGCCATCGCTATATGCAAAGCCAAGTATCGTTTCTGGCTTTACTGACGTCCACTCATCACCAGAAAACGAAATTCCTGTTATTACATTGTATAATTGCTCAACTGAAACGGTAATCTCAGCTTCCGTTATCCCCGATCGAATTGGGGAACTAAGAGAACCACCTTCTATTTGAATTTCTCCAAAAAGTGTGTAGCTTGCTGCTCCCTGAGTAGGTTCCCAAGCGAAGGTAATTTCCTGATCACGCACAACCTCGTAATTGGCTGGCTCAAAAATTGTAATAAGAGGGGATAATTCAACCTCATACTCTATCGTTTCTGCTGCTTTTACATCCAACCAGTCGTACATATCGACAGGCCATGACCAACCATCAATTTGATCAAACATAAAGCCAACGTGAATTTGATAGCTTCCTGGAATAACACCACTGAAGGAGAAACTACCATCTGCCTTTGTCACCGTTTGATAGCGCTCATGCTCAGACACTGACCGATTTACCGTATGCTCTTCTCGTAGGAATACTCCAACGTTGTGAACAGGCACACCGGTTGAGCGGATTACCTTCCCTGTCACGACGCCAAAATCGTCAGCTTCATTTTGGAATCGTTCTAACTGTTCAAGATAAGTAACTGCTGATTGAAGCGATGGATACTCAACCATTTCAAAATGTTCGTCTTCTTTCTTCGACTCATTCCAATCGTTAATGGCTTCACTCAATAATGCGACCGCTTCCTCTAATGCACCTTTTTGAACGAATAGTTCTGCTTTTAACCTTGCCAATAGTAAGGGGATATCCCTAAAAACCTCACTTGCGCTTTCTTCAAACCCTTCAATATATGTTTCAGCATCGTCATACTGACCGTTATTGATTGCTATTTCAATTCTCAGTAATTCAAGTTCATGATAATCAAGTGTAGACGCAGAAAAACGTTCTAACCCTTTTTCGATAACAGAAATGGCGTTTTCATAGTCGTTAAGACTTTCATAGTACGACACTAATATTTCAACCACTCTCCGCAAAAAACCATTAGCTGGGGCTTCATTTAGATACTTTTGCAAGTAAGGCTCACTTTCCTCAAGCGTAAATATTCTCTCGCCGGTAGTCGAAGCCCAGTGGGACATTGATGGTCCAATATATACATCATAACGATTGCTCCAAGGCTCCCTTTCAATGATATAATCCTTTATTAAGTCTAATGTGTTAAACCGCTCTTTTTCGATTTGTTTCTGTAGTTGCAGTTTCGCTTCTTCTACATTTCCACTCGCTATCTCCTGACTTATCATTTTTTCTTGTAAAATTGGGTGTAGACCGTAGACATAAACGATGCTACATGATAACAAAACAAAAATCCCTGCTAGTAGATGTTTGATTTTCATTTTGATCACTTTTTACTCACCACCTCGTATAAATCACTCCAATAATAATTCCCACCAACTTGAATTAACTGCCGGTGTTGTTCAGGTTGATCATCCAGAAATGTTGGAATAAAGCTAACACTAAAAAGGATGGCTACAGTAACCGTAATTGGCACTAGCGGTACGGTAATCTCTTTATTTAACCAGTAACGGATTTTCTCAGACAATTTCTTTGGATGTGTTCTTTGTAAAACTTTAGCGGAACCCGAAAAGGAAACATGAGCCAACTCACTATCTAACTTTTGCTTAACTATTTTTTTATCACTTTGCAATGTCAACTCCACCTTTCATTAGTTCTATTTTCAAGAGAGTTCTTGCTCGAGCCAACCTAGTTTTCACCGTGTTTTCATTTTCTTTTAGAAATGCTACAATTTCTTTTATCGTTAGCTCTTGGAAATAATACAATGTGATAGCTTCACGATAATGATAAGGTAATAGTGTAATAGCATCACGCAATTGTTGATCTCTCCAAGTAGCAATCAATGTCTCCTCAGGTAGTAGTTCATGTTCATCAATGAGGTGATCTTCTTGTTCCTGCTCCTGGTGTAGAAAAATATTTTTCCAACTCCACTTTCTCATTCGCCCTCGACATCCATTCGCAGTGATCATCAGTAGCCAGCTCCTTAGCTTCCTTTCATCATGAAGCTGGTGAATTTTTTGATACGCTGTAACAAATGTATCTTGAACAACTTCTTCAGCGAGATGAGGATCTTTCACCAGCAATATCGCGGTACGAAGGAGGCTGTCGCCGTACCTATCCATCATTTCAATGACCGCTGCTTCCTCTTTTTGCTTCAAACGCTCGACGAGATTCACTTCTTCGCCCCCCTCTCAATAATTAAGATGCCGGTACGTTTCCAAAGGTTTCACTATTTTGGAAAAATTATATTTTTAGCTTAATTTACTTTCAATCCTTTAACAATAAAAAAAGAAACATCCTTAAGATGTTCCTTCCGTTACTTTCTAGTAGCTAGGCTGGCCCAGGTCTCTTCTAACCAATGATCAAAATCGCCACCCTTCTCGCCTTCATAGGTATCATATAAATCCGCCCTCATCTTCTTAACCTTTTCTTTAAAGTCATGATAAGAGTGATCAGCAGGTAGACTCTTTTTAATTCTCAGTAAAATTTTATTTGTACCCTTGATTACCTCACCTTGCTTACGTTTCGGCATCACGACGTCTTCGCCTAATGCTACCAGGGTACGATAAGCTGCCTCTTGAACTTTATAAACGGAATCTCCATTCATACTATACTTTAATAGTTCAATCGCATCTTTACTTTTTATTTCACTTAGTTCCTGAATCGCATCTAAACGCTCTCGCCAATTAGAGGTCCGATTGATCGATTTTTTTAATTCTTGCAACTTGGTCATTTCATCAGTATTTGGATTTTCTGTATTCAAATGTAAATACCCCTTTTACAACATAGTCTTAGGATATTTTACCATTAGATACTTATTTTCATACCTATAAGGTTATAAAGAATACCGTAAAAGCCGCAATAACGAAGATCAGGAATAAACCAATGAACAAACCAACACCAAACTCTTTCTTGGTAAAGCCTTGTAATTCTGCTGTTGTTAAACGATCAATTTTCCGATTCCGCATAATGAGATGGAGATTAACAAATAGAAAAATAACTGCGATTACCACTAACCAAAAACCTACATCAAGCTCATTCGGTAAAAACGGGTCATGTCGATGATCGAACAGCAATTGTAATGAGAGAAGTGGGATAAGGATAGCTCTTGAATAAAATTCAGAACGCTTATATTTATACCACTCTGGCCCTAACTTTTCTTTTTCATAGCTTATTAACTTTTTGGCCCAACGAAACGGTCGTATTTCCTTCCCCTTCAGTTCTAACAAATTAATGAAACAATTCACAGCAATAAATATCATTATCGTTGCTAACGCTTGTAGACGGGTTGGTTGAAGGGTGACAATGGACCAAAAAAACAGCGACAAAAAAGCAATTAAATAAAGATTTGTGCTAACAAATTGCTTTACTCGCAGCTGCCTTACCTCGATAGAATTCAACATACATCCTCCTCCTTGTTTACTTTCTATACGAACCAAAAGATGAAAGGTTTCGGAATTGTTTGAATGGCAGGGTTTTACTTACGACGAATTAATAACGGCTCAGTCAATTGGGCATACCCAACTAAGCCTAGTACTGTTAACAAGATTTGTTGCGGACCATAAAATGAGTCTGTAGGGTCAAAAAATTCCTTCAGTGTATGTATGCCACCAAACTCTCCACCGCCACCTAAGGTAACTGCTGGAACTCCTAAGCTGATTGGAACGTTTGAGTCCGTACTGCTTGGAGCATCAAGAATTGCTTCAAATCCAAGAGCTTTACTAGAGGCTGCGGCAGCTTGAACAATTATTGCGTCATCAGATTGTGAACCAGCAGGCCTGTCACCTACCTGTTTAATCTCCACGATCAGTTCCTTGCTGTTCCAACGTTTATTTTCTTCCTCTTTCGCTTCTTGAAGAATACCTAGGACTTTTTCTTCTAATTTTTCTAGTTCAACTTGTGAGGTCGAACGCAAATCAATCACCATATTTGCATCTTCCGCAATCGTGTTTACAGATGTACCCCCGCTAATCGTTCCTACCGTATAAGTCGTTTTTGGTTCACTAGGTGTATCAATCTCGGAGATTTGTGCAATCGCCCGTCCTAAAGCGTGGATAGCACTTGGGATCCCAAAATCTCCGAAACTATGACCACCGCGCCCGCGATAAGTCACACTGTAACGGCGACTACCCGTTGCTAAATAGGTAATCCTTGCAGGAGATCCAGGTTCAATCGAGATAAAAGCATCAATTCCCTCTCTCTTATTCTCAAATAGTGCCTTCACGCCGTTTAAGTCTCCTAATCCTTCTTCTCCTACTGTTGCCCCAAACCACAAATCTCCTTTGGTTTCAATGTTAAAATGATTGAGAACTCTTAGTAGGGTTAGGACTACCGCTAAACCTCTGCCATTATCGGCAATTCCTGGCGCATATACTTTTCCATCGCTATGTGTAACAGTAACATCCGTACCATCAGGAAACACTGTATCTAAGTGTGAACAAACGACAACTGTTGGACCAGTACCCGTTCCTTTGCGCACTCCAAAAACATTACCCACTTCATCAGTATGGACATTTTCCAACCCTAATTGCTCTAACCTTTTTCGATACTCATTTCCCCTTACTTTTTCAAAAAAGGTAGGCGCAGGTATTTCGGTTAACTCAATTTGATCTTTTAATGTACGTTCATTTTCCTGCTTTAAAAATTCAAGTGCTTCTTTGATCAATGAGTCTTGTACAAGCAATTCATATATACCCTCCACAGTGGAAGAATGATGTTTCGTCATATCGTAAACCTCCTGTATGTAAAATTGCGACAATTTCATTTTACCATACATCTCCTCAATCACAGATGTTGAAACGTTAACAAGTACAAACGGCAGAAAAAAAAGCCAGAAACATTCTAGCTTTTATGTAAGGTTCTTTTCGTAAGGCTCTTTTCGTAAACATTGTGGCTTTTTCACCCTAAGATAATAGGAAAAATACCCCAGATGGGACTATCCGCCAATAAATTATGTCAGAAAAGAGCAATACTTACTAACTTAGTGGTGAATTTTTAGTGTATCGTGTAAAAATCCGGCTTTTGTGATTTATTCGAAAGCAACAAACTTTGAGAAAAAAGCCTATTTAAAGAACTTCGTCTTTTTAATTGTATTTTTCAATTTTTCTAAAAGACCAACTTTGTCTAGTTCTAAATCTTGCAAATCAGGTGTATACAATTTGTAATTGTTTTTCCCATTGCTTTTTGCAAAATACATCGCCTTGTCAGCATGCTCTATCAATGTTTCTCTATCTTCTCCATCGTCAGGGTACATGCTGATGCCGATACTCAGTGAAATATTCGCTTCATTCCCATCGAGCAAATACGTGGCTGCAACATTCTTTAAAATACGCTCTGAAATACCCTCAATTTCTTCTACACTCGTTTCTTCAAAGACGATAATAAATTCATCTCCACCAATTCTTGCAATAAGGTCTTCCTCTCTTATACTTTCATTTATTCGCTTAACAACTTCCTTGAGCAGGTTATCACCAGCATCGTGTCCTAACGTATCATTCACAATCTTAAAATCGTCTAGATCAATGAACATGATTGAAAAATTATGGTGATGACGCTTGGATCGAGCTAAAGCTTTTTTAATATGGTTGTACAATAACTTTCGATTTGGTAGATCCGTTAGCTCATCATAATAAGCCAATTGCTTTAATTCTTTTTCTAAATCTTTTCGAAATGTGATATCTATTATTTGCCCATTTATTTTAGAAACTTCTCCACTACTACCAATGATTGGTGATGAAATCTTAATTAGCCACCGCTCACCTAATTTAGGATGTTGTATTCGATATTCCACCTTTGTTGTTTCTCCAGCCATTAGCCGTTGCTCATCTTCTTTCACGATAGATTGATCCTCTAGGTGAATTAAAGTTTCCATTAAGCGTGGGTTTTCTATTAATTCTGTTCCACTATAACCATATACTTCTACTATTCCTTCTGAGTAGTAAACATCATTACTTTTAAGATCAAAACTATAAATAGCCCCCTCTAGTGAGTTAAACAACTTCTCATACTCTCGACTCTTTTTAGCCTCAAATACTAGCTCCTCTTTGATCTTCATTTTTCCATCTTGTAACTGTACAATTATCTGACACTGGCTTTCATATATTTTTACTAGTTTTAGCAGACTATAAAAAATAACGAGTATCGCAACAAACCGAATGATGGCAATAACCCCAAAACCGTTTGCTCCAAACTGATAGATCTCAAGACTCACCAAAACGAGAAAAGCTATCATTACCGCCAACTTGATGTTCTTCACCTTCAACACTTCCTAACTATTGGACATGTATATTTTCTCTCTGACTAAATGTCTTTAATTCAGTCACTATTTTTTTACTTTCTTCCTCATTAATAAATAAATCTATCCCATATAAATATTCATTCGATATTGATTGCCAAACGATTTTCCCACGTAGTTCATGGTCTGTAACTAAGCTGTAGTAAATTTCTACCTCGAAGTCATGATCCTTAATCTGTAGATTAAGAGGTATAGCTATCTTCAACCCAGTTGGACTAATATCTAGAATTTTGCAAGCTCCAAGATTACTCTTCACGTCTTCCCCATTTATTTTGACAATTTTAAAAGTACTAACCAATGGCGAGTCAAACTCATATCGAAAGGTCTCCTGACGTTTATATCGCATCCCTACACCTCACTCTTCGTTTTAAATCTAATACCCATTTTCCACTAAAACGAAAAGTAGGTAAATCACCAATACTTCTTATTTTTTTCTAGAGCAAATCAAGAGAATAAGACTATGCTCCTTAATTTGGTGAGAAAATATTTTCAGTAACGGCTAGAATAGCAGATCCCCAGTTTTTTCGTACTCCAACAAGCCCTAAAATCGACCGAGTTTTGCATTTGGTTCCATTTTTAGTTATTACGCTTTATTGGTGACCAGTTTTTACAGTTATTTGCAATTTTTAGTTCTAATACACCCCATTAGTACATGGTTTTTACAGTTACTTACACATCCTTCATCGATTCATACCCAACCGAACACGCTTTTCACTTATATTTCCATCCCGGATTCCCACTCACCCTAATAGGAGCACACTCCTATTTTCACCAACCAAAAAAGACCGAGTGCCCCCCTCGGTCTTTCATCAACTAGTTATTCATCTCTAGCCAAGTATCCATTACCTCATTTAATTCCTTCGCTAATTCTTCTTTCCTGCTATAAAGCTGATTTAATGCTTCATAATCTATCCCTGATACAGCCATCGCCAGATCAAGCTCGCTTAACTCATTCTCAAGAAGCTCAATCCTCAACTCTAACTTTGCCCCGTCCGGCTGTCTCTTTTTCGCAGTAACTTGAATGACTTTATCACTCTTTTGCTCTAGAATAGGTGCCACCTCAACAGTACTAGAAGCTTTCGCAGCCTTATAGTCATCATAGTTCCCAGCATAATTTACAAACTTCATATTCTCCAAAGCGATTAACCTATCAGATATTTTATTGATAAAATATCTGTCATGCGAGATAAAGAAGATCGTCCCGTGGAATTCTTCAAGCGCTGCCTCGAAAGTTTCAATTGAGTCGATATCTAAATGATTTGTCGGCTCATCGAGGATTAACAAGTTGACATCCTCATACAACAGCTGACTCAGCTTCAAGCGAATACGCTCTCCCCCAGACAAATGCTTTACTTTCTTAAACACACTGCTGCCGTAAAACATAAACTTCGACAGGTACTCGCGAGCTTTTCCTTCCATAATAAAGAAGTCTTCTCTAAAACATTCGACGACAGTGAGCTCCTCGTTCGGAAACGTAATTGCTTGAGGTAAATAGCCGACTTTCACATTTGCTCCTAGTTCGACCGCACCACTATCTGGACGCTCCTCACCTAATAACATCTTCAAAAATGTTGTTTTCCCGCTTCCATTCGCACCAATAAGAGCCGCTCGTTCCGCGTAATAAATCATTATATCCGCATCTTTCAAAATCACTTTTTCACCAAAACTTTTGGAAAGCTTCTTTGCTTTTACCGTCTCATTACCTGAGCGCTCCGTTTCTTTAAAGCTAAGTCTCATATTTCTTCGTTCAAACTTCGGCTTCTCAATACGTTTCATTTTTTCTAGCTTCTTTTGAATGCTGGCGGCACGTTTATAAAACTTACTATTATCCGATCTTTGCGCCCAATCTCTTAACTCTCGTACTGTTTTCTCCATTGCCTTTATCTGCTTTTGTTGTTCCCGGAAGTCCTCAAACTGAAGCACCATCCGTTCTTCTTTTTCCTTCACAAACGCAGAATAATTGCCTTTGTACGTTTGGCATTCCATATCCTCAATCTCGATAATTTTTGAAACCACATTGTCTAAAAAATAACGATCGTGCGACACGATGATGACAATCCCTTTGTAACTTTTTAAATAATCTTCAAGCCACTCAATCGACCCCATATCTAAATGGTTCGTTGGCTCATCCAACAACAAAATATCTGGATTTTCAATCAATATTTTACCAAGACCTACCGTCGTTTTTTCTCCACCACTTAACAGCTGAAAGTCTTTATTTAGGAAGCTCTCTGAAAAATTAAGTCCCTTACAGACTCTACTTAATTTTTCCTCGATCTCGTATCCACCTTTCACTTCAAACAGCTGAGTTAGCTCACTGTATTGTTTCAGTACTTTCTCGAGTGCCACTCCTTCTAGTGTGTTCATCTTCTCTTCCAAACTCCGTAGCTCTTGTTCAATACTACGAACTTCAGCAAAAGCCATATTTAAAATATCGATCACTAGGTAACCGTCATAGTCTTGTGGAATTTGCTCAAGGTAAGCTCTAGTTGCTTCTCTTGGTATTGAGATGATACCCTCATCATACCCGAGGGTCGGGGTATTTCCTGGATGACATTCTAACTTCAAAATGCCGGCAATTAATTTTAGGATTGTACTTTTGCCACTTCCGTTCGCCCCAACAATCCCAACCTTTTCACCCTCATACACTTGAAACGAGATATTTTGTAAAATTAAATTCGCATCCATATATTTTTTAACGCCATTTAACGATAATTCAAACATTTCAATTCCCTCTTTCATTCTTTTTTCGCCCATTTATGGAGGGAAAGAAGATTTCCTTATTCAATAAAAAAAACTGTAAGAAGACACTCTCCTTACAGTCCAACATACACACTATTTTACATAGACAGAATTCGCCTACCTAAAGGCAGAATTTTATCCACTTCAATTAATAGTTTTTCGTATAGGAAAGTAAGTAAACCTTCTAATTGCCATATTCCATAAAGAGCATGTCAAATAACCTAAACAAATAGGCAAATTTATCGCTCGATAGAACTTATTAATTTTGAAAAAATTAATATTAGCAATTAGTTGGTTCCATAAACTTACTTTCCCCCTTCAATAATTTAGCTTATTATACCACTATTTGTAATTATTGTCACCTGTAGAATTACCTAGATTTCATGCTAAGTGGACGGCTCCACCCCACCGATCTACTCATCACGGATTGCAATAATTGCATCTAGACGGATCGGCAAAACGGACACCATTAGGATAGTTTCTTTCTTCTTGGTGAGAGCACTTTTTACAGCCCCACAGCTCTGATTTAATTAGATCCGTTGGATTATGGCAGTACTCACATAGCAACCCTTTTTTTCTATCAACAACCTCAAATCCAGGTGTTTCGCAACTAGGACAGCTGTTGTTTAATTTCTCAACTAAATTCAAAGTCGCCAATTCAATATTTTTCATTCGAGTGGGATTGTACATCGCTCGCATATCTGTCTCGATAATAAACCCTTCTTCAACGACTTCCGTCTCCTCGATCACTTCCTTCAATTTTTCCTCAGATACAATCCCCTTTGCAACAACACTTCCATCCCTCTTTTTAATAATTACACCATGCGTGGGAAAATCTTTCGATACAGCGAACTCGAAAGCCTCTTGATAACTCTTAACTTCCTTGCTACCAAAATTCGTATCTGTATTTGCAACATACCCGACAATCTCAAGATCATTTTTTTTATCAATGAAAAGAACTAACTCCTGATTATATGGTAGAAACGGAACGATTGGGTGTGGCCCAAAAGAACCTTCGCTAGCAATACCGAGGTCAGATCCCGTTAGCTCTAATCCTTTTTCCAATTTGCTTCTCGCAGCCACTAATTGGTCGCCTACTCTCTCCACTTCACCAGAAAATGTCCCAAACATATCTGTATCAAAACTACTAGGGAGTACTATTTCAACAGCCAATTCTCTCTCTAAAATAGGCGCAATCACCTGTTCCTTCTGGTGCATCGTCGCCAGCACACATTTCCTTCCTGCAAACCATTCACTTTTACCCATTTACCTCGCCCCTAACAAAAAATCACTATGACTATTTTAGCCATTTGCTGCTACCGAGAAAACCTAATTCATGAAAAATAACAAAGTGTTAAAAACCGCCACCAGTTTTTAACACTTTGCTATTGATACCCCTATATTAGTCCACTCTCTTCCTTCTCATCCACTGTGTCGCCGCCCATTTGTCTCCCACAATGACTGGCGCACCGCCGTGAAGTGTGAGCTCATTTAACGTTTGATCGTTATAAAAGTATTCAAAATACACGGCCATCCCTTTTTGTGGAGAAACAGAGAGATTCAGCTTCGGAAAATAGGTTTCTCCACCGTACTCTACATCACTTAGGTACATAACAAGTGTACTTATTCTAGGATTGTTGGCTGAAGCGAAATAATCATAATGCGCTTTATATTCTTGACCAATTTGATAATTAAGGATTTGCAGACCATCCCCGTGTTCAACCGGTATATTCATGATTTGAGAGATTCTTTTCTCAATTTTAGCTACCACATCATTTTCTGCTTCTTGAAAAAACATGCTGCTACTGGTTCTTAGCTCATCTTCAGCACGAATATTTCCTATTTTAGAACGTTGCAGCCGATCTTTTGACAATTTAATCAACTCATCACATTCTTCATCACTTAATACATTGCCTAAGATGACAATCAACGGTTCTTCTAATCTAGCAATAATGTTAATTTCACGGTCATCAGTTTTAATTTTATTCCCTATATGACTAAAAATCGTTGGTTCTTTGATAATTAATTCCTTTGCATCCATTGACATGTTCATCAACCTCTTTGATTAGATTTTCAAATAATTGGATTGATAAGATACTTGACCTTTTGCTCTGTATTCCCCCTTGCTTTTTCAAAATGGATGACTTATTCAGAATATTTTTTTAATTATCATTTTACTCGATTCATTCTACTTTTTCTACTATCTTTTTAAAGAACAAAGCGCAAGCGCCCCGAGTAGCCCCGACAAGCAAATGTTCTGGCAGTAAAAAGTGTGTCTTTTTCACTTTTTATCTGACAGGTTATTTGACCTCGAGGAGCTGGGCGCTGGAGCTAGATTATCATTGTAATTAAAGTTATCCACAGGTAGAAAAACACATAATTTCCTAAACAATAAAAAAGATGGCACCAGATCAAGTGCCATCTTCAAGAACATTAGATTAAAAGAGGGAGTCGAATTGTAAAGGTTGTCCCAATATTGACCTTACTCTCTACCTCAATACTACCACCATGATTTTCAATAATTTGATAGCAAACCATCATTCCAATACCTGTCCCTTTTTCCTTTGTCGTGTAAAAAGGCTCGCCAACTTTATCAAGCAACTCCTCAGGAATTCCACAACCTTGATCAATAACCTGAACTTCTATCGTCTCCTGAATGACCTTGAGAGTGATAACAATATTGCCCCCATCATCCATTGCATCAATCGCATTTTTGATTAAATTAATAAATACTTGTTTAATTTTCGTGTTTTCACAATTAATATTGATTTCGTCTTGAACTGCGTCAAGAATAATTTCGATACTTTTCATGTTCGATTCAGACGTGAGTAACAACTTTACTTCTTCGATTAGTTGTACTAGATTGTAATTTCTTCTGTTTTCAGAATGTGGCTTTGCTAATGTTAATAGTTCACCTGATATTTGCTCAATACGGTTAAGTTCATCGTTGATAATGTGATAATACATCTCTTTATCTTCTCCACTACTTTTTAGCACGTGAAAAAATCCTTTGATCGCAGTTAAGGGATTTCGTAGTTCATGTGCCACACTTGCAGCAAGCTCCCCAGCAATTTGCATTTTCTCGGACCGAATGACAAGTTGTTCGTTTTCTTTTTCTTTCGTGATGTCTACAAAAGAATGCATAATCGCGGGTTTTCTTTCAAAGAACATATGTATCGATTTAACTAGAAAATACTTCTTTTTCCCGTTAGTTAAAATAAATTGGTGCTCCTTAACCTTACTAGAAGGTGACCCGATTAAATGTTTATCGAAATCATTAAAAAATGACGTGAGATGCTCCGTATTGTATTTAATGAATAACTGGTCTTTTGCAACCTCGTTACTAAAAAGCAGCTTACATTTTGAACGAATGATGATTGGTATCGGCAATTCATTAATAATCGTACGAAGTTTTAACTCGTTTTGTTCGACAACCTCATTTTTAGCCTTTACTACTGCGTTCTCATTCGCTAACTGAAGATTTTCAGCCAGTAACGCTTGGTTTTGTTCACTAATTCTTTGAAGTCTATCAAACTCTTCTCTTGATAGAGATTTATGATGTTCTCTATGATAAAAGGGTGATGGTCCAACTTCATGATCAGTCATTAGATGTGTATGAGTTTTTAACAATTCGTTTTGAATATAGGCAGGTGTAGTGAGTGCATGATAAGCGCACACTGAGATAATCCTTTGTTCTACGATAAAATCATCGCAATTACACTCGTAAACCCTCAGCATTTCTAGTATATTCTCATCGTTGGTAATTGGGACCTCGCCCCAAGTGCGAACTGAATTACCTTTTTCAACGTAGGGTACTAAGGTCTCAGCTAGTATTTTGGTGGGTTTCATGATATTAAATCTATTGTCCTTAAAAAAGAACTCACTAGGACAATATCTTAACACTCCTTCTAATTGTTTCGTAGTAAGTCCCATAGATAGTAGCTGCTCATCTATTCTTTCATGAATAATATCAGGTACATTTAAAGCAACAACTGAAACTTCCATTATTCCTGCATACACAAACTCTGCTGCATTTTCTACATATTTGTCAATTTCATTGAACATATAAAGAATATGTCCCCCATTGTTTAGCTTCCTAGTGGTAGTAGCAATATCCATGCGTTTTTCTACCTCACTCTCACGACGTTTGACTTGTTTCGCTAGTCTAATATTTTCGAATCCGTTGTATATAACGACTATTATACAAGAAAAAGTACTTCCTATGTTAAAATATAGAAAAATGATTCGAGGAGAGGATTTCCCAATGAAACTAATGAAGGTACGTGATAAATTACATACCCTCGGTCTAGACGCACTCTTAGTTGCTAGTCCCTATAATCGTAGATATTTGTCTGACTTTACTGGAACAGCAGGAGTATTGCTAGTTTCTTCGACAGGTGCACATGTAATCGTAGATGGACGTTATACCGATCAAGCTCGTTCTCAAGCCAAAGATTTCACAGTTCTAGAACACAATAAAAATTTACTTGAGGTGCTTAGTCATCTATTAAAAGAGTTAAACGTCAAAAAACTTGGTTACGAGGCCGATCATACGAGCGTCACACAGCTGAACACCTACCAAAAAACATTACAAACAGATCTAATCTCCACCTCCAATATTGTTGAGTCTCTACGCATCATTAAAACCGAGGAAGAATTAGTGCTGATGCGTGAAGCTGGGCGTATTGCAGAAAGGGCTTTTGAATATGTCTTAGGCATCATTAAACCAGGGATTACTGAACGAGATATATCGGCAGAATTAATCTACCAAATGCAGAAGCTTGGCGCTAGCGGCTCTTCAAATGACCCAATCGTCGCATCTGGTATTCGTTCCGCGCTTCCACATGGACGCGCCACCGATAAAGTTATTGAACACGGCGACATCATCACGATGGATTTTGGTGCCATTTACAACGGCTATCTTTCCGACATGACTCGTACCGTTGCCGTTGGCGAACCACCTGAAAAGTTGAAACAAATCTATCAAATTGTCTTAGAAACACTCGAATATACGAAAGAACATGCTCGCCCAGGGTTGTCTATCAAAGAGTTTGACCAGCTTGCTCGTGATCATATTGAAAAATATGGATACGGAAAATACTTCATTCATGGCATAGGTCACGGACTAGGTATGGAGCTTCATGAGGCCCCTACTGTAGCTGCTAATGAACTCCTAGCGGAAAATATGGTATTCACTGTTGAACCAGGAATTTACCTCACGAATCAAGGCGGTGTGCGCATCGAAGACGATATCGTTATTAAAAAAGATGGGTATGAGAACCTTACCCCGTCTCGAAAAGATCTAATTATTTTATAGAAACGGAAAAAAGCGCTACATTACGTGGCGCTTTTCATAATTATCTCGACTATTTTCATTTTTGTCTCTACTAACCTCTTTTTTTCAGCTTCATTCTCAAGTGGCTGTTCTGAATAAAAATTAGCAAAAGACTGTTCCTTAAACCTTGGTACAACATGCATATGATAATGCGTAAGCTCATTGAACACACCGCCGTTTTGACAGATGGTTATACCATCAGGTTGAAACAGTAGCTTCAGAGTTTTTGATAATAGGATCGATGCATCCATAACCGCAGTAGCTGTTTCTTGGTCAAGTTCATCTATTTCAGTCACATGTCTCTTTGGTAAGATCAGAACATGCCCCTCATTATACGGTTCATGGTCTAAAATACAACAGACCCATTGATCCTCATAGACAACATGTACTGGAAATTGTTTATTTGCTAGTTTACAACCTAAACATTGCAATAACTAAATCCTCTCAAAACTAATTATTCGCACCAGCAGTTGCTGCTGCACCACCTGCAACCGCCGCGATCATCGCTGCCTGTTGTGCTTGTATGATTGACTCTATCGTAGTTTGTAATCCAGTACTAATGAAGTCCCCGTCTTCAATTTTATCTTTCACAATGAAATTGACTGCTAAAATAAAATTTAGATCTTTATTCCATTTAAATGCTTTTTCACCATTTAATCGCTGATATAACTCCAGGACTGCATCTACCTGTTTCGAACAATCCTCTAAAATTGAAAGTACCCCAATAACAGGATAAAACAGTGGCTTCACTTTTCTACCTGCACGTGTAAAATCATCTCTTAAACGAATCACTCGATCTATAATTACGTCTCTATCAACATCGCTTTGTAATGAGAGGATATGGCTCATCAGCTTAAGATCATTCCCTTTTCGAAACCCCTCCTGATTAAGCTTTTTATAGAGATAACCAATCTTATTCATTAGGTCCTCGATTAATTCCTCGCCTCGCGCTAAGTGAAGTGCTAATGGATAGTCACTTTCCCCTGTTAAGAAGTAATGATCCTTTTTCATTGCTTTATAAACCGCCATCGAGCGCTCAATGAGTTGCTCTCTTTTCGAAGGGTCGACCTCCAGTAAGCTAAGTGCTGCTATATACGTAAACGGCCCTCGCCTAAAACCACCTTTAATCAACTGCTCATAGACGTCAAGATACTCTTGAAATTGCTTTTTTGGCTGATCATAACGAATGTCCAGCATGGCCGCTGTTGTATAGCGCTGTGCCGACCGAAGCGTTGAAAACAGTCCAACATTCTTTTTAATATAATCACTAATTGTTATAAAACGATCAAAGTCAAACGGCTTTTCCTTCATCACATACAAAGAAGACACCAACATCAGTGAACGAGAGTCGGCAACCTTCCAAGTTAGCTTTCTTTTAAGCTGAGTAAATATGTTTGTATATTCATTTACAATCTGATTAATATTTGAAGCCATGTTCTCACTTCCTTTAATAGCTACTTGCTATGATATACGGATGGAATTGTTAGAAGGTTTCACAAGCGGACAGAGAAGCGGCTATTATTCTTTCAAAAAATCGCGCCCTGAGAGGACGCGATTTCATTAGAAAGTCAATAAGTTCGCTACTTTCAAGCGTTTGATTTACTTCGTGGACAATATCGCCTATGTCTGGGAAAGTTCTTACAAAGCATACTGATAATAACTCATCACAGATAATACCTCAAACCCACATGCTTTATATAAATTCAGTGCTTTTTCATTCTTAGACTCAACGTCCAACTCAATCTCAGAGATACCTTGGTTATGAATTTGCTTCAATACTTCCGCTAACGCAGCTCTGCCGCATCCTTGCCCACGGTACTCTGGCAAAATACCAAAGCCGCTAATATAGGCGGAGCGTCCTGTATAACTAACAGCAATCTTTCCGATTACCTTACCATCCAACTCAATCATATACGTGCATTTATTTTGTGCTTTCTCCTCTTCTAATGACCAAATAAGATCTTCTGGTGTTTGAAAAAATAGCGTATCTAGCTTCACAACCTCTAGTCCATCAAGTTCAGATGCTCTACGTAACATAATGGATACCTCTGAATGAAACGTCACTTCGTCGTTTAGGTATTTCATTCGATACTCGGAAAATTGATATACTCCCCCAACAGATTTGATAAACGTTGGACCAGAATTCGATTTACCGTCAGCCAAGAGTAAAATTTTTGTGAAATTTCGTTTTGCTAATTCATCAGACGCTAACGAGAAAAGTCTTTGAAACACACCTTTCCTTCGATAATCAGGGTGTGTCATCCCGTTAATTTCAGCAATATTACTTCCACCAAAGCTTGAAATTGCCAAGTAGGCAACCAGCTGATCGCCCACATAGTAGAAAAATTCATTAATCTCATTTAACCCAGGCTCTCGTTTCATTACCGAAAGTTTATACTCAAGTTCTAGCTTTAACTTTGTTTTGTCATATGCATAGCATTGTTTCTCTAACTCATGGATATCTTGATAGTCTTTATCTGTAAGGTATTGTTTTAACAAAATCATTTCGTTTGCCATCGCTGTTTGCTCCTCGTTCAAAATAACATCATATTATCATTGTATTCAGATACAATCACTGATTGTGTAAATTCAATTCGACATTAACTTCATTAATTCCTTTATCAAAAAAAAGATCAAACCCCGAAAGATTTGATCTTCACATTTCCCTATACCGCTCTCACTTCTTCTCTAACCACTTCTTTTGCAAGCTCTGGATGTGCCTTTCGGAGGACAGATGGTCTAGCAAGAACAAGAACAACACTGATCAACAAGCCTGCCGAAGCAACTAGAATATACTGACCTGGCAATAAGTCATATAGGAACCCGTAAATTACCATACCTAATGGCATAAGCGCCATTGACATTGTCTCAAGAATTGAAAAGACGCGTCCTTTATATTCATCATCGATCGTTTTTTGCATCATCACTTGTATTGGTGTATTTACGATTATTATCGTTGAACCAAAACAGAACATTAGGATGATGTAGAACGCAATGGTAACATTGTAAGACATTGGGCTTATTAATGGTAGTGATACCGCCGCCATGAACAATCCGAGTCCGATAATACCTCGTTTCGATACCAATAGAGGAAACTTTACTTCCTTCCTTATTGAAAAATATATCGACATTACTACCATCCCTACCGAAAATGCTCCTTGTGTGAAACCAAAATGCTGAGATTCTATTTGTAGCTTCTCTATGAGTATATAAGAGTATCCCACCTCAAAAGCACCAAATAAGAAGTTTATCATCAGTGCAATCCAAATCATTATCATGAGTACTGGTTGTAATTTCAAATAACTAATACCCAATTTGATACTTTTCAAGATCGATTCTTTTTCATCACCTTCAACTACCTTTTTCTCAGAAGCAAACAGCTTAAAGTTCATCGTAGATTCTAATAGGACCGCAACACTTGAAGCAACCATATAGATGACTAGGAATACAGGCATTGAAACAGTACCGTACAAAATCCCCCCTACCGCTGGACTGCCGATGGCCGCAAACGAAATTGCCATCTGATTTAAAGACATCGCCTTTTGAATTCGTTCCTTGTTAATGAGACTTGTTATTGACGATGTAAAGGCAATACCAGAAAACATCGAGGTGATCGACAACAAGACAGTTGTTACATAAATTGCCACTAACGATAGACCCGAGGTTAACGTAAAGATGAGCAATCCACAAATTGTCAGTGTCGTTGCTACTTGTGCAGTAATGACAATTGCTTTTTTCGAATATCGATCAGTAATTGCGCCAGCAAACGGTGCTAAAATTGTTCTAGGTAAGATGTTACAGATTAAGTTCACCGCAAAGCTTGTGGCTGATCCAGTTAACTGGAGAATGTAAAAACTAATCGCAAACGTATACACTTGGGCTCCAAACGTAGAGATTAACTTACTGATCATAAAGGTATACAGGTGGTACGTTGCTTTTTTCACCTTCAATTCATACTCCATATTCGCACCTTCTTCTAAAAGTTTAATTTAATTAAACAAATCATATCACGCTCCTACTTTCTTTTCAAGAAAAAGTTTAATATAATTAAACAAATGGACGAAAAACGATTCGGGGTGTCACTGTGACGACGAATGGGCAAAGGAGTGTTTATTTTGCTAGGTGAACGCATTAAAAAGTTACGAAAAGAGAAGAAGCTGACACTTGAAGCTCTGGCTGGAAATCAGTTAACAAAAGGAATGCTCAGTTTAATTGAAAATAACAAGGCACAGCCTTCGATGGAGAGTCTTGCCTATATTGCGGAGCAGCTAGAGGTAGAGGTCGCAGACTTATTAGAGGTAATAAGTTCAGAGGACCTTCGAAATCTCTTAGAAAAAGTTGAAACGATCTATCGTATTGATCGAGAAAAAATGAAGGACAAGTATTCCCAATTAAAGGAACTAATTGAGCCTTTTGTGGAAAACCTTACTCAAGGGTATGAAGCTGCTCGAATTCTAGAAATTTATAGCTACTCACTTTTTCATGAAATGCAACCAGGCTGGGAAGAGTTTTCTGAACGAGCTGCTCAAATGTTTGACAAGTTAAATATTGCTTCCAATCGAAGCGCTATCGCCATTAAACGTGCCTTAACTAAGTTCTTAAGTCATGAGTATCAAGAAGCGTTAGATATTTTCGTACGAGAACGAAGGATTATTGAAGCAAAGTTTGTCTATATTGACCCAATGACAAGACTTGATCTTGATTATCATGAAGCCATATTATATTACGCAGTTGGTGATTCAACATCAGCAACTACCATTATGGAACGTGCTCTTGCTTTGTCAAAAGAGAAGCAACTTTTTTACAAAATCGATGAATTATATCGCTTAGCAGCTGCTCAAGCGACACTCTCACGCAACGAAGAAAAACGTACCTATTACTTAGAAAAATTGAGACAATATAGCGAATTTGCCGATAACAAAGGATCGCTGCTGTTTTATAAACTAATGAATGTCATGGTGCTCATTTCTGAGAAACAACTGTATCAAAAAGCCTTAGACGAAATTGAGCCGTTTCTAGTTAACCATGAGGAAAACGATTTTTATAGACCTTGGTTTCTTTTAGAAAAAGGAAAAGCACTATATTATTTAGAACGCTATGAACAGGCACTTGCCATACTTGAAGAAATTACTTTACCTGAAGTACATCATCCGTTCGATTTATCGGACTTTTACTTACTCGATACCTACAGAGCCCTTTGCTATTATGAGCTTGACAACCATGAGTCTGCTCTAGATGCCATTAAGAAAGCGATCGCTAACTTTCAATTACTCCCAGATATAAATAAGAAATATAAAGTTTTTACCCAGGAGACCTTTGATAAAATAACAAAAAATACGCAATAACGCGTATTTTTTGTTTGTTTACCTTACCTTCTCTAACTCCTGAAAAACAAGCTCATAATCTTCCTTCTTATCAGCCTTAAATGAAGTGTTCATATACGTGATGACACCTTCTTTATTCACCACAAACACAGACCGTTTCGCAACCCCACCACTCTCGTTATATACCTGATAATCTTTCACTGTCTGCCTTTGCCAATCCGAGACTAATGGATATGGCAGTGTTCCCATACTAGCCGCAAAGACACGATGTGAATGGATATGATCAACACTGATCCCCAGTACTTCTGCATTCGAATTCTCAAAACGTTTATAATCCTCTTTCCAAGAGGCAATTTCTTTAATTCAGCCAGGGGTAAAATCCATGCCATAAAACGCTACAACCACACTTTTTTTACCACGATAATCAGAAAGAGTAATTTTCTCTGCTTTCGTCGACTCTAAACTAAAGTCAGGTGCAAAATCCCCTACCTTCAACGTATTCTCCAAGTGAAACCCTCCTTTGTAACATTCATCCCATGTATTATTTCCCAAAAACAGTACATTTACTTTCACTAAATCTAGAATAATTACGTGTTCAAGAAAATATAGTTAACGGGGTTGATGAAACTTTTTCCAGTGAGCAACGTAGTACAATTGTTGAGGCTGTTTTCATAAAGTTTGTTGCTTTCGTAAAAATCCCAAAAGCTGCATTTTTACACAAAACACTAAGGATTCGCCACTGATTTAATAGGTATTGCTCTTTTCTTACTTAATTAACAGGGGTATTATTCCGATTATTTCAGGGTAGAAAAGCAACAATTTTTACGAAAAGAGCCATTGTTGAAGATGTAATGAGAAAGTGAGGAGAAAACATTGGCGGTTTTAGAAGTAAAGCACTTAAAGAAATCATTTGGTACGATCCAAGCGGTCCAAGACATTAGCTTTTCTGTAGAAGCTGGAGAGGTCTTTACGATCATTGGGCCAAACGGTGCAGGTAAAACAACAACTCTTGAAATGATTGAAGGGCTAGTCTCTCCAGACCAAGGCGAAATCCGATTTGGGGAGCTATCCTGGGAGAAACATGACAAGACAATCAAACAAAAAATAGGTATTCAACCACAATCGAGTGCAATGTTTGATTTGTTAACTCCAGAAGAAAATCTACAACTCTTCTCCACTTTTTACAACAAATCTCGTCCAACTGAAGAAATTCTAGAACTCATCAACCTAACTGAACACCGAAAAAATCAAGTGAAAAAATTATCTGGCGGACAACGACAACGATTAGCGATTGGGCTCGCGATGATTAGCGATCCTGACATCATTTTTCTCGATGAACCGACAACAGGTCTGGATCCTCAGGCACGCCGCAACATCTGGGACATTATCTTACAACTAAAGAACTTAGGAAAAACAACGATCCTAACGACTCATTATATGGAAGAAGCCGAAAAATTAAGTGATCGGGTCTGCATTGTCGACCAAGGCAAAGTTGTAACGATTGATACACCTTCCGCTTTGATTGACCGCTTAACAGAAGAACGCGAAGTCCGTTTATCGTTCCTAGACGGTATCGACGCTGCGATTGAAGCAACTTCTTTTTCAGAGTCAATACCTTCTGTAACTAAAACGGAGCGAGAAAATACCTCTTTAAAACTTTGGACGACGAACCCTGAAGATGCATTGTACCATCTATTTGGTTTTACCAAAGAAAAGAATTATCAAGTTGAACAAGTTTCTATTCGCGAGATGAGTTTGGAAGACGTCTTTATCGCTTTTACTGGTAAGGAATGGAGGGATTAATGTGAACAATCAATTTAAGCAAATGTTTCTTGCTCAATTGAAAATCACCATGCGTGAAAAACAAGCATGGTTCTGGGGGATCTTCTTCCCTGTGATCTTAATGACCATTTTCATGGTAATCTTTAGCGGTAGCTCTGATAGCGATTTTTCCGCGAGTATTGCGATTGTTGATGAAAATCCAAATCCAACCTCTGAGATGTTCCTTCAGCAACTAAGTCATATACCAGTTCTAGAAATAGAAGCGTCGGGAAGTCGTGCAGAAGCTGAAGAAATGGTCAAAAATAAAGATGTTCACGGAGCGATTATTTTTCCCGAAACAACCGAAGCCACTTCTATTCTCCTATTGGTCAACACTGAAAACGAGCAAGGTGTAACAACACAAGCATTGTCGGGAATTTTAGCTAACATCATTCAACAATCAAACCTTATTGTCGTAGGTGCAACCCCTACATACCAATTGCAATTTGAAACGGTTTCCTCAAGTACGAACGAGTTGAGCTACACAGATTTTCTTTTAACGGGCATGATTGCCCTAGCGATTGCCCAAGGCGGCATGTTCGGAATGGTTGATTTAGTTGAAATGCGCCGTAAAGGTTTATTGAAGAGACTAAGAATGACACCTGCGAACATGAACATGTATGCCTTCAGTGATATGTCGATGCGCTTTTTATTTAGTATCGTTCAAATCGTTCTTCTCTCACTGATAGGAACACTCATCTTTGGTGCGAAGCTCTATATTAATTTTCCAACGCTCCTCGTCGTCTTTATACTCGCAGCCCTATCGTTTAATGCCTTAGGCTATTTCTTCTCTTCTTTTAGTAAGACAACTGAGGCTTATATGGGAGTAGCAAATATTTCGAGCTTTTTAATGATGTTCTTAAGTGGCGTATTTTTTCCAATTGAAACGATGCCACAGTGGATCCAACCGGTATCAAATATTCTTCCACTCACCTACTTTGTTGAAGGATTGAGAGAAAGTATGATCTATCAAACTAGCATTTTTACAGCAACTCTATGGACTGGAATTGGTATTATGGTGTTATGGGGAGTAATTACTTTTGTGATAGGTTCTTGGCTCTATAAGACAAGGTCTATTGTTGAAACAAGGTAGTAAAATTAGAAAAAGACCTTTTAAGAGGTCTTTTTCTAATTTTTGAGTAAGTCATACCAAGCAATCGTTTCGGATTCGTTCTTGGAATTAATAATGAAGTAATCCTCACCTTTTTGTACAATGAGAAACGGCGGGTGATCACGATAGAGAAATAATGTTCCATTTCCCAGTTCATCCAAACGATACTTTCCTTTCGCCCTCTGTCCAGTGGAAAATCCATTGGTTCTCGCACGAATTCTCGGAATTTCCGTCACTAATTCTACGTTTGTAATTTCTGCTAACGGCCAGCTGAGCCCATACATGCCACTGACAACTACTTCTTCCTCTGTTACTGTAAGTTGGTTTGCTTGCTCCCCAAAGTAAAACAAAATTCCTACACCGCCAAGAGTGATCACTGCTATGCTTAGCATGATGAAAAAATTTCGCTTTCTGACACGCTTGGCGTCTAGTTTACTAATTCGTAACATATGTCCAATCATGTACACCATCAAGACAATATACGACCATAGGATCGCTGCATCAATTCCTACTAGTAATAAAAGCAGGCCAACGAGCAGGATCCAAGCAGAATTCATCATAATTTGCCCGACTGCTTGAGGATAGCCATTATTGATTAACTCCGCTTGCTCTTCCTCACTTTTCGTGGAAAAGCCCGAAATAAGTCCATAGTACTTCTTTTTTGTAATTAGGTACGCGAATAAAAAGAACAACCCGGTTGCATGTCCTTGAACAATTATTAAAATGATCTTGGTTGTATCCAACGTAACACCTCCCTAAAATAAATTCATGTAATTACCTTGTCCAAGCAAAGGACGAATATTGTAATAAGATATAGTATTAATCAAAAAAGGCGAAAGGGCCCTTTTAGCCCCGATAAGTAAAATTTGCCTCGTGGAGCTGGGCACTGCAGCTAGACAATTGTTAAAGAAGGAGTGTTAAAATGGTCGCTGATTACATTATTGCTACTGGCTTAGAATATTTAGAAACTCCTTATAGATTTAATGCTACTCCCTTTCAAACAGAAACCTTTGATTGTAGTTCCTTTATTCAATTTATCTTTCATCAAAACGGGATTAAACTTCCTCGTAATTCAAGACAACAGTTCAAACAAGGAAACAAAGTTCGTTTGAAAGAAATCGTAAAAGGTGACCTACTATTTTTTACGACAGAAAAACGGAAACATAGAACAGGAATCGAAAAAGTCGGCCATGTTGCTTTGTACATTGGTAACGGGAAAATTTTGCACACGAGTCGAAAAGAAAACAAGGTTCATATTGCACCTTTGCGCCCACTACTCTTAGAAGGCAGATATTTAGGCGCAAGACGGATCATTAGCTGATAAAGAACCACTGATCGTAAATAAGCGACCAGTGGAATTTTTTATTTTTTTGCATGAAACTCTTCAATCGCTTCACGTAATAAGTCTGGGCGATCAGTAATAATTCCATGTGCACCATTTTCTAATAGCGTAAGCATAACGTCTTTATCATTAATCGTCCAATAATGAACCTGTTGATTTAAGCGTTCTGCCCCTTTGATTAGCTTTTTATCAGTTAGGTCGAACCCAGCTTGTTCCAAAGGCAATTGGAATGAGTCTACTTTTGGAAAATAAAACGGCTGTAAGAAAAATTTATGAGTGATAACAAATTTTGTCGTTTCCTTTTTCCCACCACCAGTAGCGGCTTGACCATTCGTCAACTCAGTGACACGATCTAAAATAAAACTATCAAATGCCGCAACTAATACTTTGTCTTGCATATCGAATTCTTCCACTAGACTCCAAAGTGTCGTGATGATTTCATCCATTCTCTCATATGGATTCGTATCTTTTATCTCGATCATATGAAGCTTGTCTGGATAACGCTCAAACATTTCGCGCACATCTGGGATATACACTCCTTGATCTCGATAACTGTGCTCCCCACTGAGGTCTTTAAACGAGTAACCCGCGTCTAATGCTTGAACCTCTTTTAAAGTCATCGCTGCTACTTCACCTGACCCATCTGTAGTTCGGTCAACCGTTGGATCATGGATTAAGGCAAGATAGCCATCTTTTGTAATATGAAGATCATACTCTAGCACATGAGCCCCAATGTCAACAGCCTTATCAAACGCAGCAATCGAACCGGACGGCGCTAAGTGGTAGCCTCCCTGATGAGCAATAATTAACGGCTCATCATAGTGTTTAAAGAAAGGATGCGTCTCGCGTTCAGGAACGAAAACATAGAATAATAGCAAATAAGTAACGACGAACACACCAAGAAGTCCAAGCAGGCTTTTTAGTACCAGTGATTTCTTACTTTTCTTCCTTTTTGAAATTGAAATAGCGTTTGTTAATTTCATAGTTTGCATGAACTCCTTCTTGATAAAGATTACTAGAAATAGTTTCGACAAAAGCTGAATGGAATCCTGTTTTTGGAGAGATTATGGGGATTGGTGGAGTTTTTAGTTAAGTGAATAATAAAAGTAGGTATGTACCGAGCATCTTTGTGTTCTAATAAGCTTGACTAGTGACCTTGTTTTACAGTTACTTACAATTCCACACTCTAATAGCGCTATTTTCTTACCGATCTTACAAATAAACGCCAAATCGATAAAACATTACCCATTTTCTTACAGATATCTCATCGTATTAACCTGAATTGATGATGACTTATCTAAGTTTTTACATATTATCACTAATTCGAACCTAATAGACCCTTACTTCCCCCTCAAATATTTAAGGTCGATCCAAGCCGGATCGACCAATACTCAAAAAATCTACTCCTCAAACTCCATAAACAGCGTTCCATTGGCAATATCCTCAATCTCATATGATGTCAATCGAAACATTTCACCACCGTCAGACGCCTCGCCGTCCCAAGTAAGTAAATAAATCTCTGACTCCATCAGTAACTCTTCCATTTTTCGAACCAGGATGGCGTGATAGTCGCCCATTAATTTCATTTTCGTATAGGCAATTGCATCCTTAGTTGAAATTGTATCCGGATCATATGTATTATCGTTTAATAAGTCCTCTAGTTGTTGGACTAACGCGGAATCTTCCGCAGAATTATGTTTTTCTTCCTCATTCCAAGTAATCATTTGCATCAAAAAAATCTCCTTTAACTAGAAAATGGTCCCTAAGTAACTTTTCCAATCTCTGAAAAATATATACCCCTGCTATTGTACTAGAATACTTGACATAATGAAAGGCGCTAGCCAAGTTGGATAAGCGCCTCTCTCTCTATTTGCCTTGCTTCTCAACTAATAATTGTTTAATCTCTTTTAAGTCATTCTTCAAATCTTGGTTTTCTTGGAACAAACGTGCCATTTGTTCTTCACGTTTTGCTTCTTCGTCTTGTCCTAGGTAGCTTAAGATAACTGCAACTACTAAGTTTAAAATAACCAAAGCGCCGATGATAATAAATGTTACAAAGTACACCCAAGCCCAAGGAACCTCATTAATAATTGGTCTTGCCACTTGGCTTGCCCACGATTCAAACGTAACAACCTGCATTAAGGTAAACAGTGAGTTATGGAAAGTTCCGAAAAACTCAGCGGGAAGCACATCACTAAAGAACGTTGTACCAATAATCGCGTAAATGGAAAAAATCAAAATTGAAAGACCTAAAATCCCTGACAAAGCTGGTAGAGACTTCATTAAAGAGTCTATAATTCTACGCAACGCCGGGATTGCTGGGATCATTCGAATTAAGCGCAGGACTCGAATTAACCTCAATACACTTACAAACGGAGTTGAGTAAAATAACATACTTGCAACAACTATAGTAAAATCAAACCAATTCCAGCGATCCGAGAAATAATCTCGAAAACCAAGTGCAATGATTTTTACAAACAATTCTAAAACAAAAATCCAAACGATAATCTTATCTAGTAATAATAGCACTTGATTACCAGTAAAATATGTTTCCGTAACAATAACCAATCCATTTAATAGGATAATTCCAATAATAATAGGCTGAAAATAGCTATGCTCGACAATTTGTTTTAGTAGAGTCTGAAACGAGCGATGATTATTTTGAAGTTCATTATTATTTTGTTTTAATTCCATTTCCTAACCACGTTCTCCTTCATTATCTTTTTCTACTATTATAACAGTAAAAAATATAGTTAAGCTTATATAATACCTTAAAACGTATTAGAAATTAGTGACAACTTTATGAACAAATCTTCTGCATGGAACAAGAAATCATTGTTTTCCATTCTTTGGTTATGCTAAAAAGAGAATTTTTACGAAGGAGTATTCGACATGTCTCTCGATGCATTTATTATGGGCATAACCTTTATTTTGATTCACCTATTTGCTAATGAACTAATTCCATCAAAACGAATACACCGACTAAAATGGTTTTCATTTTCAGGTGGGCTAGCTGTTTCCTACGTTTTTGTCTATGTCCTCCCCTCTTTACATAAAGAACAAGTAGTCGTCAAAGAGTATGGTAGTTATTTTACGATGGAATCGGAGTTGTACTTTGTTGGATTATTAGGCGTCCTGCTATTTTATGGCGTTCAAAAAGTTGTTCGAAAAGCTCAACTTAATTCAAAACCTGGGAAAGCACGAGCGTTATTCTGGCTACAGATCAAGTTTTTTGGGGTCTATAACGCGCTAGTTGCCTATACGGTCATTTCCCATAACGTTTCTGGGGTCCAAGCGATTTTTTATGGACTTGCAGTGGGACTTCATTTTATTGCAGTCGCCCATGACTTATGGCGTGAGTATGCTGATATTTATAATAAGATGGGACGATACGTCCTTGCGATTGGGATCCTAATCGGCTGGTTTCTAGGAATGACCGTCCAATTGCCTCCACTTATTGAGTCATTAATCTTTGCTTTTATTTCAGGTGCGATGATATTAAATGTTCTAAAATATGAGTTACCACCTGATGATGAAGCTCATTACCCAACCTTTGCCATCGGTGTTGTTGCCTATACCGCTGTAACCATGTCGTTAAAATACTTTTACCAGTGGTAACCGAACACGTAGAGAAATCCCAGATGCCTTTAAGATATCTGAAACCACCCATTTTACTGAGTTTCAATAAGTATTCTCTACGGGTATTATTTGTCTACTAAAACCCACGATTGTATAATCTAGTCCAGACTTCAATATACTATGAAAACTGACTCTTTTTCTGAAAGGAATTCATTTCCATGTTTACAGATATGCATTTGGTCTTTCTTATTTTAATCATCACTACCATCTGCTTTTTAGTGCCACGTTTTCGAGCAGATCTTGTAGCCGTCCATGCCCTGCTTGCCTTATTATTAACAGGTATCATCACTGTTCCCGAGGCATTCGCTGGCTTTGCAAATAGCGTCGTAATTATGGTCGCCGCCCTTTTTATTGTTGGCGCTGGTGTTTTTCAGAGTGGATTAGCACAAAAAGCTGGTGATTTACTTGTGAAAAGTACTGGAAATAGTGAATGGAAATTAACGATTTTCATGCTATTACTTGTAGCCATCTTAAGTGGTTTTATTAGTAATACTGGAACAGTCGCCATTCTTCTCCCGATTGTCGTGAGCTTGAGTCGACAAATGCAGATACACCCAGGGAAGTTACTAATCCCTTTGGCTTTCGCTAGTAGTATGGGTGGTGCGTTGACGCTGATTGGTACGGCACCTAACTTAATAGCTAGTCAAAGTTTAGCGGATGCTGGGTATGGTGGACTTTCGTTTTTCTCCTTTACACCAATTGGCCTAACCATGCTCATAGCCGGAATACTATATTTATGGTTCATCGGGCGACGAATGTTAAATAAACCGATCGATGAAAAAGAAGGGACGAGTACTCATTTTAACGCTACGGAACTTATTGAGCAGTATGGGGTATCAGATTTTATTCACACCGTTAAAGTTCCAAGTAACAGCCCTTTAATTGGGCGTATGATCAAACAATTAAGATTGCCTGCTACCTATAATATTACTGTGTTAGAAGCAATCAAAAAAGATCCTACACCGTTGTCGAGAATAACTGGGAGAGTTCAATCACAACGAATTACCGTTGATCCTAGTTATTTCGTAGAGTCTGAAGATATTTTTCTGGTCTATGCTGATGATGAAGCCATTGAGAAACTAATCGCCGATACCGGCCTTATTAGGCAAAAAGATAGTCAATACCAATTGGAGGAAGGCCATCTTGCTGAGGTGATCCTGACTCCACAGTCCCGTTTACTTAATCAATCAATTAAGCAGGTGAAATTTCGAGCCAAGTATGGTTTATCAGTATTGGCAATGAAGCATCAATTTAGTGAACCTCAAAGGTTTACGAAAGATGAAACGTTACTATACGGAGATTCGATCCTTGTACATGGAAAATGGAAAGATATCAATCTCCTCTCTGCCGAGAAAAATGATACCGTTGTACTAAAATCTGCTGCTGAAGAAACAGACATTGCGAATCAAACACAGAAAAGTCTCGTTGCTGGATTCATTTTATTAGGGATGCTGATTGCAATGGTATTCGAATGGGTTCCTGCGGTTGTTGCTATCGTTGTTGCGGCTGTTCTGATGGTCTTAACAGGCTGCGTCAGACAAACCGATCAAGCTTACCAAGCGATTAATTGGCAAACGGTCGTGCTGATCGCCTGTATGCTTCCGATGGCTACAGCCTTAGAAAATACTGGTGGCGTGACGTTTATGTCCGAGGGTCTCATCTCTAGTTTAGGGGCAATTGGACCGCTAGCCGTTTTAGCGGGACTATACGGGATCACGTCCCTTTTCAGCCAGTTCATCAGTAATACAGCGACCGCTGTGTTACTATTCCCAGTAGCTATTCTTACTGCAGAGCAAATGGTTGTTAGTCCAATACCTATGGTTATGGCGGTTGCCTTCAGTTCTAGTATGGCGTTTGCAACACCGGTGGCTACCCCACCAAACGCGATGGTCATGGCTGCCGGGAAGTATACCTTCTTGGATTTTGTCCGTGTTGGTGTGCCTTTACAGCTCCTCATCGCCGTAGTTGCCATTATCTTGCTACCATTGTTTTTTCCTTTCTAAAAACAAAAAAAAGGCTTGGAGACGTGATCTCTGAGCCTTTTTACCATAGGCATCTAAATTACCAAGACAAAATAAACAATCGTAACATGTACAAAAAGAACATGATCAAAGCTAGTAAAAAATAAAGGTGGCAGTTGCCCCCCTTCAGCAATACTAGGTTGAAAAATGACTACTAGCCACATCCATCAATTCTTTTACGATGTAATAGTCTCCTTCACCCTTCAATGCTGACACTAAGTTCTTTGCAGCTAACGTCGCCATCGCATGTCTTGTTTCACTTGTTGCAGAACCAATATGAGGAAGGGTTACTACATTTTGCAGCTGTACTAATGGGTTGTCCCTTTGAATTGGTTCTTCTTTGTAGACATCTAACCCCGCAGCAAGAATTTCACCTGATTGCAATGCACCAATTAGTGCCTCCTCGTCAACAGTCTGGCCTCTTGAGGCGTTGATAAAAATCGCCGTATTCTTCATCAACTTGAATTCTCTTTCCCCGATTAAATGCTTTGTTTCATTTGTCAATGGCACCATCACGACAACAAAATCAGATTCCGTCAATAGTAAATCCAAATCTTGTGCCACAATGTTTAATCGATCTTCTGCTGCTAAATTGCGATTTCTATTATAGTAGGAAACTTCCATATCAAATCCCATTTTTGCTCGTTTGGCTATTTTCTCACCAATTCTTCCCATACCAATAATCCCTAGTTTTTTATGGTGAACATCAACACCAAACATTTCTCCAGCAGTGCCTTTTTTCCAATCCCCCCGCTTAGTTAACCTATCGAGCTCTGGGATCCTTCTTGCTGCAGCAAGCATTAAGCCAATAACTAAATCAGCTACTGTGTCGTCAAGGACATAAGGTGTGTGAGTGCCTATCACCTTATGCTTTTTCATTGCTTCCAAATCAAAATGATTATAACCAACTGAAACAGTACTTACGACACGGAGATTCGGAGCACGTTCAATTAATTCTTCATCAACTAGCGTTCCAGACGTGATTATCCCATGAACATCCGATAGCTCCTCCAATAGCTGCTCTCGGTTAAATGGTTGCCGCCACTTTGTAGTTTTCAGCGTCACATGTTCCTCAAGATACTCCACCACATCACTCGGCAATGAGTGTACAGATAAGACTTTATATGTCTCCATTATTTCCTCCTCAATACTTCCGTCTTACATAACTATTTCGACTACCTATGTAAATTATCCTTTTCAAAGGCTGTTTTCGCAAAGTTTGTTGCTTTCGTAAAAATCCCAAAAGCCGGATTTTTACACTACTTACTAAGAATTTACTACCAATTTAATAAGTACTGCTCTTTTCTTACATAATTTATTGGCTGATATCTGCATCTAGGGTATTTTTCCGATTATTTTAGGATAATAAAGCCACAATGTTTACGAAAAGAACCTTTTCAAAAAAGCCGCATCTCGTTCAACATGCGACTTGAAATATAGATTAATTCACTTTACGAAAAGCTCTTCGTTCTGCGTATCCTACACATTTATAACAAACGTTTTCGCTCTTACCTTTAATCTCATACTTAGCAAAGTATCCATCTTTCCCCTTGCAAAAATAACATTTATGATTGAAAAGTGACTTAATAAGCCCTAGCATCCTATCAACCCCTTTCCTACTCTTAATCCTATTTTACGGTGTAGAGTTAACTTTGTGACACTCATCATTCTGAACAACCATGTACCTAGGAATCTACATAACTTCCAATACTTCAACTTTATTCTACCATTGCTTTCTGGTACTTTGTATTCATTTCAAAAAATGGCTAAGATCCCCATGCCTTTTTGTTTTACTTAGAAAACATGGTTTGTTAAACTTGAGGTTACATATAGAAAAGGGAGTGGTTTTTTGTTTAAGAAAAAATTAATTACCGCATTTGCGAGTGTAGCACTAATTTTTGGACTAGCGGCATGTGGAGGTAACGAAGAGGCTGTACCAGAAACGGTAGATAATGACCCAGTAGCACTTGTAAATGGACAACCTATCTCACAAGAAGCACTTACGTTTCAATACGAACAAGTAAAATTATCGTATCTACAAATGGGCTTAGAGATTGATGAAGAAACTGAAGCACAAATCAAATTGCATGTTCTAGACCAACTTGTTAACTCAACGCTTATTACTCAGGCTGCTGTTGAAGATGGGTTCGAAGCTACAGAAGATGAAATTCAAGCACAGCTTAACTTATTTATAGAAGAATACGGTACTGAAGAAGAATTCATCGAAGTTCTTGAAATGAATGAATTTACTTTAGCTAGTTTTTCGGAGGAAATTAAAAGTCAATTAACAATTAATAAATATTTAGAGCATAAGATTGAGACGCCTGTCGTTTCAACTACTGAAGTAGAAGAAAGATATGAGCAATATAAAGAGCAATCCGAGGACATGCCAGAGCTTGACGAAATCTACGCTCAAATTGAAGAAGAAATTAAACGTGAAAAAAACCAAGAATCCGTTGGTGAACTCGTTGATCAACTAAAAGCAACAAGTGAAATATCAATTCTGATTTAATTAGCGTAAACTTTGCTTTTTTTTTAATATCTCAAAAGCAAAGCGATTCGCATATGGAGCTAGATCATTCTTACGTTGAAAAATTTATGCTTTCCTACAATGAAAAAAGGAGCCTATTCCCTAGGCTCCTTCTAATTTTGCTAAATAACGCTCGAACTTCTCGATTGGTAATGGGTAACTAAAGAAATAGCCTTGGCCGATAAGTCCTCTTGCTGTTAGAAAATTGACTTGTTCCTCTGTTTCAATTCCTTCCACAACAACTTTAGCACCGATTTCTCGTCCCATTTGGATAATCGCTCCCAGTAGGCCAGATGATTTTTTATTTTTCATCACATCATGTAAGAACGATTGGTCGATCTTCAAATTGTCGATATCAATAGAATTAATCATACTTAACGATGAGTAGCCAACTCCAAAATCATCAATAGTAATCAGTACTCCTAACTCTCTTAATTGATTAATAATGTCTACTGCTTCATCCACGTTAATCATCACGCGTTCAGTAATTTCGATTTCTAATAAATGAGAAGGTAGCTTAGTTTCATCTAGTACCCTCTGAACAATATTGATGAAATGCGGATCACGAAATTGGCGGGCTGAGACATTAACTGCAATAGGCGCTTCAACCTGGCCAGTTTCATACCAAAGCTTATTTCTTCTGCACGCTTCTCGTAACACCCATTCACCAATTTCAACAATTAAGCCCGTTTCTTCTGTGATTGGAATAAATTCGGCAGGAGAGACCGAACCAAAAACAGGGTTCCAACGTAGCAAAGCTTCAATTCCGACAATTGTATTCGTGTCTAGATCAAGTTTTGGTTGATAATGAAGGGTAAATTCTTCCTGGTCAATCGCTCTTCGAAGAGCATTTTCAAGTTGGCTCTTTCGGATAACACGTTCATTTAAACTTTCGTTATAAAATTGATACGTATTTTTCCCCATCTCTTTTGCCAAATACATCGCTAAATCTGCATTTTTGATTAAGCTTTCTGCATCGGTACCAAAGTTAGGAAACAAAGAAATTCCGATACTTGGTGAGATATACACTTCATTTCCTAAGAGCAAGGTCGGATGTTTTAACGCCTGAATAATTCTCTCAGAAACAGTAGATAAGTCCTCGATGCTAGACTCTTCAACCAATATTAAAAATTCATCTCCACCCTGGCGTGAGATAACATCCTTTTCTCCAATGCACGACCTCATAATTGCAACCACTCTTTGGAGCAGCATATCTCCAACGTGATGACCAAGAGTATCATTGATCGTTTTAAAATTATCAAAATCAATAAACAAGACTCCTAGAGTGGACCTTCTATTCTTCGCCCTTTTTATAGCTTCTTCTAGTTTTAGACTAAACATGTAACGGTTAGGAAGTCCAGTTAGTTGATCTTTATATGCCAACTCCTTGATCTCGTTTTCCGCATTTCTTTTGTCGGTAATATCTTTAACAAAGGCCATCGCGCCAACTGCGTTAAGATCCTTATAAAGAGGAACAACATTGATATCAGCTATCACTTGCTCTCCGTTCTTATGAATGAGTACTCCCTCTAGTCGCGTTGCATTTCCTAAGAGTACTTCGTTAAAATTATTCATTAATTCCGGTAAAAAACTAGGAGCTACATACCTAGCAAGCTCTAAATTTAGCAATTGCTCTTTCGTATATCCCAAGAGCGATTCAGCAGCATCATTTACACAATACAACTTACCAGATTGATTAACCTCAAATATAGCATCTAGTGAATTTTGATAAAGGGATTGAAATTTGTCTTGCGTTGACTCTAGCTCAACTAAAACCTTATTCAACTTTTCTTCTGCAGTTTTCTGGGCAGTAATATCACGAGCCATGTATACAAAACGAAGTACCGAATCGTCAACCTCCCGGATCGGAGTACAATTCCCCTCGAGATAAACCCAATGTCCTTGTTTATGGAGAAAGCGTGAGACAATTGTCGTCACTTCGTTATTTCTCACTAAATTTCGAAAGTTAACTTGCGCAAGTCGTCTATCCTCTGGATGAATAAAGTCAATCATCGATTTTCCAAGTAAATCCTGAATTTTATACCCTAAGTATTTCTCGTGTGATGAAGAAGAATATTCAAATAATCCTTTTTGATCGATGATTCCTACAAAATCGGATACATTCTCAGCTAGTAGTCGGTATAACTTTTCACTTTTGTAAAGCCTCTCATCCGTATTGCGGTGCTCAATTGCAATTGAAGCTAAGTGAGCAAATGCTTCGAGGACATTTAACTCATGGATCTTAGGCTCGCGAGCCTCACGATAATACAACGCGAACGTACCTAAAACGTTTTTTTCTGACGATATAATCGGCCTTGACCAACAAGCTCTTAAGCCGAAAGACCTGGCTAATAACCTGTAATCATCCCAGCGCTCATCAGTTTCAATGTCCCTCACAATCACTGTTTCTTTAAAATACGCAGCTGTGCCACAAGAACCCACCTTCGGCCCAATTTTCGTTCCCTCTAACGCCTGGTTATATGCCTCAGGTAAACTCGGGCCTACTCCCTTTTCCAATGAAAAAAACTGCGCATTATAAAGAAGGATTGAGCAATAGGTATCTGTTATGATCAATTCAATTTCACGAGCCAAACTTTCAAGAATAGTCGTAAGATCATTCCCTTTAGCAATTAACTTCAATATGTTATTTTGCGATTCTAGTAGCTGTCTGTCGAGTGTTTTCATTTGCGTACATGTTCCTTTCCGTGTAAGTAGAATTAAGGAAGTCAATTTGTGGTTATTCTATTTTTGTTAGAGGTAAGCACTCGTCGTTTAAACCCTAGCGAATGTCATAACTAACTACTTTACATACCAATCTATGAAAAAAGCCATAATAAAAACACCCGTTAGGACGTAATTCCTAAGACGGCAACTGGCTGGCGTAACGTCAACGTTTTAGCCCCTGTAGTTTTGCGTCCCTACATTTCTGCAGGTTTGCCTTGAACGAGTGTCTACTTTACCTATTTAGTAGAATAAAAGATCTATTTACAGTTTACCACGAAGACTATGATAATACGACTATATTGTTAATGGCCGCGCTAGTTTTACTAAACAACCACACAGCTCTCCGTGTCGTTATTTTACGAGATGATACTTCGTGACGAAGCATGGTATCTCACGTCAGCACCGAAAAGTTACGAACTATATCAAACTCTTAGCCTTACCATATTCAATCAAAGAAAGATAAGGATCGCTTTCATTTAGCCCTAACAACTTACAAAATGCGGGCTCCGTTTTCCATCCTTGTTGTTTTAATCTAATTACTTGTTTTCTTAATGTAGGTAAATTCTTTAGAATTTGGTCTTCAATGATCATATGAAGGTATGCATTTTGTTCTATGACAGCCTGCGGTTGACCAAATAATTCGAATTCAAAATTCTCATAAGTAAAATTGGCTTTTATGACGGGGATATTTCTAATGGTTACTTCCTTAATTCGAAACGTCTCGAAGTGACCGTATTTATTTTCTACCTGCTTTTTAAAGCTAGTAAAATCATGAACCTCCATGATAATATCAAGGTCAGAACCATCTATATCTATTTCAATTGGCAAAGTTCCACAAAGGACAGGAGTATAGAGAGAGAGTTCCTCCATGATCCCTATCTTTTGAATCGTATAATAGGCGCGCTGTTGACGATTATTGCCCAATTTTAAGTATTCAATTCATGTATACACTCTTTCTTACCTCTCTTACTATCAAAAAATTGAATGATTTATACTTACATGAAATCAAGTCTTCATCATCAGCTTTCATTCATTTTCAATGAGCTCTGCTTTTAATAGAAGCTCACATCATCATTTCATATAACATTAGTACTAGTTTAACATTTTTTCCTCAACCCGAACAAAAAGGCAGCGACCTTTACTTACTCGATCACTGCCCTTCTATCACTATTTAACCATCTTTTGATTTTTATCTAGCTTTGCTAATTCAGCCTGTAATTTACCCAGTAGAGTGTAAAAGTACATTTGAAAATCTGCGCGAAGTGACCAGAAAGGATGACCGAATGTCGCTGGCTTATTCCCTTCAATGAAAAAATGAGAGATCCAAGCAAAACTGTAAGCGATTACAGGAGCTAACAGAACAATCCATGCATTCCCTAAAATAATGGCTAAAGCGATACAAACAAATACAAAGGTTGTCCCGACAAAATGCCAAGCTCTTGTTTCTTTTTTGCTGTGCTGGCTAAGATAAAACGGCCAAAACTCTTCGTAATTCTTAAACTCTTTCATTTTGTACCCTCCTTTTTCTACCAGTATACACTATTTAGAATATTCCATAAACTACAAGCTGATTTTTTCTAGGTTTCGATTTCCTTACACCAAATAACCCCCGGTTGGATGCTAGCAATCCGATAGTAAGATATTTTCTCCATCATTTAAAGATCAAATCTCATTCGATTTGATCTTTACTACCCGTTATCTTTTTCCTACTGGCATAAACATCTCAATATGACTATTTTTATTTTCTAGCGTTGAGATATCAGCCCAAAATTCTACATCGAAGGGGATAGGCCCACCGTAGCCATTTTCAGCTAACCACTCATGGATTGAGCTATATGTTTTCCCGATCTCTGATTCTGGACCTTCGTGAACAAATTCAGCATACTTTCCAGCTGGGATGGTAAATGCATGCATCCCCGCCGGTAGCTCTTCATGAGCAAGAACCTCTATTCCAACTACGTGTTCATAAGGTGTATCAGGTGTCCATTCTACTTCAGTACTATAGACTTGCATTAAATAAATTCCATCTTTCTTACGATTGATGATTTCTTCCTTACGCTTAAGTAACTCTTCCCTTAGTTCTCCAACAATCCTACTATGAATGATGTTATTAAGGCTATCATACACCGAAAAGCCAACTAGCTTAACTTCTTCTTTTTCCGTTACTACAGCAGTTATCGTGCTCATTAATCCTCCCACCCCACCTTAGCTTATTCTTCCTATCCTTTAACAAATATGAACATTGCTGATTTCTAAGAACCCAATGACCATTCAAATAGCTCGACAGATTTTTCGCACAAAAAAACCAAATCAAATATGAATTGGTTTTTTTGTATTCTACTTTATTGGAGATTTTTAGTTATGTTCATTTTATCCCTTTTACAGGTATCTTTTATTCGATACAAACATGCCTAGACGCCAACTATGTTTTAAAGCTATTTCTGGAAATAGTAAGGGCCAAATAAGTCGTCTTTCTCTAGAAATTTGTCTAAGCTACTAATTTTCACTCTGAAGTTTTTCTTTTAACAACTGTGTGTTTTTCGTGTCTAATAATCCGTAGCCTTCACGAAGATTACTACTAATAATAGTTACGGTATCATCTGCATTGAACCATACTCTGTATTCATACTGACGTTCAGGCATATCGTCTTTCTCTTGGAAGTATAGCGTTACCTTGTAGTCTTCCCTAGTCGGCATTGCCGCTTCACTATTTGGCTCCCACTTTACTTGTTTAAAGACATCCTTCATTTCTTTTAAAAGGGCTTGATCAGTAATCATCACAACTTCTCCCTCGAACCCCTCTGTATTAACGGTCTGGACATCCATTCTTGTTAATTGTAAACCACCTTCACCGTTGCAGCCTACTGCTAGACATATAATTAGCACTAGAACAAAACCTAACATAAGTTTCTTCATCCTACACACTCCTAATTTGTTATTTTTATGTTTACCTGTATATTCTCTTTTTTTCAAGGTTATTTATTCATTTTTTTACTACAAAAAAAAGCTACCTCATCAAAGTGAGGTCAGCTCAGTGGTTTGCTACGTTTATCGAGTCATCCTAACGTTTAACCCGAGTGAAGTCCAGCTTATTGCTTCAAACAAAAGACTTTCAAATCATCCTTTGGATAAATTGTTGAATGATAATTATTTAGTTAAACTCACTTCGTAACAATCCGTAGTAAGCGAGATCGTGCTCCTTCCCTAATCTACTTACGTGCTGTTTAAGAGTCCCTTCGTATTTCAAGCCAATCTTCTCCATAATTCTCCATGATCCAGGATTATCAGTAAATGAAGCTGCAAATATTTTGCGAAGCTGTAACGTTTCAAACCCATATTCCAAGAGCCTGCGCGCGGCTTCAGTTCCATAACCCTGTCCCCAGTGAGGTTTGCCCACCCAATATGCTAATTCACCCCGGCTGTGAGCCGCAGTAATATTTAATGCAATCGTGCCAAGCAAATTTCCAGTCTTTTTCTCTGTAATCGCAAACACATGTTGCTTACCACTAGTCTCTGACGCTAATACACTCTCTATATAATCAAGGGCCGAACCTACTGGGTAAGGATGAGGAATATTTAACGTTGTTTTAGCGATGGCATAATCGGAAGCATACTCCTCGACGATACCAGCATCCTCCCTTTGTAACGGTCTTAATAATAATCTTTCTGTTGCTAGCTGCACCATCTAAATGCCTCCCTTATTTTTGGATAAAAGTTAGTATTCGTGATGGTTAACAAAAACTCCTTTTTTATCAAAAAATAGTTCTAGTTAGATATTCCTCTTAACGGGTCAATACTAGTAAATGAGCGAGATCTGTCGTCTACTAAATTACTTTGAAAATAGGATTCCTAAAAAGAAAAACGTTTAAACCATCGCTAGTTTAAACGAACCTTATTGATCTGCCATTCACTTAGAAACGTCTGATATTGTTCAAAAGGCAACGGTTTTGTAAAATAATACCCTTGACCAAAATCACTTCCAGCTTGAGTTAGAAACTCCAACTGCCCCTTGGTTTCAATCCCCTCTGAAACAACTCGTAATTGTAGATTTTTCGCCATTGACAATATGGCATACACAATTTTTTCCGACTTCTGATGCTCCCAAATAAATGATTTATCTATTTTTAGTTGATCCACTTGTAATTCATGAAGTTTAGCAAGCGAAGAATATCCAATACCAAAGTCATCAATGGAACATTTGACACCTAATTGGGCAAGCTTTTCGATGTTCATTTGAATTTTTTCAGAGTCACTTATTGACGTTTCTTCAGTCACCTCGATCGTAAGCAACCGACCTACTACCCCTGTTTCTGTCAGGATATCACATACTGTTTCCGCAAAATATTCATTTTCTAACTGCTTCACAGAAACATTTACGGCCACATATTGATCAACGAAACCTCGGTTATGGAGCTCTTTTGTTTGTGTGCAGGCTTGTTTTAACACCCACTTCCCCAATTGATGAATATGGCCAGAGTTTTCCGCAATAGGAATAAATTGATCTGGAGGCAAAAAGCCCAATTTCGGCTGTTTCCAACGAATTAACGACTCTGCACCAACAATTTTTAATGTACTCAATTCTACAATTGGTTGGTACCAAAGTTCAAATTCATGATTTTCAAGCGCTGAATGAAGATAATTCCTTATTTTGAATTCTCGTTTTACACTTTCCTTCATCATATCGGTAAAAAATGTGTAATGACTCCCAACCGATTGTTTCGCCTTAAACATTGCAATATCCGCGTTAGCGAGTATGGTATCCCCGTCTAGCCCATGCTTAGGATAGATAGCAGCACCAAAGCTTCCACTTACAAAAACTTCATGATTCTCAACCCAAATTGATTTTTTTAATTCATCAATCATTCTCTCAATTTTAACGATTGCCCGTTCAACTGGATTTGCTTCATTCAGAATGATAACAAACTCATCACCACTAAATCTACCGATGATGGTATTTTGAAACACACGTAATAACTTTGAAGTAACCGTTTGCAGTATTCGATCACCAAGAGCCTGACCTAGATTATCATTAATATCTTTAAAATTATCTAGATCAAAACAAATAACAACAAGCTTTTCTTTCTTATGGGTAGCATCTTGGATCTTCTTCTCCAAACAATTGGTAATATAGGATCGATTATACAATCCGGTTAATTGATCGGTATAAATAAGATTATCAACTTTTTCTTCCCACTCCTTACGTTCACTAATGTCTTTTGCAACGCCAACGTATTTTTTTGAGGTGGCATGCTCAATAGTGTAAATTCGTAACGATTGTGGAAACAACTCCCCTTTTTTATTGTGGTTCCAAATCTCTCCTGACCACTGGCCTGTCGTATGAATATCACTCCACATATTTTTATAGAACTGTAGATCATATTTTCCAGATTGCAGCATCCGTGGGTTATTCCCAATTAATTCAGAAGATGCATAGCCAGTGATTTTTGTAAAAGCTACATTGACCCATTCAATAATCCCTTTTTCATTGGTAATAACTACTCCCTCCGTATGGTTCGTAAGTACATCGCCTAAGAGTTGATTATAACTCTCAGCGATCCGTGCTTCCGTAAGATCTACGTAAAGTGCGTAAGTAGCTACATGCACACCGTTTTGAAAGCTTGGAAGGAGGATTAGTTCAACCGACACTAACTGACCATCCTTCTTCTTTCTGATCGTCTCAACCTTTACGATCCCTAAACGACTAAGAGAGTTGACCTGCTTTTGCAATTCTTCATGATTTAGCCAATCAGGGTAAATTAATTGATCAGGTGTTACACCTTTCACCTCTGAAACTTTAAAACCAAATAGCTGTTGAAAATTAGAGTTTATTGATACTATTTGAAAGTTAGTATTTAAAAGCGCGATAGAGTATGGAGATTTTTCAAATAGCACTTGATAAAATGTATCTTGAATGTTAAATTTCGATAAATCTGAGATCGTTAACTGTACTATTTTCATTCTATGAATAGTCAAATGAATACTATCTATTTTCACATCTTTGACATCTCCACTTGCGGTTGTATGCTGCAAGTAAAGACTGCTTGTCCCTTGATTTCCTACGTTTCTTAGACTAAGTTCAACCTCTTGTCTCGTTAATGTATGTATATCATAAACCCGCTTGGAAAGTAATTCAGCTCTTTTGCATTCATAAAACTGTGTAGCAACAACATTTGCCTCATAAATCCCCCCACTTTCAGGGTCAATCAGGAGAATGGGAAGAGGACTTTGATCAATAATAGCTTTATAGAGATCTAAATACCCCCTAGTATCATTAACTTTTCTCTCTGTTAGCCTAGTATGTCTTTCCATGTGAACCCTCATTTCAATCCAAACAAATTGTGTAAAATTGTTTATAATTACAGTATTCATATTACCATACCCATTCTCTCTACCCAATACCTCTCGGGTCAATTTTAGCAAGTTTTTATGAACCTTTTACATTAGATAAAAATATTAATTATATACTTTCAAATAATAAAAAAAAGTTTCATTATCAATAAAAAATTGATTAATGAAACTCCACGTAAAATAATGAAATTAGTTTACTACTTCAGCATCGACATGGGATCGTATACCAAATTCACTTCACCACACATGAATTATCACAAGATGATGGTGCTATCTTCTTCTGGTCATCATATGTATAATAACCAATGACCTTTATACCTTTTCGTCGTAAAAATCGCGCACTAAGATTGACTAACAATAGATCTGAAGCCACAATCACAATTTCCTTACCTCGCACGTCTTGATAATACCTTTTTAAATAGGCGAGTGGTAAATGTATCGTCTCTCCATGTATTGGTTTTTTGGAGGCAATATGATAATCCCTTACATCTAACAGGATCATATTTTCTCTCAAATTATCATTTGGTACATCTATACGTTTTATACCAATAACAGGTACATACCTTTCGTAGATGAAAAACAAGCTGCTTACTAACACCAACATGACTATACCTAGATAAACTAGCATCGCTATGTACCTCCATATTTTTACATCAAAAAAGGAGCTATAACCTACACTCCCTCTAAATTATAGCTCCATTAGTCTAGCGGAAGGAATTTAACCGATTAATATGAGAAAACGTTGTACCTTTAACGCTATCCTGCTTTTTCAATGGTAATTGTTTTACCAAGTCATCAAACCATGCTCTGTCATTAGTTAATAAAGCCAGATCTATCATATCACGAATAAATTCTTCATGTTTCACGTCTGTAACCGCTAGAGGTGTAACATGTTTCCTTAAGGTAACAATTCTCTTACTAATAAGCTTAGAATGATCAGATTCAACAATAAACACCTTAACTACACCATGAATTACATCAAATGTTTCAATAAAGCCCTTAAATAATTCATCGTTTTCCGTTTTACCCCTAACCCAATCTCCGACCTTTATCATCTAATTCACCACCTAGTAAGTGTTACAAATTTTATTACAGTTCATTTTAAAAGCAGTTAACCTAACAAAATAAACGTTAGGCCACCATCGAGTCGTTCTTACTGTAATAATATTATATACAGTTATAAAAGTCAATGGCAGACCCCTATTTTAGGGTCGGGTACCTAATGACATTGTTTAATTTTCGTTAACAAATAGGCAATAGTTATTTTATCTAGATAGGCAGCATAATACTCATCTGCTTCCTCAAACACATCGTCCATTACGACTTGAATATTTGAAGAGATTAGACAACCCTTACTAGGATCACCCGTACACCAATTCGGTTTGATAGCACCGCATGAAACAGCTCGATAAATATCACCAAGTCTAGTTTCATTTGGGTCTACTTTTAGAAAATAGCCACCACCAATGCCTTCTTTTGTTTGAACAAACCCAGCATTCCTCAAACAACTCATGACTTTTCGAATTCGTGCAGGATTGGTCCCGACATTATTGGCAATCTGCTGACTACTAGCCATACGTTCAGGTACATACGCTAAAAAAACTAGACTATGTACAGCTATAGTAAACTCACTATTCACCGAATTCCCTCCCCTAATAGCCTGTACTGTAATAGTAAAGGATACAGTTAATAAAGTCAATGTTAGCAGCAGTGATCTCAGCAAAGAACACATCCTCGTTGGATGTGTTCGCTATATAGATAAAACTGCTGTTATACTACATTGCCTATTATGACTCACAGATTGCGCGTTTTTGTTCCATAGATTGGATCCTTACAGCAATGTCACGAATATATCAATGAAATTACTAATTTCCTTCTATTATATAGGAAACGACACTCTAACCTCGGTACCTTTCCCAAGTTGACTTGAAACGTCAATCTCGCCCTTAAAATGAGTAACGATTTGATAAACCATAAATAACCCAATACCTTGACCCGCTACCTCTTGATTAATCTTTTGATATTTTTGGAATAGTTTTTCCCGTTCGTCATCGCTCATTCCTACACCAGTATCAATGATATGTAAATGCAATCGATTTTCGTCTATAAAACTCTTGAATGTTACGGTTTGTCCCTCGTAACTATATTTAATCGCGTTACTGAGAAGATTAGAAATTACTAAACGAAAACCCATTAGATTTCCTTGAATAATCATATTTTTAGGTACCTGAAGGTCAGCTTCAAGGTGAATGTTTTGTGTTCTACCTTTTATCCTCATGACCTCCAGCACTTCCTCCATCACAGGTAACGCTTTAATCAACTTTGTTTTCCAGAACGTATCAATTGTGAGCATTTGCTCCGTCTGGATAATATGATGAATTTCATGATCGATCGCCACAGAATAATCTTCTATTAATCTAAGTTTTGTTCGGGCATCTTCATCAGTTGTTTCACTTTTTAATATAGAAGCAAATGACTTAATCACTGTTAGTGGATTTCGAACTTCATGGGCAACCACATGAATGAAATCTAGTTTTTGCTTATAAAAATCCAGCTCTGTTTCCACCTTTTTTTGAGCAGCTAAAGAAGGAAAGATTGTAAAATCCGGGTGATTATATAGAGGAGATTTCACCAAACTAGTGTCCGTCATTAAGTATCCGTGACTTCGCATCATACCCGTTTGCACTGATGCAGGTACTTCATTTCCGTCATAACAACAGACTGTCATGTACCCCATCTCACTAACTGTCAGGTCACATTCGCACTCATACTTATTGACATCATTTCTACTATAGGATAAATCACTCCAAGAAACCTTGCCCCATACCCGAACAGAAAGGTCTCCATCCACAAAAGGCTGGACAGCATGCTTAAAACTTGACAACGCTTGCTCGAATTTAAAATGACCATGTAATTGATAAAATTCAATATTATTCTTGTAGTGAAGGATTTCACGAAGATTTAACTCATCTAGTTGGGAACCTAATTTCTCTAACACTCTTTCGTAACTTCTATAGCTCTCAATAACAATGACATGCTGATTCATACGTCTTGCAGACAAAATAAAAGAGACAAGATTATCAAGATATCTCTCTTCACAATCATAAAAATATAAGATGTGTGAACCATCATTTACTTGGATGTCCTTTGTTAAAGAAATAGATTTGGTTTTTAGTGCCATATGAACCCTCCTTTCATAGTTTTGAATAATTGGGAAAATGCCCCATGTAATAATAACCTTTATACATATAAAATACAAACATAATCTCTAATTGATTGAATATTTACTAGATTAATTGCATAAAGTCTGTCACCTAAAGTAATTTTTCATAACAGGCGCACGTATACAAGTAAATGGCACTAAACATTTATTTCAAAAATAAAAAGGTATAACACCTCAGAATTGAGGGAGTTATACCTTTTTACAACAGAAAAATTGAAACCATTAAAAGTACTAATCTAATTTTCAAATAACGTTAATTCGAAGACACTTTTAATATGTTCAGGAGAAATAACGAGATGAATGTTTTGTATTGTTCGAAGTGAACCTGAAATCATGCCCACTAAAAATCCTTCTTCATCAATAATGGGACCACCTGACATTCCACTGGCAATTTCAGCAGAAGTTAACATCCGTTCTTGTCCATTAATAATTGCTTTTGGTGTGTTAATAATCCCTTTTGTAATGATTGAGGTTTCCTTAATTGGGAAACCAATTGCAAATACTTCTTCACCATGTTTAACAGGTGTGTCCCGAATAGAGAGTGGTACTACATTTTTTATGGCTGATACATTGAGTTTTAAAATCGCTACATCCTTTGACTCGTCATACGCGAGAATTTCCAATTCATCTACTACGGTACCGTCATTAAATATTGCTTCCATTCGTCCAGATCCGTTAACTACATGGTATGCTGACATTGCATACCCGTCTGATGATAGTAGAACCCCAGACCCAGTTGAACTTGCTCGGTCATTCTCTCCAAGAATTCTAATATAAAATACAGAGTTTCCTGCGAGTTCAAATATCTCTTCCGCATTGTAACTAGATTTACTTTGTAATTCTTGTTGCCCTGACAATACAAGCCCCAATGCTATTCCAAATAGTAAAACAAGTAAGCTTAATCCTAGTATTAAAGTTACTTTCTTCATCTGCAACCAACCTCTTTGGAAGTATATTCAAATATACCCACACTCCAAGTAAAAGGAGTGCGGGTATTTGTGTTACTTTATGATTAACTGCTCTAACCTAACTGCAATTGCAGTTGCTTGTGCTCTCGTTAAATGATTTTGCGGATTAATATGGTTATCTTCTCCGACGATAATCCCATATTTAATTGTCAGAGCAGTTGATTTTCTTGCCCATATAGGGACAGAATTCCCATCCTTAAATGTGCTTAATATTGCTTCTACTTCACTATCGCTAATTTGTTCACTAATACCAAGGACATCTAACACTCTTCCAACCATAGTCATACCTTCGACACGTGTTAGCGTCTGGTACGGAGCAAATGTACCTGGAGAAATTCCATAGACAATTCCCATGTCAGATGCAATCGCTACACTACGATTAAACCAATCGTTTCCTCTGACATCAGAGAAGGAAGCTGAAGCATTTTGATTCATAAATCCAGCTACTCTTAATAAAATAGTTGGGTACTCAGCACGTGTAACCTTGTTGTTAGGATCAAAAATATTGTTTCTTTTTCCTAAGACAAATAATTTAGAGCTTGCTTCAGTAATGCTTTGTCTACTCCAAGAATTCTCCAATACATCTACGAAAGTTTTGGCATTATGCATAAAGCTGATAGTTCCGTTGCCTGTCAAACGGACTTGGATTTTTCCACGGTTTTGTGGATCATGTTTCCATGGAATGGTTGTCCAGTTTCCGTCAGAACCATGTAATACAACCGCTGTTATAGCATTTGCCAAAATACCATTCGGTACTGGAACACTTGCATTAACATACTGCTTTTGATTGTTTACAAAGATATTCGTTTGAATTGTTACCCCTTGTCCATTTCCTAACAAAGTTGCACTAACGCTCGATGCTAGATTTGATAATCTACTTACGTCTTTTTCAGCATTTGGAGTAATTGTTACTTCTAATGCTTCTTTCATGTTCTTCAGCATCTTCGTCGTTACCACTAGGTTTGCTTGTGGAACATCAATTCGAATATTCTTTTCTTCTTGAACAGCTTGACTTAAAATTGCTTGATCAAAGGTAAATGAATACCCTTTAATTGTTGTATCTTTGCCCTCAATAACGATTTCTTTCGTTGATGTTTGAGCAACATCCTCTGGTCCGAAATATGCTGTTAGAATACCATTCTTCGTTTCCCCGTTTACAGGCTGACCATTTATTGTAGTTTCTGACGGAACAACTGGAGGTGGAACGATTGGTGAAGGAACACCGCCACCAGTTGGAACAGACTTCGTCCATTTTTTCGTTAACACATCACTTGGTTCTTTGTCTTCAGCAATCGTAATTACAAGTAATGTAGTTGTTTCAGATAACTCAATAGGTCCTGTATACAATTCTGTTGAACCCTCATTCGGATAAGGAATTGAACCATCTAACGTATAATAAATCGTTGCATTTTCTTCAGTACTAGAAAGTGTTACTGTCACTTTTTCTTGGAACAACTCACCAGACGGATTAGATACTACGTTTGGCTGTTCTGCTTTTTCATGGAATAAAAGAGCAGGAGCATTCACAAGGAATACCTTATCCATGCCATTTACAGATGCAGTTAAAGTTACTCTGTCCAATGAACCAATAAGAGATCCTGAAATAGCTTGAGCAGGGTCTGCTGACCATACAACCTCGTTATCATTGGTTAATGTAAAATCACTCTTTACTCTGCTCATAACTTCTTGATCATCAATAATTACAGCAGTAGTACTTAGTTTCGTTACATCAGCACTAAAACCTACTAACTGCGGATAAAAACCTACAGTTGTTTTCCAAACAGCTTGATTAGGATTATACGTTCCATTTGTCATCAATGATGAAACCAACCCTCTTGCTTCCTCATTGTTACCACTTACTCTTTTCCCATCATGTCCATAATAAGCAGTATTTGCTTTTAACATTTGCTTATTAAAAGCACTACTTGTGATGGTCGCACCACTATTTTGTCCTGCAATACCACCAAAAAAGCTTTGTTGTGGTACAATTTTATCGCCAATACTCGCAACTACTTCTGCATAGTTTAAAGCATTTGAGATTGTTCCATTACTAGCATGACCAACGATACCGCCAGCCCATACTTTCGTATTTTCTTCTCCAATTGCTTTCCCATTAACTCGTCCTGAATTATAAACATCAGCAATATTACCTGAGCTTATTCCAGCAACTCCTCCAACTTTTGCTATCTTAGATGTTGCTGTTATATCTTGGAAAGAGAACGAATGGTTAATCTGACCTGAATTCTCTCCAGCGATTCCACCTATGATTGTTTCAGTAGAATTTGAGCCAGACATAATACCTCTAGCAAATGATTTTTCAACAGTACCTTCATTAAGTCCAGCAATACCACCTATGAAGCTACCCTTACTTGAAATAAATCCATTTACGCTAGCTTGAGAAATTTCACCATTATTTTTTCCAGTCACTCCACCTACGAAATCTCCATCATTGATAGTGACCTTTCCAATCTCAATAGTGTCGATTATGCCGGCATTTGTTCCGGTTATTCCTCCAAGAAGCTCTGTACCTTCTACTTTCACATCGGTCATTTTCACATCTTGAATTACATGAGTTGCTGAGTTACTTCCAGCTACTCCTCCAAGATGTTTTGTACCACTAACAACGATACTTTGAGTGCTAGTTACCTTCGAAATCTCTCCTGCATTGTTTCCAGCTACTCCACCTAGCTCTTCTTGACCAGTGATCGTACCATCACCTAGTGTTAGCTCTGTTAAAGTTCCTGTGTTCGATCCTGATATTCCACCGATTTGCTTTTCTCCGATTACATCAAACTTCATTAGTTCAACTTCACGAATAGTCCCGGCATTCACTCCGGCTATTCCTCCAAGAAGCTCTGTACCTTCTACTTTCACATCGGTCATTTTCACATTTTGAATTACATGAGTTGCTTCGTTATTTCCAGCTACTCCTCCAAGATGTTTTGTACCACTAACAATGATACGTTGAGTGCTAGTTACCTTCGAAATCTCTCCTGCATTACTTCCGGAAACTCCGCCTATCTCTTCTGGACCAGTGATCGTACCTGCGCCTAGTGTTAGCTCTGTTAAAGTTCCTGTGTTCGTTCCTGATATTCCACCGATTTGCTTTTCTCCGTTTACATTAAACTTCATTAGTTCGACTTCACGTATTGTTCCGGCATTCGCTCCGGCTATTCCGCCAAGAAGCTCTGTACCTTCTACTTTCACATCGGTCATTTTCACATCTTGAATTACATGAGTTACTTCGTTATTTCCAGCTACTCCTCCAAGATGTTTTGTACCACTAACAACGATACTTTGAGTGCTAGTTACCTTCGAAATCTCTCCTGCATTGTTTCCAGTAATGCCACCTAGCTCTTCCTGACCAGTGATCGCACCTGTACCTAGCGTTAGCTCTGTTAAAGTTCCTGTGTTCGTTCCTGTTATTCCACCGATTTGCTTTTCTCCGTTTACATTAAACTTCATTAGTTCAACTTCACGAATTGTTCCGGCATTCACTCCCGCTATTCCGCCAAGTAGCTCTGTACCTTCTACTTTCACATCGGTCATTTTCACATCTTGAATTACATGAGTTGCTTCGTTACTTCCTGCTACTCCTCCAAGATGTTTTGTACCACTAACAACGATACTTTGAGTGCTAGTTACCTTCGAAATCTCTCCTAAATTGTTCCCAGATACTCCACCTAGCTCTTCTTGACCAGTGATCGTACCTGCACCTAGTGTTAGCTCTGTTAATATACCTGTGTTCGACCCTGCTGTTCCACCGATTTGTTTTTCTCCGTTTACATCAAACTTCATTAGTTTACTATTTTCAATGGTACCGGTATTTGATCCCGCAATACCACCCAAATAGTTTTTTCCTACCAAGGTTAGGTTTTGGATAACAAGCGTAGAAATCGTCCCATCATTACTGTTGGAACCAACAATACCACCCACTACGTTATCACCACTTACACTCGCCATTCCACTTACTGTGATATTGGAAAGTGTACCCTGGTTTAGGCCAGCTACAGCACCGGTATTTGATTTTCCTTGAACCAGAACATTTTCGAATCGCACATTTTGCATCACACCTTCGTTAGATGCGATAAATCCTGTATTCGCTCGATCCTGCTCGATCGAAGAGTAAATACCAGGGTGAATACGATAAGCCAATGTTTCTTGTAAAAGCGCTAGATTTGAAATCGTTTTTTGATTTCCTTCAAACAAAGCATCTGCTTTAAATTCAGCAATTGGTAACCAGACTTTTCCTTCTTCTATGACAATATGATTAGTTAGCGCTATTTTCGTAATCAATAGTTTGTCAGCAGAACGATTAAATAGCGGATAATATTTCATCTCAGAGACATTGTCATTATAAAGTATGACTGCAGCTGATAATTGACGTACATTTGGTATCTGTAATTCTGTATTATTTGGTCCCAACAATAATTTTGCATCTGGTTCTGTCAACCACTCACCATACGGTAGTGAAACTGGTAATACTGAGCCATTTGGATTGATTACTCCACGAGTAAAATTATAGGCTACTAAACTATTTTTTCTTACGTTAGCATCATTCGCAACACGAATATTACTAATCGTAATATCTTCTTGTTTTACGAACGACTCAACGCTTATTAACTGACCATCGTTTAATCCTGCAAAGCCACCGGCATAGGCGCGAGTTGCATTATTTGTTCCAGTAACTTTGATCGAGGCTGTGTTAGCTAGAGCGTTTGTAATAACAGCGTTACGTTCCACCACTCCTGCAAAGCCACCGCTTCTCGTGTCAAATCCAGTGTTGTTAATGTTACCAGATGCATATGCATCTTTAATTTTGTATTGATTTATATATCCTACAAAACCACCAACATACGACATGACTTTTCCAGAAACCTTTAAGTCACCTTTTGCATAGACTCGCTCTAGTAATCCATTGTTTGTTAGACTTTCATCTAAGATACCCGCAAATCCTCCTACATAGATGACATTCTCTGAATTTGTACAAGTTACTGCTATCGGGATGTCTGCATACGAATTAGTGATAATGGTATCTTGGGCACTACCAACAAATCCCCCTACGAACGTCGTATCGTCTTTCCCTTTTGCAGAACCTATGACTATTTTTCCTTCATTAACATTTGAGTAATGAATTTCGCCGTGTATTGACTTACCTACGAAACCGCCAACCAAATAGTTGACACTAGTTTTTGTATCAAGATCTGCTAAAGCTTTCGTTTGGACGATAATACCGGAATTGTTTTGTCCGACAACTCCACCAACAAATGCATGTTTTGCTTCTTCCACGTTTAGCTTTGTTGAAGATTGTGAGAAATAAATCGATGCATTGTTATTTTGTCCTACAAGTCCTCCGACATAAAGATCCGTCTGATTATTATGACCTTTAACGCCAATTTCCTTTTGATGAACTTTTGCATCGTAAATCCCGTAATACAGTGGCATATTTAATCCGAAATCTAACGCTTTGTCTCTGTCTCCAGCTATTGAAGATACAATACCCGCGATACCACCAATGATATGTTCATTCGTATCTGTTGCAGTGGAGACAATTTCAGGAAGTGCTTCTACATCAAACAGGATGGATTGATCAGCTTGACCTACAATTCCTCCTGCAGCCACTTTTGAAGGTGATACAATTGAAAGTTGACCGTCAAAATATGCTTTTTTCATTGCTGTATTCGTTAGCTTTCCTGCGATACCAGCTACAACTAGTTCTTCGTTACTGTCTTCTGTTGAAGCTATCACTACATTCTCTACAGTGACATTACTTATATCAAATGTTGAAGAGCCCTGTCCTTCTTTCTCCCCAACAATTCCGCCAATAATGGCTGTACCTTTTACTTGTGGATGAGTCGTTTCTGTATTGTCTTTCAATACAATAATCTGCTCAATGATATTGTCTCTAGCCGACTCTCCGATAACTGTTCCAATCGTAGATCCTCTACCGCTTGCTTTTATCATTCCATCTACGAAAGTGACTATTATCCCCGTCGCTCTACCAGATTCATAATAGCCAATTACTCCACCAACTGTGTTGTTCATACCGGTAGTTGAAAGCTTATAGTTGTCCGTAATTTCAACGCTTAGATCCGATACGTCACCAGCTGTTTGCTTTCCAATAATACCTCCAACAATCGTGTTTTCCATCATACTTCCAATACTTCCGTTTAATTGGTTAAGTTTGTAAGAAGTGGCTGTAATGTTTGAGCTATTTTCACCAATAATCCCACCGACAATTGCTTCATTAGCAACTGCTTCAATTCTACTTTCTTCATCCATTGTTAAGACTAAATGAGACACTGTTCCTTTATTGTTCCCAATAATTCCACCAACAGTTTGACCTTTCACACTTGCACCATCTAATAAAGTAATTTGTGCATTCGTTATACGTCCTTCATTTAAACCTGCAAGCACACCTGTGTCGCCTTTACCTGTTACAGCATCAGCTTCTAGCTTAACATTTTGAATAAGAGCACTCTCTCCAATTACACCGAAAAACCCTGCATACTCTTCTAAAGGTAAATCCACATTTGTCCCAATTTTCAATCCATGAATTAATTTCTCTGTTCCATTAAACGTTCCTTGGAATGGTGTTTCCTTATTTAGGCCAATTGGTATCCACTGATTTGATTGGATATGAATTGTTTTTGTAATTCGAATTGTTCGGTCTTTAAAGTCAAATGCATTTACACCTGGTATCATTCCATTAACAATTGCCGCTAAACCAGCTAGCTCTGCTTCAGTACCAATGTCATAGGCAGGCTTTTGTTGATCTTGAATATACCAATTGATATTTGCATTAACGATGTTACCTGTTTCTCCTTCACTATTTCTTTCTCCACCTGTATTAGCGGTCCGATTTAACTCAGGAAATAGATATGCTGCATTTGGTGATCCGTAACGCCATGTACCTGAAAAATCCCATCTTGATAAATCAGGAAACTCAATTCGATCTTTTAAAGTGTCCCGATGTATTGTACTTAATCGCGTTGGTGCATTTAACCAGCGATGCTTTCCTTCTGCAAAATCAGGCAAATCTTTATTAAATACTTCATCCTTCAAATAATAGTTTTTTGATAATAGATCCTTACTATTATTCTCATAATATCCAATAAAACCACCGGCAAAATTAGTTGCAGCCTTTACTTGAGCAGCCGAATAACTAGTAGAGATCTGGCCATTCATTAATTTTCCGATCAATCCACCGGCATATGAATTTGCACCTGTAGCACTCACTTCTTGACCAACGTACGAATTTGATACAGTTCCAGCTTCATGTAAGCCGATCAATCCACCTACAAATGTATTTGGTGCATTGGCAGTTACTTTTGTATTCGTATAAGATTTATCAACCGTTCCTGTATTTTTACCAACTAGTCCTCCCACGAATAATGGAGCTGAGTTTGCTGGCGTATAATTTCTAGCGGTTACGTCATTGTCAATATATGAAGCTAGTACACTTCCGTCATTTTGACCGACTAAGCCTCCAGCAACTGTACCATGACCTTCTATCACTAAGATGGCATTTGAATACGTATAATAAATTGTTCCTTTATCAGTATTCAAACCAACTAACCCACCAATTTGACTCTCATGTCCACGAGAACTGACAGTATTTTTATCAGCTATACTATTATTTGCAATTAACGTACTATTTTCACCAACAAGTCCACCTGTTACTGTTGATGGTGCGTTTACGTTAACGACACCTACCGTTCTACTGCCTTGTATTGAGCTAATCCCTTTACTTGGCACTGGTGGTGTGTAACTCGGGCTAGGATTGTCAATTTCTCTCCCAGCATTTCGCCCTATCATCCCGCCAACTACTGACGCCTTTGCTGATTGATTAACAACGATATTTAAATCAAGTACATAACTATCTTTTATAATAGCTTTATCGGTACCCTTATTATAGCCAGCAATTCCGCCAACTACTGTATCTTCACCATTTACCGTTATATTTACTTTCCTACCAACAACTTGATCAATTCTTGTTTCGTCATTGTAACCGGTAATCCCACCAATTTGGCTTCCCTTAGTTGCTGTAGCCGGAATTAGTGGACTCGAAACCGTTGTAGTAATTAGTACGTTTTCTACGTTCGTTTTCGTTGTATTGGCTACATTAACAGCTTGCGTATTCCCAATAATTTTACTTTGCTCAAGGTATCCCGCAATTCCACCAGCATAGATTTCAGTTGAGCGAACAAGTACTCTAGCAACATCTGGAGTTAGTGCATAGATTTGTGGGTTGAGTATATCAGTATGAGCACCATATCCGATGATACCACCTATTTTTGACTTTGTTCCTTCTGCTGTAATAAGTGCCTTTTCCTTGGCGATTACTATTACATTTTTGACTACTGCTGATTGTTCAGCTGCTCCTTCGGAATAACCCACACCACCACCGATATATGATGCTTGTCCGCTAGAAGTAATCGAGGCATTTTCTACTGTACTGTCCAAAAGACTGCCCGTATTCAGACCAGCAGATCCACCAATGCTATTTTCTCTTCCAGATGAATGGACTGTAAAGTTAGTAGATAATGTCTTTGTCGTAACACCTTTGTTATGACCATAGATCCCACCAATGTTTACCCCATCAACTGAGGTTGTTATCTTAATGTCTTTTGCTTTGATCGCATTTTGCTCAAGAGGTAACGAATTAGACATATTATTTTGTCCAATGACTCCCCCCACATTTAGTGGTGTTGCATTTACAACGATATCTAGTGACTCAACTTCTAAAAAGACGTTATTCGATTCGTTATAACCGATGGCTCCACCAATATGACTATCGCTGTTTTCTGCTTTTGTTACTAATGAAATATTTTTTACGAGTACTTGATCTCTACTTGTAATAACACCAATAGTACCTTCTTGTAGCACTTTACCTGCTATACCACCTGCAGTTAGTTGCTTTCTATCATTCGCAGTATTAATGGTAACACTTGAATATGCTTCATTGCCTACAACAGTGTTTGTAATAATTCCATTCGTTTTACCAACGACTCCACCAATTACTCCATTATCATCTATTGCGGTTAACGTTATATGTTTTGCATTTGTTTGATCTACGATACTTGATGTTCTGTTTTCTAACTTACCGACGACTCCACCAATGGAACCTGAAGCTGTTATCTGTGCATGAGTAGCTTTCGTATGACCGACGTTCGAGTTAACGATCGTCCCTTTAGCTAAGACACCTACTAATCCTCCAGTAAAAGTCGTATCTTCATGACCACCAGAAACTGTAATCTTACCAGTAAATGCAACATCCTGAATTTTTTCAGTTGCATTGTAATAACCAACAATACCACCAGTAAAGATTTCCCCTGTAGCATTTACGTTGATTTCTTTTGAAAACTTGGCATGGTAAATTGTTTTTTCTGTGCCATCCTCTGTTAATTGACCAATAAATCCACCGGTATAAACCTTTGTACCACCTGTAACTGAAATAGTAGCATTGCTATGCACATTAGTAATAGCTTCTGAACCACCATTTGTTCGAGTATACATTCGGTTACTAACAATACCACCAGTATAAAGGCCGTTTCCATTTGTTACTTCAATAAGGCCATTATTTTCATAGGCATCCTCTTCTGTATTTTCAAGGAAAAGTTGTTTTGTCACAAAACCAATTAATCCACCTGTATAGGCTTCATTTCCGGAAACAGTAAGCAAGCCGTTGTTTTTTGCTTCATGACCAAAATAAATATTCGCTTCAGCAAGGCCGACTAAACCACCTGTATATACATTAGTTCCACCATTATTTATAACTTGAACGTTATTTGTATAGGGAATATTAATTTGTGCTTGTTGACCTAGTAGAGAACCCATTGAACCTAACAAACCACCAACTGCTGATAAGTTTGAGTTTGATGAACTGTTTGATAATGTCCCAGTATTGACTGTTTTAGCAGAGAACGTTATGTGTCCATGAGCTTTCCCGGCAACACCACCAACATATGCTCGATTGGCATCATTGATTGTCACATTTCCTCTGTTAACAATATTCGTGTCTTGATCGTGCATTTCTAGTTTTCCGTTTGCATAGCCAGCAATACCACCAGCATAAACATCAGCAACACCGCTAGCTACTATATGACCTTTTCCATCATTAGTAACTTCTTTAACGATCATTCCTGCTAAATCAACAAAACCGATAATTCCGCCAACATACACATTTTTACCTGTTGATCTACTTTGGCGCTGCAATTGAGTTATAAGAATTGTTTCTTCTAATGATTCAGATACCTCTTCATCCACTTCTGTACCATTCAAAGCTTCACTTTCATCTGAACCCGTCTCAATAGTTACTGCTTCCACAACTTCTTCATCGACTGTGTCACTATCCGTTGTTCTTAGAGCATTATTTTCCGCAGTTTCAAGGATAACTCCTTCTGCTAACTCACTTTCAGCTTCTTCAAAAAGTATTTCTTCATTTCTTTCTAGAAATAACAGACTAAATAGTCTTGTGCTATCGTTTTTCCCTGCTACCGTTACGCTTGCGTTATTTCTAGATCTAGAAACCGTACTTTTTTCCCCTGCACCAACAATCCCACCAACAAAAGATTGTCCAGAGGATTGAACATTAATAGGATTATCGTTTGTAATATTAATGACCGTACTGTCAACGGTCATTTTCCCAACAGCAGCTCCTACATAAACATCATTGTCTGCATCAATGTTTATGGAACCACCAGAAAATGTTAACCCTGCTAACAAGGCGCCATTATTCATATAGCCAACAAAACCTGCATATGGATAGTCACCTTTAATATTCATATTTTGTAAGGTAACAATTGTCCCTGTCTTACCTGAAAGAAAACCCTTAAAAGGTTTTTCCTCTGTTCCAATAGGTACCCATAAATGCCCCTGAAAATCTAACGATTCGATTGGAGTACCGTCTTGATATCCTATTTCAAGGATTTTCCCAGCAAAGTCTGTTGTCCCGTCATTAACTAACTTTGCAACTCCCGCTAAACTCTTAGAAGATTCAATATAATAGGTTGTATACGTAGGGTCATACCAAGTTGTATCGTAATTCCCTTCATCTGTCCAATAAGAATCCCCACTTGCAAATGCCAATATACCACTTGCTATAACAAGTATTAAGGCAATAGAAGCTACAATCCTATATTTGGATTTTACTCTCAATAACATTTTTCCACCGCCTCAATAGTCACTAAATTTGAGAAGATGGGGGCTGATGCACTGTTAATGAACCAGCCCCTATCATCTATTTATTTTTTTTCATTTATTAATTTCTCGATTCGCACCGCAATCGCTGTGGCTTGGGATCTTGTCAGTGTATTTTTTGGATTAATCTTATTATTTTCACCGACAATAATTCCGTACTTAATGCTTAATGCTGTTTCTTTTCTTGCCCATTGAGGTATCGTTGTAGCATCACTAAATCTACTTAGAATTCTAGTAACCTCTCGATCATCCATTTCTTCACTAACCTCAAGTGTCTCAAGTAATCTGCCTACCATCGTCATTCCTTCAATTCTTGTTAAGGTTGCCTGTGGCGCATAAGAAGTTGCTGAAACACCATTGACTATTCCCATCTCTGTCGCAATAGCAACACTACGGTTAAACCAAGCATTTGGCCCAACATCCTTAAAATTGCTAGCAGCATTCTGGTTCATAAAACCTGCTACACGAAGTAAGATCGTAGGGAACTCAGCCCTTGTTACTTCATTCTCAGGATCAAATCGCTTATTACCTTTTCCTAAAACAAACAATCTAGCCGATGCATCAGTAATATACTGTTTTGCCCAGTAATTATCTTTAACGTCACTAAATACGTTTTGTTTATTTTCGACAAAACTAATGCTTCCTTGTCCTGAAATAAGGACCGAAACAACCGCTTGATTCCCTTGCATTTCAAATTTCCATGGAATGGTTGTCCAATGTCCATCAGGACCTTTTAATATCACTGCTGTTAAATCACGCACTTGTACAGTTTCCGGAACAGGAATTGTCATCTGCACGTAACGGTTCGGATTGTTTGTGAAGAGATTTGTTTCAACTGTTACGCCGTTACCTAAACCAAGTAAGTTAGCATTTACTGTTTTGACAATACTGCTCATTTCCGCAAGAACTGTTTGATTGTTTGGTTTAATTTGAAGAGTGATATCATCCTTACCTTTTGACATCATTTCAGGGGTAACCTTAATTGAAGCAACTGGCATGTCTAAAATAATATTTTTCTTCTGAGATACTGCTTGGTTTCTAACATTTTTATCGATCGTAAAATGATAATTTTTTATTGATTTATCTTTAGATGTGATTACAAGGTCTTTCGTGTAGTTAACAACATCTTGTTCTGTAATCTTTGCGTGGAGAACATCGTCTTTCCACTCTGTCTCTAATTGCTTTTCACCAATCGTAACTGACAAAGCTGGCTGTGGAAGACTTGGTAATGGAGCTCCACCTCCTCCACCTAATCCTGGACTAGTCCACACTTCAGCAGTTAGTTTCCCAGAGATTGCAATTGTTTCTTGGGTAGTTGACGTTCGTTTGGCTACAACAATCACATCTCCAGCGTTTGCTGGAACCTCTCCATTACTTGGAAGGAAGCTCCAGTCACTAATAACTTCTTTGAATATTGGCAATTGGACATCAGTATTTTTAGGGTACACCTTATAAACAAGTTGATGTCCAACCATATCCCCAGCATTACCGACAACAATCTTAGTCTTAGTACTATGATTAGGTAGTGCTGTTGAATAAGCCGCAATTGAACCTAGTTCGTTTGGTTTTGGAGTGATAACAGATGCTACTGCCATCGCTTCAAGCGTAACACCCTCAGCTACTTCATATTCTGCTAAGATGATACTCGCTCCACCATTAACAGCAGTTATCGTCTCATCCCCATCTAAAGAAATAGCCTCACCTTTCATAATCTTGAAAGTTAGTTTATCTTGATCTCCAATTGGTACCTCTTTGTAAATTGGTTTGCCTTGGGAGTCTGTGCCATCCAACACTTTCAAGAAAGCCTCTAACCTAGACGTTTCTCCCTTTTCTAGCGGTGTAATTTCACGAATAATTAGTCCAGCTGGAACCGAAAAATCATTATTTGAAACGACAACTGTAGCTATATTTTGATTCCCCGCCATATCAGTGGCAACAACTTGTAGATCAACCGTCGGCTCATTTGATGCAACTTGAATAGTTCCTGAGAATGCTCCATCCTCTTGAACCTCAATAGGGAAACCATTAACGAATATGCGCGTAACATCATTGGTTGTGGTACCAGATACTCTAATCTCACCATTTTCTGTTCTTGAACCCGTGACAGGTTCATCAATGTAAAGAATTGGTGCAATTGTATCTACCGTTAGATATAACATCGTAACGGAAAGGTCTTTGGTCTTCGTATTACGAGCGATCAATTCGATGGCGTATGGTCCGTCTGTATCAAAATTTTCAAACGTAAGTGTTCCATTACTTCCACCATTTCCATTGTTTACGAGAGTTACTTCACTAATAATCTCATCACCATATAATGCTTCCACGACTACATTTTCCTGGTCGGCATTTAGCGTAATACTTTGTTTCGACTGATTCGTTAACACTTCAAGATAAGGTTCATATGCTGAAAATGTCCTGTTTTTCACTTTTGCTGACAAATTCGGTTTCACTGGAATCGGCAACAACTCTTTCTTACCGCTATTGCTGTCAATTCTATCTGAGAAATGGAATTTCTCTCGGTCTTCAACTTTATGAATAATGACAGAGGATACGCCAATGACATATTCTTGACCGATCTCTAAACCTACATAATAGGTATTCCCAGCAACTTCGTTCAAATTCATTACCATACCATCTATACTTTGAACGTCGACCAGTGTTTCTTCTGGTGGTAATGCCGTCATCTCGGTCCATCCACCGATAAGAATATCTTCATATTTCTTCGTCTTTTCATTCCAATAAGGCGCTAACTCTTCTTCAGTGAACATCAGCTCCGCAAAATTAGGATAAGCTTCAAGTCTACCGTTTTTCTCTTGAAATGCCTCAAACACGTAGGTATGCTCATGTTGCTCTTGATCTCGTTTTTTGGAAGCAGGTTTAAACGATAAAGCAAAATATCCATTTCCAGCTGGTTTAATCGTTACATCACTAACTTTTTCTGGTGCATTTGGGTTGATAAGCTTAAAGGTATTTTTTGTGGTCAGCGTACCAAACGTAGAGCTTGACTTTAACTCAGCACGTAAATAATACTCACCTTGGCTTAATAAACCACGAATATCCTCAATATCACCTAACAACGCCACCTGACTAACATCAATGTCAATGCTTCCAGTCGTTTTATTACCTTTTCTTGTACCATCTTTAACCGGTATATCTTTCGCAACTAGAAGTCCTGGTTCCCCAGTATTTAATACTTCCTCACCGTTATCTAACACGGTAACTTCGCCTTCTTTTAAGCTATCTTTTGTTAAATAAAGATTTACCGTATCCCCTTCTTCAGCATTTTTAACTGTCCATTCTGCTGTAAAAGAGTCTTTATCAAACAATTTATTTTTTAATGTTACATCGAGTAACTCTGGTAATGTTGGTACATTTAGTAATTTCGTTTCTACTGCAACATCGGACGTTAGTGTCCAATTTCCGTCGATCACTTGTTCAGAAGGAACGATAATATATGCTTTTCTAATATCGACCTGATCTGAATTTCCTTTTGCATCTGCAGGTATATGCTGAGTAAATGCATTCGCATTTGGATTAGTCAGTGTATTATCATAAATAATCGGATAATTTACACCTCTTGGATTAGTCAGGGTAAATGAAGGCAAGTTTACTTGGTCATACTCTACTTCAATTAACGCATCACCTTTTACATCATCCATCGGAATTCTATGAACTCTACCGTTATTACGGACTTCAATTCCGCCTAATCCAACATCCATCGAACCTGTGTCGATAATGCTGACTCCATCTTCGATCTGACGGTACGTAATGGCATGATTTTCTTTCTCAGCATTAATCCAAGAAGTTGCTAGAGTTTCCATACCATGACCAATAACGATCAACTGTGGTCCTTTTTCAGGATCTTCTACAACCATGTGGATTAAGCCATCGGGAAGGTCTTCTGCTGACGTCCCAAAGGCAATTCCTCCACCCCAGTAATACGTAATACCAAGTGAGATTAAAAGGACACTCGCACTTCCCCAGATCTTATCGTTATTTACACCAAAGAACACACTTGCCAATGGCAGACCACCAACAACTGGAACTGAAGGTGGAATTTGAACTTTCGCACCGATATACCCTTCAAAGTCAGTTCGGCGTTTCTCCAGGTTTTGTCCGATAAAAATACCTGCTTTTCCGATAATGACTTCCCAGCCCATAATATCCAATTCCGCTTCTGCTCGAACAAACCAAGGGGTTACCCATTGTGTTTGGACAAGTGCATGGGACAAGATCGGAATTAAATTTTCTCCACCATCAACAGATAAGTCTAGTTTCCCCATAAGTGCTAGACCTGTACGCTTCACAGTAAAATCAATGTCTCCATAAAAATAAACACCTGGGGCCCCTACTCTTGCGGTAACCCCCGCTTGTAACACGAGTGGAAACGGATCTTTACTCGTGCCTCCAGCAATTGTATCTGCTAATTCTTTTACCGCACCTCGTAAACCTGAAATGTCTAACACTCCTGGAACGACCGGTACACCTGGCGGCGGTAATTTTAGTCCAAAGGCAATGACATCTGGTAATACGCGTCCATCTTTAACCTTTTTAAAGGAAAGTTGTGCTTGAATTTCAAATTGACTTAAGATATCAGCTTGAAAATCTAAGCCATAGCGATTCGTTTTTATGTTCGGCTGAACATAATGGGTAATCCCTATGTTTCCACTCGCACCAACACCTGGGCCACCCTTTTTCTTACTAAATAAACCTAAATTAGAATCCAATTCAAACTTTAGGTTTGCATCAACACCTACAAAACCTTTGTTATTAAACACAACATTTTGAATTTCACTTTCAATAATTTTCATTGAAATAGTTCCTCCAAAGGATATACCACCATTTCTTAGAATGAAGTCATTGAACGTAAAGTTAAATCCCGAAATTGCAAAGCTCGGTGTAGCAAATAAGCTATGCTGGTTAAAATAAACATAATCGATCATCACTTGGCGAATTGGACTAACACGGTCAGTAATGTTTCCGATCGCCCATTTTAACGTACCATTTAAACTATCGTCTTCATCACTTTCTGGAAAAATTCTAAATTGATCGTCTCCATCATCATCTGCTTCATCGCTCACTGACTTGTCAAAGCCATTAAAAAAGTCAATCGTCCATTCCCCACGATGAAAGACAAGACCACTATTCGCTACATTTAATACCCCATTTCCACGAACAAAAAGCGTTTCTAAAAAAGGTACCTCATGCTTTCCGAATAATTCTAGGTTACCTTTTACAAATACCAAGTCTTTCCCTTTATAAGAAACTGCATCATTAATAATTGCTGGCTCTGTTTTCGTATCAACAACAATTTGCTGTTCCTTACCTGTTCCAACTTGCTTTACCATTCCACGAATATCAAGTAATAGCTCTATACCAGAGTCTTCATCACCAAAAAACTCCTCAAACTCTTTTTCAGATTGAAACGTCCGATAATGATAGATCGGAAATTCTTCTAATGCATCCCAATCTAGGAAATCAGCTAAATCAAAACTAGAGTCGACTGCTTTTGTTTTAATCCCAATATTCGTTTTAGAACTTTTCAACGCTTTAATAGCTTCCTCTAATTGAGTGAAATCTTTAAAAGGTTCATTTGCAAAAGCGCTATTAATCTCTTCTAATCTCTCAACTTCGTTTATTACTCCTGCAGCAATATTTAAGTCTACGACATGCTTATAGACAGCTAAAATCTTTGCTTCACGAATACGCGTTTCATCATTATCCGTGACTAAAAATGTTTGTTGCGTTGTAATATCATATTTCGCCGCTTCTTCAGCGTCATTTCCCATCATACCTTTGTAATCAATCTCAATCTGGTATTCACCTAAAGGTAACTCAGGTCCAAGATTGGCTTGGACTACTCTACCAGTTTCGTCAACCAAGTCCCCACCACGGTAAGTAATTCGCATATCACCACTCAAACCATCATCGGTTGGTTGTAAAATAACAGACTCTCGAACAGGTACTCGGTAACGCTTGCCTGTTACTTTTTCTTTAATATACAAATCGAAGTTAGATGCTACGGTTTCATTTCCTGGATAGTAAGCCTCAATATTTGATAGATTTACAGTAATATACTTAACGTCGGTACTGTATAACTCTTTTGGTGACAAGCCATAGACATAGGTTGGCATCGCATCACCAATTGGTGGCAATAACACAAAGTTCGTTTGAGAAGCTTCGAATTGAGCTTTTATACTCTCGTCCTCAATTCCCTCAATTTCACTTTGTGTTTCTGGGCTTTTTGCTGTCAACATGTATTCTCTCGTTGATGGCCATGGTCGCCCTTTAGCCTGTACTTTAAAAGCTACGGTGACTGTTTCACCTGGCTTATATTTAGGTTGAATGCCTAATTCTGCCTCTTCGGGTGTGGCCGTTTTTTGAAACCTAAGTTCTTTACTTCGAAATGTTTCGGTTAAAGCCTTCCCGTCAGGACCTCTCACAATTCTTCCAGCTTCGTCCACCTTGACAAAATTCAATCCACCTTGTAAGGTCATCTGCAAATCAATATGTGAATGTTCCATATCAAACATGGAAAGATTTTCAACTTCAGCAATGATGTCAAAAATACCTTCATCTACATATTCACTATTATCAGAAGTAACAGCAAGTTGAGTTGGAGGGTCAAGATAACGGATTGAAAACACTTTATCTGGCTCGACAATCTCCCCTAAGCCATAAACCGTTTCAAACGTTTTGCTTTCACCTTTATTTAGTTCCTTTGGCTGCCAATAAAAAGCAACCGCCGAATCTGCTGTTCCAAAATCATTGGTATCTCTAGTAAAATCTAAATTTCTCTTCGGTTCATAATCCCACTTTGTGTTCGCAAGATTATTCCAGTGACCAACGATCATTTCATCAACAATATTAATATCATTTTCTGCAAAATTATTAAAACCGTAAGCTACTACATTCGTAGCCAGTGGGTTCGTCAGGTCAAGATTATCACGCATTACCCAATACGGCGGTAACTTGTAGTATGCTTGATCCTCTTCTGGAATACCCAGATTTTCAGGATCATGAACAAGCTTTCTTTCTACAGTAAGTGGTGCACGGTAAGCAGTACCTATTTGGAATGCTGGCCCGTCATTTCCAGCAACCATCGTATCTAGCAAAATCCTTGAACCAATTTCCACATTCGTATCGGAATCATTTAACACTTCATAACGGATGTTGACATTCCCTACGTTTTTTGTGTCCTCCGGATTCGCATAAAGCATCACAATTTGTTTAATATAAACGTCTTTAATCGACCATATCGTTTCAATATGTTTACTGCCATCTGAATGTTCGACAATTATAGGTTGCGAAATTTCAGAAAAAAAGTTTGCAGCAAATTTATATGGATTTCCAAAAATATAGTCTGTTCCATCGATCCGAAACGTTGTAAATGAGGTTTCTGGATCATCTCCATTGAACAACATATTGACATTTTGGTCGTTCTTTCGGATAGGTTGGCCATCGACCGTTCTAATTCCGAAACGACCCGTACTATTATCAACCGTTACTTTAATAAAGTCATTTTCAATAACAGTTGTTTTAGGAGCAGTCAAAACTTGTGCAAATGTATGTATCCCCATTGGGTTAGTAGAAAAGACTAGGAGAAACACAACAATAGTCACAAATATTTTTTTGAGTAATCCCACTATAGCACCTCCTATTTTATTTTGGTGAGCTCATTATTTTGAAGAGGAGCTGCCTTATCTAGAAACTTGTAAAAGATAAGGCAACCTGTTAGTTAGTTAACTTTTGAGATAAAGAAAGTTCCGTACTCTCTTTCACGCTCTTGATTTCGAACAATGATTGTATACCAGCCCGCTTTCGGGAAGGTTACTTCAAAATCGCCATTAATTAATTCTTCGTACGTTATTTTCTTAGCAATATACTTCATTTGTCCTTCTCGATATAAACCAGAATGATAAAGGACATCAAAAGTACCCCATTGGTTCACACGATCTGTTCCGTCAACATTCATAATGTTGTAACGAGAAATTGTAAATTTGAGAGTATTGTCAGCAAACAGTGCAGATAAACCTGCTTCAGCTGAAATTAACACATCATCTGCAAAGATGAGCATTCCACTGTTGTTTACGACATACACATCTTGATAAGTGGTCGTGACATTTCCGACTTGATCTGTTGCTGTGTAAGTTACACGTTGATATCCTTTTGTTGTTAAATCAAGACCAGTAATTTTGACCTTTATGTCCTCAGGAAGCGATACATTATCAGAAACTGTAAATCCACCTAAATCTGTTTGGAAGTCAAAATCTGCTTTGTTTTGCAAAACAGCCACTGTCGTCTTATTTAATGCTAGTTCAGGCGCTGTATTATCCAAACCTTGGATAGTAACCGGAACCCGCTTCACATTTCCTAGTAAATCAGAAATTGCCAAAGTTGTTGTTCCTTCGCTTCCATAAGTTCTTGAAACCATATACTCCCCGTCCGCATTACTGATACGATTTGTATATTGGCCATTGTCGTCTTTACTTGCTGCAACACCTTGGAAAACCAAATTATCCGAGCTTGTCTTTCCACTTATTGTCACTTTAACTTTTCCTCTTGAATACGACTTCCCACCAATTTCAACGATTTTATCTACCGATTGTTCGTTTCCATTTTCATCTACAAATGTATAATGAATGGTTTCTGGATTAGGTAAAGCCGAAATTAGATTATCTACCTTTTCCTTTACAACAGTTACATTTCCGAACGTATCATAGGCAACGAATGATACAAAGCCATTCTCTGTAAGCGTCTTGGTTCTATCATCATAGACGGCAAAGTCCTTAGCCGTCGGTTCCGCTTTTTGAACTTCAAGGGTGACACCTGATGCATACGCAATATTCCCTTGCTCGTCTTTTATCGTTTTATGGTTGTTGTAGTGGCGTACAATCTTAACTCTTGGCCCTTCTTTATCAATGTTATTGACTGTTGCAGTTGCCGAACCACGGTTCCCTGCTTCATCCTCAAATTCAAAGGTAAATGATCCATTTTCAGTGAACGTATACGTAAACTTATGATTGTTGTTTGTAACTTTCACAGGTTTATCAGCGTTAAGCTCAACGGTAACGTTACCGTTCGTAGGCCATGTAACATTATATTTAAACTCACCAACCGGCGGAGTATTATCAATGTTGTTGATAACGGCGTACAAGGTAGCTTTTCGCTCTGGGTCATCAATATCAGTCAACTCAAATGAGTAATAACCATTTTCTTTAATATTGAATGTATTGCTGCCTGGTTGTCGAACTGGTTCGGTAGGATTACTGTTAGAAGGAACTACTCGAATTCCTAACGGAGTGCTAATTTGTAAATTTACTCCCTCTTCTCCAACTGGTCTCGTTGTGTGTAAGCTAGAAAGTGCATAAACTGGTTCAGTGTTTGAAACAGTGGAAGTATTTAAAGTGACTTCCTTGCCTTTCTCACTAATAACACCCGCACCTGTTCGATATTTGACTTTTACATTCAACTCTTCAAGGTTATTCGTTGGTACTTTTATTGAGGCAAAGTTTGTATAAGGACGCCATCTTTGCCAACTCACCCCACCATCAGGAGATAAGGAATATTCATAACCTCGCTTATCTTCTGTTTTTAATACCAATTGAACAATAGCCGTATAACCATCCTGCTCATCCCCGTATAAATACAGTAAGTCAAAGTCAGATTCAGCAGGTGGTGACAAATCTTCTTCTAAAGGTCTAAATAGTTTAAACGAGCCCGATGTTTGAGCTTCACTCTCATTGCCAAGCTCATCAACGACCCATACAAACAGCTTAAATTCTGCAATTTTTTCATCTGTGAGGAAATGACCTTGTTCATCCTTAGGAAAGACCGATTCATCGTTTCTAATACTTACCTTTCCATCTTCCGGAAGATCCTTCCACCCATTAGGGTCTACTTCAAAGTTTCCATTAACAGCTCTAACCCATTGATATTTTTCATTCCTTGAAGAAGTAAGAGTTTTTACGTTAATTTCTTCTTCTCTACTTAATTCAGAACTTATTTCCTCAGTACCAATTTGTGAATAAGTTTCTTCATTAATATGATCTTCTTCTATCACTTCTTCACCAATTTGATTTGAATTAACTTCAATCTCAAGCATTTCCTCTGCACTATTTACTTCTTCTTGTGCTTCTGTTTTGTTTTCATTACCTTCTGCTTGTTCCTGTCCGTTTAACTCTTCATGAGGAGGTTCAGTTTCTACAACTGCTTCTGGTCCAATTAAAGACAACGGCTGCGTAGGAACATTATTCGAAAACGGACGAATAATCGTAACGGTTACTTCGTGAGCTTCCTTAGGAAACCCAACCCCATTTGAGTCAAAATATATTCCTGGTCCTTGATTGTTAAAGAAATATAGTTTGTTAAAGTAATAGTACTGATCATCTGAACCTGTAGCCCGGATATGGAGATAGGTCGCACCATTTTTCGTCTCATCTTTCGGGATCATGAAAGTACGAGTACCTTCAACTGTTTGTACACTATTGTTACTAGAGAATGAAAAGATACTGACTACGAAATTTGCTACCGTAGTAAATAATGAAGAGAAAAAGCCTTGTTCTTCATTTTCTTCTGGAGTAACTTCATTTGTAGATGTTTCTTCATATGTTCCACTATCGCTATCTTCTTGTTCTACTTCTGAATCGCTAATAACCTCTATATGCTCTTCATGCATCACTTCTTCATTCGTTTCGGCAGTTAAGCGAGCAAGAAGCTCATCTATGTTATCTATTTTTTCTTCTGCCACTTTGTAAGCTTCATCAAGTGGTAAGCCCATGCTATCACTAAATGCGTACTCTACCTTTTTCGGATCGATCCCCGCAAGTACTCGGAAAACGATGTCGTGACTTTTTACAAAGTTTGGATTAGACTCAGGATGAAACTCTATTACCATGTTTACAGTTGAGTTTACGGTAACAGTTTTGCCCATCTTGATTACAGCCTTATTACCAGCTTCATCTGTCGCTTCAATATGAAGATCATAGTTTCCATCACCATCAATCATTTCATTGTTGAATGTTGATAGTTCTATTGACATTTCATGTTGTACACTCGTCATATAGCTTACTTCTGACCAATCGATCGCTTGTGGTCTCTTACCTTGTTTTACCCACTGGTAACGAATGTTCTTTTCTTTCACGCCACTATGAGGATCGTTAACATGAACCGTCACCTTCACATTAGCTGAGTTATCATTTTCCGGTTCATCAAACGTTACAACTGGAATTTGATTATCTAAAAGAATCGTTGCCTTTCTGTAAACCCAGTTAGAATCTTTCTTTTTAAAATCAGAAAGCTGCCAAATATCTTTATTCCCATAGTCACCTACAGCCGCTAATGCTTTGTTATTGGCATAAAACACTAGATCTGCTTCTGATGCTCTCGGGTCTTGTTGCTTTTTCTCCGCTTTCCACGAATTGTATTGTGCTTGGTTCGATTGAACAAATGCCTTCATCTTCTCATATTGCATTAATTCTCGAGCAGAGTCCCAAGTCATATCAGCTGTCCACGTATGCAAATACCATTCACCACTATTTTCAGGTTTTAACGCTACTTGTGGCGGGGCTAACATATTCGTGGTGTTATTAGCAACCGTTAAGACTGTCTTATTACCTGGGTATAGATCTTCTCCTGGCTGTTTAGCTGAAAGTGAATATCTTTTTACAGCTGCAAAATGGTCGCCTGCGACAGATGCAAATGGATCATTAGGATCTTGGCTCCACACATAATACACAAGTCCAGCTGCCGGTGATTGCGGCCCTGTAATATTAGAAGGACGATATATCCCTTTACTTGGGCGGAATGATCCCGGATTAACTGGATCTAAGCCAGGCACTTGAATTTGTGGATCCGTAGCATCCACAGTAATTTTTCCATTCTTTTGATACGTACTTTCATTTGCGCCACCTAGTTCATATCGGTAACCAATGGCTGGAGGTGTATTATCAATAGAAAGATTTGCCCAATCTATTTTTGAGTTTACGAGTGACTCATCACACTTACCGGTAAGCTCCTGTACCACACCTGTATCTTTATCTACGACAACATTTAAACAGTACCCAGGAGGAGAAGGTGGTGTTTCAGCATGCTTCCCATCAAAGTTGGCTGGCTGAACTAATAGGTTACCTGCGTAATCCTGTAATACATTCGTGTCTTTTTGTTGCGGTGTGCCAAACTTACTATCATGAGTTAGTGCAACCACCTTTAACAACGGTGTTTCAAAGTTTTTAGCATTTGAGATGTTCGCTCTAAACTCCCATTTATCTGTACCCGATCCTGATACATAATAAGCTTTCATACCATTGTTAAAAAGTAAGTGGGTTTTTGTAACATCTTGTAAATCTTTATTTAATACAGCTTCTTCAGTGAGCTGTAATGTAAAGTCAATCGTGTCGTTCTCATTTAATACAACATTTGTTAGGATTTCTGGTTGAATCCCATTCCCTGTTTTTGAATACTTTGGTGCAACAGCATCGACAATGACACGGTAGCCGCCATTCTCGTAGTCAAATGGATTTACCATTTTATTAGCTAAGTGCCCCCTACTGTTGCTGCTTGATCTATTCAGTGTACTGATTTCCACAACATTTCCCGCACCATCAGCCAAGGCAGCTTGATTTAATTTCCTCTCCATCGGCAAATCAATGGCTGCTCCGACAGACGTTCCACCCATTTTTGGCTCGAGTGGCAGGTTTCCACTATGGTGATATTTCACCCCTGTGTAAATATATTGAACGCTTCGATGATATGAAGTGAAATTATTTTTATTATAGGTTTGATTTCTCATATATTGTTGTTGACCTGCAGCTGGAAGCCCAGTGCCAGCAGGGTTAACAAATAATGGATGTCTCAGGAAATAATCATAGCTAATTTCCCCCCCAGCAGCATTTACTCCCGTTGGTCGAACAGGCTTACTGAAGTTATAACTTAGACTAATATTTTCTCCAGACTTCACAAACAGCTCTTGTTGATTTGTATTCGGGTTTGTACGTTCGAGTCCGTTACCTGTAAATGTATAGTTACTTAGAACAGGACGAACCTTATCTTCAAACCGGATATACATTCCGTCTGCTCCGGCACCTCTTCCTTCAACCCAAACTCTTACTTCAATCCTTGAATTTTCATGAATTCGAACTTTTCGGCTTGCTGGCCCTACATTTCGGCTTCCAGCACGACCACTTAAAACCGTTCGTCCATCCACAATAAAGGAAACATCGGTGACACGTGTTTTACACCAGAACATAAAACAACCAAATTTATTAAATTTCAGCTCTTTCCATCCCAGAATTACATCAGCCGTTCCTCCTGATGCCAAAGCTCTTAATTCAGGGCTTTGACTTACATTAATTGTAAATGTTGCCGAAGCACCTGGGTCACCTGGGCGAATGAGAGTTCCATTTTGTAAAGAAGATTCCCAATGTCCAGTTTTAGTAAAACCCGGGGAATTACTACCGAAGTTTAAAAATGCATTCCCCGCTCCGTGCGAGATATTCCCAATTCGCGTTCTTTGGTCAATTAGTATCTCGACGTCTTTTTCTCGCATTGGCATCGAAACAACGATAACCGTAAATTCTTTCTTCGCGGTTACTCCTTCAAAGCTGAGTGTCGCAGTTAATTTCACCGTTTGGTTGGCTTGACCAGCTGCCGGCCTTGTTACCTTCCCAGCATTCGTAATCCAATTTGTTTTGTCAGAAGTCCAGCTTACAGCCACGCCATTTTGATTTGTACGGAGGGCTAAATCACTAGTGACATTTCTTACATCACCAGAGATTGTTAGGTTATCCTTTGCTCTAGCAACTCTCTCTTCTGGTGTTTCCATTTTTTCGACATGGTTAAAACTACTAAACTCTTTTTGATTTCTTAAAAATAGATAGCCTTCATTTGCATTCGGATTACTAACCCATATCGTCTCAAACATCCAGTTTTCATAGGTTAATGGATTTTTCATCGCTTCAGTTGAACGACCTTCTACTTCTAGTAACATTGTTTCCTCTACAGTTCCGATTGCTTGACCTTGTAGACTTGTTTCAACATCATAGTAGGTATTCGTTGCTTCACCTTGAGATGCTAACCCAATTAAGCCACCAACATACGTTGTCCCGATGCCTTTTACTAATCCAATAGAATATGAATTAACAAGACTAGAGGTAATGAAACCACCAATTAAGCCACCAACTGCTCCTCCAACTGGTTCACGTTCTGGCTCTACTTCACTACCTGGTTCATTACCTACAACAACATCTAGTGGCGGTAATTCTTCTTGGTTAGCCTCTATCTCCGTTACGGAACCTGTGGCATACGTGTTTTGAATATCGGTATTACTTTCTGCTAGACCGATTAAACCACCAACATTGTTGACACCTTTAATAGTTCCTTTTGAGAAAGATTGGATAATAGAAGTTTTATAAGGAACAGAACCTGTTTCAGGTTTTTCATTTCCTGTAGCATGTCCTACTAAACCACCAATTGCTTCATTTCCTGTTACGGCACCGGTTGCATGTGAGTGTTCTATAACTGATGTATTTTCAGCAACCCCAACAAGACCACCCAGAACATCTCTTCCATTCACTGTGGACATTGAGTATGAGTTTTGAATTTTAGATAAATCAGAACTTCCAACTAACCCACCAAGGAAATTTTCCCCTTTGACGCTACCAGTCGTATATGTATTATTTACAACTGTTTCTTTCTCCATCTCACCAATTAGTCCGCCGACCCGATCTACACCTTCAACAGTAGAAGTTGAGGACGTCTTCTCAATGAGCGAAGCTTCAGCAGAACCGACAATCCCACCAACATTGTTTAATCCTTTTACAGAACCTGATACAGAACTGTTCTCGATATGCGTATTCATTGCCTTACCTACTAAACCACCAACTGCAATGTTACTATCTGCCTGTATCGAGACGTTGGTTAAAGTAACATTTTCAATAACTGCATCTTTCGTAAAACCAAATAGCCCATAAACTGCATTAAAACCATTGCTATCTGTCTCAATGATCGAAAGTCCAGATATTGTGTATCCTGCTCCATCAAATGAACCTGTAAATCCTTGCGTATAATCAATTATTAATTGCTCTGGATCAAACCCTGGTTTATTGAAATCCTCTTCCGTTATTTCCGGATATTTCAACTCCCCAATTGGCTCCCAACTTCCACTTAAGGATATATTCGCCCCTAATCGAAAGTGCTTATCTAGATGGTTTCGCACTTCGTTTAGCTGTTCCCTCGTGGTAATGATAAAAGGTTCTGCAATTGTACCTGTACCTTCTCCCGAAAAGTTCATTTCAGCAGTAGGATCTCCAGTAGGTTCAGTTGCTTTTACTCTTTGAGGTGCAACAATACCTAATTGCCCGAATAAAAGTAAGGCACATAAGAAGAGCATCCAACTCTGATACAAAGGTTTCGTCTTACTTCTAACGTTCATCTGTCAATTTTCATTCCTTTCTAAAAATACATAGTCAAATACTAGTTCGATAATACTATTTCAGTCTGAACAATTTCTGATAAAAATTGTCGAATTAAGGAAATTCCCCTCGAAAAAAGGGTAAAATTTACTACAATAGTAAAAAAAAGCTGTCCAATGGTCATATAAATGACTTGAACAGCTCAGATCTTTAAATTTTATTTTGCAAGAGTATCATAGTATCCTTGTGGGGTTTCACTTCTAACTCATCCCATAATAACACCTTCAGCTGATGATAGATTTCCATAGCTTTTTTTTCTTGACCGGTTTCAATCATATATTTGATCAACTCTTGGTAATATTTCTCAGTAAAAGGCTCGATTTTTATTAGCTTTTCCAAAACAGAACTCCAAACGTCTGGCTTTTCCAAAAGTGTACTGAAGTGATTCATATACTTTTCTAGGTATTGTTTGCTTTGTCTATCAATTTTTTCTTTGATATTAAATGCCCATACATAATCTTCTAAACCTAAAAACCCTTGTTCCATTACTTCTAGCAAAGATATAATAGTATGATCTTCGTAATGATTCTGATTCAATTTATCTAATAATTCTTCGAGATCAGAATGAACATTAATATTTAAAGAATATTTTTCGTCTTCGTATGTAAGTGGTAGTTCAAAACCACTATTCTTCAATTCCTTTCTCAACTGATACACAGTTGTGTGCAGGATCGTCGTAGCCTTATCTAATGGAAAAGATCCCCATAGATTTTCGAGGATTTGAGTACGATGAACTGGTACTTTATGATAAAGTAAGTACGCACACAATTCCTTGGCTTTTTTGGTTCTCCATTTAATGATATCCCCACGCACATCATATAAAAGAAAATTGCCAATAAACTGTGCAGTTAAGGTTACCTCCTTTGTTTCCTTTGGAATTTTGATTTGCTTTCTTTTCATAACCCTTTGTAATACTCTAGCTAATCGTTCCTTTTGTACAGGTTTTAGTAAGTAATCAACGGCTTGAACATTATAAGCTTCTAGTGCGTAGTTGTCATAGGCGGTCACAAAAACAATTTCTATAGTATCATCGATTTCAGTTACTCTTTGGGCTACTTGAATACCGTTTTGACCTGGCATATCTATATCTAAGAAAATAACGTCTGGCTTTAGTTTAGATAAGCTTTCTAAAGCCTCACTAGAAAACGTAAATGAACCAACAATCTCTACACCACTTATATCTATCATTAATGTCCTTAATAAATTTATTGCTAGTATTTCATCATCAACCATAACCACCCTTAACATTTTGTCCACTCCTTTACTTTATATCGTTGCAAGGGATTAGAAGTGAAATAGTTGTTCCTTTACCTACCTCGCTATCAATGGAATACGAACCTCCAAATTGTTTCGTTCGTTTAATGGTATTAGATAGCCCTACACCACTCTCATGATTTAAATCTTGCATTTGAACTTGCTGTAATTTTTCCAAACTCATCCCATTTCCATTGTCGGTAATTGTTATATTGACGTATTTTTGTTGCTCTAAAATAATTTTTAAAACTACAAGCCCATCTTTTCTTCTTGCCGCTACTCCATGTCTAATTGCATTTTCAACGAGCGGTTGAATTAAAAAAGGTGGTAGGAGAGAAGCCTGGTCTATTCTATTTTCCAATATAAACTGAAATTGATCAGGATATCGAGCTTTCTCAATTTCTACATATGATTGAACCAAGTTTAGTTCATTACGAAGCGGAATTAACTGATTTGTATTCATGAAGACAAAGCTTCCTCGTAAAAAAGTTGCAAAGTTCGCAATTAACTCCCTTGCCTTTTCGACATTTACGTAACTAAGTGACATGATCGAGTTTAAGACGTTATAAATAAAATGCGGCTTAATTTGTGCTTGTAAAAATGCTACTTCCATATTCGTTGCCGTTTGGGAAGCATGTTTCATCAGCATGACATTTTTCATCCTTACTTTTAATTCTGTTAAATTAAATGGTTTAGGTAAGAAGTCGTTCGCTCCAGATCGAAATGCCGCGACCATATCTTCGGGTATCACTGCAGCTGTAAGCATGATTACTGGTAACTCAGTAACACTATACTTCTCCCTTATTTGTTGACAAACCTCATAACCACTTAAACCAGGCATCATCATATCTAATAATAGTAAATCAATATCATAATGTTCTTGGACTAGTTGTAACACATCTGCTCCATTATCGACTGCAATGATATGATAATCTTCTGTTTTCAAGGCTTCAATCAATATTCTTAAGTTCGAATGATTATCATCGGCTACAATCACTTTCTTACCCTCATGTGAACCAACAGTTAAAGGAAGCGGAAGAGTAAAATGGAGGGGGGATTTATCTTTATTAATCAAATTTTGCGGAACTTGCTTTTTCACCTCGTAATCACTTATCGGCAAACTAAAACTAAATACAGTTCCTTCACCAACTTCCGACCTTACCCAAATTTCACCATTTTGAATTTCAATTAAGTGTTTGACAATGCTTAAACCTAGTCCAACACCGTCATGACCGAGAACTGATCTTTCTCCGTGCTCGTAATCACGAAATATCCGTTCTAAATCGCTAGCTTCTATACCTCTTCCTGTATCTTTTATCGAGACAATCACTTTATCTTCTTCATGTTTAGCACTTATCTCTATATACCCTAGATCAGTATACTTTATGGCATTATCCATTAGGTTATATAATATTTGACTTAACCGATTTTCGTCTACTCTAACAAGAGGTAGATCTTTAGGAACAGTATTTTTAATGGAGATATCTTTTTGTAGCATATATGTAAAAACTTCACTCACAACATAAATATTGGAATACAAATCTACATCTTCAATGTGTATTTTTAATTCCTTTCGTTTCAGTTTATCAAGATCTAATATGTCATTTACTAAACTCGATAACCCTTTAGCCTTATTAATAACAAACTTAATATTTTCTTCCTGATAAGTGGTTAATGTGTCTTTACTTGATTGACTACTTGTTAATATGGTTTGCAAGATTGCTACAATCCCCGATAAAGGAGCTTTGAATTCATGTGATGTTTTCACAAGAAATTCATCTTTGGTTTGGTCAATTTGCATCAATTTTTTAGAAAGTTCCTCATTTTTTCTATAGGTATCTGTAAACCTTTTCGCCATAAATAAAGCTAACATGAGTAGATAAATATACGGAAGTATAGGTGGTAGAATATTTATTTTTACGTCCCCCATGACATTAATGGTGGAGGTGACAAAATAGATAAGTAACGCAATGGAACCAAAAAGTAAATACAAGCCACCAGTAACTTTCTCAATTATCGCTGTTATTTGTATTTTCAATACATAAAGAAGGACAGTAAGAAAATATGCAGAGTAAACCACCTGAAATTCGGATTGAATATAGACAGGTAATAATGATGTTGCCGTAAGAATTAGACCAATGACAATTAAAAATCGGACGACTTTCAAGGATGAATAGTTACGTAAAATTGTATGAAAATAAGCCAATATAAATATGCTAATTAAGTTTGAGGAAGCTTGCATTGTTGCAAAGAATTCATAACTTAGCTCAGGATATACATCATGTAAAACTTTCTCTCCATGTGTTGCTGTGTACAACACAACAGAAAAACAGAACATAGAAAAGAATAACAAACCTTTATCTCTTTGAAAATGAAGATAAACACCTAAGAAATAAATGGCAGCCGCAAAAAAAGCAGCAATCATAATCCAATCATACGCTAAGGCATTTTGTCGTAACTTTACTATTCCTTGTACATCCCCTAAGTGAAGTGAACCTATAATTCCTCCACCTGATGCATAATGGAAGTTAGCTACATGAACAAGTATTTCGAGTTCATCTTGTTCGTTTGAAAAGAAAGAAATATAAGGGGTATTCCGTGGTAAATAATTTCTATCACCACTAGGTTCACCGCTTTGACCAATTTTCTCCCCATTGATATAGATAGCATTTGACATTCGAATATTCCCTGTCTTAATACCTAATATAGTTTCATCTTTTGGTACTTTGACTAGAAGGCGGTATGTAGCAGTAGTGTAGGCAGGTACGTTATTGTCTTCAATTCGATAGTTAGTCCACATTGAAGGAACTGAAACATAGTGTACGGCTCTATTATTTTGAAAATAACTCGAATCGACCAATTGTCCTGGAACAAATGCCCAATCACCTACTAACCTAACTGGTCCTTCCACACGGAAATCATGGTCCCGGATATCAAAATATCCTTCATAAGCAACTGGCATTTCGCTGTCGCCTACCTTTTGAAATATATAAATTAAAGAAACTGAAGTGATTGTTAATACAATCATAAAAATAAGTAATGATTTAACTTTCATAATAGATCCTCTTACTAAGTTTATTTAGCTTCCATATTATAAACTATTTTTGCAGTGAGTATTGTTTTCAATTAAGTAGACATTACAGAAGGTTTTGCGGACATCTTTTCAAAACTTATATTATGATCCTCAAATACAAATAATAAACAGAAAAATTTGATAAAGCAACAAAAGCTTACGAATGAACCTTTTTCTATTATTTACCCTTTTTAATTCCTTATTATCCTTCTACATCCTATAATCCCCACTTTCTTTTACTAAAAAATTGCATTTGTGACAGAAATCACGAAAACTCGCCACCAAACAATAGTAACTTGATTTTACTAACTCAAATCTTTAATATACCATGACAAACAAAATAGACTGCCTAAGCAGTCTATCTCTATTCGTTTCGAACAATATATGTTTCATTTATATCAGAGATCTTTGTTACACCTGCTAAGGCCAGACTGACCTCTAAATCGTTGACTAAATTTTGAAGAACGGTCTCGACGCCTTCTTCACCAAGGGCTAACCCGTAGGCATATAGACGCCCAATTAACACAAAGTCAGCACCTAATGCGATTGCTTTGATAATATCTGATCCACGTCGAATCCCACCATCAAAGAAAATTGGCATCTCATTTTTTAATTCCTTTACAATTGTCGGTAGAGCATCTAATGAGCTTATCGAGCCATCTAATTGCCTGCCACCGTGATTTGAAACAACAACTCCATCAACACCATACTCTTTTGCAAGCTTCGCATCTTCAGGATGAAGAATTCCTTTAATAATCACCGGTAACGTCGTTTGTGATTTTAACCAAGCAACTTTCTCCCACGTAAGTGTTTGATTAAAAACCAATGGAGCTATTTTCCCAATTAACTCTGTTTGTTCGACGCTTCCTTCAGCATTGTATTTTTTCTGAAAAATAGGATCGGATAGATAATTGGCCATCCCAGCCCCTTGTCGGAGCGGGAAGTATTGGTTTTGTAAATCCCGTTCACGGTACCCTAGTACTGCCGTGTCTACCGTAAGAACAATTGCTTTATAACCACTTTGTTCGGCACGACGAACAAAACTTAGTGCAATCTCATCGTCACCTGGCCAATACAATTGAAAGAACTTCGGTGTAGTTGGAGCAGCCAGCGCAATCTCTTCTATACTATAAGAAGAAACTGTACTGGTGATATAGGGAATTCCTAGTTTTGCACCTGCTTTGACTGCAGCTAACTCCCCATTCGGATGAATGACCGTTTGAAATCCAACCGGCGCTAACATGACTGGCGTTTTAAATGATACATCCCAAATCTTTGTAGCTAAACTCCGCTTCTCTACACTCCGTAACATCCGCGGGACGATGTTCCATTTTGAAAAAGCTTCTATATTCTTATTGGCTGTTTCTTCTTTTCCAGAGCCACTACTGACGTAGTCATACGCACCCTTTGGGAGAATTTCTTTAGCTTTTACCTCCCATTCTTCTACTACTTTTAATGTTGAAAGATCGAACTGACTCATAGTCCCACTCCTAATCCTTTTTCAACTTAGCTGCAATCCGATTTCCGATTGATTGAATACCTTGCACAAGGATGATGAGTAAAATAACTGTAACGATCATAACATCTTCTTCGTAGCGTAAGTGACCAAAACGATACGCTAAGTCTCCTAACCCACCAGCACCAACGAGGCCAGCCATTGCCGTCGCCCCAATTAAGCCAATGGTCGCAATTGTTAAGCCGAGTACCATAGAGGGGCGCGCTTCTCGAACCATTACGTGCCAGATAATATGTCTCGTTTTAATGCCCATCGCTTCATACGCTTCAATCACACCTTTGTTTACTTCTAATAACGATGTTTCCATTAACCTTGCAATATAAGGAGCTGTATACACAACAAGAGGGACGATTACCCCTTTAACCCCAATCGACGTTCCTACGATTAATTTTGTAAAAGGTAGGATGAAGAATAAGAGAATAATAAACGGAATTGAACGAATGATATTAATAATGACGTTTAGCGATTGATAAACATATTTATTTTCTAAGCTTTTGTTTGGTCGCGTTAAAACTAGTAGGACTCCAAGTGGCAATCCAATTAACACGGAGATAGATAAGGCAATCGTCACCATTTGGAATGTCTCAATTGAAGCCTTCCAAATATTTGAGCCCCATTTTTCATAAAATTCAATAATACTAAAGTTCATTGATGCTCACCTCTTCTACTTTGACACCTTCGTCTTTTAAACTAGCAATGGCTTTTTTAGTTTCTACTTCGTCACCTTCAATATGAACAATCATCCGACCGTACGGCTCATTTTTTAGCTGAACGATGTTTCCTGCTAAAATATTTGTATAGACATTGAATTTCTTCACGACATTCGCTAAAGCTGGTTTTCCCGTTGAGTGTCCAACAAAAGAAAGCTTCACAATCGGACCTTTTGCACTTAAATCATTAACAACCGGAGCAGGGATCGTATTCGTAAACATACTATCAATGAATTTTTTCGTTGTCGGATGCTTTGGATTGGAATATAAATCAATCACGTTACCTTGTTCAACGATTTGACCGTTTTCCATGACCGCAACCTGATCACAAATCTTTTGGATAACATGCATTTCGTGAGTAATTAGTAAAATCGTAATCCCGAACTCTTGATTGATTTTTAACAATAGCTCAAGAATAGCCTCAGTTGTTTCTGGATCTAGAGCACTTGTTGCTTCATCACTTAACAGAATTTCAGGTTCATGTGATAAAGCTCTAGCAATCGCAACACGTTGTTTTTGTCCCCCAGACAGCTGTTCCGGGTAGGCGTGTTGCTTATCTTCCAATCCAACAACCGCTAAATATTTCTTTACTCGCTCATCAACTTCACTTTTTGCGACTCCTGACAACTTTAACGGGATTGCGATATTATCATAAACAGTTGCTGTTTTTAATAAGTTGAAGCCTTGAAAAATCATCCCAATGTTCTGTCTTTGTTCACGCAGTTTTGATTTCGGCAGCTTTGTTAAATTCGTCCCGTTAATCACGACTTCACCTTGATCTGGTGACTCTAACAAATTGACACAGCGGATTAACGTACTTTTTCCGGCACCACTATAACCGATCACTCCAAAAACTTCACCCTTCTTTACTTCAAGGGAAACGTCCTTTAATGCATCGATTTTGCCGTTTTTCGAGTGATAGGTTTTAGAAAGATTATTAAGTAAAATCACTGTTAACACTCCTTTTACTGTGAAAAATAGGAGAAGGCTGACTTTGAGACAGCCTTCATAGGTTTATTACCAAGAAGGAACTACTGAACCTTCAAATGTTTCTTCAATAAATTGTTTTACTTCGTCAGAATGGTACGCTTCAATTAATTTCTTGATTACTGCATCGTCCTTGTTCGCTGTACGAACTGCAATTACGTTTACCCAAGGTGAGTCATTTGCCTCGATGAAAATTGAGTCTTTTGTTGGAACAAACCCGTGTTCAACAGCAAAGTTCGTGTTGATTGCTGCAGCCGCTAACTCACCTAATTGGCGAGGAATTTGTGATGCTTCTAATTCAATAAAGTTTAAGTTAAGTGGGTTATCCACGATGTCATTTACTGTTGCTTTTACGCCAATGTCTTCTTTAAGTGTGATAAGTCCAGCAGCTTCGAATAAGATTAACGCGCGAGCTCCGTTTGTAGGATCGTTCGGTAGACCAACTTTGTCGCCTTCTTTTAACTCAGAAACATTGCCTAACCCAGTTGAATAAATACCCATTGGGAAGTTTACGTTTGTTGCTACTTCAATTAAGTCTAGATTACGTTCTGATTTAAAGTTATCTAAGTAAGGTTTGTGTTGGAAGCTGTTTACATCTAGATCACCTTCAGCAAGTGCAACGTTTGGCATTACATACTCAGTGAACACTTCAATTTGAATTTCAAGGCCTTTTTCAGCCGCTACTTCTTTTACTTTTTCCATGATTTGTTCGTGCGGTCCAGCTGTTACACCGATTTTTAATTGATTTTCAGAAAGTGGTTTGCTTGTATCTGCAGCACCGCAAGCTGCCATTGTGAATAAAGATAATGATGCGAAAGCTGTTAATAATAGTTTTTTCATGTTAGTTTTCTCCTTTGTTTTGTAAGATTGTTTCTACCGTTTCTAACGCTTGAATAACTTCTATTTCTGTAAAAATTTGTGCCATCATATGAATGGACTCCCCAGGCTTCAATGTCCATTCAGCGATTGTTTGTTTGCTTTCAAGACTCTCGAAATCAAGTCCTAAATGTGTGAATAAATAAGGTAATTGAAGTTCCTCGTAAAAAGGTTTCAGTTGAACAATTTCATCGAGTCTCTTCTCAAGAGCTAATTGAACGAGTATTCCATAGGCAACCTTCTCACCATGTAAAAGATGATGCGTTTCCTCGAATTGCGTTAAGGCGTTATGAACCGAATGAGCCGCAGCAATTCTGCCATAGCGATCTCCCAAACTACCAACTAAGCCGCCAGCAAGAATATTGGTTTCAATTACCTGGATGAAAGAGTGATTTGACTTTCCTTCCGTTAAGGCATCAAGCGCTCGGGCTCCATGTTCTAAGAGAGCATCTTTACATAACTTAGCCGTTAGTAAAGCGAGTTCGATTGGTACTCTTTTTGTTTCCAACTGCTCCGATAACGCTCGTGCCTCATACCACTTGGCTAGGGTATCGGCAATTCCCGCCCTAAGGTATTGAGGCGGCGAAGTTAATAGTACTCGCGGTTCAAGTAAAACAAGTAACGTTGATCTTGGAAACACTTCAAATCTGACAAACCGATCATGGTCGTCGTAGATCACACTTAACGGTGTCCAAGCTGCACAAGTCGCAGCAAGCGTTGGGATCAGAATGACTTCCTTGTTTAACTGATTGCCGACTGCTTTTGCAAGATCTAGAACAGTTCCTCCGCCAATACCCATAACAGCATCTACTTTTTCGGCGAGTGCTACATCAGTCAATCTCGTAATCTCATTTTCCGAGCAATGACCGGAATAGCGTTCGAAGATTGTTTCTATTACATCCATCTCTGGAAAATAAGGTTCGATCACTTGCCACGATTTTTCACCATGGATGATCAGGATTTTGTTGAAGCCGTAACTTAGGAGTTTCTTCTCAAGTGTTTGGAGAACATCTTCCTCACATTGATAAAAACTCGGGCCTGCTTGAACTTGAATGGCTTCCATTTTACTCACCCCACTCAATCCCTAACTGCCCAATCCTACGAGCAGCTTCGAGTAGTTGATATTCGTCACTTAATAATCCAACTCGGACGTACCCTTCTCCTGACTGGCCAAAGCCATTTCCAGGAGCGACACAAACTCTCGCTTTTTCCAACAAAAGATCTGCGAACTGCTCAGATGTATAGCCAGGCGGTACTTTAAACCAAGCAAAGAACGATCCTTTAGGAGCTTCAACCTTCCAGCCAATTTCATTAAGTGCCTCGATAAAAACATCTCTTCGGCTCTCGTATTTTGCCACCAATTCACCAACACACGCTTGCGAACTAAGTAATGCCGTCGCCGCTGCTTCTTGAATGCCACCAAAAACGCTACAGTAATAATGATCTTGGATAAGGTTCAAGGCTTCGATCACACTTGGATTTCCAACCGCAAACCCTACGCGCCAACCGGCCATGTTATACGTTTTTGATAATGTCAGCATCTCAACTCCCACTTGTTTCGCTTCAGGAATTTGCATAAAACTCATTGGTTTTTTTCCATCAAACCCAATTGCTCCATAAGCAAAATCATGAACGATACAAATGTCGTGGCTGTCTCCAAGCTCTATCGCTTCTTCAAACAATTCCTTCGTTGCAACAGCACCTGTAGGATTATTCGGATAGTTTAAAAACATGAGTTTCGACTTTTTCAGCGTATCGGCTGATATTTTTGTGAAGTCAGGCAAAAACTGAAGTTCCTCTAATAAAGGCATAAAGGACATTTCTCCACCAGCCATCACCACCCCTGACCAATAGTCCGGATAGCCTGGATCTGGAACTAACGCAATATCTCCAGGATTTAATAAACATTGGCTAATTTCTACTAACCCCGTTTTCGTTCCAAACATCACCGCAACCTCAGTGTCAGGATCTATGTCGACATCGTACTCGCGTTTATAGTACGTAGCCACAGCCTCTTTCAAGAAACCATAACCGCGAAACGGCGAGTACTTATGGTACACCGGGTTTGCTGCTGCATCTTGGAGCGCCTTCACAATATGTGGTGGCGTCGGCTGATCCGGATTACCTTGCCCAAGGTTGATGACATCATCATGAACCTGTTTCACCTTCTCGACCTTTTGGACCAACTTCGCAAAAAACTGCTTTGGTAAGTTCTCTAAAACCTCAGATTGTTTGAACTGTTTCATAAATCACCTCTCAAACTGCTATTCAATCATTTCAGGTCTATGTAAATAATACATCGTAAACAAACCTGAATAGTCAAGATTAAAAACAAATGGTCTCTCTAGAACATTCCACTTCTGCTTACTGAATCAAGAAGGCCTCTTTCATCCGAAAGAGGCCTAATAAGATTAGCTTATCTTTCAGAATGAATCATTCTGCAGGAAGTAGCACCTTTCCAAATACTTGGTGGTTGCCGGATTTCAACGGGCCTGGTCCCTCAATCGCTCTTGATAAGAGTTTATTTATTTAATTGACTAAAGCCAATAATAAAGACTATTTGTCTTAAAGTCAACATTGTTTTTTCTAAAAAAGTGATAGAAAACGTTTACACAATTGATACCAAAGGAAAAAAATTTTTAAAACTCTTAGTCGACACGGTTCTCCCTCTCCTCAATTCCTGCCGTTTCCTGTCCTATCCTGCGCTTTCCCGGGAAACGATATTAAGCTACCAGGGAGTTCAGGTAGCTTGTAGAGAGGCTTCTCGCTCACTATTTGTTGTATAGTGAGTAAGGATACCTTCTTCTGCATATTCATTTGCAAGTTCTGCCAATGTAGAATAAGCTTGTTCCATTTCAAGTAAAGGCAAAATCTCAAGTTTTCGATAGCCCATATTTCCACAACCATACACAAGGATGAACGTGTCCGTTGTCCAGATCTCATAACGAACTTGGTACCAATGATCCTCAAAGACTATTAATGTCCCTTTCACGAGTCGCTTCGGTGCTAGCTGATGAAATAGTATCTCTGCAACACCGCTTGAATAAGAACCAAACTGTTCAAAATCAACATTTCTAAGATACAGCATCTTTAGTCCTTCAATAGTTGAAATTGCTGTTGGCGACTTTGTTGCTACAACAATCGGCGATTTCTTAGTTGCCCCAGTTTCATGAAATTCTATGAAACTAGAACGATCCCAGGTAACAAAAAGATTAGTAGCTTCTAGCATATTAGCCCACTGACCTAAAGCTGCGGAAGTTTCCAATCGTTCTGTGGAAAGATAGACGCCATCTTCGGTTAACAATTGCCGAATAACCTCTAAATATTTGTAATCCGAACTTAGAGGCGCAGTATTCAAAAAATCCTCAACCGACCAGTAAATCGGCGCAGGGTTTGTGCTTAAGATTTCGTGAAACACCCGTACCGACGTAATCATATCAAACGAATGACTATTAAAGTATTGGTCTACTTCACGATAATCGAGTTGCCGAAACGAAATATTTGTTAGACCCAATGTCTTTGCTAATTCTCGTGCACAACGAATTCCTTCCTTCGTTCGATCAATTCCAACCACTTGGGCCTCGGGATATAGAAATGCATAAAAGCAAGTCAATATCCCGTTATCACAGCCTACATCAAGAATTCGTTTTGGCTGAAACGGAGCATCTGAAACCCACTTGCAATAGGCCAAATAAAAATCAGCAACCATTTTAGCAACATCAAGACTAAACGCTAGATCTTGATTTTTTATAGGATAAACCTTTCGCTGATTTTCTTTAGAAGCGCTTGAAAGTAACTCTTCAAATTCATAGGCTTTTTGTTCATGTCGCCCAATTATATGATCCCAAAACTCATCCAAATTCTCACTCGCTTCTAAAGAAAGTAGGCGAAAATACTCTTCAACTGCCGTCAACGTTGTATTTTTAAGCATTGTTCAAACTCCCTCTATTAATCTCACTTGCCTCATCATACCATGATATAAACGGGAATTTTCCTAGTAATTGTTGCAAAAAATTGTAACCGGACACAGAGGACGTTATTTTAAAGAAAAAGGCAAGTTTTGAAGTTTCGCGGCCACAGGGGACCTTATTTGGGCATTTTGAATGTAAACTTAGTAGTTTTTTAGGTAATTAACGTATCTGGTGGACCGCGAAAATCAAAAATACCCGATTTTAAGTAAAATAGCGGCTCCGGTGGCCGCTACATTTACTACTTTCGTTTACATATCTCTTGGCACCTTCCAAAGGAAGTAATTCCCTGTAAATAACCTTGTTTCCACAACTACAGTAACTTCATCTTTTTCAAAAAAGTAACCCGAACCCATTTGTTCTTGAAAGACCCATCCACGCACTTCCATAAACTCTTTGATTACTTGGCCACCATTGTTATTTTTTGATACAAACATGATTGACTGTGAGTTTACTGAGACTTGTTTGTAGGGATGATCCGTGGACTCTAGTTTGGCAATAGCCGCCAATACCTCGAAGGTGTTATCTTCTTGGAACAACGCACTACCAAACCTGAGCCCTATAAAGCCAATTACAAGTATGAAAATAATTAATACTCCTAGAAGTAATTTTTTCACGTGTTCACCTTCCGATATCTCTCATAGAGAAACTCAGCTACGCCATCTTCATTGTTACTTAAAATGATATTAGTTGCCAGTGATTTAATATCATCGTGGGCGTTTGCAACAGCATATCGTTCACATGCACACTCAAACATCGTCCGATCATTTAACTGATCACCGAAGCAAACTAACGTACTAGCATTCAGATATTCTTTCAAATATTTGACCGCATGCCCTTTTGTACAATTTCTATCTAGAATTTCTAGCCAATAGTATTTCGAATAAATGTCCTCAGCATAATGACAGATAACCTCTTTGTTCTGCTTTAATTTTGCATACACAGATGCAAGTGTTTGATCCGTATTAATGGCATTAATACTAACAATCTGTTCATCTAAGTAATCATAAAAATTATCAACTTGAACAAACCTATCATCATGATTTTTTATCCGATCACCCATGTAATCATCTTCACCTTTGTTAAAGACACCTTTATACAATACTTTATCCTCACCATCTGCATTAATGATATAGACGATTGGTGTAATTCCATGAGCCTCGTAAGATTGGATGATTTCCTTTGCCGTCTCCCGTGATAAGAAATTTGAGAGAATTGTTTTGTTTTTTCTAGGATCATAGATTAAAGCTCCATTAAAAAGGATCAGAGGTAACTTTATTTTAAGTGGTTCGATAATATCTTTCAATGACGCATAAGACCGAGCTGTTGCAATCGTAAATTGAATATCCTGATCGATAAGTTCATTTAGTACCTGTTGCGATCTTGAACTGATCGCCTTTTCAGAGTTGGCTAGTGTGCCATCTAAGTCTGATATGTAAAGTCTCATTACTGTCACACCTTTGCTACGTATTTTCCTAGAGAGCTAGAAGTTCACTTATTTATTTTACCATTTTCCTCCAAGCTGACAAGTAACTTAGGTAAACATTCTCCCAAATGCCCTCCAAGTATCGGAAGTTCATCCGTTTGTAGATCGGTCCAACGATAATGATAAATCCAGCCATTGTCCTCATCCTGACTACGAACCACTACAGAAAACGTATCTACACATTCTTCAATGGTAAGATGAAAATAGTGGCGGGTGATGTAGGCTTGTTTCGCTTCTAAAAAATACGAGCATTCACCTAGATACGATTGTATTTGTAAATGTTGAAGCTGAGCTTCTTCCTCAATCTCTCTTAGCAAACAATCTTCTAACGTTTCTCCTTCCTCCACTGTTCCCCCAGGAACTTGTAGACCGTAAGACTCAACACCCTCTTCCAACATCGTCAAAAGCTGGAACTTCCCTTCTTTTTTGCGAGTTATATATGCCGTTACTTTTGTTAATGTTCTCATTTCGACCATCCTTTAGTTTTGGTACCAAACAAATCGATCAAAGGCATACCATAACGCGATCGCAGTTACTTTTTCTGAAAATATGTAAAAAGTTAAAGCGATATTCCTTTCATGATCAATGTATCCAATTTCGTAACTTCCTTGTGTCCTGTCCGTATATTCATAATAGATTTCTCCATAGGCAGCTTTGATTTCAGAAAGAGTATCCCCGATACCAATACCTCTAGCTGTCTTTGCCACTAGATTTTTCTCATGAGGTAGAATAGAGACAATCTCACCTGTACTTCTTTCTATATTCACAAAAATATTTTCGGTCTTATAGAGATCATAGTTTCTTTTCGTTCGATAGTATTCATTATCAGGATCTTCTTCAAATTGATCAGGAAGATGATCCCCAAGGTTTATTCCAGCAATTGATTCGTTAGCTAAGTCGGTTGTCTTAACCTGTTTCATCGTTTCTTCACGTGTTGGATTCTCACAAGCTACCAGCACAAAAATAATGGTAAACATCAATAGTAATTTTCTCATAATTTACTCCATTGATCCTATGTCATATCTATAAAACAGGACCGTATTATTTTGATCATACCAAAATTCAAGGGAACGGTTGAGGGTATGGTCTATTTAACTAGACTACATACAATTACTTTCTTTAGCAAAGAAATTCCTCCTGCACATAATTATAAATCTTTATAAAATATCGTCGAAATGAACATAACAATAGGCATGGTAAAAATCAAAACCAACAAAATAAACATCGCAATTACATCACCAAAGCCGCAGCTGTCTGAGCTCGTATCAATAAAGGCTGACAAAATACAAAAGAAAATGACATTTGGTATAATTCCAAAAATACCGATCAAGAAACTCTTTGTTGGAGTGCCAGCTGTCCGTATAAAACTTTTCGCATATATAAGCCAATAGTAAAAGTACCCATACGCTACCAGAATAACAAAGAAAAATGCTACAAAAACGACGTACATGGCTATCCATAGCAATAAGAAAAAAATCGCCGCAGTGATAACAATATAGACAGTGTTATACAAACTAAACCTAATTCCCTCAGATATAACCTGATTACTTTTTGCACGGATAAACATTTTTCAACCACCTCATTACCTAGAATTACTAGGTATATTATTAAAAAAAGGGAGACTATATCCCCTTAAAGACCCCCATCTTAAAACTTACTTTACTCATTGGGTAAAAAAACAAGGTAACGACTATGCACATCACTACAAACCCTGGGGTTAGTAGTGGCTGAAACCATTGCTGTATTGGCTCCATATATAAAACGATAAGCATGAATAAATAGTTTGGAATAAGCGAGAATTGAAAGATACGTTTATGTAGTTTTTTCCCTTTAAAGCCATATTTTTTTCCGATCAAATATCCGATACATCCCCATAAAAGACTATACGCTCCCAGAATTACCCATTTCTGCTCAACTAGGTAAAACCAAAGGTGGCTCACAACTGTTGATTGGGCCATGGTTATAAGGATGCCAAGGAAAAATAATGAGTAGTTTACTAGTAAGACTTTTCGTAAAATAGGTTTTGTTTTGAGACGCCCACTTGAAAATTGAGCAACAATTTTTTTTGGATCCACTAATTGACTCATGACAAGAGCTTCTGCTTGCAATTCGTTATTTCCCTGAAGTAGCAAATCCCTATGTTTTTGTTCGATATAATCAGTATATTCAGCTACAATCTCATCTCGCATCGGATGACCTTCTAATTCTACTCGTAACTGGCTTAGAAACTCTGCTTTCGTCATCATGATCTTCCTAACACCTGGTTCATCATTTTTACAAATGAATTCCATTCTTTCGTTTTATCTGAAAGAAGCTGCTTTCCTTCTGCTGTAATTGAATAATATTTTCGCGCCGGTCCCTTTTCCTGTTCTTTCCAATATGAAGAAATAAACCCCTTTTCCTCTAGCTTGTGAAGAGCCGGATATAATGTGCCTTCTTTGACGTCGAGCGCATTTTCACTACGTCTACCCATTTCCTTAACGAGCTGGTATCCATACATATCGCCTGTGTCGAGTAGTTGCAAGACAATGAGCGACGTACTTCCCTTAACTAATTCTCGATTAAACAAATTTTTTCACCTACCTAGAATAATGAGGTATGTGGTTAGGTTACAATATCTTTCCAAAAAAAGCAAGGGATGTCTTTGCCTTAATTACTCACTCGCATTCCAAACATTCGGATTATCGATCGTTAAATATTCTCCACGCTCGATAAAATCATAACTATCTTTTGCACATGTATACCAATCAACAATGACTAACTTGCCGTTTACATTTCGTACGAGAAATTCAGTGGGTTCACTATAGCCTCCTATTGTCTTATTTATTTTCACAGGCAATTTCAAATAGAGAAAACCTCCATCAACATCATCCCTATATTCCACTTCCCAATCGTCAATCTCGATATTTCGCACCTCATCTGTAACATTGTGCGTTGCATACAATTGATATTGTACTCGAATTTTCTCTTGTGTATATTGTTTAAGATTTTCATTCTCAATAAATCTATCTAACTCAACATCAGAGCCGCTCCAGATTGCTTGATAATAGTCTGTAAGTGCTTGCACGCACATTTCATAAGCAGTTTCAAAATCCAGCTCAGATAGTTCACCTTCGTTTTTTGCTAAATATATAGGAGAATTTTGCAGTACAATTGGCTCAGCATTTTGACTACTGTCTGAGTGTAAATCAGTATCTTTGAAACTATCTTCTACTTCAGACGTAATTGTTTCGAGATCATTACTACCAACACAGGAACTCAAAGTAAACAAGAGTACCACCAATAGATATGTATGTTTCATCGTCTTCTCTCCAATTCAGTGGGAATTATTAACCTAGCTTTACTGTGTAGACGATGTTATGGCTAATTTTGTTACACGGAAAGAAAAAGAGCTGTCACATGACAACTCCTTCTAGTAATATTCTATTTTACTTTTTCTCGCTTGCTCGTCCATTTTTTCCCTAACCAACTACTTAAGCCTGCAAATACCAAGATAGCGCAAAGGACCAGTGCCATTTCATTATCTCTGAAATTAAAATACGAAATGAACGAGTTGTTAAGCTTTCTGTCCATAATTACATACATATAGGAAATGGCCCAGCCAATAGCTCCACCTATCAAGAGACCGTTCACATGAATAATTTTTCCATAACGTCTCATCCACAGATACCCGACAACAAAAAAGAGTAGTGGCAAAAACCCGATTGAACCGTATACGAATGAGTCAATCGCCAGAAATACTGGCCCAGGTTCTGCACGTATTTCTCCTGCAGCATCAACATAATACATATGACCAAAAATTCCACGTAATACTCGAATTCCTTGCGTTGCCCATAAGCCAAATAATCCTGCCACGATTATGGCTGGTATATCCCAGTGGTCGGAACGTTTATAAAGAAGGCCGACAAGATACAATGTAGCGGTCGCACATATGATAAATAATATGATGAGATAGCTGAAAAAAAACACAAAGCTCCCAGCCTCATAAAAAAATTGGGTATAGATGATATCCATGATTGATAAGGCGGTGATAAAACCGATGATACCAATAAGAATGGCAGAAAAAAGAGCATAAATAATTTTCATATTTCGTTCATCTATCCTTTCTATAACAAACAAACTTACTTAATACCGTCTCATAAACTCGTGTGATAAACAACATACAGTTTTTAACAGTTATTACTCCTATATAAAACGGCCAGAAAAGAATAAGCATAATAATTAGCAAAAAAAACGCACAGTTCCATTTATGAACTGGCGATTTTCTACTTATATTTAGCTGTTATACTAACGCAAATCAATATTTTAATTTTTTTACAGGTCTGAACCTGAACTCTTTACACCCACTTCCTCAAAAACTTCCTTTACTGTCTGGATGACTACTTGTGGATTTTCCAAATGAATAGAGTGACTATTATCCGTTTTTATTTGCTTTGTTTGGTTTGATAACTTACAAAGTAGCTCTTGGTGTTCAATCCATGTTGGATCAGGATTGTTAGAACTTATGACCCTAATTGGTAAGTCTCTGTTTAGGGGTTTTGAATTCGCAACTTGTTTGGCAGATTTTTCACTGTGTAAGAATTCCTTATAAACTGCCTCAAATGTTTTTGGATGATATCCTATATAATTAAGAGATCTCTGATGAGGCTCTGGTAAATATTTTCTACCTACTGGTTGCTTTAATAACCTCGGGAGACCTAGACTCGACGTTAAGTATCCAAGCCTAAACAATTGTAGATTTTTTTGATGGTCCTTTTTGCGAGCGGCATCCCAGTCTTTCCTCAGATACCTATTTTCATGGACTGCATCAATAAGAACTAGCCCTGCCACTTTATCCGGATAGCTACTTGCAAATAGTCTCATCGTTAGTCCAGCAAATGAATGACCTACCAAGATATATGGAGGTTTAATTGCTAATTTCTCCAACACTTGGACCAAGTCCTCTACTGTCTCTTCGCAAGTGTTCGTACCTTGTGTAGGAGAACTCCAACCGTATCCTGCTCTATCGAAAGAAACAACCCTTGCAAACTTTGATAGCTCTGGTTGCAAGTAGTACCAATCTATTGAGCAACAGCTTAAACCAGCATCGAGGATAATCGTAGGCTTAGTATCTTCGTTACCAGAAACAATCGTATGTACATATCGATTGTTTAGTTCCACCAGTTCACCAATCTCCTTAACCTTCTTCAACTGATTAATAACCATATTAGTGAGTGTGAAAGGAAAACCAATAAATGATAAACCTGTCTTTAATAATTTATCTTTCTTCATGATTAACTCCTTATGATATCGAGAACAGAATAGGACAACTTTCTTTGACTTAATAATACTCCTTCAAAAATCCGTATATATCCTCATTTATTTTTTGTAAAAAATCATCGGAAGGGAAATGTCCCATATCATAAGACTTGAAATCTACTAAGTTAGGAATAATTTCTTTTGTAACTTCTTTAATCTTTGGTTCAGGAAAAAACACATCTTTTTTACTAGCAATCACAAGCGTTGGTGCTTGGTAGTTAACCAGTTCCCTTTTTTCCGTAAGCTTCGGCATTTCCTGTTCTAGTTTCACATACTTAAATACATCCCCAATGATTTGCTTATCAAGATCCTTCATGGAGTAATCTGACATTCTGTCGGCAATATTAGTAAGGTGTTTTGCACCAGAAGTCGCGTTAAATAAGAGTAACGGCAACAATATCTCCTTAATCATACTCATTTTTGAACCCAATTTAATTCCTGCTGGCGATACTAAAACGGCACAGTCTATTCTCTCAGGTTTAAACGTTGCCAAACGTAAAATAATACCTGCACCATAAGATGGTCCAATAAAGCCACATGATTTAATCGAGTAATGGTTCATTAATTCCTCGATCCATTTCGCAAAACTTTCATCACTTGCAGAAATTCTTGTTTCATCGCTAAACCCTGGGTGACCAATTTTATCAGGAGCATAAATTCGATAAGTTTCAGCTAAAGGAGAAAACCATGACAGTGTCATAGGATTGATACAATTTCCACCTTGAAAAATAAACAGAGGCTTCCCATCGGCAGGACCAGCCTTAAGCATATGTGTTTTCCCGAAACTAGTATTTACATAATCTCGTTCTACTAAAAATGGTAGCGTATCTAGATATCTTTCATAATGACTAGTAATACGCTTTTTCCCCTCTTCACCTCTATAGATCGTCTTCACTCTCATTCATCTCCATATCCTCAACTGGAATTGTTCCGTATAAAAAAATGCCATTTACCTCCTTCATCGGGCAGTTTATTTTATTTCGACTATAAATATCGCATTCTAAATTGCTTTTATACAAAACTTGATTAAAACTTTTATGTTTAGTTTAACATATTTTTCCTATTGGCCGTATAAAAAATCGGGCTGTCATAATTGCAGCCCGTACAAACTTGTTCCATTCAGCATATAACAAATGGATTCCACAGAGAATTTTTCAATCCGTTCAATGTGCATTGAGGTACTGCAGTACTAGTTCAGTAAAGGGAAAATTAATTATCTTTAACCTCTACAACAAATACTGTATTTCCAGCTACTCTAAAGTTCCATCTTGTAGCAATAGAAAAAACATAAATACCCTCATCGCTGGGAACTTGAATTTTATATTGGTCTAGCTTTCGATAATCCTCAATAAGTTCTCCATTATGCCAAGACTTTACCAGTACCTTTTTAGGTGTATCATGATAATCAATAGCGACCACTGCATTGGGATTTACTCTAACTGGTTCCAACATTTTATATATTTCAGGGGGGTTATCGCCATCAGGTTCAGCATTAGAGCCGACATATCCTATTGTTGGAAGCTCCTCTCCCTCGACGGAAATAGTAGAACTTATAACTAAGGTAGAATTACATCCTACTAAAAATAATAGAAAAAATAGTAACCAACAATATTTTTTCACAAGTTTCCCTCGTTTCACTACCTATTCACATAATAGATAAGATTATCCGTCCATTCGCCAAATTCATAAATAAACCCTTTTCTTATACACTCATATTCCATTCCGACACTTTCTGCTAGCTTAATAGAAGGTATATTATCTAGATTAATATGTGCCTCTATCCGATGATAATGTAAATTTTCAAAAGCGAGAGTAATCGCTGCTTTAACAGCTTCCTTCCCATATCCCTGTCGCCAAAACTGATTATGAATCGTATAACCAAATCTTCCCCATTGAAAGTCATCCCTGATTAGCGTAGAGAAATCTATAACACCCAATTGTGCCTGATCTTCTTTTCGAATAACTCCAAAAACATACGCTTTATCGCTTAAAGCCAATTGCTGATGTTTTTCTACCAATTCTTTGAACCAATTTTCGTTACAGGCACTCATATCAACGTATCCTTCATCATATTTATGCTGCGATGGCAATCTATTATGAAATGAAGTGATCCACTCTAGATAATCGTCCTCTTTATATGGTCTGATAATTAATCTATCAGTCTCAGTAGTATATTGAAAACTAGTCAATCATAACATCTCCTCGTAAATAAATACTTATTTTAATAAATTCCACTCATTAAGGCCATGACAGATGGTGGGACGATTACAGTTGTATTCTCAAACCTAAATATCAAGAAGCACTAATAGAAGTCATTGATCAAGGTTGTGGTATTTCTGACGAATTAGCCGCTAACATCGGAATACCGTTCTACTCAACGAAAAAAAAGGTACAGGCATGGCTACTACCTATAAATTAGTGTTTGAAAATCGCAGTAGAGTAGAATTTTAAAAGTGTAGTTAGCGTTGGCACAACATTTAGTGTTTATCTAGCGATAGAACAGAATTAAGAAAATTACTAAATGTAAGGCAACAATCCTATCGAGTGCTGCCTTACATTACTAAGTCAAATTTTTCTTAAAATTGCTTCTACCAACTCACTTTTTCCTACTGTATAAGCTTCACGGTCACTTGCTGTTTTTGACAAATGCTTTTTCAACGCTTCATATTTCTTTGCATCTTCAATATTTTTTCGTAAATAATCCCGAAAAGCTATATGCCTTTTTAATTCCTCATTATCTTTCGTGCACACGTATAAATGATGATATATCCACTGCTTGTTATTTTTCGTTCTTGGAACAAAAGCATCGACTCTCTTAAACGCTTCTCTCCCCGGAATCCCTTGATCCCCAGCATGCACGTAACCTAAGTTTGCTAGTTTTTCAACCACGATTGGTAACAGGGTACGGTTATCAATAACGACATCTAGATCAATGATCGGCTTTGCACTTAACCCTTCAACCGAGGTGCTTCCTACATGTTCAATTGACATTGCTAGCTCATTTAATTCTTCTTGTAAAACTCTACTTAATTTTAAAAACTCTTCTGCCCACTCAGGGTTATAATCTTCAATGAAGACCATATGCTCTCGGTGAAGAAGCTCTCGATAGAATACAGGCATCGCCTGATGTATGTAATCGACCATCCTACGAATTCCCGCTAGATATTTGCCCTCATTGTCAGGAGGTGGAACAACGACAGACCTTTCTTCACCACAATAGATTTCGTTAAACAAATACACTTGTTTACCATATACCTCACGGATATAATCCCTATGCTCCGTACCCATGGCAACAATCACACATTCATTTAAAAACTCTTCTTGAAATTGTGTCCGCTTAAAAGAGGAACTATCAATCCCTAACTCTGCCATTCTATCAAAATGAACACTTGAAAACGAACTTAGATCACTAGTCGCTTTAAACCCTGCTGACGCGACTTCAATATTTGTAATTCCGTTCCTCGTTAAATAATCCTTAAAACAAAACTCAGCAGTGACACTTCTTGTAAAGTTATCGGTACATAGAAATAATACTTTCATAATTAATCACCTTCCGAAATCGCGAATAGTTTTTTATTGACTACATTCATTAGTTCTTTGACGTCCTTACAACCTGATAGTTCTTTCTTACTAATAAGTAATCTTGTTTCTGCTTCTGTTCGAAAAAAACACACGGGACGTCTTCTATCGGAAACTTATCTGGTAAATCATCTGTATGATAAAAACGAACAGGCACATGAAGCGAATGTATAAACTTCTTCCATTCCTTATTCATCCCAACCAAGCCATAAGTAATTGCACATAAATGACAAGGATATGTCGCTGGAGACGTGATCTTATGTATCGAGTCTAACATTCCATTCCACCAACCGCTTTTTCCCTGATAAACAAATATGAGCTCACCCATGGTACCCCTCCTCCAATAACGTCTTCCTCACACGGACATATTAGGTATTTTTGTCTTTTTGTGGTGCCTGACACCTTATCAATTCACCAATTAACTTATACGAGTTGAAACGATCTCCAACATATTGGGTATTTGTAACAAGCATGATTTCGTCTGCGTCGTAATCCTGTTGGAGTTTTACCAACTGTTCTTTGACCTCTTTTGGGTCACCAATAATCATTTTCTTCTTTTGTGCTTCAAACTCCTGCTGTTCGTTTTCATTTAGCACAGTTTTCTCGTCTTTTTTCATAAACCACAAAAGCGATTTTTCCGCAATTTCCTCTGCTTCTTTTCTTGTATTTGCACAGAGTGCAGATACGGTTAGAATTACTTCAGATGATTGTCCTTTTTCTTCACAGGCATTTTTATACAACTCGATGATTGCCCTGCCATCACTATCGCTCATAAACTGGCCAAAGGCATAGGCTAACCCATGTTCTGCAGCTAATATAGCACTCTTTTTACTTGTGCCCAACAGCCAAGGAACAGGTGGAATATCCGGAATTGGTCTAGCTTGAACCAGTTCCGACCGTTGCGTCAAATACATCATCAATTCCTCTACTAAGCTGGGCATTTTAAAGACTTGTTGCAAGAAATTATCTGATAAAGCATTTGTTGCCTCTGCCGAACCACCTGGCGCCCGTCCAATGCCAAGATCAATTCGCCCTGGAAAAAGAGTTGCCAACAGATGGAACATTTCTGCTACTTTATATGGTTTATAATGGGGCAATAATATCGCCCCCGATCCAATTCGTATTTTTCTTGTATTTGCCCCTATGTAAGCTAACATTACCTCAGGGGCAGAACACGCAAGTCCTGAAAAATTGTGATGTTCCGCAATCCAATAGCGAGTGTAACCATACTCTTCTCCCAACTGGGCAAGCTTCAGTGAGTCCTGTAATGCGGCACTTGCCGTTTGTTCTGCTAAAATTGGTGCTTGGTCGAGAATACTTACTCTCATCACTTCGCAACCTCGCGAAATGTTACTGTAAACACACCGACTTGGTCTTTTTCATACAGATTTGTGACTGTTGTATAGAATTGAATAATTTCTCCCTGAAAATCTAATTCAGCTTCCGGTACTTCGATCCGAAAATTTCCTCTATATAGCAAGGTGGTTATCTCATGATATTGCTCGCTCGTTACTGGAAAACGGACCTTAATTTTGGTTAAACCTGGTTCTAGGAATGCTTCATATTCATTTACTTCAATTGGTGTTTGATCTAATTTAATTACCCTAGCCATGATTAATCCCCTTTTTAAAATAAATGTAAGTAGTGTAATACAAACAAGTCTTCACTATAAATTACCCCATTATAAGTAACAAAAGCAAAATTTATCCATTTTTTCACATTCCACTTCACCATACATACTGTGATAGTAACCCAAGTCACAAGGAGTGAAGATATTGGATTACACATATTTTCTAAAACAGAGTTTGGCCCTTCATGGCATCCCTGTTAACGAAGAAGACCTTCCATACATTCAACATGTCTTGCATACCATTTACCAAGCACAGCAGCCGCTTTCTCAATTTCCAGACCTAAACGAAAAAGTACCTTTAACGATTGTTGATCCGGAGGTGATTAAATATGACTGAATTATACTCCCTAACAGCTAGCCAACTTGGACCGTTGCTCAAAAATAAAAAAGTGTCACCAGTCGAAGTCACAACATCCATTCTTAATCGCATTGACAATCTCGATCCAACGATAAATGCTTACATTACAACGTTACATGAGCTTGCTTTACAAAGAGCAAAATTTGCAGAAACTGAAATTATGAGCGGGCAATATAAGGGTCCACTACACGGGATACCCATTGGCATTAAAGACAATTACTATACGAAAGGCATTAAAACAACAGTGGGCTCACGGATTTCACAAGATTTTGTCCCTGATGAAACAGCTACTGCCGTCGAAAAGCTACTATGTGCTGGTGGGATTATGCTTGGCAAGTTAAACATGCATGAATTTGGTGGTGGATTAACCAATACCAATCCACACTACGGACATACAAGGAATCCTTGGAACATTCAGTACTCACCAGGTGGATCTAGCGGGGGGAGTGGCGCTGCTTTAGCTGCAGGGTTAGCAACTCTCACAACAGGTACTGACACATTTGGATCAATTCGAACACCAGCAGCAATGTGTGGAGTTTATGGTTTAAAACCTACCTATGGGTTAGTTAGCACAGACGGAGTTGCGCCACTTTCTTGGTCATTAGACCACGCTGGTCCCATGGCTCGCTCTGTTTCAGATCTTGCCATCATGCTCAATGCTATGGCAGGTTATGACCCTAAAGACCCTGGAAGTATAAAAGCACCTATTCCTGACTACCGTGAAAACTTAATCAAAGGCATCAAAGGTCTAAAAATTGGTATACCTACTCACTATCTAGAGGGATTAGACCCAGATGTAGAACGAACTTTTTCACAGGCAATCCAAACATTGCAATGCCTCGGAGCTGAAGTAAAAGAAATAACGATTCCTGAACTTACAACCTCAACATTTTCGGGTTACGTGATTACAATTGGAGAAGCATCTACTTATCACTACGAGTGGTTACAAAAAAAAACAGAGCAATATGCACCTGATGTACGACCATTCTTTCAAGCTGGTGTCGTAACCAACACACCACAATACGTAAGATCTCAACAAGCACGTCGTCTCTTAGTAGAAGCATTTAAAAAAGCTTTTGAAGACGTTGACGTACTTGTTGGGCCTACAGTACCAATTTCTACGCCAGCCTTTCAAGAAAACTGGGTCGAACAAAATTTTGAAATTACGAGACGTTGTATGCCATTTACAGTCCCACCAAACCTAACAGGAACACCAAGCCTCGCAGTCCCAATGGGAATCGGAGCAAATGGACTTCCACTAGGCATGCAGATCATCGGAAATCATCTCTCTGAAAAACTATTGTTCCAGATCGGAAGTGCATGGGAACAAACGAATCCATTGGGTGTGCACGTTTAATTACGTAAGGCTTTGAGAATGATTTCTCAAAGCCTTATACTTTAACATCCTAGTGTGCTAGTCAATAGTTAACCGTTTTCTCTCTATTTATTTAGCTCTATAACAATTTCCTCTAAAACGAATTTTTCCATTCCCTGGCCTTGTTTCGTAGGGATTGGTAATTTGATTGCTCCCTTCGCTGTAAATTCAACTCCCCCATGGTTTTCCTCATTGTAACTTCTGAAGGTCACATGAGGCGTTATGAACAACTTTGTTGCCTCCTCATGTATTTTTTCAAAAGTTGAGCTCCAACTGATATTATTAAAGAGGTCTCCAGTACCACCATTTCCTTGCCCGGTGTAGGTATTTCCAAACTCATCTCTTATATCTAGTTCAACATCGACAGAGTGCCATTTTTCATTGACCACTTCGGAAACTTCTTGATTATAATATACGATAAAGGACATTGGCGTAATTGTTACCTTTTCAATATTTACCTTCACGCCGTTATCTTCAGCACTTTGCCCGACCACAAAGTTCGAGCTCTCAGTTGCTTGTAATGAAAAGGCAAAACTCCAGTTCCCTTTCACTTCTTCTCCTGTTTCCACGTTTTTGAGTGCATTCACATTCCATTTTACCTTTGCCGACTCTGGGTTGTTTAAACCAAAAACACTACTTGTCATGATGCCAACATACTGATTGTCAGCCACTTTTGTCACTTGGGAGCTTCCTGCTGCACCGTCAGAACCTCTCACATGGATGTGGTCAAACACAATGATATCCCCTAAATCTTTATTCCCATCAATCGAATAAGTAACCGTCACCGTTTTCCCGTCAAATATTGCATCATTAATCGTCACTCGAACACCATTACTTTCTTGAGTTAAATTCAACTCATTCGAGAATTCCTTATAGTTTTTGTAAAGTCCATCCTTCCCCTCATCAAAAAAGCGAAAGATATCGCCGATAATTGGAATTTGACTAGCATAAGTAGGAAACGTAATACCAATGGTTGTCGTTGTTAAACCGAATACTATAGAAGCTGCTAATAGACCTTTCTTCCAATTCATTGTTCTCTTCTTTCGAATTGATTTTCTCAACGCTTTTTTGACCTTTGCTTTCTCTAGTTCAGATACTTCCATTTCTTCAAGATCATTCTCATCCATATTGGCATCGTTTAATAATTCATAAATATCCTTCATGACCCACTCTCTCCTAACATTAGAGTTGTATTCTTTTCATTAAGTGTTTTTTTCCCTCGATAAATTCGATTCGCGATAGCAGCTTTTGTCAAATTAAGTTTTTTAGCTATCTCTGAACTTTTCAACCCTAGAAAATACTTCATGATGAAAATATCTCGATCTACGGGGTCCAAATGATTAAGTAACCTTACTAGTTCCTCACGGTTTTCTTGCAAGATTAGTTCGTCCTCAGCTGAGTTCTCTTCTTCATTAACTTCTAGATAGTCAGAGGTTATCTCTACGTTTCTACTATACTTTCTGTAATAATCTATAGCTTTAAACTTAGCAATCGCACATACCCAATTTTTAAAATCGTTTACTTCTGTCCCACTAAATTTTGTTGCGTTGTTCCAAATCGACAGAAACACATCGTTGACGCATTCGTCTATAACCCCTTTATTACCTATGGGTGAGAGCACCTTATACGTGACACCCTTTACCAAAGGCAAGTACTTATCGATGATAAAATCTAGTGCGTCTTCATCATTACACTGCAGTTGCCGAATATAATTTTGATCATTTATCTTCATAGCAATTCTCCTTATTTTTTCGCGTAAAAGCTTTTACACCTTATACAACGAAAGAAAACAAAAATGTTCTCACAATCTTCGAAAAAACCCGACTCAAAGATACCATATTATGGCTATTGCCAGATAAGAAAAAGACATGTTATGCTACTGCCAAAATACACATGCTACCATGACTCACTTTTTGTACTCCCCAGAAGGACACTCGTAATGAGTTTGTCTTTTTTAGGTGTCAGGCACCAATGAAAGTTACAGGGCAGGCACCTAAAAAAGACAAAAAGAAAAAGGCCTTAAAAGCCTTTTACATTTATTGATATTCTTATTTTCTTCTAAACTCAAATTAATGTTTTAAGGTCCGCGCTGATATCGCTTCAATCACAATTTGTTGCTTATTTGTTATTTCCATCACTTCGTCAATTTGTTCTGTAATTCGTACAAAGTAAGGTCCGAGTCCATTAATCATATTATCTTTAAGACTCTTCACATCACCTTCAATTGTCTGTAAACGATGGTCAACTTCATCAAATCTTTCGTCAATTCTTGCGAAACGACTATCTACTTCATCAAATCTTTCGTCGAATTTATCTAGCTGTTGATGGATTGGCTTTAACTCCTCTTTTAATACCGAACGCAATAATTCTATTAATTCATCGTTCATTTTAACCCTCCATAACATATGTCCAGATTCATTGTAACACGATATTTACAAAATAATCATACCAAACATACGTTCTAAAGACAATTCTTTTATTCTAGATTTAGTGTTTTAAAGTTACTATATTAAACCGCACCACATACTAGTGATACAGGTTGTAAACCTATACTACCTAGTGCATATCATATTACGAAAAAAAGACCGAGTAAAGCAATCCTTACCCGATCTTTTCATTTTATGTTTTATCTACATGCTTGAACCAAATGCTTAATTGTTGAAACATGCATTCCTTCATGAAAAAGGCTAAAGTTATAAATTTCCCCTATTGTAGGCATCTCAATCCATTCACCTATACAAAACGGTTGGACAGCCTCCTCAGAAAGCCTACCAGCTAATGCATCTTTCAATGTCTCTTCTTGACTTTTAAGCGCACGATACAATGTTTTTAGGTCAGGGACTTCCTCATTATTCCATTGAGATGGCTTGGTCCCAGGCGCAAATAACTTTGCATAGCTTTCAGGAAGATACGATTCCCTACCCAAAGCTGACGTTAGCAGTGCATCCTGCACATACAATATATGCCCCATATTCCAGCGAATCGTATTATTAAAACCTTCTGGTAGTTGATCTGCCATTTCTTCTGTCACATGCCGAACATTCATAAGGGTCATTGATCGGTAAAAACTAGCTTGTTTAAAAATTCCACTTTCCTGCATCTTGGTCTCTCCTCTACTTTTAACTTCCTTTTATACTATTCGACTGGTACTGCCTATATTTTCCCTAAACAAAAATATATCCTTCTAGGTACACGACAGCTTCTCCTGACATCTTTACCGTTTTACCTAAATCTGTACAGTAAAGCTTCCCGCCTCTTTCTGATACTTGCAACGCTGTCAGGTCATTTTTACCCAATACTTCCTTCCAATAAGGCACTAGTGTACAATGTGTCGATCCCGTAACCGGATCTTCGTCAATCCCAACCTTAGGAACAAAAAATCTTGAGACAAAATCAACTGCAGACCCTTTTGCTGTAACGATTACTCCCAAGCCATCGAGCTTCTTCAGTTCCCCCATGTCGGGTTCCAATTCTAAAATCTCTTGTTCGTTTTCATATACTGCCATATAATCCCTTGCTTTATAAACCTCTTTTGGAACTTTGCCTAACCCCTTGATGAGTTCTGGTGGCGCTGCACATTTTCCACCTGGCCGAGATGGAAATTCTAATGAGTAGATAGTTTCATTTTTTGTTACTTTTAACAGACCACTTTTGGTAGTGAACTCGATCTCTGTGATGCTAGAGTCTATGTAGGTACAGATGACAAACGCTGCGGCTAATGTCGCATGCCCACATAAATCGACTTCATCCTTTGGTGTGAACCACCTGAGTTCAAACACCGAACCATTTCTAACAAAAAATGCAGTCTCAGCTAAGTTATTCTCAGCAGCTATTTTTTGCATCAGCTCATCGCTAATCCATTCAGGTAAAGGACACACTGCTGCGGGATTGCCCTTAAATTGTACATTTGTAAAAGCATCTACCTGATACATTGGTAGTTTCATGATTTCCCCACCATTCTTTTATTTTCTTTAATTAATACAACAAAAAGTGCCTAATTCCTTTCAGAAATGGCACTACGAACTAAATATTATGTTTGGGATATTTATTTACAACATGCAAAGCACCGATAATCCGCTTATTTACCCATTTGCGCATATCAGGCTGGTTGTAGCTTTCATAGACTCGTTCCCTATTTTGTTGAGTCGTCGCATATTGAGGGGGGATACTATTTAGAGAAAGTGCTACCACATCGTTCCTGCACTTTTTACATTTACAAAAAGTCTGATATTCTGGCCCAGCAAGAAGAGTATCAACTAAGACCTCAACGATTTCTTCCATAATGTTTCGATATCCTCTGGTTTCGATGACAACCACATCCTTGTCGCTCTATAAGAAAAAATGACAACCGTCTTATTATATCTGCGATTTGCGGCTATATACTTGATATTCAATTAACCAACAATCGTGAAAAAACCTTCATGTACTTACCCAACCAAATCAATTATAAGTAGACCCTGACGCCAACCAACGACAATGAATACCCAAATCGAAACACTAATCTTTTCAAATAGTTTACCAATATTTCTACCTTTTTTATATAGTTAAATAGTAACCCTTACAGGTTATTGCATTCTCTTTTTACATCATGTCACTCCCCAACAAATACCACCTAAACACATAACTCTTTTTCATCGTTTACATACCTAGAACAGTGGTGACGCATCTCAACTTTTTTTATCGACCAAGTGTCATTTTCTCTCACCATTGTTAACTTCACATCATCCCCGGCAATTGAATCGTCCAAAAATCCATACCTAAGGATATAACCTACAGCATGATTCTCATCAATGTATTCGTTTCTCATGCTAATTTCCCAAAGTTCCTGCCCTAACCAGTAAATATCTGATACATCTTTCACCCATGCGTTCATTATTTCACCTGGACTTTCAAATGTTAACTCTTGATCAAAATGCCCTTTCCATTCTAGCCAATTTGTGACCCCAAGATCCCAGTTATTTTCTTCAGCAAAAGAAGTATCGCGAACAATTGTCCAAAGTTGTACATCATAATCTCGCCATAAACTAGGTAACTCTCCTTTGGAAATTTTGATAAAACTAGTTTCTTCTGTACTATTACCCTCAAACTCTTTACTTTCTCTCTCTGCTAACTTTTGAGAAAGATCGTTTACATCGTTTTCCTTCTTGACTAGTTCCTCATTCTTTTTTTCTAACTCTTTTTCTAAAGATTCAATCATTTCTTCGTAGCTCCCCTTGCTGAAACAACCGCTAAGGAAAACTGTTAGCAAAACGATGATAAGTATTCGTCTAGACACCACTACCACAACCCCTTTACTGAAAGTATCCCCGCTTACTATTTACGCCTTGTGTAAGATCGAAATGTATATAAGACACCTATAAAGCTAATCGTTGTAAGGTTCAACCAAATATACGTAGCTAAGTCCCGCTTTCTCCAAGCTTCGACCAGGAAACCCGATTGCCCATGCTTACTATGCTCTTGGATAAGAGCTTCAAACGAGTGATGGCGGTTCGTTTCTGTCACCAACGGTACCTCATAATTTTTTTTACATATGGCTGATGGTGGGCAATATTCAACCCACGCTTGACCAACCCAGTGATCCTTTGTGTAGGTAAGTTCCACACCTGGGGTTGATGTTGAGATTGTTTCTAGTTCAGACCAGCGAAAAAAGCTTGAAATCATTAACGTAATCGTAACTAGTAGAAAAATGATAAACCCTCGTTTCATCAAAATCCTCCCGACAAAACTATTCTACTGTCCATAATCTTTCTATACCTACCAAATCCATTTCCTGAAACTCTAATCGATAGATATCTGGCTTCGTTAATTGGAGCAGGAACTGTAGGTCGTATGTTTCATTAAAGTACCCCATCATTAACGTCATCACCGCACCATGTGTCCCAATTGCTATCTTTTTTCCTTGATAAGTAACTAATAGTTTTTTCAAAATCGCGATTGCGCGTGTTTGACATTCTAAGTTCGACTCGCCACCCTCGATACTGTAGGTCGGGTCTTGAAAAGACTTTTCCACCAGTGGTAACAGTTCTTTATCAGTAAGAGGAGTTAGCTCTCTAGAAAACATTTGTTCTTTTAGCTCCTCAAATATGACGATTTCTTTTTTGGAACGATGAGCCAAGTCCTCTAACGTTTCAACCGCTCGATGGTATGGACTTGAAACATACACATCAATATGTTCATTTTCTAATCGATCACTAACTCTGTAAGCATCAGTTCTCCCTTTTTCCGTTAATGGCCGGGTTCGTTCATTGCCAACATTTTTCGAAGATTCACCATGCCTCACCATATAAACAAATGTATTCATTTATCTCTCCTATTTCATCATGTATTTATAATATGCTGGAAACTCCCGGCCAATCGAATAGAGATCTCTCAACTCGAAGATTTCGGCATGAGCAGAAGCCACATTCTCAAACCCTAGTTTTCTAAACGCGAGCTTTGTCCGCGATATATGGAAAAATTGAGAAATGACCATTACAGAATTAAGCTCTAGTTCATCAACAATCCGCCGCGTATTTTCTGCGGTCATATAGGAATTATAACCATTCGAATCTTCAAAAACACTCTCAGCTGGAACACCTTGACTAACGAGATATTGTTTCATTACAGACGCTTCATCAAAGCCTTCCTTCCCAATTCCACCGCTTACAATGATATATCCTAAGTAACCTTCTTCGTACAACTCCTGAGCTTTATCTAACCTAGCTTTCAATCTAGGAGACGGTTGTCCATCTAATTCAACCTTGTTCCCCAGAACTACCGCTACATCCACATAGGTGATTTCGTCGTTTATTCCATCAATACTAATCACCGCACTATGTATGATAAACCAAGCTAGGAAAAAGCAAATGAGAAAAGCTCCATAATTCATTACCCTTTGTCTAAAAATAGTTTCACATCCTTTCCATATCCTCATTCTACCATCTAACCAATATCCCCTTTTATTTTCCAAAAAAATATTTAAACCAAATCGTCTACTGCTTCGTCTAAAATAGAGAAAGAGGTGAGACCTAGATGAGTGATATAGAACAATATGCTTTCGTTGAAACAACTCTTGATGAGAAAGCACAATTAGTTGATCAACTGATGCACGAATACAGTGATGGGATTCTCCATCTTGCTTATACATATGTAAAAAATCAGGGCATTGCTGAAGACTTGACACAAGAAATCTTTATCAAGTGTTATGAGAAGCTAGATCAGTTTCGTCAGCAATCCTCTCTAAAAACATGGCTTTACCGAATTGCAAGTAACCATTGTAAGGATTACATAAGGAGTTGGCATTACCGCAAAGTAACATTTAACGATAAGATCTTAGACTATTTACCCTCAAGGGCAAAACAAATTGAGGAAGAGATTATTGCGAGAAATGAAGAAACTACGTTAACGAATGCTGTGATGAGCTTACCGATCAAATATAGAGAAGTCGTTTTTCTGCATTACTACGAAGAATTGACCATTGTTGAAATTAGCAACGTCACAAGTGTCAATACAAATACGATTAAATCAAGGTTAAAACGTGCGAAAGAATTATTAAAAGAAAAAATGATCAAGGAGGTTTCATCATGACTGATCCATTTCAGAATTTGAAGAATTCGATGAAGAAGACTGTATTTAAGGAACTAACCTTTTCGAACGAACGAAAAATCGCAGTAAAAGAACACATACAAGGAAAACATCGTCCAAATTCTTTAATTAGACAGGAAGAGACCATGATCCTCATACTCGAAGCACTAGCAAACGAAGCAAAACAAGGCTTTGATATTATCAGCCATCTCTTTCAAAGGAATAATTCTACCTTTTTCAAAAATGAAGGACAACTATACACCTTACTTCATCTATTAGAAAACAAAGGAATTCTATCATCTGAGTGGCAAGAAGCCAAAAAGTACTATTCGTTATCTGCAAAAGGGAAAAAACAATTAATTGCCTACAAAGAAAGTTCCACCAAACAGCGTCCATTACTTAGGCATTTACTGGAGGAGGCATCTCTATGAGTTCTTCAAAATTTGACGAATTTACAGCTAAGGTTAATTCAAAGGTAAAATCAAAAGAAGCTCATACGATGATCAAAAATGAGCTAAAAAATCACCTTCAGGAACTAAGTCACTCTCTTCAAAAGAAAGAGTTCTCAAAAGAGGAAGCAGATGAAAAGGCGATTCAAGATATGGGTAATCCTTTTTCCCTCGGCGAAAACCTAAATCGCATCCATAAGCCTAGGATCGATTGGATCTTACTAGTATTGTTTCTAGTTATCGCTGGAATTAGTTTTCTCCCATTAATTGGCGGAGCAACACTTAACGTTCCTTCTATCTATCTAATCAATCGCCAAGCAACTTGGTATACTCTTGCCTTACTCATCATTCTTTCCGTACTTTTCTTTGATTATCGAAAACTTCGGAATTGGTGGATACTCTTTTACGGAACTGCACTCGCGTTACTTTTATATACCTCCGTTTTCGGAATTATGGTTAATGGGCTTAAACGCTGGATTTCAATTTTCGGTTTATCCACTGATGTAACCATTACACTTTTATTATTTTTACTCGCTTGGGCAGGCATTTTATCGAAAATTAATGAGTTTCATAGTGTAAAAAAACAGGTATTGCTTTTCATCATGTTTTGGGCTCCAATTCTTGTTTATATGATGCTGCCACACATCATGTTTAGCATCATTTACTTCATTTCGGTGATCACAATGCTCGCTGTATCTAATGTTCAAAAAAAGTTAGCGATAAAACTTCTTGCAACAAATATCAGCGCTGGTCTCGTTTTACTTGTTTTTATAATTGCAAGTTCTCGAGGCGGTTACTTTTTTCAAAGACTTCAGGTATTTATTGATCCAAACAAAGACCCAATGGGGGCTGGCTACATGTATCTAGTCGTTAAAGACATTTTTTCACGTGCTGGCTGGTTTGGTAACGGACTTACAAATGACTTAAGCTATGAGACTCTCCCTGCTGCGCATACAGATTTTATTTTCGCTTATCTCGTTTATTCCCTTGGATGGATATTTGGCATCTTCCTCTGCCTCATCCTACTAGGCTTTATCTTGCGAATATCCTTCAATGCCTTCAGAACACCGGACTTATTCGGGAGGTTACTAGTCATCGGAGGAGCAGCACTGTTTACTGTTCCCGCTAGTTGGAATATTCTCATGGGTTTTGGTTTCCTACCTATCATGGGCGTTTCCTTACCATTCATAAGCTATGGCGGTAGCATGCTACTCGTATACTCATTCACTCTAGGCCTGATTTTAAACGTTTACCGCCGAAAAGATCTCGTTGAAGCTACTAAATAAAACTTTTCATAAAAGGAGTATCGTTAACGAATGATACTCCTTTTAGAAAGGTATTTTGTATTTGAGATAAAATACTATATTATTTTGTTAACCACTGGTGATGAAAGGTTCATCATCGTATAAGGTACACCATAATCCATCGTTTCATCAATAAACTCTTCTAACAATTCATTCGTTTCCGTAACAATTTTAACAAGATAGCTGTATTCCCCAGTCAATCTATGACACTCAATAACAAGAGGATTTTCTTTACAAAACTCTCTAAAGGCTTGGCACCGATGCGTTTTAACAAGAATAAATGCTTTCACTGTTTTATTTAATTTATCAGGATTTACTTTGGCTTGGTATCCAAAGATGATCCCTTGTTCTTCAAGCTTCTTCACTCTCTCGGTAACTGCTGGGACAGATAGAGAAATCTTTTTTCCTAATTCAGTCATCGATATTCTTCCATCTACTTGTAAAATATCTAATATTCTTCTATTAATCTGGTCCATTATTTGACCACCTTTAAAATTAAATTGAAAATCATTCATTTCCTTTTCTTTTAAAGGATACCACTCATATTTCCTAAAAAATAGTATGTTGCCGCTCTTTTTTTTGTACTAAAATGAGTGTAATTCTTCTAGAGGAGGTTTTGAAAATGGGATTACAAATGAAAGACAATTGTGAGAAATGTTATAAAAAAATAAACAATAATGCCTTTATCTGTGTACATGAATGCACCTTTTGTGAAGAATGTACGAAAAATATGGAGTATATTTGTCCTAATTGTACTGGAGAACTCGTAATAAGGCCAAAGCCTCCAAAGCAAAAATGTCCTATCAAATAGCATCTGGAGGGTTGGAAATATGAGCATAGCACTTGTCATTATCGATGTTCAGGATGCTTTTGATGATCCTAAATGGGGGGAGCGCAACAATCTTGATGCCGAGAAAAATATAGAATTGCTACTAAACAACTGGCGTAGCAGTGGTCTTGAAGTTATTTTCATTCAACACATATCTGAAAATCCTAGGTCGATTTTCCACCCTAATCACGCTAGTTCTCGTATAAAAAAGATAATAAAGCCCAAACAAAATGAAACAGTAATCACAAAGAAAGTAAACAGTGCTTTTATAGGAACGTCCCTGGAAAGTCATTTAAAGGCATTAGGAATTCAGGAGATAGTCATTACAGGATTTACCACGCCACATTGTGTCTCAACGACGACAAGAATGGGCGCAAATTTAGGCTTTACTACTTATCTTATATCAGATGCAGTAGCTGCTTTTGGCTTAACTGATCAGCATGGTCGATATATCGATGCCAAAACCGTTCATGATCTATCTGTTGCAACACTTCACGAGGAATTTGCTACAATTTTGTCAACAGAAGAATGTATTGAGAAGCTAATTAATAACGTGAAGAACTAATAACCTCTGTGGAAATTTTGATGCACTTTATAATACAAAAAAGTTAATCTAAATAAGCCCCTCGTGTAGGAAGGGGCTTATTTAGATTAACTTGCAAAATTATCTCTTTTTAGTTTCTCATACAAATACTGAACACCATATAGTAAATACGCTTTGTAATGTAAATAGAAGAAAAACTGGAGATGACTTAACCGGTTTAAACGGATAATGCGTAATTTCTTCAATACGTCAATGAAAATAAACGCAAATAGTCCATCCGCTACGGCATTTAGGGTGATAAACTTCTTAAAATCTCCAAACGAATATTTCAAAATCCACATGCAAAGCGGCATATACGGCCCAATACTAAATGGAAGCTCGTCCTTCAAAAACGATTTTCGCCGATCATAAAACTTCCACCACTTACGTTTGTTTCCGTACAGATGATTTACGATTTCAAAAATCACAATAAATAAGCCTGCAAAAGAATAACGCACTACATTACGCTTCCCTAAGAAAAGAAGTGATAGCCATGGAACTGCAATGATAGCGATATTAAATAAAAGATGTCTTTTTGACATCATACTTTTCACCTCACCATTTTCATGTCCTTCTTAGGATATCCGTTCTTGCCCCAAAAGCTTAATGGTACTTTTCCCCAATAAACTTCCATATAGTAAAGCCTAATGCAATGTAGTGATTTGCTTAACTATCCTCTTTTGCTTGAAAATAACGTAAGCTAACTAGCTATGGTTCCTTATATATCTTTATCATCTCGATATTCGAGTATATCACCTGGCTGACATTCTAATGCCTTGCAGATCGCTTCTAATGTGGATATCCTTATCGCTTTCGCTTTACCATTTTTTAGAATCGATAGATTTGCCATTGTGATCCCTACTTTTTCAGATAGTTCGGTAACACTCATCTTTCGTTTCGCTAACATCACATCAATATGAATAATAATCGCCATTTTGTCACCTCAAACCGTCAAGTCATTTTCATCTTTTAGCTCTAACGCACTTTTTAACAGTTCTTGAAGTACGGCGGAAAACACTGAAATTACAATTGTAGCAAAGATAATCGCTAAGCCCACAATTGCAATACCAGGATGAAGTGCATTTTGTGAAAAAAGAGCTATGCTCCCTGAAAGATAGGCAGCCATAATCGTGATCGCACATTTTTGAATAGTCCCTAATGTACGATAGGCAGCTTCAGAAAACGCGTGTTCATTTTTAATATAACGAAGTAGTTTTAACGATTGGTAAAGAGCAAAATAGAACGGCACAGTCGTAAAATATAAACCAAAGAGAACTGGATATCTTAGATACGCATACTCAGGGTTCTCCCGAGCTGCATAGCTAGCGACATCTGGCAACCAAAAAATACACAACGCTAGAATGATTACTCCTATTATATAGATAGACAATCGTAATAAAGTAATTTTCACCATGTAACCCCCTCCATTTATATCCAATATCATAACTAAACATTTATCGAATTACAATAAACTTTTATTAATAATTGATAATTAAGTTTGTGCTTACTTATTTATCTTATTGGAAGATTTCTTCATCAAAGGTATTTTTCGGTTAATTAGGGGAAAAAGCAACAAGTTTTTTTGTGCGACGAGTAACCGCAGAAGCAATGTTTACGAAAAATATAAAATAAAAAGCGTCCCGATTAAGAACGCAATTTTTTTAATATTTCTTGGTCCACTCGTCATTCCATTGGAACTGTGCCTGGTCGTTTCCATCTGACGAAAAAATCGACTTCGGATATGGTAGCGCAAGCGTAGGCATATCCTCAAAACGAAAATAACGTAGTTCAGCCGTTTCACAATCTAACGGATTTAAATCTCCACTCTGAACTATGCATTCAAACACATACACATGGTATTCTACCTGATGGCCATTCGGATACACATATCGATATTCGCTACCACCAAAGACACCTAACAGCCTGCTTGGAATAACAATCAGACCAGTCTCCTCGCGAACCTCTCGTACAAGGGCTTCAGCAGGTGCCTCTCCAAGTTCAATTGCACCAGCGGGAAGGCTCCAATTCTCGCCGTTCCCCTTATTCAGAAATAAAATCTCCCCTCTTTCATTCCGAACAATCCCAGCTACACTTGGCATGAAAAGTAATTCGTTACCTACTTTTTCTCTTATATTTTTATAATAATCAGATATTGACATGGATAATCCCTCGACTTTCTAGGTTACTACTTTTTCTCAGCCACTACGAATACATAATCACCTAAATCGCTAGTATAATTTCTTAATACTTCTTCAATTTTATTACTATCAATATCCTCTTTTAACCGTTGACAACCTTCTTCAATTTCTTCCTGTGTTGCAATCGCTGCAAATGTTGAAATACCAGCACGGACTTTCTCATCTAAATACATCCTTGGTTCATACTTACCACTATAGAGAAAAAAGTCAGATAGATCTGGTTGGTTGAGGAAAGTCTCATGCCCAATGATGTGAAAACCGACGTTGCTAAGCGTCTTCGTTACCTCTTTAAGAGCTGGCATCTGACTCGCCGACTTTTCAATCGCAACAGGAAAGTATTCCTTGAGCCAATATCTATTCATTTGTTCTGGAGCAGAGGTAAAAATAACAAATCTTCCCTTGTCTAACACTCGATAAACCTCTTGAAAAGAAGCTGCAAGATTGTCAAAATGATGGATCGCTAACGTACATATCGCACCATTAAAGCTGTGATTCTCATACGGGAGATCGCCAACACCCCCTAACACCCAATGAACCTTGTCAGATTTATCGTTTGCACGCTTAACCATTTCCCTTGATATATCTAGTCCGTACATATCTAGCCCTGTTTTTTCTAAAGCGATCGTATAATTCCCGGTCCCACAAGCAATATCAAGAACTTTACTCTGGTTGGGAATTTGTAAATGATAACGTAACCGGCGGGTAATCTCAGGATCTGCCTTTCGGGTGGTATCGTAACCTAAACCAATTTGATCGTATAATATTGACATGCTATACCCTCCATTACTATAAATCCTGGTCTATTCCTTCATGTGATGTATTGGTCCGTTTCTACTTTTAACGTACTCCGTTAAAAGTAGAAAATCTCTAACAGGTGCTCCTTTAAATTGTTTAATTTCCAGCTACATCAATTTGTTTTTAAATCATGAAACAGTAATTCGCCATTTTCCATGATAAATTCTAAATAGCTTGACGCGTTTCCATCTTCACCAACCGAGGCGAAGCCTAACAAGAATGTATCACCGGAAAAATCGTAAAATCGAAATTCAAGAGTCGCTAAGCTAGTACCGATAAATTGTTGCTCATGATAGTAACCGTCCCCCTCAAATATAAAACGATTATTATCCCTATCCAGTTTAGATGTAGACGATAAGACAGATTGTAGGTAATCGTAGTCAGCTGTATTCATTGCATCGAATAGCTTAAAAGAAAGGTTAAGAGTACTCCTTAAATAATTCCTCGTTTCCTCATCACTTTCTTCCCCTAAGGTTAACTGGCTCTTTACTAATTCGTTCTCTTTTTGCAATCCTTCAAGCTGCAACTGATAGTCCCAATCTGCAACAGATTGGCATCCTAACAAGAAGCATGCGATGATTAAAGCTAACAACAATGTCTTTTTCATAAGCTACCAACTTTCTCATAACCTGTTTCGAATTTCTCTCACAAGTAAACCTTTTTCATCATGCGAGATGGCATCAGCAGACAATTTCCTTGCTGCAACTGGAACAATCCATGGTTCAACTTCCATATAGGTCAAACCTGATAATCTTGTATACTCATCCATGAATATCTGTATAATAAGCTCACGGATAGAATCGAAATAACATAAAGCTGCTTCGGGGAGCTGTGGTGGTAAAATCGAATACCTGATCATAATGATATATTCAGCCAAATCACTCTCCGGATTCCCATTAGAGGCATCCATCCAATCAATGACTAACGTCTTTCCTTCAGGCGTAATCAGCATATTCCCTGGATTAGGATCTCCATGACAAAATGCCTGTTTTTCAGGTAATTGATTAAGTTTAATCAAAACCGCTTCTTTTTCCAACTCGCTCAAATAAGAAGTTCCATTAATAGCATGCTTCAATCTGTGTCTCAAGGAAACCGAGGTGGTCACAGGCTTTTGATGGATCTCATAAAGCGCTCTGGCGGTCATTCGTATGCCTAGTTCATTAGCAATGTCGTTGTTTACACTAGCTGCCATATTTCTCATAAATCGTTGAAGGATCGATTCACCTTCAATACGCTCAAAGATAATCCCTGGCCTATTGTCTATTTCAGTTAAAACAAATGGTTTTGCTACAGATAGTCCAGACTCCCATGCCAATCTGGTTAGTTCCAATTCTCTTTTTAGACTGGCTAGATCGGTATTTGGCTTAGCCAGCTTAATAATCTTTGCGTCCTCCCATTCAAATATTTCCGAACAACCGCCTTCACCAAGCTTTTTTCCAAGCTTTTGGTTCATACAAAGCACCTCGCATTTTAGTAAGTTACTCCATCCACATCGGTATCTCTCGACCGAAGTATTTTCCAATCTTTTCCACCTCTGCCATCACACGGCGAATCCCCACTTCAGATTGATACCAATTATCCTTAGTAATCTCATACCTATCCACGACAGGAGAAACTAAGAATTCCGTTTCTTTTGGAAAAACAGATTGGTAGCATAACAATGCTCTACGAGAGTGTCCAGCTTTACAAACAAGAATGACTTTTTTATGGTGAATAGCACCTTCTTGTAAGACCCTCAAAGAAAAGCGCGCATTTTCTAGTGTATGCTGCGCTTGATCTTCCTTTAAAATAGCCTCTTTGGGTATACCCTTTTCAATGGCAATATTCCGTAAGAACTCCCACTCCGTAATTCCAACATGTGGTTTATAGCCCCCAGATGGTAGTAGTAAGGGTGCTAACCCTTCTTGGTATAACGAAGCAGCCTTTTCCATTAATGGAGGATGATTAGCCCCAGGAATGAGGATCGCATCTGCTTTGGAAAGCTCTGTTTCTACAAAAATGAAATCTGTTATGCAATCAAATGGATGGCCCACACTACTCCCCCTGTTCAATGCAAAGTTATTGGTCTTCATCATCATCCAGAAACAGCTCTTGCAAAAACTTTTCCCGATGTTGTAAAAAATACTTCGTAATCTGATAATGGTCTGTCATTTCATAGTCAATCTTTTGAATGTTCTCCGAATCAAAGCTAAGGATTGTTGCATTTGGATACCCTAAAAGAATTGGTGAATGTGTGGCAATGATAAACTGGGCATTATGATTTGCCGTTAAGTCACGGATGATTCGTAAAAACGTTAACTGTCTCGCCGGTGACAAAGCCGCTTCTGGCTCATCTAGTAGATAGATAGCTTCTCCTCTAAAACGATGAGTAAATAATGAGAGAAATGATTCGCCGTGAGATTGTTTATGTAAAGATCTTCCACCATAATCCCGAAAGCCTGACTCATCAACCTCGTCAATATGAGTAGCAAATTGATAAAAGGATTCCGCTCTCAGGAAAAAGCCATTCGTAATTTTAGGTAGCCACGACAATCTTAAGAACTCTCCCAAAGCTGACTCAGAGTTATACACATCATATCGATTGTTTCTTCCGCCTCCTGCGGTATGAAACTCACATTTGTCTGCAATCGCTTCTAAGAGTGTTGATTTCCCTGATCCATTTTCCCCAACAAAAAAAGTTACTTGCTGATCTAAGTTGATTTCGTCAAGATTGCGAATAGTTGGTATCGTAAATGGATATATAGACCGAGATGGAATTTTCTCTTGTAAAAGCGTAATTTTTCTCAAAAACATGATTATCGCACCTCATCCTTACTGTTCTGCAAAAACATCCCTACAATTGATAATCCCTTCTCAAGCTCTACTTCAAGTACTGTCTCACCAGTCTCATAATTTTTACCAAGATATCGATTGTTTCCCTCATGGATAAGTAATACGCCAGGTTCAGCTGAGAAAGCATGAACGTCCTCAATATCTATTTTCTCCACAGCACCAGTCTCACTAGAAACGGTCGCCATTACCGAAATTCCACCACTCTGCTCTGCTTTTAAATATACCATCTGATTGTAATGATTAAAAATACGATAAGCGCTAATTTCATCAGCATTGACCAGCGTAGGCGTACATACTGGACATTCTAGAAAATACAAATCCTTAGGAGCATCCTTATAGTAGCCTTCTTGATTTCTTAACACAAATAAACCTGATTCGGTACTTACTGGCGAGAAAAATGAATAGTCATCATCATTGGTCCATTGAACAAGTTCTTCTGTCTCAAGGTTGTAGGAATAGATTTGGTATCGTGCATGCTCATAACCATCGACCAATACTGCCTTTTCAAAAAATAGAAACTGTCCATCAGGTGATAAATAAAATTTTGAAAGGTATGTATTGGTATCATAATAATTAACTAAATTTGCTAATTCCTCTTGAGTATGGTCTTTCAGTTGATAATTTACTAGTTTCTTATCTACGACAGCTATAACCGAGTCATCGGTAGCTCTCACAACCTCAGAAAAATACACGTCTAATGGCTTATCTTTGGCAAATTTCTTTATTGAAGGTTCGTATGTATACAAATAGGATGTTTCTGTTAGATAGTTATTAACAATTAAATAGGTTTCTGCTTGTTTACAACCTACTAAGCCGAGAATAAAACATAATACGAAGCATACCTTTATTACTTTCAAACTCCTCTCCCTCCTACGTTTCTCCAATTTACAATCACAGAAATAGCAAATGCAATCGTCACCGCTAGTATAATCCGTACCAGCCACCTTTGGTCAACGAAGATATAATTACCTAAAAACAGGAGATGAATAAAAGGGATACCGAACCATAAGGACCGAAACACCCCTTGTAATCCAATGTTTTGGTCCTTGTTTTTTGACTTCTTAGAAAAGATTAGAGGGGAGAAAACAAGTAAAATAAGACCTATATTAAACAACAGATTTAGCACAACGATACCTCCGTCTTTTAAATACTCTTATTTTAACATAATTTCCCAAAGGCGAGGCTACTAGTAATAAAAAAAACGAATTTCACATAATAACTTTGTACCGTGAAACAATAGACATGGAGGTGTTTTAGATTGAAGAAAGAATCGAAAGCGTCAACATATTTTTTAATTGCAACGACAATAACTGGGCTACTCTTACTCCCTTTTGCCATCGTTAAACGTTCTTTTAAAGATTGGATCATCGTCTATTTAGTAAGCATTATCGGTAACTATTTTCCGGATAAATATCTCGTTTCACGAGGGTATATATCATACCAACAAAAATTCTTTCCAAAGCTTCAAGTACACTTCCCTTTTGACTTTATCCACTATCCGCTGATATTGCTTTATTATAATCAATGGACCCTTAATAGTAAGCCAACAGGAATTTTCTTTAAACTATTCCCATTTGTTATTCCTCAAATTATTATTGAGACCATCGCAGAAAAAAACACAAAGTTAATCACTTGGAAGAAAGGCTATAGCTGGTATCACTCACTTATATCCATGATTATTAAATTAGTAGTATGTAGAAGTATTATTGCTTCAATCAGAACCTTAAACAAAGGGGATATATCTGTTAGATCAAGAACGAATTCTTGATTTAGTTTCGTTTGCTTTTATCACAATGTCTAGACCATTCTTTTTAACAAACCTTTCGTAAACACACCGCGCGAATGAATAAAAAAATGAACGAAACTCGTTCATTTTTTTATTCGGAATCAACTTTTTCAGCAACTTCCATACTGCTCCAATCCCAAAAACGTCTTGCTAAAACAGGATCATTTGCTTTTTTCGAGGGTTTTGCGATCTTTTTGTTAACGAAGTACTCTCCTGAAACTCCGTTTACGTTAGGGTCAGTAGTTAGAAATATAGTAGTTCCTGCCCCTTCTGTTGGACTTTGAAAAAAAGGAGATAACAGTTTATAAACGGTCTTGCCAAACCCAGTTTGACGATCTACACCTAAATTTGTTGTAACAGCACCTGGATGCAAGGCATTCACAGTGACACGAGTGTCCTTAAGTCTCTTTGCTAGTTCTTTTGTAAACAAAATGTTCGCTAACTTCGATTGCCCATAACCCTTAAAGAGGTTATACCCTTGCGTAAAATGAGGATCATTCTCGTAAAAATCTCCCCATTTATGACCCCCAGAAGATACATTAACAATACGGCCTTCATCAGCATTCAATAAACATTCCATCAACAGATGTGTCAGCAAAAAATGTCCTAAGTGATTTACACCCATTTGCATTTCAAAACCGTCTACCGTTGTTTCTCGTTTTAGACATAATACACCAGCATTATTGATTAACACGTCCAGCTTCTTGTAGTTATTTTTAAATTCAGAAGCAAAACGTCTGATGTCTTTTAAGGAAGCTAAATCACATATCATAAATGATATGTTGCTAGAATTGCTTTCATTTTGCGCATACGCAAGAGCTTTCAAGCCTTTTTCTTCATTTCTTCCCACCATAATGACTTGATAATTCTGTTTCGCTAATTCAATCGCTGTTGCTAGCCCCATTCCAGAAGTGGCTCCAGTAACTAACACTACTTTATTTTCTCCCACTAACAATTCCTCCTCATAAATCACACCGTGATAAGTCCTCCATTAAGTGTAACACCAATTCTAATTTCATGATAATTATTGAAAAAACAAGAGGGAGTTTCAAAAGGGTACGCTAGACTGCTTCTCGTGACTTTTGATCGTTGAGGATCTTTCAAAAGGGAACGTAAGACTGCTTCTCGTGACTTTTGATCGCTGAGGATCTTTCAAAAGGGAACGTAAGACTGCTTCTCGTGACTTTTGATCGTTGAGGAACTTTCAAAAGGGAACGTAAGACTGCTTCTCGTGACTTTTGATCGCTGAGGAACTTTCAAAAGGGAACGTAAGACTGCTTCTCGTGAATTTTGATGGTTGTGGAACTTTCTAAAGAGAACTTTAGATTGCTTCTGGTTTATTTTTTTCGCTGTTTTACTTTCAAAAAGGAACGTAAGATAGCTTCACATGACTTTTGATCGCTGAGGAAATCTAAAATGGAAATGTAAGAGACTCTCACCTGTAAACACGTTCCCTTTAAGGCTATGTATTTACATATTTATACGTATCCACATTAAGTTTTATAAAAAAAAAAGGCTCAGCCTCGAAAGTCATTTTTTCAATGATCTTTTGAGTCAGCCTCTTCTGTTATTTACGATTATTTTGATGAACGTTACTTAGGACTACGGCCATTTGTGCCCTGGTAATTGGCTCGTTCGGGCGAAAGGTTCCATCTTGAAAGCCATTAAATACTCCTTCACTCCGCATCGTTTCAATCGCCACGAATGCCCAATGATTACTTGGGACATCACGGAAGCTACTTGTCAAGCTCCTCGAAGCCTCACGATAAAATCCTGCATTATACAAAAGCTGTGCCATTTGTGCCCTAGTCATTGTCATCTCTGGTGAAAACTGATTAGCTGCCGTCCCATTCATAATTCGATGTTGGGCAACCAGAACGATGGAGTTCCTTGCCCAATGACCTTGAGCTAGATCATAAAAGGTAACTGTTACGCCATTCGGTTTTGGAGCTAAGTAATTGACCATTACTGTCGCTGCTTGAGCTCTTGTAAGCGAATCATCTGGACGAAAGGTCCCATTACTAAACCCATTCATCCACTTTTGATCAGCGGCAAAAAAGATTGCTTCCTCAGCCCAATGACCTCTAGCATCTCTTAGATGATAGCCAACATCAAACCGATAGAGGTTCCACTGATCCATAATCGCACCAACCGTTCGACGGTAGTAGTCTCCTCCTAAATGATTATATCCAGCGTTGGCAACTTCAAATAAGTATTGTTTCGAAGCATCTTGAACACTCCATCCCGAATTCAATCTCGAGTGGTATCGTTCTCTCGTAAAACCGTAACGGTTATTTAAAAGTAAATTCCCTGCGACAAAGTTAACTGCTTCTTCATAACTAGTAAACTTTCGATACCAGTTATCACGTCTTTTTGTCTCATCAAAAATAATCCGATCATTACCTAAATTGGCAATCGTCGGTATCGTTCGTTCAAAATCTTCATCAGGTTGTCCGACAAGCTGCCAAGCATTAGGAGGATTATAAGCCCAAACCTTCACACCGAACAGATTATTCGCATGATGAGCGATCCTCGTCGTTCCATAGCCACTTTCTACTACGGCCATTCCGATGAGAGCACTCGCTGGAATTCCCCATTTATCACTAGCTTTTACAGCAAAACCAGTAATCGTTTGTATAAATTCTTCCTGTTCTCTTGCTGTCGGCCTGTTTAAACTAGGCAAATAGGCATGACTATTCCGGCCATTTACACGATCTTCCTGTGGGACAGGACGAAACGTAGCACTTTCAACAGCGTCCACTTGAAATGGGAGTATTGATATCAACAATACAAATATCAAAAGACTCCTGTACAATTTTCCCAAGCATCTCCCCTACTTCCTATCATTCTCTATATTAAATGATAGCATAATAGTTTCTGAGAAAAGATAACCAAATTTATGTAATTTCTTATCCTGCTTATGTTACGATAATTACAACGTAGCCTAAAAGGAGGAGTCATTTTGATCGAACTTTTTTATTATAATTGGCAAGTGAGAGATGAGTGGTTTGCTTGGTGTCAATCTATCTCTGATGAAGAATTAACCAAAAAACGGGTTGGAGGGATTGGAAGTATCTTACATACTCTTTACCATGTGGTGAACTGTGAACAATTATGGGTCAATCAAATGCTTGGTAAACCTGTCGTTACTAAAGACATCCAAGCAATTAAAACGCTTGAGGAGGTCATTCGTTTTTCAAACGAAACAAAAATGAATACACAACAATTTCTCGAAGCATGGCGCAACGATTTAGACGCCAAAACACTCGAAATCACAAGAAAGAATGGCGAAACAGTTACTTTTCCATATCGCAAAGTGCTCCTACATATAGTCACACACGAAATACACCACATTGGACAACTTTCCATTTGGGCGAGAGAACTAGATATGAAGCCTGTCTCTTCTGATTTGATCATTAGGGATTATCAATAGGAAAGAGGCTAGGACAAAACAAAGTCCCAGCCTCTTTCACGTTTCTTTCTTAATTGGTGTATAAGCATCCATGTGAGCAAGATAGTTACCAATCATATATAACAAAATATAAATAGGTATCGAATAATATAAACTCCAATTTTCTCTCACATAAATTCCTAACCAGGTCATCAACGGCTCCCCTATAAAAGCATTTATCAGCGAGTAGGCAGTTGCTTTAATCCAGGGATTTATGTGTGGTTTAAACTGGATCAGTAACATCGTTAACACCGGAAATATACTAAAATCCCAAGTAACATAGGAAGGAATGGTTGGTAGTACACCGATTGTATAATACCACAGTCCAAATACAACACCAAGAAAGTCGAACCACGACGAAATAATTAGCATGAAAAAGCCGGCAATTAATAACCTACCTTGACTATCCTTCTTCCTCACCAAAAACCAAACTATCCATGGAATAACGGCTAAAGACAATACGAGCCAGTAATCCCAATGTCCTAATGACTGCTCCATCCAATACTCTCGATAATCTTTATTGACTTCTGCAATCCGATCGTAAAATTGTTTCACTTCCTGAACTTTCTTTTCATTTGCAATTGGTTCCATTGACATTCCTCTACTTATGATATGGTAACTTTAGTTTCGTCAATGGCGACGATTTTTAGACCTTACTTCGTAAAGGTTAACACTCGATCAATATATTCCTTCGCATCCTCAGCTACATATCTTAGTGAGATCCCAAGTGCTAAGCAAAAAACCGATAGTAAAAAGAGAATCATTGAAAAAACGATTGCTCTTACATCCGGTAAATAGTTGAATACAAACGCCTCCCAAAAGTCATAACGCAAAAATTGGATGATGGTAATAAAAAAACCTATGCCTGCAAATACAAATAAGTAGGTTGATAACTTCTTCACTCGTTCAAAATATGGCAACGTTCCCATCTCCTTATTACTATCTCTTTTTTCTAAAAAACAAGTCTTTAAATGAAACTAAGCCGCTCGCGTTTAACGACACGCCCCGCAAATCCTTATGATACAACGCTTTTTGATATGTTGAGTAAAGAGGCAAGACAACATATTCGTTGACTAGGTACTCATCTACAACCTCTAAAAGATCTTTTCGGTCTTTCGAATCGCTTTGTTGAAAGGCTTCTTCAATAGTTAAGTCAACAAAGGAGTCCTCAACTAAATATGCAATGACACCAGTTTCAGAGAGAAATACATTATACAAACCCAACTCGTCATCTTCCTCAATGAGATACTCAGCCAACAGTATGTCCGCCGCGTGACTTTCCGTCAAAAATTGTTCATACGGTAAAATCTGGGTGTCGATTGAAATTCCATGCTTCGAGCATTCACGTTTAATCCACTCTACATCTTCTTTATTCGGGGTAAGATCATACGTTAGCAGTAATAACGGATCTTCAAGTTTCAACTCCACGGTCTCCACTGGTACTTCCCCTTGATAGGAGTTCGTAAATGACGACCTCGTTTCAAGTCTTGGATACCCTAACTCTTGTACTAATTTGCTGCGGTTTACAATGCTAGCAATCGTTTTTCGCAACTGAACTTGTTGAGCAATTGCTTCCTTCTTCATATTCCAAATCAGAAACTTCACTGCTAAATGGTTTCTTTGTGTGCTATGAAAGTTTTTTTCAACTCTATTTTCAAAGCTAAAAGGAATATACGAAACGGAACCGATACTTGTTTCACTAAAATATTTTTCAATAGTCGACAACAAATAGATGGCTACCTCATCAATGTGAACTCTCTCTTGAAAGTACCCGTGATGAACCGTGAGTAAAAGATAATTTTGTTCATGAATTTTTACTTGGTAGGGTCCTGTCCCTATCGGCTGCTTCGCAAATTCCTCATGGGATCGTTGACCTAAATCCATAGGCACAATAGAGCATTTAGACGCACACAAGATGCGATCCCAACCGTACATCGGAATGGAAAACTCAAATTGAATGATGTGCTTACTAATCGATTGGATTTCTTTAATATTCTTTACGATCCATTTGCTTGGTGTTTCCTTTAAGCGCTGAAAAGAGAACTTTACATCGTCTGCTTCAAGCATTTTTCCGTGATGAAATCGTACCCCTTTTCGCAAATAGAACGTCCAGCGTCGTCCTTCCATCTCCTGTTCCCAATAATAGGAGAGGCAAGGCTCGACCTGCTTTTTTTCAGAATTATAAATGACCAGCGTATTAAAGATATGCTCGACTATATGACGTTCGGTTTGCCGTTCAACTACCGCAGGATCTAGTGAATACAAACTACGAAAATAAGGGATCTTCAAGACATCGTACTCTTCTCCTTCGTTTTTCCGTTCTCTAACTCCAAAAAGACGAAGGATGAGACTGTCTAGTAGCTGACCATTAAATAATTGCTTTTGTTCGAAAAGGGAAAGTAAGCGCTCAATGTCTTGATGTTTCGGTGCTGACTCTTCAAAATATTGGAGCATCTCCTCTAGTGACTTCCGAAAGTGAAGCGTTGTAAAATTCCCTCGCCCTTTCCCCTTCATACGCGAAATCCATTGTTTTTCCTCCATTTTATTGAGGATGTGGATCGCATTTCGTTCTGAGCATTCTAGTACATTACTGACTTCGGCTCTCGTAGCCTTAACAGGTTCATGCGTTTTTGCTTTCCCTAGGTCAGCGTATAATTGGACGTAGTATTCAAATAGTTTCATATTCTTCCCCGCCTAAAAGGTGAAATCCTTGTCTTTAATTTACACTTTTTATTCTCCTTTTATCAACTAGAATTAGAGGTAGAAAGGGGAATTACTATGAATTCAATCCAAAAAGGACATTTCCTTAACATTTTATCTGTTTTCATGGTTGCGATTGGACCATTGTTTTCAAAATTTGGTTTGCTCCACATGTCACCAGCACAAGCAGCACTGATAAACGTGGTAACTATTCTAATGGCCTGCTACGTTACTGGATTGCTTCGAGGAAACAAAGTCACCTTTTACTTTGAAAAAGAAATGATCATCCTTGCTCTCTGCAATTCCTTTGGTGTCATTTTCATGTTTCTTAGTATAAACTTGCTTTCTCCAGTTGAAATCGGGTTTATCGGTAGATTTTATACTGTATTTGCCGTATTGTTGTCGGTAATTTTATTAAAAGAAAAACTATCAAAAAGAGAGCTACCATTTATCATACTAGCGATAATAGGAGCATTTTTATTTATGAATAAAGGTGATGGGTTAACGAGTAATTTGCTTGGAAGCTTGTTTGCCATTCTATACACATTCTTCTTTGCGCTCACAAATGTTTTCATCAAAAAAACAATGTCACAACAAAAAGACTCGAACTCTATTCTTTTTACAAACAACTGTGTGACTCTCCTATTTGTATGTGGCTATGCCATTCTTACTGATGGTATGTTTCATCAATTTCACACGTTTGATGGTGTAGTTTATATCATGGTGTCCTCACTATTTTCTGGTTTTTTAGGAACCATCCTTTTATATGAGGCACTAAAATATTTACGTTTCTCGATCGCAAACGTAACAAGAGCGTTTAGTCCGATACTCGTAGCGGTCATATCGTATCCGTTTTTTCCAGTTGCCATAACGATACAAAACACGATTGGCGCTCTAGTCCTCATCGGTTCCATTTTATTTTTAACAATAGGAAAAAGGAAAGAGTGATTTCAGGAAAATTACCCTTTCCAGATAAACCTACGAATCCCTGTTGTCCCTATCATACTACTAACCATGGAAACTCCGATATGATGATAAATAATAAACGTTCCATAATATAAAGCTGAACCAATCAACATATCGACAACCAGGAATTTACGGATCGACCTTTTCTCAATTACATAAAAGACAAACTCACCCTTCTTATTCATCGCAATCATCCCACCTTACCTGATTATAGGTATGTGAAGAACTGATTGTCTTAGCCTAGAATAGCTTCGACAATAATCATATATTATCGTATTCGTATAATCATTTTCTCGACTCGTTAAACCTTAGAAAACCAATTGATTTGTAGGGGAGTGTATTTTTAGACTACTCTAGATGTGTTGTACTGTTAGAAAAAACAACAAGCCGGCTTTTGTCCGTGTATTCTACCAAATGAATACCCGTATCACCCGTTTTAAAAAATACGTTATGTACAAAAGGAAATCCTAAGAAACTTTCTAGCAATCTCGAGATCATCCCACCATGAGAAACAATCGCAATCCGATTATAATTCTTACTAGCTTCTATTATTTGAGCGAAGATTTGCTCACCTCTAGCTCGAAATTCCATGGCTGATTCACCATACGTTCCGACCTTCTCGTGCGGAAGTAGATCCCAAGGAAAAGGAACTTCATCAAGTGGTTTCCCCGCTAAATCTCCGTTATCATGCTCACGAAGATCAGCTACATAATCGATAGGGCAACCAATCTCCTCTGCTAGGATAGCGGCGGTACCACTCGCCCTTTTAAACGTACTAGACCATATGAATTGAGGCGGAAACTCTTTTTTCACTCTTGCTGCCATTTTCCTGGCTTGGCTAATCCCTCTTTCTGTTAAAGGAAAATCCGCGCTCCCTTCATGTACATGTAATAGGTCGGCTTCTGACTCTCCATGACGGATCAATAATATCTGCATTACACTTCCTCCTTGTCATTCAACGCAATTTTTTCAAGAATTAGTTCATTCTCCTTCTGTTACATCAAATCCTTTATTTTGAAGGCTGGATTTGATAATCTTCAAAAAAATCGATAGCCTTGATTTCCTAATTCTGCTAAAATTCATATCAAATAAGGAACTGGAGGAACGAGTATGAGTTCACTGTCACCACTATATAATCTCAGACCTGCAACTATGGCTGATGCCGAAACGGTAACAAACTTACTCAACGAATGTGATATCTCCGAGTATGGTGTACCTGACTCTACAATTGAAGATGTACTTGATATTTGGAACGACATTCAGATTGAAACAAATACTTGGATCATTGAAAAGGAGGCTAGTATTGTTGGATATGGCTATCTTGAGGAAATGAGCAAGGGGCGGCTCGATTGCTACGGATACGTTCATCCAAGTCATCGCAGTGAAGGAATTGGTAGTTTCATCATTGATCAAATGGAAGCTAGGGCTAACCAATATCTTTCTGCGTATCAAAAAGAAGGTATCTCTTACCAATTGAATTTCGTCATATCCGCAACAAATCTCGCGGCTGTTGCCCTAATAGAAAGTAAGGGGTACCAGTTTGCTAGAGTGTTTAGCAGAATGAGCATAACGATAGAAAACAAGCCTGATATTCCACGACTCCCTGAAAATATCAATATTATGCCGTTTCAGGTAGATCGTGATGGGCAAGCGTTATATGATGCTTATTGCGAGTCTTTCCGTGATACACGTGAGTATTACGAAGAACCTTTTGAGAAGTGGTTAGCAAAAGTAACCAAAGAGCCCTATGACCCAACACTCAGCTTTGTTGCTTATGATGACCAGTCACTAGTCGGGTTTATTATCTGTAAGAACTATCCCGAAGGTACATTCATTGACCTATTAGGTGTGAAATCTTCCTCTCGAAAAAAAGGGATTGGTGCCTCGCTTCTAACGACTGTTTTTACTGAAAGCTATCAAAGAAAAATTCCGATAGTTATGTTAAATGTCGACTCTAAAAGTCTTACCGGAGCTAATCGTTTATACGAAAGCGTTGGAATGAAAGCCACATTTCAAATAGCGGTCTACCAGAAAACGAATTAACAGAGGATATCCAACTTCTTTTCGTGGTAAAATTACACTAACAAACCTAATAAAGGAGAGTTCAATGTTAAAAGAATTGACACTAAAAACAAGTAGCCGCAGCCAGATGATTGATATCACAAGGCAAATTCAAGAGTTTGTATCAGCCGAAAAGATCAAAGAAGGTGCAGTGATTGTCTACTGTCCTCATACAACAGCGGGAATTACCATTAATGAAAATGCTGATCCCGATGTTAAACGAGATATGCTTCGTCGCTTTGATGAAGTTTATCCATGGGAGCATCCTCTTGATCGACACTTCGAAGGTAATACTGCTGCTCATATGAAAGCAAGTACGGTTGGATCATCACAACATATCATTATCACTAATGGGAGACTACTTCTCGGCACTTGGCAAGGAATTTACTTTTGTGAATTCGACGGTCCGCGTACTCGAACGTTTTATGTGAAAATGCTCAACTAAAAAAGTGCCTACCATCCCCATAGGGATTGTGCTAGGCACTTTTTAATCAGAAAGGATATTGAGTTAGTTCATCAGTTTTTTTGCAATTAACTCGGCTGCCTTTTTCGGGTTAAATCGATAGATGAAGTCCATTAATTTCGAATCTTTTCCAGCTAGCACTCGATATTCATCATTTTCAATCCCATTAATCATAATTTCTGCAGCTTCTTTCGGAGTTAATATTTTGTGCGCTTTTCCTTGATCATCAGTCTTTCTTTCACGTTCGGCTCCAGAGTTTTTCATAATGTCTGTTCCTACCCCACCTGGGAAAACAACCGTCACTTTCACGTTTGTATTTTTTAACTCCGAATGAAGTCCTTCTGTCAACAGTTTTACTGCTGCCTTAGATGCACCATACACCGATTGACCTGGTACTGGTAAGAAGCCTCCCATACTAGAAATATTCGTTATATGTGCTACTGGTCTTTCCAGTAAATATGGCAGAAACGACTTCGTCATATAAAGTGTTCCGTAAAAATTGATATCCATTACTAGCTTAATTCGATCATAATCAAGATCCTTAATATCGACAAATGGTTGAATAATACCAGCGTTGTTAATAATACCATCTACTGAACCATGATGAGCAATCACTTGGCTTGGCAGGGCCTCAACTGCCTCTCTGTCAGTAATATTGACAATGTGCGTCGAAAGCTTGTCCCGATGTCCTCCAGCCAGATTCACCGTTTCCGTTAGCGCTTCCTGATTAATATCAACAGCTGCAACACTTGCACCTTTGGAAAGAAGGTTAAGGACTAGTTCTCGTCCGATACCTCCGCCTCCTCCAGTGACTACTACTACTTTATTTAAAACTTTCATTCTATAAAACCCCCTATTTTATGTTTACTCTTTCAAAAGATAATAAACATTTGTTGATTTACATTGGTTTATTTACTAGTATAAAATATGACAATCCTATGAACAATCAACAAAAAGAGGCTCCATTGTCTATTAACGAACACCATGAACTTAATTAGTATAATAAATATTAATAACGTACAAAAGAGGGAAACTATGTCTGCTAAAAATAATTATATCGATCGAAGGATTTTAAAATCAAAGACAGCTTTACAAGAAGCGTTACTCTCCTTGATGAAAACTATGGAATTTAAAGAAATTACCGTAAAAAACATTGTTGAATTTGCCCAATTAAACCGTGGAACCTTTTACAAACATTATCAATATAAAGAGGACATCCTTAATGAAATTATTGACGACGTCACATCCGATTTAATTACCTCGTATCGTGACCCATACAAAGACAAGGATACCATCATGATTAGTCAACTAAATTCTAACGCCGTCAAAGTATTTGACCATGTCCAAAAGTATGCTAATTTTTACACGCTAATCGTTCATTCTCACGTCCTAACAGGATTTCAAGAAAAGATCTGTAACATCCTTAGAGAACTAATTTTAAAGGATCTCTCCTACCTAATGCCGGCAGATAACATCAACAAAGAATTAATTGCTAGTTATCATGCCTACGCTATTTTTGGCATGATCATGGAATGGATTAACGGCGGATTTAAGTATAGCCCAAATTATATGGCTGAACAGCTATTAGCGATTGTAAAAAATGGAAGGTCAGTATAATAGGTAATGATTGGGCATTTCATCATAATATAAGACTGTTTTCGCAAAGTTTTTTGCACAGAATACTAAGAAATAACAACTATTTTAGCAAGTATTGCTCTTTTCTTACTTAATTTATTGCATGATATCTTCATCCAAGGTATTTTCCAATTATTTTTGAAAAGAAAACAACAATGTTACGAAAAAGTGCCTAGCACCCCTGTATGGAGTGTGCTAGGCACCTTGAAATCGTTTATCGACCTGTATGGTTCTTCTTGGTAAGGAAATGCGAAAGGTGGTCCCTTCGCCTTTTTTGCTCTCAAAAGTAATTTTCCCGCCATGATCATTGACTAATTTATATGTAACCAGCATCCCAAGACCTGTTCCCTTTTCCTTTGTAGAATAGAACGGCAAGCCTATGTTCGGGGCTATCTCTTCAGGTATTCCACACCCTTGATCAACCACTTCCACACAAACCGTAAATTTATCTAAATTATGTAATCTTACGTAAATACTACCACCTTGATCCATCGCTTCTATGGCATTTTTTATGATATTAATAAACACTTGCTTCAACTGATTACTTACACAATATATACGCCCAACTTCTTCGTATGTAAAAACAATGGTAATATTTTTCATTAGAGCCTGCGATTGAAGTAAAGTTACGACATTCTGAATAATACCATTTATATTTTCCAGTTGAAACTCTATCACCTGTGGCTTCGCAAGCAACAGTAATTCACTAGTAATTAATTCAATTCGATCCATTTCTGCAAGCATGATGCTTAAGTATTCTGGTGCGACCCGATTATTTTGCTGAAAAAGTTGTAAAAAACCCTTAAGGGTTGTTAATGGATTGCGTATTTCATGAGCAATAGATGCTGATAGTTGCCCAACAAGAGTTAGTTTCTCTGAGTTTTCTATATTCTCTTCGGCAATCTTTTGCAAGGTGATATCCTTAGCAATTCCAAAAATTCCGATAACCTCATCTTCAAGTGTAATCGGAATATCAGTAGCCAAAATATGAATCATGCGACCGCTTTTACGTTTAATTCTGATCTCATATGTTTGAGGAGTACCTTGAATCGCTTTATTGAAATGGTTATTGGTTTTGTCAAGATCTTCATCCACTACTAGTGAATGAAAGCTCATTGTTAAAAGCTCTGCTTCGCTGTATCCAGTAAGCGCCACTAACGAGGTGTTTACATCTAGAAATCTACCATCAAAATTAAACGAACAAATCGCCTCAGGATTATTTTTAAACAAGGATTCGTAATACTGACTTGTCTCAAAATGACTTTTTTTCTGGTCCGTAATGTCTAAAAAATACACCGACAACCCCTCGATTGAAGGATAGGCACGAACATCGAACCAAAGCTTCTCGAGAGGATAGTAAGCTTCAACATGAATGTTTTTTTGTTTTTCCATGGCAAACTGTAGATCATGATAAATAGAAAAAGGAACAACCTCTGGGAATACTTCCCAAATACATTTACCTAGAACCTCATCTTTTGGATATCCAAAAAGGATTTCTGCTTTTTTATTTAAGTAAACGATCTTCCAATCTAAATCTAGCATGTAGAAATAATCAGTGATCTGATCTAATACTTCTAAAGCATCAATTTTATGAATCCTCATCGATGTCCCCCCCTAAAACTCCCATTATATCTTCATAGTAGCAACATTTTTGAAAGTTCGACAATTACATCAGAAATCCTTCATAAAATTGCAAAAACTATACAAAAGGCTCAGGGAATAATACAGTCTAAATTATCCTTTAAGCAAAAAGGCACATCGTCCTCGACATGTGCCCTTTTCTCATAACAGAAATCCTCTCATCAGAAACAACCGAGCTAAGGAGAAAATAGTTCAACGATTTCTCGGCTCCGGACTTTTTTTCATCATCTTTTGAACGATTGAACCTTCCCATAAGTCACTGAACGCCATACCCATTCTAGCGGTCCATAGCGATAATTTTTTAACCAAAAATAGCTTCCGACAATCTGAAGTGAAAAGACAAGTAAACTTACAAGTAACCCTAATCCTAGGTTAACTTCACCAAACCGACCAAAACCAGAAAATAGCGTGATTCCTACAATAGTTTGAAGGATATAATTCGTCAACGCCATCCGACCGACGTAGCGTAAAGGGTACAACAGCTTCTGCCAACTCTCTTTTTGTAACAGAAAGAGAATAGTAGAAATATAGAACATAGAAAGACTCACTCCACTAAGCGTGACAAACAATGATAGTGTAAGATCCTTTGGAAGTTTAAAACTTAGAATATCTAGGTGAAGTGCGACAATCATCAAGCAGATCGGAACGCTTATGATAAGACTTATCCACCAAACTCTTTTTGCTAAACGTTTATGTTTGCTAAATTCACTAACTAATGAAGTTTTTCCAGCATAAAGGCCTAGTAGAAACATATACAATGCAGTTAACACGGAAAATGGTAAATGCTTAATTAACGGAATTACTTCATTAGAAAATCGATACTTTACCAACTCTACATAACTGCCCGTATTGTAAATGGCAATCGCTTCCTCCATCTTAGGTGTTCCTTCCGCTTGTAAAACCTGTATTTCTCGTTGGATATCTTCAGGCGAAAGAAAAAAGTTTGCAGATAAAAGAAGGACAAGAGCACCGGTATAGATGGTTATGATAATTAGCAAGGTCTTCCGTTTTAATTTATAAAAGAATAACAGCAATATACCTGCAGCTGCATAAGTCAAAAGAATATCACCGTACCATAGAAACACTAGATGTAATGCTCCAAACACGGCGAGCATTGTAATTCTGCGTATATACAAAATAGAAACTCTTCGCCCCTTTGCTTCTGCTCTTGACATGAAAATAAAAAATCCTAAACCAAATAGGAAAGAAAACATCGAGAAAAATTTCGTTTCAATGAAAACGTCAAATATCATTCGAAGCCATTGATCGACTGCGGAAAGCTGCTGTGGCAACATGTACAAGTCAGCAACTAGTTGAGGGGATTGAAAAAGAGGCATGTTCACTACGAGGATCCCAAACAGTGCAAATCCCCTAATAATATCTACTTCATTAATCCTTTCATTTAGAGTTAACGGCGAGACCTTCAGCAATTGATTCAAACCAAACTCTCCTCTCTTGGAAAACCTACTCTTACACAAACCTAATTTTAACATTATTTTCCTACTACTTGTGTTCTTTTTTTATCATTCCGTAAAAGGGATTTACTCGTTTTATGGAGAATTATAGTATAGGCTAGGACAAGGAGGAAAAACTCGTGCCTTATCTATATGGTGTTATTTCAATTATCGCTAGTATACTTTTAGCTTTTATTTTTGGACTTCCGATTGTTTCTGATTTCGGACTCACATTTTTCCACTATGAATATCTTATCTTAGGGTTTGTAGCATCGATAGGGTATTATTACTATATTTATAACCGAGAAAAATCCTTTCGCACCATCCATTTATTGAGCGGGTTATCCTTTGGTCTCGTTGCTCTCATCATCATTATGACGATTCAATATGTGGTATTAAAAAATTCATTTGGCGATGCCATACCAACAAACCAATATCTACATATCTTTAAATTTGAACTACTATTATTTTTAATCGGAAGCATCGTCATCCCAATGTTCATTAGAGTTGGGCAAGCCAAATGCAAACGCTGTCAACAAGGTTTTTTCTCCGAAGAATTATTATATAAGCCTGGGAATGGTTATGGTACGGATGCCAAGCAAATCATCAAAATAGCTGCAAATAAACAATCATCAGAACTTCGAGATTTTATTACGGACCGAAGAATTTCAACAGGCTATGGAACTAAGACACATCACCCACAGACGCAATCCATTTACTTACTGACATGTAACAATTGTGGAACACAATATATAGCGAGTAGTAAACAAAGAGAAATTAACGATGAACTTCCTAAACACACTTTAAAAATCATTACGGAATTAAACCTCGATACAAAACTCGAACTCAAATAATGTAGATATCTAATAACCTGTCAGACTAAATCTGTCAGGTTATTTCAGGTGCTAAAAAAAATATAAAATACTTTGCAACCTTTTGGTTATCACAATGATCTAATAGGTGTCGATCGATAAATTTAGTGTAGGAGGTTTGAAATGGATTTAGAAGATAAAGTACTTAGAGCAAAAAAAGGCGACGAAGAAGCTTTCTTCAGCCTTATCCAGGAACGAAAAGAAATGTTATACAAAATGGCCTATCTTTATGTAAAAAATGAACAAGATGCACTTGATATCGTTGGTGATACAGTATTTAAGGCGATCAATTCCATCAAGAACTTAAAATCACCTCAATATTTTCAGACATGGCTTATGCGGATATTAATCAACTGTGCATTGGCGTACGTAAAAAAACAACAGAAAATCGTTCCACTACATGATGACATCACCGAAAAGATTGAAGTCCTTGTTCCAAAAGAGGACTATATGGACCTATACGATGCCATTGATAGACTTCCTTATAAGTATCGTACAGTCGTAATCCTGAAGTATTTTAATGACTTAACGGTCACTCAAATCTCCCAAGTTTTAGAGTCACCAACAGGTACGATTAAATCATTACTTCACCGCGCCATACAGGAATTGAGAATGAACTTAACCATTGAGGAGGAAGCAAAATGAATTATAAAGAGGCAAAATTCAAACAGGATATTAACCAAATTGAAGTTCCAGAGAAACAATTAGATCTAGTGATCCGTCAAGCCATGAGCAAAAAGAAAAAAAGCAGTAAACGTAACATCATTACTGGTTCAATCGCTGCTGCTAGTATTGCCGCCTTTCTTTTTACAGCAAACGTTTCACCAACTTTTGCGTCATATATGAGCGATATTCCACTTCTAAATAAATTAGTTCACTATATCCAATATGATAAAGGCTTAATAGAAGCTGTGGAACAAGGATATAACCAAGAAGTAAGTGCTGAAGCTAGTGACCAAGGAATTGTCTTTTCTATAGACGATGTGGTTGCCGATCAAAAACGAATGATCATCATGTTTAGTGCAAAAGCAGATGAGTATCCAGAGATAACAAATATGAAAATTAACGATATGACGCTCACCGATGGAGAAGGTAATGCAATTATTTCAATTGAAAACGGCAGCTTTTCTCATGAAGAAAATCCCGACATTCTCCCTCTTTGGACGTTCCATCCGGAAAAAACAGCAGGCAGTGACCGCTTGCGGGGCTCGATTGAATTAGTAACACAGCATATTGATGCTAAAATACCAGAAGAAATTCATATGAGCATCTCAAGCTTTGTTCTTGGCACAAATCCACTTGCTTTGTCAGGTACTTGGAATGTTGGCTTTGATGTTCTTGAGAGCGCACTAGAAGAAGTCGCTCCTATAGTGACAAATAAACCGTTCACCTTACCGTTAGATGAACTACAACTAGAAAATACAATTAATCACGTAATCTCCTATCCAACCATGACGGAAGTAAAAATTAGCTTAGTAACAGCATTACCTTCACAAACAGGTATTCTCTATGAATATCATTTAGTTGATGAGGATGGTCAAGTGTATAACCATATTGGCGATGGTATTTTAACAGACACAGGTAATGTCATACCGCAATTCGAAACAACTTATTTTAAACAACCGAAAGAACTATACTTGGTCTTCACTGAAGTAAAACTAACAAATAGTGAAAATGAAAAGATATTTTCACTACCACAAACTGTAAAGCTGTACTAAACCATCCAAGAGGTGCAAATCTGCACCTCTTCTATTTTCTCCGACGGGGCAACCATAACAGTATAAAACCAATTACGACAATTAGCACAATTGCGATACTGAGTGTTTGAAAGAAAGTTCGTTCACTTTGTTGCTGGCTGATTGGGACCGGCTCACCTAATTGTGCTTCTAGTTCTTGGGATGCTACTCCTGTATTTCCACATAATTTCGGTCGAAGCTTTTTATTGTCCACTCCAACAAAAACAATATACTCTTGACCGGGTGTAAATCCCGTCCAATAGTTTTCGTAAATGGTTATTTTATCTCCTATCTCACCTTTCCATACCCTACTGACTTCAAAATTCAGTTTATCTTTTGACTGGGAAAGGAATACCCCCTTAAAAACAATATCCGAATACCTCATCTCCTCTAATGGATGGTGTGGCTCTGCACATGACAAAGCTGAGACTTGTTGGTTCATCAGTAGTGTTGATAATACAATAACTATGAAACTTATGGTCATCACTCTTGCTTGATACATACGTATCCCTCCTCATTCTCTTACTCATACGCACTAGGACTAGAAAAGCCAACTTCAGTAATGTTCCCTTCATCCTTTACCAAGTAATGGTACGTAACGTCTGGTTCATTGGAGAATACGACGCCAATGTAATAAGGATTTAGATGTTTGTAACCCGACTCACGATGGGGGACTGTTGTAATCGTCCATTCCTCATTTGAATGCTGTTGTTCTAAATAGGTTTCTAACAACACAACTTTTTTTTCGATTTGAATATCAATCCAAAAAGGTCTGACAATGTAGAGTATACAGTAGGAAAGAAGAACAACAGTCGCTACTACAAAGCTATATTTCTTCCATTGTGGTCGCTTGAAAAAGGTTGAACAAATGACAATGATACTAACCACGAGGGCAACAGCAATTATTTCTAAAAGTTCTCCCGGATACACCTGCACCACCACCTTACATTATTACACTAATTTTAACATTCATTTCCACTTGGGAGGAATGACATATTATCTGCGGTAATCATACGTATCTTTAAATATGTTTAAGATGTGCTGTTCACCCATTGTTTCTAAAAATAAAGTTTCACTATCGATCCAACTTACATGAAAATTATGATCCTCCCCCACTAAGAAAATACTACTTGGTTCACTGTCTTCACTCTCTACAACACCTAAAAAGGAATAGTCAGTCCTAAAAAACTGTCCACCATGTATGTATGTACGCAATGTGTGTCTTCCGTCTGGAGACGTTTTAAAACTCAGCTCATTCTCTTTATTTGTTACATTAGCTCTTGGAAGGTCTGGTTGTAGATTAATGTAAAACATAAAAAGGAAAACACAGGAAATACAAATCACAACTCTTTTCAAATGGAAGCCTCCTCACCATATACATAGAATATCTAGGTAATAGTTTATAACACAACAAGCTTTTTTTCAAATATTTTCCACAAACAACAAAAGAGCATTACAATTTTGATGTAATACTCAAAAGTTACTTAAACGAACTACGGTTATTTTAGTTACTACGGATATAGGTTGTACTTCCCCAGTGTTTCGAGCTAGTTTTTCGTTTCCCCTGCCAACCTTGTTTCAGTAACCTTTTTGCTACGAGTAGGTTAAAAAATCCATGTCCTACCAATACCACTCTAGTATGTTCATCTGCCATTGCCATTAATTTCTCAGCTGCTTTTTCTGCCCTTAGTTTTGCCTGATTGTAAGACTCACAATTAGTAGATAAGCCCATAAACCATAGTAATCTAAGGATAACAGCCCAGGTTTGTGGACTAAGTTTCATTTTGGTTTTTAGTGTCGGTAGCTCAGTTTCACGAAACAAGGAGCTGGACGTTATGTTGACAGGAGTCCTCAAATATTCTGCAGATTGTATGGCTCTTTTCAAATCACTAGTTATAACAATCGTAGCCTCACTTATTTTCTTTGCAGTGATGCTAGGATACTCTTCCTCTTCAAATACACCGCTCTGATTATACAACTCCACCCAATCACTAAACCGATTCCCGCTAACACGTGTCCGGTCAATATGTTTGGACCTCCCATGCCTTATAAGAGTAATTTCCACAACTCAATGCCTCCCTTATTAAGAAGATTACTTTAACTTGTCGCATCCACGGATGATTTTCATCACATTCCTCACTTACACTGTCCTTTGTTTATTTTTAACCCTAATTAATATAAAGCTACTAAAATAGAAAACACTGATCATACTAAATAACGACGAAATGTCTGGCATCGCATACATAAACATACTCATTGGTACTGACCATAGGAAAGTAACAAACATCCATTTTTGATTACGTGTGAGCGATGAATAGATGGCTAAACAGGCTGGTAAAAACAACAAGAAAAATGGATAAGGTAATGGACCAGCCATTGTTGGGTTATCATATGGATTTAAATAGGTGAAATTCACCCAAACAGTAATTGCAAACAAAGCTCCTATTATGCCTACAAATGATGTTCTTTTAAAAATATTAAAACCCCTTTCTCCTGTTTCAAGCTCTACTATAATACTGAACATATATTGAAACAATTAACAAACTAAGTAGCGCAGAGTCTATCATTCGGACTACCAGGACACCATAAGCTTGGATCGACACTTGACTAACAAGGTACCATAATAAAAACAACACTATTGTTAGAACCGTTATTTGAAGCCAGTACTTTATTTTTCGATTTGGATTTATTTTGATCCCATTATTACTAGGATTTCTCGTCGCACGGACGTACATATAAATGATAATTGCAGTGATCCCTAAAATCGTACTGCCATGTTGAAGAAACTTAAAGACTGGTATCGTAAAACCGAAAAGATCAACTGGAAAAGTGAGTAGTGCTATGTTCCTCACCATAAAACCATTTAAATGAGTGAAGGAATCCCAAACTACGTGGGTTAGCATCCCAAATAAAGCTGAGTATAGGAACACACTTACTTTAAGTCGTTTCGTAGATTGTGGTTTTACAGAAGAAGTATCTTGCAAGAAAGCTGGCAGATGACTAAATAACGCTCTATGTATACATGTCATATAAATGATATACACAATAACGACAATAGGAAGATTATAAACAAAAAAACCTGTCAACGTATGACCAATCTCTCCAGCTGGCTTTCCTCTTAAAAAGTACTCAAAATCTGGTGACATACTTCCCAATACCATGGCTAAAAAATTTACATATTTACTATTTCTAGCAAAAGGCAAAACAGCAGCCGGATGTGCAAAAGTCAACGGCATCATTTCTCACTCCTATAGGTTTGGTCTCCACCTGGGTAGCTGTAAGTTGTAAAACACATTCATTCTTTTGGCACGCAAGACTCCCTTTCGTTACCTTTTGAGACTCTCCCTGCTTCCTTTGGGCACGCAAGACTCCCTTTCGTTACCTTTTGAGACTCTCCCTGCTTCCTTTGGGCACGCAAGACTCCCTTTCGTTACCTTTTGAGACTCTTCCTGCTTCCTTTGGGCACGCAAGACTCCCTTTCGTTACCTTTTGAAGCTCTCTACTCTTCCATTTGGCACGCAAGACTCCCTTTCGTTACCTTTTGAGACTCTCCCTGCTTCAATCCGGCACACAAGACTCCCTTTCGTTACCTTTTGAAACTCTCTCTGCTTCCTTTGGGCACGCGAGACTCCCTTTCGTTACCTTTTGAAACTCTTCCGGCTTCCATTTGGCACGCAAGACTCCCTTTCGTTACCTTTTGAGACTCTCTCTGCTTCAATCCGGCACGCAAGACTCCCTTTCGTTACCTTTTGAAGCTCTCTCTGCATCCATTTGGCACGCAAGACTCCCTTTCGTTACCTTTTGAAACTCTCCATGCTTCCTTTGGGCACGCAAGACTCCCTTTCGTTACCTTTTGAAGCTCTCTACTCTTCCATTGGGCACGCGAGACTCCCTTTCACCTTTTGAAACTCTCCCTGCTTCCTTTGGGCACGCAAGACTCCCTTTCGTTACCTTTTGAGACTCTCTCTGCTTCAATTTGGTAAGCAAGAAGCTCTTGCATTCACTTTCGGGACTCTACCAGCTTCCTTTGGGCACAAACGATTTCTTGTTGATTACTTTTCAACAAAATTTACAATAGCAATCTCATCTTTTAGTTTCCTAAGAACATAGTTTTCTCGCGGAATCCAATTGTTCTCTTCAAACTGCTCCATCATCTTTTGATTTTGCTCGATGGCTTCGTCAATGCTTACCCATTTAGGCGTGTACTCTTGCTCTAGTTCATACTCATCTAGATTTTGTGTACCCTTTTCCCCTGGTAAAGAGCAAAGATAATAGTGTGAATTCATCTGAAAGATTACGTTCGGTTCGTACTCATCGACTTGTCTCTGGATCACGGTACCAATCTTTTCTCCGATCACTGCATCTAGGTAGCCTGTCTCTTCAGTAATTTCCCTTTTCAGCGCCTCCAAATGACTTTCGTCTTGTTTAACCCCTCCCCCAGGAAACTTGTAATCACCTAGGTTTGAATGAACAAGCAGTATTTTTTCACCTTCTATAATAACAGCCCTGACAGCTTCTCTATATTTAATTTTTGTGTCAACCTCCACAATTTTGATCCCTAGCTCTTCATGAAACATCACGTCAATACTCCCCTTTTTTTCTCAATAGTCAGATTATACATTTTTTCAGGAAAAAATTGGAGTCCTAATAGCTAAATGGATATAATTAAATTATCTCATGAAGGAGCAATTTCAATGGAAAAACAAGAAAAAGCAAGTCTTAAACCATTTATATCATTAATCATCTCAACGAATATTCCTAAATTAGCACTAACACTGGGTTTAATCGGAAGTTTAATTACAACACTGTTCGGCTTAGCTATTCCTTTACTGATGAGGGAAATGGTCGACGGATTTTCAATCGACTCCTTAAGCGTCTTTCTTATTGTTGCAATCGGAGTAGTATTTATCGTGAAAGCAGTCATCGATGGTCTCTCCACTTATTCACTTGCCTATGTTGGTCAAAATATTGTTGCGAGATTACGAAAAAAAATGTTTTTCAAACTCATTCGGCTCCCAGTTAGCTACTTCGACAAGAAGACAAGTGGCGAATCAGTGAGTCGTGTCATTAATGATACTAGCATTGTCAGAGACCTTATTTCTCAGCACTTTCCACAATTTATCTCAGGGATTATTTCCATTATCGGAGCCATCATCATTCTGCTCATTATGGATTGGAAAATGACGATGCTGATGTTAATTTCTGTACCAATTACAATGGCAATTATGATACCACTTGGTCGAAAAATGGCAAAAATCTCTCGAGGACTCCAAGATGAAACCGCAACATTTTCAGGCAAAGTCCAACAAACCTTAAGTGAAATTCGTTTAATGAAAGCATCAAACGCTGAGCTTGCTGAAGAACGTAAAGGTAGAGATGGCATCGGAAATCTGTTGGCCTATGGGTTACGTGAATCAAGAATTTTTGCATTAATCGGCCCACTTATGCAGTTAGTGATCATGGTTGTAATTGTCATTATTATAGGATACGGAGGAATTCGTGTCGCTGAAGGCTCAATGTCAACAGGGTCTCTCGTTGCGTTTCTATTGTACTTATTCCAAATTATCTTTCCAATCACATCCTTTACGATGTTTTTTACTCAGCTTCAAAGAGCCAAAGGTGCAACTGAACGGATCATCGAAATACTAGACCTTGAATCAGAGGAAAACCATACAGGTATTGAAATGGATATTACCAATCAACCAATTCATGTTCAGAATGTCTCGTTTGGCTATAGTGAAGAAGAACCTGTTATTCGCAATGTTTCATTTGACGTACAGCCAGGTATGATGGTTGCCTTTGCGGGACCAAGTGGCGGAGGAAAAACAACGATGTTTGGATTGCTTGAACGATTTTACGAACCTACTTCTGGTAAAATTCTAATTGGCAATACACCAATAATAGAGCTAAAATTGGCTTCCTGGAGAAGTCAAATCGGCTACGTATCACAAGATAGCCCAATGATCGCCGGAACGATTAGAGAAAACCTCGCTTATGGTTTAGAGGAAGCATTTGACGACAAGAGATTATGGGAAGTCGCTAAAATGGCTTACGCAGATCAGTTTATTGAAGAGTTTCCCCTAAAACTAGATACGGAAGTTGGGGAACGAGGTGTAAAACTATCTGGAGGTCAACGACAGCGAATTGCCATCGCCCGCGCTTTCCTTCGTGATCCGAAAATCCTGATGATGGATGAAGCAACGGCAAGCTTAGATAGTCAATCAGAAGGTATCGTCCAACAAGCCTTAACAAGACTCATGGAAGGAAGAACAACCTTTGTCATTGCCCATCGTTTGTCTACAATCGTTCATGCCGATAAAATAATCTTTATCGAAAAAGGTGAAATTACTGGCATCGGAACACATCAAGAACTTGTCAATACCCATGCTCTTTATAGAAAATTTGCAGAACAGCAGTTAGCGTAAAGGGAGACCATGTATTGGTCTCTTTTCATTTTTAAAAGTTTTTTTGTAAATATCTATTTACCTTCACGCTACGTTAAGGTGTAAAGTGAAATTGTCAGGAGGTGATATCATGGAATATACCGTTAAAAAGCTCAGTATGCTTGCTGGAATTAGTACTCGTACACTTCGATATTACGATGAGATCGGTCTCTTAAAGCCGGCAAGGACCAATTCTTCTGGCTATCGGATTTATGGGCAATCGGAATTAGATAAACTACAGCAAATACTCTTTTATAAAGAGCTAGGTTTGGAACTTGAGCGGATCATGGATATTCTAAATGACCCAACTTTTGACGCAATCGCTGCACTTAAAACACACCAAAAAAAACTCATTGAAAAACGTAAACAACTCGATTTGTTAATTAACAATGTAAACAAAACGATTGGTGCCAAAGAAGGGAGAATAACTATGTCAGACAAGGAAAAATTTGAAGGGTTTAAACAGAAGTTAGTTGATGAGAATGAAAATAAATATGGTAATGAGATCCGCGATAAATACGGAGACGAGGAGGTAAATCAATCAAACGTAAAGCTCAAAAACATGACCGAAGAAGAATTTGAGCAAGTAACGAGTCTAGCTGAAGAAATTCATACAACACTAGCAGAAGCTATGAAATTAGGGGACCCATCTAGTGAAATCGCTCAAAAAGCGGCAGATCTGCATAAACAATGGCTGACATACTACTGGCCAACCTACAGCAAGGAAGCTCATGCTGGAGTTGCCCAAATGTACGTAGCCGACGAGCGCTTCAAAGCCTATTATGATCGGGACCAAAAAGGTGTAGCTGAGTTTCTAAGAGATGCTATTCTAATTTACACAGGAATGAATAGTTAGCTACACTTTGAGTGTGATGCCGCATTTATTGCAGTTAGCGAATTTTTTTTGACAATTGATCGGCAGAATAATTATAAATACAGACAAAGCCTTGTATTGCTTTGTCTGTATTTATGCTTACTTCAATTCCTACTCCAGAAGTGAATGTTCTCTTCTATTCTATTCCTTAGATAGTGCTCCTTTTGCAAACCAAAATAGAGAGTTTTATAGAAATTCAATATGCTTGTTTTAGTCCTAAAGTACCTTAATGAATAGCCCTCTTGGATATGGATTTCATTCAATTCTTTTGAGATGTTATCTATCCATGTTTCCAATATTCCATCTTCAATGCCATTGTCTATAAGAGATTGGACAACAAGAACCAACCTCTCATCTTCGTCATCAATATAAATGACTCCAAGAAACAAACAGGAGCTAATTGTATTAAGGGTTATCTCATGAAACTCAGAATTATACATTGGGTGTTTTACACACGAGTCCAGTAAATCGGCTCCATGGGCTATTGCATGAGCCCACCCCTTTTCACCTACAAAATCCCTTGTGTCTTTTTCCGAACTTAAATAAATGACACTTTTGTGAAAAACATTAGCAAACTGGTTTTCGGTGAAAATCCTAGCTTCACGATCTTTGTTCATTAAACTAGCAATTAGTAAGCTAGAAAATGACCTTGTAAACACCGAATCATTATTGGTTTCCCCAATGCAGAAAAATAAGTGGCTATCGCCAAGACACCTTTCTAATATATAGTGAGCCTGTCTACTATTAATCTTGTTTTCTCTTATCCATTTTGCAAAAGTAGAATAAATCAGTTTGTCTCTTAACTCGGGATCGATTGTTCCTAAATTGGTGATCATCAAATCAATGAAATCATCATTAGGAAGATATTCATCACTTCGATTGTTTATCTCTTGTAACTGATTTTTTAGGCTCATAATAATACCTCTTTTAAAATTTCTTTAAATGGTCCAATTGAAACATCCAACTTTCACCTTCTTAAAATGACTTCTTTATAGAAATGCCTCTTAATTCGCAACAAATGGGGCTTTATGTATATATTTAGAACTTGTGATTTGGTTGATAATAAATGTAGCAATGTCTTGATTCGTTATTTTTGTACCTGGCATATCTAAGATACTTTCTTTTAGACTCCCTTTTTCTACACCTTCCACAACAAAAGGTAATCTGATTAATGTCCAATCAATATCTTTATTGCTTGATAAAATTCTCCATTCTCTTTTCTTATCTATCATCATCTCACTGAAAAAGAGTTCAAACATCTTAGCACCTAATTTATTTGTTAGTTTCTTTCGATCCCCTTCAATTGTAAGAGAACCGCCAGAAACACCTATGTAACGTCTAATTTTTAATTTTTTCATTAATACAAGTATATTACTAGTTAGTTCACTATATAAAGGTGTAGCTCTAACAGGTTGACCAAAGGTGTTAATGACAATCTGACAGTCTTTCATTAGTTTTTGGATAGTTTCTAACGACTGTATATCCCCTTGTACGATCTCTATTCGATTATCTTTATATGATAATTTCTCAGGATTTCTTACAAGCATACGTACCCGATAACCTTTTTGTATCGCTTTATCTGCAATATATCGACCAACTTTCCCAGTACCACCAATAATAGCGACCCTATCCATAAAACACCTCCGTTATAAAAACCTTTTTTATAGTAACGCTCTTTAGTAGCAAAGAAACATAGCTTACAAAATTCATTCCTAAACTAAATTTAACCTTATAATATTATTTAGTCAGCTAAAAGGAGTTTTTGAATTATTGAAAAGTTCGGCCTCCGTTGTTGCTTAATTGTTTTAGCTCTTTTTTATAGTTGCTATAGGCAACAGTAATCCCTATCAAATATAATCCCCATAGCAATGGATTCGTCAATTCTATACCGACTTGAGATTGACCACCAAGTAAACGTAAAATTAGTAAGACTGTGAAAATGTATAGCCCAAAACAAACAATAATGATCAGTTCTTGTTTTCTTGGGTTAAATACTGATTTTCCTTTTTGACGAGTAATGATACTAAGTATAATAAAAGTAACAACCCCTATTACCCCAACCGACATGCTGATTCCTATATCAGGGAAGAAGTCTATTACAATCATTAGCGTGAGAAATACTAGCACTAACACTTCGGATAAAATATTAACCTTGTTTTTCATCCGTCACCGTCCTCTCTATAAATTTTCCATTCCTTCAGTTACCATCTTTATCGATAATAGAAATAATCTTGGTATTTTGTTCAATTTGTTTTTCTAATAACTTTTCAATCTCACTTAATTTTTTGATAACAATACTGCAGACAACAATGAAAATGGTCAATCCAAGTAAGGTAATAACAAACCACAAAGGCACACCCGCTTGAACAATATAAAAAACAAGCAAAATTGAAAAGATAATACCAGCAATAAAAAAAGTTACATTTTTTTGTGTCATGAATTGTGTCAAGCTATTCCCCCCTATTACGAACCTCTATTATGTAATAATCCTTGCAACCAATTTTCCATTTATAAAATGTAGGTTTTCATTATCCTCTAAAGTATATAAAATGCTATTTCCTTTAGTAGTTGCCCAGCGCTTAAAATCGTTACGCCGTTCTGGGTCATTATAGTGCGGACAAAGAATGCCTTTTAGCATACCTAGTCCTTCAAATTCTTCGTACTCCGTCTCATTTTTTTCACTATAACAAGTTTCAAACCAACACATAGCACCTGCACTTATTCCTGCTAATATGACCCCGTTATTATAGGCGTTTCTCAAAACCATATCGAAACCTGTTATTCGCCATATATTAAGCATCGATTGAGTATTGCCACCGCCTACATAGACAATATCCAAAGCATTTACAACCTCTTGAATGTTTGGCGATTTAAAATCACTCATTGGAATATGGGACGGAACTTCTGCTTTAAATGCCTTATAAAATTTAAGAATATAACTTTGTGCATCACCACTTGCCGTAGCAATAAAGCCAACTTTTAATGGCTCCTGCTTTCTGACTATTTTCAATAAATATTCATCAATATAGGCGTTATCTTGTTCAGAAAAACCACCACCGGATATTGCGAGAATGTGTCTTTCCATCCGCTTTTTTCACCAACCCTTATCTTTAGAAAAAGTCCTATTCTTGGCACAAGCGCTATTTGACTCTACTCTACTAGGAACTTTTCACTAACTATTTGTAACACCCAATACCCGTAAGCGAGGATCGACAATACTAAGGTAACAACAACCCAAATTGGAGCCATTGCAATGTGAGCCCCTACGATCCACAAACATAGTACATATAAAAAGACTCTAACAAGATTTACCCTCCCATGTTCCTTATGTAAAAGTAATATTCTCCAAGAAGAAATTTGCTTAGACTTTTTAATCGTCTTCTCAAATACTACTAAGTAGAAAACAACATTAAACACAAATAGCAATAAAGGAGCCAAAATCATAGCAAGCGCTGCTGCTGCAACGTTGTCAATTTCAGGATTTGTTTCTAGAGCCAAAATTGATGCTTCTATAAGCTTATAGAGAGCATAGCAAGAAAAAAACGAGATACTAATGCACAAAAAGAAGATACTTGATTTATGAGCACTTCTCAATCTACCTTCCTCCTCAATAAACGAATTTCTGTCTTCAATATTTTAACATATAATACCAATTGTTTCGTAACATATTTTTGACTTATAAAGGAAGAAACAGTGTAAGGATTTAACCATCTAATAACCCCCCTTGGAATATCACTCATAACAATAAGAAAAACCTACCAAATTAGCTAACAATTTGATAGGCAAATACCTCTGTTACGTTCATGAATTTTCATTTCTCCATTACATCATGAAATGAGCACTTTATTATGAGCAATAATAGACTTTACCATATGAAAGGAGTCCCATTCTCCAGAAGAAAAATAAGATACAGCATGTTTCTTTGGAAACAATGCCTTGTTAATCTCATGTAAGTTTTTACCTTCTTCATGTAGCTTTAAAACAGTTCCTTCCAACTCCAATAGATATTCAAGCTTTTCCTTTAATGCTGTTCGTCCGTCACTTAAATATCCAGCATGGCTACAAAACACATCACCAAAATCATAGGCTAAAACTTCATTTAATGATTTAATAATTAAAGGAACGTTCTCATCCCTAAGCACAACCTTTGTTTTTTTCTGACAATAAAGATCTCCCGTAAACAGCTGCCCTGTCTCACAGTTTAAGAAAGCCAGATGATCAACCGCATGCCCTGGCGTCTTGATCACTTGCCAGTTGGCATGTTGTGATTGGAATGTCTCTTCCATTGGTTCTGCTTGAAAAGGCCGGCGTCTTCCCCAAAATATTTGACGATAAATTGGATAGGCTGCCTTTTTCATGCATGATTGAAGCATGATGTCACTCATATAAACGGGCTTTTGCATTTCTTCCTGTAAAAATGAGGCGCATCCAGTGTGGTCTTCATGATGATGTGTGATTATTACTTTATCTATTGCAAACTGATTAAAAAATGGTTTAAAAGTTTTTTCAAGAGATCTGGCACCAGTATCTATTAATACACCATCAACGAAGAAGCTATGTACGTTTAATGTCACACCTCTGAACGATATGGTCCCATTCCCCATCTGAACCCCATTCACTGTTTTTTGCTCAAACTTTTTCTTAAAGATCAAACCCATCCCTATTACACCAACCCGACCAGTTTAGTTAAATGAATCACTATTCATTTTATCCTCATTCTACTATAGTGCTGCTCGCTATTCAATTCCAAAAAAATACGTTAATTCATTGGAATTAACGCAGGTCTTTCTTTAACCATACCCTAGAAAAATTGTTTGTTCGTCGTCGTGGACTACCAGTAGGCGTAATCTGAATTGCTCTCATTGCATCAATTCTGCCAAATCGAACCGTCCCTCCTGAAATAGGTCGGATCGCCGCTTGTTCAATGATCGATCTCATTTCCCGATTAGTTAACGTCGGATTCGTCGCTTTCATTAAGCCTGCTAGGCCACTAATAAATGGGGTCGCTTGTGAAGTTCCAGATGCCACACGATACGGTGTGTCTCCTGTATAGGTAGACAATATATCTTGACCGGGTGCAGCAATGTCCACCCACGAGCCAAAGTTGGAGAACGAAGCGAGTTCATTACTTTGATTTGTCGCTGCTACGGCTAGCACTTGTTGATATGCGGCCGGAAAGTGTTCTGCCGTGGAGGAACTATTACCTGCGGCAGCCACTAATAGGACACCCCTGTTATAGGCATAAGTAACCGCAGCTCTTATCGTCTCATTGCTCACCCCAGAACCAAAGCTCATATTAATCACGTGTGCGCCTATATTGGCCGCATAGATAATTCCCTCAGCGACATTACTGTTCGTACCTCCGCCATCGTCTCCCAAGACCTTGATATTCATAAGCGCTGACGAATTATAGCTCACCCCAGCAATTCCGTTCCCGTTATTTGTAACTGCCGCAGCAATTCCAGCCACATGTGTTCCATGTCCGTGGATATCTTCCACGGTTGGTGAGCTTGAAAAATTCGCTTGGTGGATAATCTTCCTTCTCAAGTCTGGATGGTTATAATTTATACCAGTATCCAATATCGCAATTGCTGCTGATACCGGCGAGATACGTGCTAGGTCCCACGCTCCCGGCGCATTGATGTTTGCAAGTCCCCATTGCTGTTCCACCAAGGGGTCGTTCGTTGTAGTAATAGTATTCCTTATATCTATCGGTGTTGTTTCCGTAACCGGTTCAACTTGAATTACATGGTCCTCCTCCGCAAACTGGACATCTAGAGAGGAAGAATATTTAATCAGGCACGAAGTAACCTCATGATCTGGTACCCTGACAACATGTACGTCAATTTCTTCAATCTCTTTTACTAGCTCGACCTGCATCTCCTTATGCATCCTTAAACAATCACCCCTTTGTATCCCTGGCTTAAAGCAAACGCTTAGCTGTTTCATAAACATACTCTCCTTTTTTGAATGACTCTATAGTAATCTATTCAATCAAGGAACTATACGAAGCGGTATCTGTACTAGAAATAATAACCATTATTGATATAATAGTTGACAAAAAGATGGTAGCTAGAAAACCAAATGGATCCCAGCTATCTTTTTAAATAATAGATAGCTAACTGTGTTCGGTCACGAAGTTGTAGTTTTTCTAAAATAATCGACAAGGTATTACGAACAGTTCCTTCACTTATATAGAGATGTTCAGCTATTTCCCGATTTGAGAGGCCCTGTGCTACTAGTTCGGCAATATCTTTTTCACGTGGAGTGAGTTGATCTAATTCATTCCTTTCTGTAGGGTGGGTAAGTTGTTTTAGTACATCTGCATCTAAAACAGTCGAACCCGACATGAGCGTCCTTAGTTTCTGAGCCATACTAGAAACCTCGGTCGACTTAATTAAATAACCAACCGCTCCTGCTAGAATCGCTAGGCGAATATTTTTCTCATCTTTAAAAGTAGTTAGCATCATCACATGAACTTGAGGCCATTCTGTCTTAATTTGTCTCGTTGCTTGGATACCATCCATCACTGGCATTTGAATGTCCATTAAGACAATGTTCGGTAATTCCGTTCGGCATGCGTTAATTGCTTCTGCACCATTAGTAGCAGTTCCTATGACATCCATGTCATTTTCACGTGAGAGAAGGACTTTCAAGCTTTTACAAACAAGGTCATCATCATCAACGACTAAGATCTTCACAAGGTTACCTCCTTTATTCAACTTTTTCGATTGGTAGAACACAAATTAATAAGAAGCCATTTGTTGGATCAGTGGAAATACTCCCTCCCACCGCCTTGGCTCGGTGACGGAGGTTTCTTAAACCTACTCCAGTGTTAAATCCTTCTTTGTCTCCAGGCAAACCGTCATTATAAACTGATAACCTCGCTATATGAGGGCTAATATCCAAAGATATTTCTACCAGTGTTGGTTGTGCATGACGAATAATATTCGTAAATGCCTCTTTTAACGTAGGATAGAGAATACTCCATAAGTGGCCAGGTACCTTTGACGTGTCGCCATAAACCTTAAAGTTTACCGGACAATAAGTGAAATGCTCAGTAATTTCATATAATCCCTCAACGCCAAGTTCTTTTATAGGCTTTAGATTATGTACAGTTTCTCGTAAATAGATCGCACTTTTGGTTAGTCGTTGTTGTAGTTGAGAAAACATTTCTTGGGCCTCAGGATCGCCTTCTTTCCATAACTCTTCAAAAGCCTGTATAGCCAAAACAGAGGCTGTAAGTTCATGACCGACATCATCGTGAAGATTTTGAGCAATTCGATTTCTCTCTGCTAGTTCTGCCATTCGGGCACCTTGCACATTTGCGATAAGGAGTTCTTCTTTCAAATTTTCTAATTCATATCGCTCTCGTCTCTGACGATCCACTTCTCTGCGATACCTTTTTGTGTCTTGGAACCAACCTCCAAGGATAGCCCCAGTTAAACCTGCTTGAATGAAAACAGTCATTAACAGGATGGAAGTTTCCGAATACACGACGGCAAAAATAATTGTTGGCAAACAATACCAAGGCGCTCGCTTAAGCAAACTTTCAAACACAGGCAAAGCCAAAGCAAAGGCGGCAAACGGATAATAATAAATCGTTAGTAAACATACAATCTGATCGAATAAGACGATCCATCCTGGCAACTGAAATCGCCAGCGAGCCAAAGCCATAATGAAAAGAAACAACAGAAGGATTACTCCTCCTTTGTTGCCGTCACCAATAAGCCACAGCAAACTTAGAAGAAGTAATCCAAAGATACGCCAGATGATAATAGCGGTTTCTGGACTCCATTTTTCCCATTTATTACTCATACATAGACACGTCCTTATCTTAGTACCCTAATCCTATCAAATAAGAGTTGAAAAAGTAATCTCTACTCTCTATTTCTACGATAACCTTCTTTTGCTGCCAAACATGAGGAAAGCGATACAAAAGAGGATCATCACTACAATTGGAGTGATAAGCTCGTTTTTTGGTGCGCCAAAAGATAGTAAAATCGTTGCTTCCGCTACCCAATAGGTTGGCAAAAACATCACTGCACGTTGAAGATAATCAGGCATAATCTCCACAGGCCACATAACTCCTCCTAGCATTGCCATAAGGATAATTATCCCACCTAAGATACTGAAGGCCGCTTCCTTATTTCGGAATAAGGAATACCAAGCTAATGAAAAACCTAAGGCTGTCATCGAAAATGCAGTATATATCATAAATAGTAAGGGTGGAGATGGAACAGCCTCCCCATGAACCATTACACCAACACTGACAAATATAAGATTTAACGCAGTCAAAATGACAGAGTAAGCCAACATATTTTGCCACAGATACTGGAAATGAGTGATTGGTGCCACACTAAGACGCACTAATGTCTTATTGGCACGGTCCTCCATAATGATCCCACCTAGGCGTGAAGCTAGAAATAACAATAGAATACTATAGTATTGAAATCCCAATGGAATAGGAGGCCATTCTCCCATTGGAAGAAAGATCGCCCCCAGTGGTAGAATTAGTAAAAAGATGCTATTTGATTTTTTTCGAAAAAATCGTTTAAAAACAAATGTAAATACCGTCATAATAGCTTCCGCCTCCCAAAATAGGCTGCTGAAAGTGCCAAAGCAATCGATAACCCTATGAGAACGATAAAACTGATAATCGCTTTATCGATATGTTCCCCTGTAATCGATGCAAAAATCATGTTTCGACCAAGAGAAAATGGATTACTGTAAGTGGAGAAAAAATGGAATACAGCACCTTTTGGAAGTGGAAACCAAACTTCTGAGAGCATGATACTTACTAGTCCAAATCCTGTCCCTAGTCGTTCAGCTGTCTTATAATTTTTCACACCTAAAACGAAATTAACAAATACAAGTTGAACAACAGTTGAAACAGTAAAAATCGTTAACAAAACAAAACCTAAGTTACCCCAACTAACATCATAGACAAAGAGAGTGTAGATCACGATGACAAAACTTTGCAGTACATTAAAGAGTGTACAGGAAATTAGAATGGAAAAAGTGTGTTGATGGGCTTGATAAGGCAATGAATACATTCTCCACTTCATTGAAGACATAAGGTCTTCTTTCACATATTCCATCGTAAAAAATCCACCAAACATAAGGAAGGAAAACACCATTGTGATTGCAACTTCATCTTTTATAGGGATTCCAAGTGTATCACTTACCGCATCATCTGCGACGAAACCTAGGACAGTGATTAAGGCAATCGGAAGTAGTAACAAGATCGCCATCCCGAGATAATTCCGCAGCAATCTACGAAACATAAAATAACTTGATCTTACTATCATGCTTATTCCTCCTCTCCGTCACGGAGACGTTTTCCTGTAAGGGTTAAAAACACATCCTCAAGCGTTGGTTTTTCAGCGGATACTGAATAAATCCCACCAAAATCTTTCGCGATAGAAAGTGCACGATCCAAATTGCCCGCACCTACTTGAGAGATAATGAGTATTTCTTTCCCTTTCAAGGATACTTGTTTTACCCCTTCTAGCTTACGAAGCTTTTCTACTAGCAAATCCGTTGGCTCAGCTACCTCCAGCTTTATTTTTTCTTCATGTTGAATCTTGTTCACTAACTCCCGGATGGTTCCATTTGCAATTACATGGCCTTGATCCATAATTACGACTCGGCTTGCGAGATTTTGAACTTCTTCCATATAGTGAGTTGTATATAAAATTGTTGTCCCTTGATCATTTAATTTACGAATTGTTTCTAATATGTGATTACGGGATTGAGGGTCAATTCCTACAGTCGGCTCATCCATTATCAAAAATTTCGGTTGGTGCACGAGTGCGCAGGCAATGTTTAACCTTCTTTGCATCCCCCCCGAAAACTTTGAAGGAAGCTTCTTGGCATGCTCCGTGAGTCCAACAAATTCTAATGTCTCGTTAATTCGGCTCGTTAATTCTTGTCCTTTAAGGCCATAAATACCACCGAAAAACTCTAAGTTTTCTCTAGCGCTCAGGTCGGTAAATAAGGAAATATCTTGTGTTACTAGACCAATCTGACGTTTAATTTCCAACATATTTTTTTGCTGAATCTTGCCAAATACGTGGATATCTCCAGAATCGTAACCGATAATACCCGCTAATGCGTGAATTAATGTCGTTTTACCAGCGCCATTTGGTCCTAATAAACCAAGGATTTCTCCTTTACCAATTTCTAAATCAACATGATCTAGAGATAATTGTGAACCATAACGCTTCACTATATTTTTCATACGAACGATTGTCATAAAATAACCTCCTAGATTGCTTTTGTTATTATTATCTTAATTGCTTTCTGTATATTTACAGTAGTTACAAATGTAACGATTACAATACCAGTCGATAACGTAAGAAAAAGGATGGCATTTGCCATCCTTTTTCTACAACGATATCACTTTACCCCTCACTCGCTAGCATTTGTTTAGCTACCTCATGCATCTCTTTCAAACCTGATACGTTCGCGTATTCAGCAACAGTAATACCACTTGTTGAGAGAAGCTCAACAATATGCTCATCCATTCTTGCCCAAGTTGTTCCCCCTGCATTGTCATAAGCATTCATTAATTTTGTTAATCCATCCTTGCCAAAAAGCAGGTAATGCGACATAAAATCAACAGACACATCAGCAATTCCTACTTCTGTCCAATCAATTAATCCAGTTACATGATTGTTTTTATCAATAATTGTATGACCTGGATGGAGGTCTCCATGTTTAACCCCTACATGAGATGGCCAAAGAGTGTCTGCAGCTATCCATGCCTGCCAGCGGTCCCATAAATTTTCGTTAACATGATATTGTTCTCTAACCCATTCCATCCTTTGTTTCATAGAGCGTCTTAACTCACTAGCACCAACAATTTCTAACCCAATTTTTTCAAATGGTTGTTGAGGTAACGAGTGTAACTCCGCTAGCACTTTTCCTAAAGAGTCATGATATTCAGAAGGTACATTGGTTTCATCAAAACTCCAAACATAGTCTTGTAGTTCCATATCAATAGTAGCCGCAGGAGTACCACTTAGCTGCTTATAGGCTATTAGGTCTTCTGAATAAATAGACCATCCAGGAACCTGGAAGCTTACTTTACTCCCGATGATTTCTAACGCACGTTTTTCTTGTGAAGCATGCCTCATAGATTCTGGCCTGCGTGGAACCCTTAGTATCCATTTATCACCGTTTTGATCTTTGGCATGTGCTACTTGAAAATCAACACCAGACTCATTGATCTTTATTGTATCTTCTATAATTTCTAGTCCTTTACTAGTAGCTACTTGTTTAAGTTTACGAGTATTCATCTTTTCCTCCAGAATGTTTTTTTTATTGTAGTTCAAGATAACTGTTTCAATGTAATCAAAAAACCATAGACAAGCTACTGTCCATGGTTAAGAGTAAACGAGACTATTACAAATAACTTCTTTCTTTGTTAGCACCAAAGAAGACATACGAAAAAAAGACAGATGATTATCTGCCTTTCCTCAAGTAAAAAAAGTGAATACTTTCCCGTTGAAGATTATTAAAAATATGCAGACTACTCCCGTTTACTCTGCTATATAAAACAGAGCCCTTGAACATATTAAGTTACTTATTGTTCAAAGTTTGCTGGCGTAATCTTCCTGCATGCATCATTTTTAACAACCCTCCTTTTCATTTTGTAACATTACTATACTTTATTTGTTGGTGAATTTCAATACGAAACGCGCTGGAGCTAGACAACTCTACGTTGAAATTGTAAAAAAAGCGCTATAACTGTAAGCAGTTATAACGCCATTTGCCTTTAATTACTTATTTTACTATATAAATCACTCTACCTATGTGAAATGTGTGGGCATTTGACCTTTTATTGCTTATTTAATCGCTCAAATTCTACTTCCATTCGATACACGCGTTTATTTAACGCATCTGTCCTATCATCAATATATTCCGTAATTTTTTCTGTATAAACACCAAGGCTGTCAATGATATTTCTTTGAAGACGTGCTTGTCCTTCTTTTAGCTCAATGACATCAGCTTGCAAATTCTTAACATCAGTTTGCAACTGTTCTTGACCAGCCTTTAACTCAACTACGTCACCTTGCAATTGTACTTGACCGACCTTTAACTCATTTACATCACCTTGCAATTGCGCTTGACCGACCTTTAACTCATTTATGTCAATTTCTAAGCTGTCAAAGCGTTGGTCTATTTTTTCCATGAATTGTTTTATTAATTGTTCCACCTTATTCACCCCAACTTATTTTTTAATTATAGCACGAAATTAAGTTACGACGGACAACTTTTAAAACAAATGATATACCTTTAACGCTTACACCTCCTATGTTCCAGAAACTAACCTAATTATAGCACAAAACGAGTATATACGAACATAAGTTCCGTTCCTGTTTATTGCAATTTCGTGAATTTTCCCTACTCGAAGATCCTCTTACCTCTTCCGAACTCTAATTACCACTACCGTAGTCACAATTAATAAGACTAATAAAACCAAACCAATCTTTGCTCCAACCCTATCTCCCATACTAATCTCTTCATGTTCATAGAGTGTAAAACTTAGATCCTCTTCCGGCAAGGCAAAAAGGTTTGCTTGGTACACATTATTCTCTACTTTTCCAAATTCGATGGTACTATCGACAATATATGGGGCTTGTTCAGGTGTCAGAATTCGGATAGCTAATGAACCGAAGTCACTCCAATTTTTTGCCGGATTGAGAATATAATCAAATGTGTATAAAGGTTTAGCTGTTTTTGTTTTATCCATGGTTCCACGAGCCATGTAACTAACAGCTACTGTTTTACTAGTATTGGGTGGAAACTCAACTTGATAAACGAAAGACAAAATTCTTTCATGGTAACCATGTTCAAGTAAATCGTACATCGTTGTATATCCAATATCTCGTGAAAAATATTGGTCTAGGACCTTTGCATACACATTATAGAGTTGTGTATCCGTTAAATGTTCGCTAAAGTCTGCCTCTTTTAGCAGTTCAAATAAATAGTCTTTTACCGAAACCTCTACTACAGACGTTTCAACAGAATATAGATCCGTTTTTTCCTCCATCTCTCCATCTGTAAAAGCTTGAATGTCAAAGTCAATGCCATCCCCCAAAACAAAAATCTCTAGTCGCTCGGGTTGATAACACCACGCAGATAAATGCGTTTGACCATTGTTGTATCGGTATCCATTAAACCCTTTCGTAATTATCTTTGTATTTTTACTATTGTAATAAAAATTCAGCCCAAGGTTAATGCGTTCTTCGTTTTTTGGCGTTACTTCAAGAATATATAGCTTGCCTTGCTGTTCTTCTGTAAAGTTTTTAGCAGAATAGGTCTCTTTTGAGATCGTCGTAAGGATTTTAGAAAACTCAAAATCTCGTTTTTTATTTTCTAGCCTTTCACTAATCAAATCCCCTACATAAAGATCATATTCAAGCACTTGATGGTCCGAAGTAATTACGACATCATCATTTGAAAAACCAATGACCGTTCCCACAAAAGGAAACACCATATCTACTACATGACTCTCCTCGGTCGGATTATACATTTGATATGTAGCAGTGACTTTACCATCTACTGTATGGTAAGAATCACTATTCGTAAAATCAAAAACGAGTTCCTCGTTTTCAACAATGATCGGTGTATCAGAATTAATGGACATTATTTCAGTGGATGGATGTCCTTCCCAAAATGCAGGTCCGGAGTTTGCCAAGGTCACCGCAATTGGTTGTGTGAGTAGTAGTATAACTAATAATAAATATAAATATTTTTTCATAAACTCACATTCTTTCTTAAGATTTTCTTATTAGATTGACGTTTTAAAGGAGATCCCTGTTACACTAACTTTAAAACGTCTACTTATATAGTTATAATGTAAAAAAAAACGAAAGTAGGAATTATCTATGATTTTAGCAATAATTGTCGGAGTAATTTTATACATGGCTATCGGTATGTTATATTATTCACCGCTACTATTCGGCAATCGCTGGGTGGAAGTATTAAACATAAAGCCTGAACATCCTAATTACGGACTCTTAAGCTTCGTAACCGTAGTAACCTCTATTTTGTTATATGTAGTACTTCAACTAGCTCAAGCACAAACAATAGTAGATGGTGCCTTAATTGGTGCTTCTATCGGAATTATCGTTGCACTTGCCTACGCTAAAGATTTTATTTTTGGACTAGCCACACACAGTAAAAACTCTCGTATCGTTTATTTCATTGCTGTTGGCTATCATTTGATTGCTCTAACAGTCATTGGCGCCGTAATGATGCTATTTTAGAGAAAAAAACTAGGGGTCTCCCTAGTTTTTCCCTTTCCACTTTTGAATTAATGCTTTCTCAACAACTTAAGAACCCCTGCTAATCCTCTCGCTCCTAAAAACAAATACAAACCAATGCAGACCTGAACTAGTAAACCAATCAACGCTGTATAGGTGTGAATTGCATTAATAGAGAGGCCCATCATTTGGTATCTTTCTGTCATAAAAATGAGGCTTGGTATGAGATTAAACCATTGTGGTAAAGTTTGAACAATTACTAGTAAACCAACAACGGAAAATAGTGTTACCTGTAATTCCTTCTGTTCCTCTAACACAGTAGAATTTTGTTTACGAAGAATAAACGCTGAGATTTTTTCAGCATTTACCCAAAGGAATATTCCCACACATACCAAGAGTAGAAACGGAATAATTCCTAATAAAAAAAGGAGTGAGTCTTCAGCATTGCCCCCATTTCGCATATACAATATTGCTTGAGTATTATTTATGAACAGCGGAAGATTTTTCACAGCTTGAACAGCCGTGTAAACCGCTAGGATTCTTAACGACAAATTGGCAATAAAAGAATAATTCATAATTCCTCCCAGACTCTGTTACTCTTTCTACTATTCATCTCGAATAACCAACATATTGGACTCATCAAAATCCCAAAACTCACCGTAGGCAACTTCCCAGTAGTACCCATCAAGGTCAGTGAAATAACCACCGTAGCCTCCCCAATCCGTTGCTTGTGGTTTCTTTTGAATTGTCGCGCCAGCTAACTCTGCTTTCGCAATGATCTCATCTACTTCCACCATTGACTTTGCATTGTAGGCAAGAGTAAACCCCTGAAAAGTGCTCCCTGCTGCTGGTTGAAGGTTTTCATTAATATCTTTCGCTAATTCTTCTAAAGGATAAAGAGCAATTTTTGTTCCTTCATTTTTAAAGAAAATAATATCAGGATTTGTCTCTGGTCCTCTAACTGATGTCTCAAAGCCTAGTTGCCGAAAAAATTGGTGAGATTTAACAATATCTTTTGTACCTAATGTGATAATATTTAATCTGTTCATTCCCATACTCCCCTACTAAATATTGGATATTATATTATTCGACAAGAAAAAAGCGATAACCTTTTTTAGTTATCACAAGGATTTATTTAGCTGTTCTAATGCCTCTATCTGTATGCACTCCTAAGATTTTAGCTTTCCAAAAAAAGATCCAGTTAACAAAACCAAACCTGTAATTACACCAATGAGATTGTGAAGCATAAGGTTCCCAGTCGCTAGAAAGCCGATAACAAAGATTAGTAGAAAAATAAGACTGAGGATGATAGAAAATCGTCTAAAAAACAGACGCTTGTTTTCATTCTTTGTCACAAATAGGATTCCCACTACCATGATTAACAGTACTGATACCACTAAAAATGTATAAAGGTAACCATCCAAAACAATCAACTCCATTTTATAAAATGTAGACCTTGGTAACTTTCCTTAAACAATCAAAATTTCGTATTGCGAAATAACAAAAATGTCATTACAATGGTGGATAGCGGTATTTTAGTCAACTAAAGGAGAACAGCATGAATCGTAAACTATTTTTATATGTAAAAGCTTTTTCTGATTTTGGAAACTTTATGGACATGATCGTGTTAAACGTCCTTATTTATGCAGCAACAGGCAGTCCCGTTTGGTTAGCGGCTGCAATGGCGGCGCGAACATTTGGAGGTGTTTTATCGAGTCTATTTTCAGGTGTTGTTGCCGACCGTTACAATCGAAGATATATCATGATTATTACAAACGTGCTTAGAGCTTTAATCATTCTTATCTTAATTCCGTTTCCGAACCCGACCCTTATTCTTGTCGTTTCATTCCTAATCGGTTTTACCAATACCTTTTTTGCGGTAAGCTTTAGCTCAGAGGTTCCGACAATCTTTGGTGAAGATAAAATCTTACAAACGAATGCAATGGTTGCTAGATTAACATCCATTAGTTTAGTAGCTGGATTTATTGGAGCAGCGATCATTACTGATTTCTTAGGCTATAAAATTACCCTACTGATTGATGCATCTACTTACCTTATTTCATCTTTAGTCCTTTTAAAAATGAAGTGGGAAACCGGTTCAGCTAATAGAGTTGTAGCTGTCGCTTCGGGTGTAAAAGAAAAAGTGATTAGTATTTTTTATGATATTAAAGAAGTGTATAAATACCTAACACTTTCCCCAATGCTGATGATGGTCAATGTTGTCTTTCTAGTAGGCGCATTTGCTGGGAGCTCTCACAACCTCGGTATTCCACTACTCGCAGAAATGATTCATGTAGAGAGACAAGGCTTCTTCTATGGAATGATTTGGGCTGTCTGGGGAGTCGGTTCCGTCGTAGCAACCATGATCTTACCTAGGATTAAACCTTTTATTGAAAAACAACTTTACTGGGTTTGCTTTGGCTCAGCAATCCTGATGTCAACGGGCTTTATCATTTTTCTATCAACAACGATGGTTTGGATTATTTTTCCGTTTGCCTTTTTCACCGGAATTTTTGATGCAGCCTTTACAACATTGCATGCTACGATTTTACAAAAATCTGAAAACCACATTCGTGGTCGAATTTTTGGTGTTGGAATGCTATTGAAATCGTTAGGCTTTGCCCTAGGATTTGTCGTCGCACCTATCTTACTTGAAAAAACCTCAATGGCTATGATGGTTTGGATTTTGCACGGCACGCTAATACTTACAACATGTGTTATCATCCTTTTTGCCAGCAACTATAAAACGAAACAGAAACTCCTTGCAAAAGCAAGCTAAAACGGGCATCTTTAGATGTCCGTTTTTTATATATAGACTATGATCAAATACACAACAAAACAGAGTACCGACCCAATCATAAATGGTCCAATTTGCAATGTGTATTTTTCATACTTTGGAACATATCTTCCACCAAGAGCTTGAAAAGCATCGACTTCTTGCATTTTAGTAAACATATCTCCTGAAGAACTCATAAAATAGGAAATTAGAACAAAGAAAACAGATCCAAAAAACATAGTACTAACCAGATCTACACTAAAATAAAAGGAAATACCAAATAAAATTCCTACTTCAACAATTAATACTAGTAAGATCATCGTTATAAGTTTCATCATAAAAAAATTCCTCCTTTTACGTACATCTACGAACGAAAAAGGAGGAAGGTTTCAGAAATTTACAATAATTCCATGCATTACTCTTGAACAGGCTTATTCCCCTTGAAATACCTAGAGATGATTAAGGAAACGATAAGCGCAGGAATTGCATAGGCCTGCCCAACAAATAGTTTCCAGACTATTGATTGATACCCTTCTGATGCAGGAATGAGGATTGCAATGATACAGACAAGAACATAAATAATCGCTGGCCATACATATTTTTGTTTCATGCACATCACCCTTCTATGTCATTAAGTAATTTAACACACTTTTTCTTACTGCAAAGCACTTTCGATTCCTTATTGAATGTAAATGTTTCCTCTAGTTGACGTTTCCGAAACATTGGGTCGTCGTTTGCCAACACTCTAATGACATAATCAAAATGAAGGTTCATAGATTCTTCAAGTATTTTTGCATGCTGTAAATATTTCGAGTAAAACTCTTCTGCACTCATCTGAATAACCGTACGTTCACTAAGTATATCAACAACCTCGACACTTCCTAAGTAATCAAAATCTGTCCCGAACATGGTATTATAATTATGTTCTAATTCTGACTTAAGTGAACCACCATCGACAATTACACAACCATTGAGCACCAAAAATACCAGCAGTATCGTTATGTGTTTTATTCGCTTGTTCACTTACTTCACCACCGCTCGATATTCAATCAACCAGCAATCTTGATAAATCCCCTCATGTAACTCACGTTCAGGCAGTAGCTTCACTTTTTTAAACCCACATTTCTCATAACATCTAAGTGCCCGGACATTTCTCGTTTGAGGATCCATCACGACTCGACTCGCTTGCTTCTCCTTAATCAAATAAGCAACCATCGAGGTAACTAGCTGTGTACCAACCCCTTTATTCCAATAAGCCACTTCCCCAATAAACTGATCCATACCATAAATCGTTTCGTCTTGATCGTAACCGTATTCGGCTTTTGTTTCTTGATCTAGTGGATAGATCTGAATATAACCTATCTCCTGCCCGTCAAACTCAATGATGCATCTCATTTCCTCGTCATCGGGTGTATAAAAAGCCTTATGAACTTTATCTAAATCAAACGGATTGTCCCTTCCTTCATAGAACTCGAGAACCACTGGATCTGATAACCACTTCACTAAGAGGTAATTATCCTTTTCCTCGAGTTTTCTAACTTTCAAGCCTTCATTTTGAAACAGAATTTCCTCTTCCACGAAATATCTTAAACGTTCAGCAACTTTTCTTGGTCGGATATCGACATACTGTAAGTCGTCAATAGCCATCCACATAGGTTCATAGGTACCACGACTGTCATCCTTATATTCTTCTCCTAATCCCCTACCAATTTCTCCTTCAAGAATCTCCGCTAAGAAAAAATACTGTATTCCGTTGAATTCAATCTCCTCTAAACATTCCTTCACATCAATTTGCACACCTAATTCTTCGAATGCCTCTCTTTTTGTTGTTTGTGCTGGCGTTTCTCCTGCTTCAATCCCACCACCTGGAAATACAAAGTATTCTTCACCGTCCTTGTTTCTTTTGATGACAACAACTCGGTCATTTTTCAAGATTAGGGCTGAACCTCTATTACGCAATGCCTTCCCCTCACTTCGTCTCTATTTTTCTCTGAACCTATTTCCAGACCTGGTCTAGTTTATCTGAATAAAATTCGATGGCTCTTTGATAACTTAAGATTTCTGCATCTGTTGTGGTCTCTAACAAACACTTGAGCAAAAGTTCCATCGCATCATTATGCTTGTTTAGATTATGAAGAGTCATCGAATAGAATACTTGGATGGCTCGATTTTCGGGGAATAATTTGCGCCCCCTCTGAAATACGTTCTCTGACTTTTCATACTCTCCTAATGTCCTGTAGGTACTACCTAACCCTAAGATTGCCCCTTCCAAATCTTTTGATGGCAGCCCTAGTTCAATGGCTTTTTCATAGAAAGGAACTGCCGCTGCTTCCTCCCCCAATAAATCAAAGCTCCAAGCACATTGATAGTTTAGTATTGCATCATCTGATTGCTGACCTACAAGTGTTACTAGCAATTCATTCGACTTTTTATGGTTCCCACTTGCCCTTAACAATAGAGCCTGATCTAATTGTTGCACAATTATCATCCTTTCTACGATAAAGCTATGAATGTACACTGCTATGTTTCACTTGGCGATAATAATACCAGAAACATAGAGTAACAGTTACGATAATAGAAAATCCAAAAATATAAAGTATTTCCCAACCACTAGGACGACCAAATAATACCCACACCTGATAGGGGATAAACGCAATTAGAAACATTAGTCCAACACCCAGCGGTATCATCAAAACGTTCTGTTTAATTTCACTTTTCATTGAATTTGTTTTTTTCTTCTCAATGATAGCAAGACCTTTTACAATAACTAGTAATAATACTATGCCAATAATTAATATCAACCAGTTCATGCTTTCACCCTTTTCCTATTTTGTTTCCGAAACAAAATTACTAACTAGGAAATCATATAGTGGTAAAAAAATGATAGCGTTTTTGCCTATAAAATAGCTAGATATGGAAATAGTATACCGCATATGAGAAATCACCAATGACCAATCATTAAAATTAAACTACTAAATGTCCACATGATTAATGCAAAGAAAATACAGGTGGTTACAATCGCTTGATCCCTTTTATAATCATTTTCCTCTTTCATGAATGTAATTACTAAAAATAAACTTCGTAAGAAAATGAATGAAAAAATTGGCATAAAAAACAATGCTGATATGTAAATTAGAGTTTTCATAACTACCCACCTTATAAATTTGTGTTCATTGAGTTTTCGTATTTAGCCGGATTGTTACTCACTGACTATTAGGGTTCTTTTTGAAGTATTTGGTTTTTTCACGTATTAATAACCCTTATCACCGACCTTTTTGCAAGGTTCTGATAAATCCGACTGCTAACAAACTACTACCAGATAAACCACCACCTGACATCACCTAAGCTTAACATCTTTTTCCATTTTTTAAAATAAAAAAAAGCTCTACTTCCCTTGAAGTAAAGCCAGCTAAACTCTATTTCTTTTTAAAATACACCAATTCAGGGTCACCATCATCAAGATTATCAATACTACCACTCTGGATAAAACCGTTTGCTTCAAAAACCTTTTGCATTGCATGATTAGATTGATTAGTAGAGGAGAATACCTTCTCCGTAGGAGCTATACTGATAAAATGCTGCAACAAAGCAGATGCATGACCTCTACGTCTAGCCGATGGCGCTATAATCACCAATGAAATAAAACTGCTATCAAAGAAATTCTTATCATGTATTAAAAAACCTTCAACCGCATTCTCACTTTCTACGATCAGGCATCGCTCTTCCTCTACTGCCATTCTAATAAACTCACGTCTATGATCGTCTCCAATAACTTCTCGGTCAATTTTAACTAGATCCTCCAAATTGCTAGAATTCGCTAGCTTTACACCCACGTATATCAACACCTTCCTAATGTATTAAATCACGATTGCTAATTTGCCGTAGAATAACCACTCAAGTTTTGTCTGTCCTATCACCACTTCATACTTACTTACTTATGTATTCTTTAGAAAGTACATGACACTTTCTTTAAGATAATGATATTGTTTTAAATTTGTATCCGTAAGAGCCTCTTCTCTATTCGATGGTAGATCTGTATACACAATCGCTTCAGAAAATTGTGACGCTGTGAAATCATAGCGTTCTCCGTCTATAAAATTATAATAATGCCAACCTTCATTTAGTTTCGTTTTCCTTATCTCAGCCCCCACTAAATCATTTACAACTAATGCTGTAACTCCACATTGTCCTTTGGCGGGGTTTTCTTCTCGCCACTTTGAACTAGATTGTAGCGACCAAGAGCTAAGCAAGGCCTCGTATATCATGTCCCACTGTATAATCCCCATAACACACTCCGTTTTTCTACGCATATGTTAAAAACCAAATTTTGAAACATCCTCATTCATCGTACTGATTATATCTAATAGTCTTCTCATTTCTCTTTCGTCTGAGAGTAGTTTTTTTGTATCATAACTAAAAATCCTCATTTGGTCACTATACTCTAGAATGACTTCTCCTATTTCGTGCCTTCTACTAACAGGAAAATTCTTTTTCGTATGAAATAACAGGTGCTCGATAAAATAGACATACTGTTCGTAGATCAAATCCTCTGGATAAAGATGTCGTAATGAAGTCAATTGACGCCCTATTTGATTTAACCTATATCCGTTGGATGACAAAAGTCTTTCATACAAAACTTTTTCTCCTTCTGTAAAATCCTCGTTATAATCTGACAATGTCATTGCTATAGAGGATAGTACGTTAGAATAATGTAAAATGGCAAAAGAAAACTCAATAACTTCTCTTTCCTTGTAAGATTGTATTTTATTGTTAGCTTCTATCAATTGATACGATAAGACGATGATTGAAATAGCCATTCCAATACTCAAAAATACCTTAACTTTTTTCAACACTGCTCCAGCCCCTACAAAGTATTTTTCATCAATAACGCCCTAGTTAAAGAAAAGTACCTTTACCTTTATTTTAACATCATTTCCCATTTATTTGTGTGTAATAAAAACAAGTAACAAAACATTTTTTAAAAGGTAATATTTTCTAGACCTACTAGTCAGTACTTACTTTATTCATTATGATAAGAATAAAAAGAAACTAGGGGATAAATATGAGCTATTATGGCAAAGTATTGGCAGGTTTTATCATTCTAAATTTGTATTTGAACATCGGCATTGCAAAATCAAATCAATTTTGGTTACAAATATTACTAGTCCTCTTGTTTTTTCCATTATTAAAAGGGATATTAAGAGTTACTAAACTAAAAGGCTTTCACAATGTCGGAATTAGCTTTCATTCAAAGTGGGGAGAAAATCTGGCACTTGGATTCGGGATTGGTTTTTCCTTTTGGCTGATTAAATACATGCTTGTCTATCTTTTGGGAGGATTTGAGATTACAGGCGTTATGTCTTTAGTGGATATGTTCATGACACTATTCATGGTCATTCTCACATTTTTTATCGGATCCTTTTTAAACGACATCATTATCCGAGGCTATGTATTCGGGCATTTAAAAGAGCGAATTCCCTTGAAATGGGTGTTCATCATCTCGATTGTCCTCTACGCCCTAGATGACGTCTGGAATGAAGGGTTTAGTATGTCCAACACATTGTTTTCACTTATCCTTGGACTGTCGTTAACCTACGCAATTTATAAAACGGGTTCGATTTGGGCAACCACCGGTATCCATTGGGGGCTAAACGTCTGCTACGGAGTATTTAACGGAACCCTTGGTAGCTCCGGTGCCGGAATAATCACCACCACCTCCGGACAGGCTTCTATCCAACTAGAATTAATTAAGTATCTTGTGCCGTTAGCGATGTTTGGATTTGTTTATTTACTAAAGAATAGATTTGCAAAGGTAGAATTAGGGTAAAATTTTGAGGGAACTGAAGTAAGCTAATCGGTTCCCTTTTTGTTTTGCCCATATCTCCTCTTCCAAAATTTTGAAACCGCACTAGTCCGAATTACGTAAACTAGTTAACTACTTTGAAGGGAGAAAGGGATGAAGCAATTAATTAGCTATTTGATATTAATTTTATTTCTGATGGGCTGCAGGAATGCAACTAGTCCATCATATCAATCTGACACAAACGAAAAAACAGTAGAAATACTACGGACTGTAACTGTAGAGAGAGAGTATTTCCCTACTGAAGATTGGAAAGTAAAAACACCCAGTGAAGTTGGCCTAGATGAATCAGTTATTGAGGAATTAATAGAGGAAATAAGTAATACGGATGTTTATACTATGTTAATAATCAAAGATGGATATTTAGTGGAAGAGTATTATAAAGGGAGCGTGTTAAAAGGTAAAACAGCATATATTAATTCTGTTACTAAAAGCATTACTTCCATCTTAACTGGTATAGCAATAGACAATGGTTACATAGAAAGTATTGAACAACAGGTTTCAGACTTTCTTCCGGAATTATTAATGGAAGATGTAGATCCTAGAAAGCGCGAGTGGACAATTGAACACTTACTGACAATGACCATTGGATTAGACTGGAATGAAATTGGCGGTGAATCCTTGAATGATATGTATAGAAATTCAGATGATTGGATTGATTATATCATTAAAACTCCTATAATTAATCAACCAGGAGAAGTCTTTACTTATAATTCAGGAGCATCTCATCTACTCTCAATCATTATAGAGAGAGCAACAAATATGACAACAAAAAAATTTGCCGATGAATATTTATTTTCTCATTTAAACATCCAACAAAATGATTATTTTTGGAAAACTGATCCCAACGGGTATTATATAGGTGGATTTCAAATGGAGATGGTCCCGACTGATTTAGCGAAGGTTGGATTTCTATTATTAAATGGCGGCCAATGGGAAGCAAAGCAAGTTATATCTAAAGAATGGGTTGAACTATCTACATCACTTCATATAAATTCAAATCTAGATTATGCAAGTTTAAGAGATTATGGCTTTCAATGGTGGGTAGATGAGTTTACTTGGAAAAAACAAACGATTCCATATTACTTTGCAGGTGGAGCAAGAGGGCAACATATGTATATAATTCCTTCCTTCGACTTTATCGTACTTTTTACAGGTGATTTACCGTTTGATGCAACAGCTACAATTTATTTAGATCAAATAATGCAACAATTTATTCCACATCTATTAAAATAGGAAATCTAAATGAGTGATGAACATAGTAGCCAAATAGTTTCTGTATGTTGTAACAATGAAAGAAGTACGACTTCATATTAAAGTCGTACTTCTCTTCAAATACCTAATCCTCCATTTTCGTTAACCCCATCCCAAACCAATGGATGAAGCCGCAGCGCTTGCACATCAGCGTACTAGCGGAATCATTTAACCAATCCAAACCTAAAAATGACATACCCCTAGAATTTAGTAAAGCATTACTATACTCAAACTTATCGTGTTTGCAATGCACACAAGTAACTTGAATGTCGTTGGCTTTGTATTTATAGCCATTTATGTCTTTCACTTTATCTAGCCCTAATTTCTCTAGCTTTTCCTCGCCCTGCTTGCGAATTTTTTCAAGTTCTTCCTTGCTATAATACATCATAACCCCCTATTATCTAATTTGATTACTCTACTCTAACATAGTTACTGTTACTAGTTTCATTGGAAATATATTCAAATGAAAAAACGCAACAGCTTGGCAAAACTGTTACGTTCTTACGTTAGGATTTCCCTAATATCATCTTCCGTTAACATTTTTGTATCGGAAGAAATCATTTCTTCGATTAAGTTACGTTTCTTCTCTTGTAGCTCATTAATTTTTTCTTCAATGGTGCCTTTAGCTACCAGTTTTATCACTTGTACAACATTCTCCTGTCCGATTCGGTGAGCCCGGTCAGCGGCTTGTTCCTCCACTGCAGGGTTCCACCAAAGATCGTAGAGAATGACCGTATCAGCTCCTGTAAGATTTAGGCCTGTTCCGCCAGCTTTCAGTGAAATTAGGAAAAAATCTCGTTCTCCAGAGTTAAAGCGCTGGCAGGTTTCCACTCGTTCCTCTGATGGGGTTTGTCCATCTAAATAGAAGAAGGCAATGTCCTTTGCAGCCAGTTCCCTTGAGATAATCTCTAGCATTTTTGTGAATTGGGAAAAGATCAACACACGTCTTCCTGACAATTGTGCCTCATTTATGATTTTCAGAAGTTGCTCAAATTTTGCCGAACTCCCTTTATAACCATCAACAAACAAGCCAGGGTGACAGCAAATTTGTCTCAATCGCGTCAGGCCCGCAAGGATCCTTATCCGATTTTTCCGAATCGTTTCTTTGTCCAAATGCTTTAGTGTATCTTCTCTTAATTTTGCCAAGTAAGCTCCATAAAGATGTTTTTGCTCCGGCAGTAACTCAACTGTATCAAGAATTTCTTCTTTTTCAGGGAGCTCTGCAAGTACGTTCTCTTTGACTCGTCTCAGTAAAAATGGTCGAATGCGCCTGGCAATTGTTTCTCTAGGTAGGTTACTATAATCTTTCAAACCTTGGAACAATTCCGGAAACACTACATGAAAAATCGCCCAAAGCTCTACAGAAGAGTTTTCTACAGGTGTACCGGTAAGCGCAAAGCGGTAATCCGCATTTATTTTCAAAACAGCTCGAGCAGTTTGAGTCAGTGGATTTTTAAACGCTTGAGCTTCATCAAAAAACACTGTGTGAAAAGCTTGTTTCTCAAACCACTGGATATCCTTACGTAACAACGGATAAGAAGTAATGACAACATCTGCATTCATCGCTTCTTCCTGAAGTTTTTCCCGCCCTTTTTTCTCTCCATCAATAACAACAGCCTCTATTTGAGGAGCAAACTTGATAATCTCACTGAGCCAGTTATACGATAAGGATGACGGGCAAACAATGAGGATCGGTAGTTTCTTTTCGCGAATGTCAGCTAGCTCTGAGACAATATAGGTAATACTTTGTAGCGTTTTCCCTAACCCCATATCATCTGCCAATATTCCGCCAAAACCAAAGCTAGCAAGTGTTTTGAGCCAATGATAGCCTTGCTTTTGATACTCACGCAAAATCGGCTCAAGATCCTTCGGTAGATCAAACTGCATTTTTCCTGGATGACGGATCGCCTCTAAAAACTGTGAAAATGACTCTTCTAAAGAAAAAAAGCGTTCATCATTCACAGCATCTAAAAACGGTAGGCTTTTCACAATCGGCACGTCCAAACCATTAATTAGGTCTTCACTATTTCCAGGTAGTCTGGCTAGAAACTGTTGGATATCATCAAACTCTTTTGTTTGCAACGATAGAAGCGAGCCGTCACGCAGACGATAGTACTTTCGCTTTTCTTCAAGTGCTGAGAGAATTTCGCGAATTTCTCGTTCCTCTTTGCCATTAATCTCAAACTTAAACTCCAGCCAGTTGGTTCGTTCTTTTTTCGCTTTAATACGTATTTTAGGAAACATGTTTCCTTTAAAAATTCGTATTTTCACCGCAGTCGTTGCGTAAACTTGCACAAGCTTTTCTAGTTTAGGCATCACATAATAGAGGAACTCATATTCTAGCTCTTCGTTTTGCAGATAGTAACCGCCGTCTGTTTGTACAAACTCACTTTCGTTCATGATCTCAAGGATCTGTTCTTCTTTATGAATGTCCCGAATAAGTAAAGTGTTCGTTTTCGGTTCACGATTTTCACAAGGATTAATGACGATATGTTCGTAATGGAACTCAAGTCCGGCAAGTAAACGGTGGTTGACCCGGTCTAAGTACAACTTGGCAACTAAAGGTTTACTGGATTCTGAAACAATCCCCGAAATCTCTACTTCCCCAAGCCTTTTTAAGCCTGGAACGATCTTTTCTAAGAAAAAGGGAACTTGCTCCTCCGAAATCGGAATTTGACTCGTCCCGGATTGTTCTAGCATTTGTTTCAGTTCAGTCAGGCGTTTGCAGTCGTCTTTTGCAAGTTTGGTTATAGCCCCGTTAGCGAGTACTGAATGATAGGCTGAGAGTACGACCATCTGGTCTAATCCAGCAATTTGCAGCTGAAAGTTTTTACTGTTTTCCTTTTTCGCAAACTGAAAGTTTAACGACAGTGGGTTTGTTGTGCTTCGTAACGGGACATACGTTTTCCCTTGATCGACTAATTTTACAAAAGCTTTTCCGTCCAAAAGCGGAAGGAGTCGCTCCCATGAAGTAGGCGGCACCAATAATAGTTGCTGATTGCCTAAGTAATCGGACCGGTGTCCTGTCTCATCCATATACACCTTCTCATCAGATAACACCTGGATTAGTTCTTGAATAACCGCATCAGCCTCTGGTAAAAAGTAATGAATGTTTGGATCATATTGAAAAAACGGTGAAAGATGCGTTGGCATGAGCTGCCTTACTTGCTCAAGAAACAGACGAATTTGTTGCACGTACGTATCAGCAACCTTCATCTCAATCCCAATCATCATTTGATTATTACTAATCGTAACCGCATGACAAACAAACTCAACACGCATCATCTCTCTTTTTTCAAAATGACGCTGTTTGGAGCTTGTTCGTTTTGGCTCTTGTTGAAAAATGCTCATGAAACCTTGGGTTAGATCAGCTGAACTGTGATTTTCAGGCAAGGTTCCCAATCGCTGGTGTTCATAGATTGAGAGTAAAACAGCCGCAATATGCTGACAATCCTTTTGAAACGAAGCAAGCTTCGGGCAATCACAACTTTTAGTAATTGAACCTTCAAAATCACGCTCGATGACCACTTGAAAATCTTCATTTCCTGACACTACCGCTTCACAGCGATCGGAACCATAGTCTGTAAAAGTAACCTTATTTGCTCGATGAAAAGAGTCCCCTCGTTTAAAGGAGACCGCTCCACACATATCCTTAATGATCTTCTGATTTAATTTGATGTTCACGTGGACAGCTCCTTTCGCTAGAGGTATGGTGGGTGCGAGTACGAACTTATTTTCTATGATTGTACCATAACTGAAAGAGATTTTTAATGAGAGTGGTTCCGGGACGGGAATTTATTAATGGTACCTTTTCTGCCTTCCTCTCTTTTCGTGCCCATTCCCTCTCCTAATGTCACCTTTTTTCCCGTCTTCCCCTCTTTTCGGGCACATTCCCTCTCATAATGGTACATTTTTCAAGTAGCCAACTATAAAGCTCCAAACCCTCCTCTTCCAAACCACACCAAAAACGGGCACGATGAAATATCGTACCCGCTTCCTATCTACGTAACTACTTAAAACACTAGCAACGCTAACTTTTCTTTTGTTTCTAGATCTGCTACCATGTCAATCCAAGCTTGAGGCTTGTTTGAAAGAACTGAATAATAGCGTTTTAAAAATTGGACAACTAAGTCAGCTGAGATTTCATTGCCATTACTTGCCATTGGCAAAAAGCATAAGTCAAGACCTTCAACTGCTTCTCCATCATTGTTCCAAGAAGGGTGAACGTAAGGAAAATTGATTTTCTTGTAACCAAGATGAGCCAACACTTCACGTCGTACATAAGGGTCCATTGGCTTCACACCACCAAAATCATGGTCCTCCACACGATACGGATCATAAATCTCCGCGAACATACCAGATAATTCCTTGCCATTCGCCGATGCTAACTCTTTCAAATCTACCAAGCGGTGTTGTGCTAGAAACGGCCCAATCCCAAGTCCTGCTTGACCAATAATCGTAAAGTCAGTCATTGCTACATTGAAATCTTCATAATAACGGTATTCAGTCGAACCTACGACTTTCCCTTCGTGAACAGCTACAAATACACGAATACCTGGATCCTCTAACGGCTCTTTCCAGAGACTAAATTCTAACACTTCCTCCGGAGGAAATACTTCCTTCATCAAATCATGCATTTGTTTAAATAACGGGTCCTCAATATTGTTAATTCTTATGTATTCCATGCAAAAACACTCCTTTCATATGTCCTACACGCATTATTAGTTATAAGCAGTTTTTTCACAAGTACCCACTTTTGATTCACTTACTTACAAAAAGTATACTGTCTTACTCTGCCCTTTTTTCTAACGTACCTTCCACATAATTTTTTCCCCATTCATACATTGAGTCTAAAATCGGCATTAGAGTGACCCCTTGAGCCGTTAAGGAATATTCAACTTTTGGTGGCACAACTGGATAAACCTTTCGTTCGACAATCTTGTCTTCCTCTAGTTCTCTTAGCTGATTTACTAGCATTCGTTGCGTGATTGTTGGCATGAGCGCTTTGATCTCACTAAAACGTTTTGTTCCTTCTTTTCCCAAATGCCATAAGATCAACATCTTCCACTTTCCACCGATGATTGATAATGTTAATTCTTTTTCACAGTGAAACGTTTTATCCTTCAAACGTGACAATCTAATTCCCCCAACTCCCATAGTATACTTTTTTACACTATGTGTCCTATTTGTGCGTACTTCCCTACTCCGTAAAACAAAATTATAATAACAGATAAATAATATACTGGCTAGTAAAAATATCCTTAGTGGATAAACTAACCTGACAAATTTTTTATAGGAGTGAAACAAATGGCTTCATTACAAGGAAAAACCGCTTTAATTACTGGGGCAGGTAGAGGAATTGGACGAGCAACCGCTATTGCTCTCGCAAAAGAAGGCGTCAATCTAGGATTAATTGGCCTAAACTTGGGAAATCTTGAAAAGCTTGCCGAAGAACTGTCGCAATATGATGTAACCATCTCTGCAGCTTCTGCTGATGTCAGTGACCTTGACGCAGTAACACACGCTGTTGACCATATTAAGTCAGACCTAGGTGCCATTGATATCTTAATCAACAATGCTGGTACAGCGAAATTTGGTGGTTTCATGGACCTTTCTCCTGAAGAATGGGAAAATATTATTCGCGTCAACTTAATGGGTGTTTACAATGTCACTCGCGCAGTTTTGCCAGATATGATTGAAAGAAAGTCTGGCGATATTATGAACATATCATCAACTGCTGGCCAAAAAGGTGCGCCTGTTACTAGTGCATACAGTGCTTCTAAATTTGCTGTATTGGGTCTGACTGAATCGTTAATGCTTGAAGTACGCAAGCATAATATTCGAGTGACCGCTCTTACACCAAGTACTGTCGTTACGGATTTAGCTTACGAATCAAATCTTATCGGTGGCGACCCTGAGAGAGTCATGCATCCAGAAGATCTTGCGGACTTAATCGTTGCCGGACTAAAACTTCACCCTCGTGTATTTATCAAATCTGCAGGGCTTTGGTCTACAAATCCTTAATAGTAAAGTGTATGGCTCCTAGAGCTAAATAACTTTTATGGGATATTTTCTTATAATGAAACAAAAGGTGCTCCGCATTTTGCTGGAGCGCCTTTATTAATGATATAGTTTCTTGATCTGATCTAAATCTTCTAAAAACTGACCTGTCTCTTCTTTTGTCAAACGAACAGGCAATTGATCATACAACGTAATCACCTGTCCATCCTCCTCGTTTTTGTGTAGGTTAAGGTATTGGTAGAGAGTATCTAACTGATTTTTTCGAAGCGTAGATTTTGTTAAAAAATGTTTGACTGACTCTAAGGAAAACTCATTCATCTCCTCATCAAAATCACCTGAAATGATCGTTCCGGTTACCTTCATAGACTCACTCCTCGTTAGGGTTTGTCTTAGTTTGTCCAAAAAATAACTTTACTCATAAACAAACTCATGTTCAAATCCATAGGTATCGTTTACGTATACCGATAACAGAAATGCAATCTGTGAAGTTAAATACAGGACTAATCGAACACCATGGGATAGTGGCATAAGTCTTGATGTTTGAACATACCAGCGCTCTGCTTGAGTCGCGATTGCACTTAGCTGGTGAAAAACAGGATTAAGATGATGACCAAAAGGTAGGACAAACCCTTTCGGTTGCTCAATGGTTGCTTGTAGATGAGTCAACCAATCTGTTAAAAATCTAATTTTCTCCCCATCAACGGTAAAATTTCCAGTCTTATATAAGTCCCCTCCAGCTTGAAATAAGATCTTCTGCCATTCCTTTAGCTCCACATGAAACTCCGTCATTTCATTTCGAATTTGGCCTATTAAAGCCGTTGCATGATAGATTTCCCCGTTTATAAAGCGACATAAATCATATCCATTACCATCTGTCTCTTCTGGACTTATAGTTTGAACCGCTATGTAGCTTGAACATTTAAAATCACCAAAAATCATCATCTTCTCCTTAGTTTTTAACTATTTTTTTAAAGATATATCCAGTTTAAATCAATATAAGCGTTACACGAGGTTTTGGAGGCATCTTTTCTACTAAGCTACCTAAAAATACTTATTATAAATAGGAAGCAATGTGTTTCAATACCCACATAGTCTACGAAAAGAGTCTAGTTATTAAACTTATCATCAATAATCATCAAACCATCGCTCATGACAACTTCAACCTGATGTTCTTTACCTTTATTATCTTCAATGATAAAGAGAAATCCATCTTCATGACGAACTTTCAGATTAGAAGTACCAAAATAGTTTTGATAACTAGCAATTCGATCTTCCGCCACCCTCACTGGACCCCCATCCATTGGTTTTATAAACTGACCAAGCTCTTCGACATTTTTAGCCATCACGAGTTCAACATACTTTGTCACCATTTCTTCAGCAAACGGGAAATACCGTATGTAAGGGTGGTTATAATAAATATCGCCATTACTTTCATAGCGAACGATAAAGACATCTAAGCCTTCATGACGATCCTTATTATCATCTTTCAACCAAAATTCAAATTGTCCCTCTAGTCTCTTTTCGCTTCCTTCCTTTGGCACAACTTCAAGCGATGCTAATTCAAAAGTCTTTTCAAAGCCTTCGAGCATTTTGTAAACATAATTCTGATCATACCTTGAATACAAATTCGAAGATTTTATTAATGCTAATAACTGATCGGTATTTTTTTGTTTAATTGCATTGACAAAGTTTTTCGCTGCTTCTAGCGCATGAGTTTCATCATGATTATAGCCTCTAATACCCTCATTTTTACTCTGACCCACGACTTTCCAGTCACCATTTAACTTCTCTAACAGCAATAAATGATCATGAACCTCAAGGACACCACCCGTTTCTCCATCATAATCTACACACGCGATATTAACGATCGTACTCTCGTCCTTGTATTGACTCTTCGCAAAATTGTATGTAGCCTTTCCATCACTATAGAGTAAGGAAGAATGCGAACGCTCCTCACAGTTCTGAACAAAATCTTTAAACTCTGACCAATGGAAACCTTCTCTAATATTCGTGTAAATAGAGTCTTCCGAGACCAACCTCCACTGTGCTTCGCTTATCATGTAATCGCTCTGTGATTGGTTACCTAGCGCTTCTTGAACAATGTTTCCTGCAACTTTGTACGGTTCAGCAAAACTGCTCTTGATAAACCAATACCTTCCACCGAGAAAGAGTATGGTAAAACTAATGGTAAGCAGTAAAATCTTCGAATATCTACTTTTCATTGCTTAACTCCTCCTATTCCACAGAGTTATCAAATCGAAAAACAACCTTCGTCCCATCAAAGGTTTCACCGAGCTCTTCTATGTAGGCTCCATCCGTATAGGTAGTCACGGTCTTGCGCCAAAATTTCTTCCCTGCAATATTTGCCTCTAAATGATTCGTAAATAACTCCCATTTTCCTCTATGCTGATCAAAAACCTGATGAGCCGTTCTTCCCGCAATCCCTTTTCCGCGATATGGTTGCAGTAAGAAAAACTCATTGACAAAATAATCAATGCCTTGGTTACAATAAGGTGGCGTTGCGATTAAGACAAAACCCGCAGGTCTTTCGTCAACGCATACTAAGTATGGATACAGCACTCCAGGCTTTTCCCACCAAATATTTTGAATATCATATTGCTCACCTAACGTTTTTACCTCATCCGTATCTTCAAATACCCCATGTCGGTTAGGAAGATTCCCATAATGGCCAGATAAGTCATGCAAATAAAGCGGGTATAGATTCTTTATAATATATGCAGTATCTTTCGTCGACAATTCTATTTCAATATTCATCTTATACTCCTTTTTTCCATGTATCTTTTATACTATTCTTTAAATCTACAAATAAATCCTTTTTGGTAAAAATTACCTAATAAAAGCTATAAGGAATTCTCCTCATAGCTTTATCTAATCTAAGTCGTTTGTTCCTCAGTTATGTAATTCATTACATCTTGAATGTAAGTCTCTAGAGGTTTACTAGTGTTTACAACTAAACAATGATGATTACTAGGCTTTTTACTATTTTCAATCGTATACATAAAACCTTCTAATGATTTAGCCTCTTTTATTTGGCTAATCTTGCTTTCGCGATTTTTCAAACGTTCATTTATTTCATCAAAGTCATTCAGATAACATTCGACATACTTGTATCGCACATGATATTTTTTGGCTAATTCCGTTCCTTTCATAACCATTTCATCGTACAAACAAGGGCTATCAAAAATGACATTTTTCTCTTGAGACAAGAAAAATTCAATTAAAGACCAATCAATATGATACGAAATTTTGCCTTTAAGTTTTGCATCAATGTCGACTTCCTCAGTAGTCTCTAATAATGCCGTTTTTACAATATCATGATCAACGATAATTGCCCCCGTTCTTTTTGCAATCTCTCGAGCAAGTGTAGATTTTCCCGATCCCGGAAAACCGGACATTTGAACAAAAAACATCGTAAAACCTCTTTTCTTACTTCATAGAATTCTATAAATGAAATCTTTCCTTTATCGTTTTGGCGACTTCAATGGGACTCATATTGGTATTGTTAATTCTTAGATAATTATCTTTCTTTATTTCACCCTTATAAGAATTCAACCTATGTTTTTCCATGGTCTCTTTAAGTTCCTTTTCAGACCAATCAACATTTCTTTTCGTTGGCTTATGTTCTAATCTGTGAGGACTTTTGTTTCTAATGATTCGTTCTTCCAAATCTGCTTCAAGTTCTACAAAGTAAGTAGTGCCACCCCTTGACTCAAAGATCTCGCAAACTTCCATAACATAATCCCAATCAGGCTGAAGGTCAAATCCCCAAACATAGGTAAAGATTAAACCATCTAGTTCACTATTTGCGACTGACTCAAATACCTCTTTTCGAAACAGATTCACCAATCTCCACATCTCTGGCTTAAAGCCAAAAATCGGTGCAAGTAGATCGATCGTCATATGATTATGAAAAAGTTTTAATTCCGTTATTTTTTCTAACTCCTGTCCAACAGTCATTTTACCAACTGCTTGTGGTCCAAATATCAGAACAAACTTCATATCTTCTCCTCCAGGTAACAATGGTTTTTCTCTTAATCTATGAATTTTATTCAGCCGCTAGAGTTTTTCTATTCAGGCATAGTAAAGGGACTTCCGACATATTAAAGCTGTCATCTATTTAATTGTGAATATACATTTTTAAATCTTTCACATACAACTAACATATCTGATGAGAATTCCCTATTGTATTCATTTAATAATCCTCTAAAGAACTTTTCGTGTGCTTCCCACCAAAACTGGTAGTCTCCTTCACCTTCTGCTAAAGCATATTCCTCTGTTACCTCATTCATCGGGACAACTTCAACAGATTCAATTTGAATAACTGCCACTGGTTCTTCCTGACCACTTAAAACAATATTGTATTCACCTACTTTAGGTAGCGTTTCATTTTCTAATTCGTAAAAAATGTACCCTGAAGTCGTCGCTGTCTTTTTTCCTTCAACAACAAGCTTAGCTAACCAATCTGCAGAAGCTCCGAATTGAAAAGCCTCTTTATATTGTTTCCCTACTAAATTATTTGTTTTACAAAAATCATCCCAAAATTGCTGAACCTTATTCAAACAATATCATCCTCTAATTTAATTTTTTCCCTTTATCATACCAGGCCATTTTTGGCCGGTCTTCTGGATAGCCAAAAGTATTTCTATATGCTTTTCTTTCCGTTGTGAAATCAAACCAATTTCTAGTACTGCCAGGGTTATTTGCATAATAAATCACACAGCGTATCTGATCCTCTACACAACTATCAGTCCAAACACCCATTTTCCGTTCTAGTTTGTCAATAAGCTCAGCCCCATCTTGTTGGCTTAACTCTTCAAACGAATAAATATTCAGCTGGTTCACCAGTTTGTCTGCAAGTTCATATCCGATAGATGGTACCTTTTGAAATTCTGATAAGGCTTTGATAAGCTGTGCTCTTTCACTTGAAATTTCTAATATCTCTACCATTTGAGTAGTAGTGAGTGTATGTATTTCTGCTATTTTCACTTTGGCTTTTCGTAACTTTTTCTTTTCATCAATTGACAGCGGTAGTTTAGGATTTGAACCCAAATATATCCCTCCCTTTGTAAAAGGTTAGTTTGATCCTGCATTAGTTTGAAGCGCCACCTTTTCGTCATACGTTCGTTGCTTAGTTAGTCACGTTATCTTAGGCCTCCTCCAAATACTAATCAATCAAGTCCGACTGAATAAAATAAGCACTATCACAATTAGAAGTTTTTGATTTCCACTCACTCTTAATCCCTGAAACCATTGAGTAGCGATTAGAGAAAGAATAGTGATAAACAATAAAACAACAACGCTCACCCCAAAGTTCCATATATAACTATTAATAAACACAAAAATAGTTTTATAAAGTATGATAAAAAATCCTAAGAAAAATAAAACTAACAAGAACTTGTGAAGTAATTCTTTCAAAATCAATACGCTCCCTAAAAAATTATATTTTTAGTCGTTCTCTATGGTTACTAATTTAAACTTTTATTAAAGGAATATTGCGAATTATTAAAACAAACAAATCACGTGCTTCCCCTTTAATTCGTTAGTAGTAAGTAATAAAATTTTGCATCATGCAATGAACTACTTAAATCAACAGAGGAAACAAACACATGGTAGACTGCAATGCCTGCGAACACCAAAATAACTAGTCCGATGCCATGTAGCATTCTTCTGTATTTCTTATAAAAAATGAATGCTGCTATTAAAACAAATAGTAAGTAGGATACTGATATCATTAGTTTTGCTAACGCCATTTGACTTTCGTTAACAGATAATCTAAATCGTTCTAAATAATTCTCGTTGTTCACATCTTCTCTAATGATAGACATATCCCCTTTATAACCAATCTCCCAAATAAATCTGTTTTCTTCTTTTATTACGCTGTATTCATAACCAACTGCTTTTCCTTCACCAATCACACCTGAATAATTCTGCAAATCTTCCTCATTTTGGGAACACGCCGACAACAAGAACGTAACGAAAAGTAATGCAACCAACGTCCATTTATTCATTCTTCACACCTCCTACCGTTTCTATTACACGATGCGTGATATCACCTTCCATCACGATGAAGTAATCTTGTTCAATGCATTCAACAATTGTAAGACTTGTGTCATGAATAAAAGGAGGGTCCCACAGCTTTTCTAATGGTAGTTTTTTGAAATGAGCCAATAATGTCTTTATAACGACAGAATGAGTGACTATTAAGATATTTCCTGAGCGATGATTGTCTCGTATAGAAGTTAATGACTTCAACACTCTCTTTTTTAGGTCATCAAAATGTTCTCCATCTATAGAGTCGTATAAATGTGGTGTATTCCAAAATGAATGAAATTCAATCGGGTACTTATCTTTTATGACAGAAAAGGTTTCGCCTTCCCATTTCCCCATATGTATTTCCTTTAGATTATCATCGAGAATGATCGGAATATCTTTGTCCCCTTTGATTAAGTTAGCAGTTGTTTCGGTTCTTTTACTTGAACTTGCATAAATTGCCTCAAAATCTACTTCCTTCATTCTTTTCCCTAGTAATTCTGCATTTCTTCTCCCATTCACTGTTAGTTCTGAATCTTTCCACCCTTGCATTCTTTTTTGTATATTCCATTCGGTTTCTCCGTGTCTTGTTATATATAAAGTAAGCAATATGAGCCTCCAAAATATTTAGTTGTATTAAGTAACTAGCATTGAACGAGCGGCTGAAATTACACCCGCTCGTCAGCTCCCCTCTTTACCTTTCTTAATGTACTCAATGAAAATAATTAGAACTGGAAGGAACAACAGCATTAGACCAATTATAAAGAGTATATAAATGCTAAATAAAATACCTCCAAAGAGGTTCGTACCAGCTAATGTCAGTGTTGACCAAAATAGTTTCTTACTTTTTTTCACTCTAAAAACATACACGCTGAACATAATTGAACATAGTACAATCATAAAAGACGCGATACCCCAGATCACTAGATCCACCTCCGACATTCAAGTATTATCAATCTAGGTCCCTATTTTTATTTAGAAGAAGATAAATTAGTAAGGCTGGTAGTCCAAATATCCCCACAAAAATAATAAAAATAAGAAACCATTGAAACAGAAAAGTCACAAAGACATTCACAGTATTTGGTACTCCCCTCTTTACTTAGAATATTAGCGTTATAGAACTTTGCCACCCACCATTTTTATAAAATGTCGCTCAAAATATCAACTATGTTCCCCTACCAGTAGAGTATGTCCACCCTTGCTACCTTACTTAAGAAACACTTTACTTTTTATCCCTTATTTCTTCTAATAGTTCAATAATGCGTTTGTTTTGATTTCCGATCGACTTCAAACTTTTTTCAATTGTATTCGAAGAAACAAATACGATAAGTAAAATAGCTATTCCAACGACTACGCCCATAATTGCCCTCCAACCTAAAAGCTAAGTTTCGTAAAACTGCTTTTCGTCCGTTTTTTATGCAGCAACCTAAATTTGTCCATAAAACCGTAATTTCGATGCTGCTTTTTATTAATTCATGAAAAACCCAACAGATTAAACTACTGTTTATCAACTTTCTTTATTAAGTAGTCGACTTGCTCTTCAAGTCTTTTTAGTCTTCTTCTATTCTCTCTATTATTCCGTACAAAAGAAACAACAAAAAAAATGACTCCTAACCATACAGCAAATACAATGAATTGGTAAACAGCATTAATGACACTAATATCTTCAAACATTTTTCCACCTCATTAAACTTATTAACTTTACGTTACTAGCACAATCGCACTATCCTTCTTCAAGCTTTTGCTCATCGAAACTATAAGAAGCTGAAATAACCTCATTATCTATAATTTTAACACTCATTACCAAACGCAGTGCATGAAATTATTCTTGTTTCGACTACTTTGTTGGTCTTCAAAAATTGCTAAAAATGGACTTGGTTGTCAAAACCAAGTCCACTGATTGTTTCATTCTATTTACAAAAACTCTATGAGTCTTTGGAAGTTACAAAATGTTAAGTAAAGTGGACAGATTGTACAAAACAAGTACACCCAGTACTAGTGATATTCCGGTAGCTAGATAGTCCTTTGAATTTTTCAGATACTTCCACTCCAAGATTGCTTTAAACCCAAATAAAGTAATAACAAATAAAATTAGAGACCATTTTAATAATTCATCTGTTTGGTAGGTAAAAGGAAGTATGGCCAAATAGACAACTCCAATAATTACTCTTCCCCAACGATAGATTCGTTCTGCCGAAGTATCATTTATCTTTTCCTTACCTCGTAATGTCTTTTGCAGTAGTAGTTCAAATAAAACCCATAATAAGATAATGATCATGCCTACAATAATATTCATTCCAAAACCCTCCTACATTGTGCGCTAAAAATTCTGTATTTTACAAATTGCCATTCCATGATAAATCTATTATATATTACTTCATTAATATAATGAATGAAATCATGGCAATATTTTTACTAGAATGTAAAATAATTCAATCAACGCCCCCAGGTTTTAATGAAATCGTTCATTGCTTTCAAGCACTTCTATATTGCAAACTCCTTACTATGTACTTTTAAACTATTATTTTCCCTAAAATAGTTTTAATCCGCTCTTGTTCAATATCTTTATCTAAGTACTCAAAAAATCCAAGACGATTTCCCCAAGGGTCAGTAAACGTCCCCCATTTAGCTGGAACCTCTTGCCTTGAATGGATTTCAAAACTGCTAATCTTGAGTTCCTTCATGAGTCTTTCTCTTTCTGCTTCAATATTCGTTACACCAAAACGTATCGGACCATTCCCTTCAATAACCGGACCTTCTGCTACTTGAAGCCAACAACCAGAAATAAGTTCCCACTCCGCAAAACCATCATGTGGAATGAAATCAGCTTTTCTATTTAGAAGTTTTTCATACCATTTATGGCCCTTTTCAAAATTTAGCACTCGCACTTGTATTGTCATCTCAAAAATCATTTCAGCCTCCAGTAAAAAAAAGTTTCAAGCTTTTATAACGATAACCTGTATTGTATTCTCTCGTTCTCTGCTCCAGGGTAGTCTTCACTGCTAACTTCTTTAAATCCTAATTTTTTGAGCATTTTTCTTGCTCGAATATTTGTGACGTGCGTCTCTGCATTAAAAACTGAAATACCAAAGTAAGTAGTAGCATATTCCATCATACGTACACATGAATACATTCCAAATCCATTTCCCCAGAGCGCTGTTTCACCGATAGCAATACCTAATTCAGCCGTATTGTCTTTAATACAAGCTAGATCTGTGTATCCAATTAATCTATTTTCATATTCAATTCCCATCCTAATAAAGTCATCAGATGCATTATTTACACAACGCTTCCACCATCTAACTAATTCTTGCTCGTCTCTGTTTACTTCCCATTCATTCGCTAAACAAAATGCGTCATCTCTACTCCAAACCAATACAAATTTAATATCTTCCATTCGTAAAGGTCTAATGTTTAGGTTATTGATTGTTTTTACCTTCATACATCTTCCCCCAAAAGTAGAATAAGTTTGCCAAGATTGACGTTTGGAACACTAAACTACGTTCGATGTAATACTGTTACATAGCAGCCATGTTGAATATGATGTGTTATATTTCCATATTCTTTAACTAAATGTCGATAAAGTTCATCCAATATCTCCATTTGAATTTTGTCAGCGAAACCTGTGAGCCAAGAGAGTGAACCAATTCTCCCGCACCACTCTTCATTTGAAAAAGAAACCGTATATTCGAACTTATACGTTTCTCGTAAATCAAAACCATTTTGCTTCCATTCTTGAAACCATTCAACTGGAAAACTATTAATTGATTGTTTAGAATCTGCCTTAGAGCCCGCTGGTTTGATGACTCCATTTGGCATATATCGTTTTACAATCTCAACGGTATCAGTAATTACTTTTGATCCTGATATAAATCCTGAGTCCATAACCAAAAGTGTGCCATCTTCTTTTAGAACCCTATTAATTTCTTCCATTGTCTTTTGTCGATCAAACCAATGCCATGCTCTTAGTACCGTTACATAATCAAACGCATTGCTTTCAAGAGTAGTTGCATCAGAGTAATTGTGAACATAGGTAATATCTAGCCCTGCCCTTTTATCAATAACTCTTGCTTCCTCTATTAGCTCAATGGCCGGCTCTACCCCAACGACAGTAGCTCCATCCTTGGACATCGCCCGGCTCAAAACACCTGTACCCGAACCTAAATCAACCACCTTTTTACCGCTAAAATGAATTCCTCTCACTCTTAAACTTTCAAACAACTCAACTGGCAAATCATTCCGATATTGAGCATAGTTTTTGGCTACATTGCCGAAGTTAATATTCAATCGTACCCCTCCAATAGATGATAGTATTCAAACTCTTAATTCACCTTATTTATCAAATTTCCTTTTAGCAAACTAGCCTTTAAAAGACTAATCACAGTACGGATTAAGTTCTTTTGTTTTTCTACCGCAAATGGTCATATTCCAAAACACTTCCATAGTGTAGGGCTTGCCATCTGCAAGGTAGTCAATGACCAGACTATTAATCTCCATCCCGTCTTCATCGGATTTAGCTATTACCCAAAAATCTTTCATCTGGTCCAAATCTCGTTCACTACATTTTTCAGTTATCCTCATTCCGTTAATTCCTTCTTCTACCTCTCCAGGGAATTCAAATCCGTGTATAGGATCTAATTGTATTGGCAAACCAGTCAACTCTCCACCATAGGGAGACATTTCTCCTCCGAGATAGCTACTTGCATTTACTAATTCACGTTGTAAATAGATAACTTCTAGTGGAGGCGCTTCGGGATTTGCTCTGTATTCGATGTTCACAAGTTCGATCTCCTTTACCCCTTTTTGATAAATACAAGGCTGATAAGAAGAAGAGAAATACCAAGGTGTTTCAGTGAAATTTTCCGCACTTGCAGCAAACCCACCAGTTCCTTTCACTGAAAGTGGTCCTTCATATTCTTTATGAACCTTTGATGACGAACAACCGGCTATTAATAAGATGACCGTTAAAATAGAACAGAGCCTTTTATACACTTTTCCCACCCCATTTTATCAATCTATATATTTCTAAATATTCCCTCCCATTATATTACCATTAATTCCCTTCCGATTGAGCATGAAAAAAGTTCCTAAAAATTAGGAACGCGGATATCTTAGTAATACTGTAATTCCTTCCTTATCACCAAAATGTAAAATTCACTTAATAACTCCCTTTAATAAATGAGCTCTCCTTCAGCCGAATACCTTTTGATTTGCGTACCCATCACTCCGTCTTCATTCATGCGTTCGCCTAAAAATGAATACAAGTAAAATCGTACTTGTTCCTCCCCCTAAGATAACCTAGTCTATTACCTTTTTAAGAAATGCTGCGACTTCTTCAGGGACTTCAATAACATTGTAAATTAGATATTCATCAGTATCCCAATCATGCCTTAATTGCACCAATAATTGCTTGTCATCTTCATATCTAACTAACGTCAATGTCGAAACAGCTGACCGATCAGTTTTTATTCTCTTTACCAATTCATACTTTTCGCGGATGAAGTCCTCACTTCTTTGATCGTCAAACAACATCTTAAAATCTTCATAAAAAACTTCGTCTGATGCAGCGATGAAATTCATCCCAGATGTGGTCATGCCCGGACTAGAAGTGTCTGGTAGTTCATTTCCATCTTTACAGCCAGATAAGAACATTAATAATAAAACAAATGCTAATTTCTTCAACTGTGATCCCTCCAAAAAAATGCCTCTTCAATTCACTTTAACATTATTTCCCTTTTGTGTGTGATTCGAAATGAAAAAGCCCTCTTCTTATTGAAGTAAGGCCCGGTCAAATAAGCTGAGTTATTTTAGGTTATTCTAACACTGAGGTGATACGCTAATGGCGCGGAAAATTTTACTATTGTTAATTCTTATCATGTTCGTATCTAGCTACTCAATGATCAACGCTGAAACCAATAAGCATGTTGAAATCCTTTTGATTGAAAGCAATGAAATGATTAAATCTGTTCCAATAAATTCAGATATTCAAGCGGAAGTTGCACATATCATCAGTAAAATTGATGATGTTGTGAAGAAATTTAGACCTATACCAGGCAAAGGGATTATGATGAAAATTCCCCTTGAACCGTCTATTGAAATAGACAACAAATTCTTGACCTCGCTAATTGATGAAGTGATTATCATCATTCCTGAAGAGGAAAGTCCGTATTTGCTCGTCTTTGATGACGAAAACAGAAGTTGGTTTTTCAGCTTCTCCACAACGCTAGATACGTTACTAAAGACACTAAACGTCACTCTATAAAAGAGCGTTCAGTGTCTTTTTTCATTTGTTATTAATGTAGTCTTGTCACGATATACAATTAAAGTCATGACGTTTAAAATAATCGTTACGGTAAGAAGAAGTACCGAGATTTTTGCTACGGCTCCCTGTGTGTCCATAAGAGCAGACCAATCTTCTATGTTTACTAAATGCAAGGAGTAAAATACCTGAAAAATGATTGAAACCGCACAAGCAATAAAGCTCACCATAGTAAGAACCACCCATGAGTGGTTACCTGCTTTTTTCTCCCTACAGAGATTCGCAACCGGAAGTGCCCATGCAATTAACCCTAACAAAAGACTTCCAACATTAAGTAAACCAAAATCTAGCATGTGTAAATTTCCTTTCTTATCGTTTTATCATGACAACATCCTCTGGTAGTGAACCTTCCGTAACCCAGTGATCAATCAATTTGTTAAAGAACTCAGGTTTTAGTAGAGATACACCGTGACCTACTTTTGGAATGATGATCCCCACCGCATTAGGATTGTTCGAAACTAGTTCTTTTGCAGACTTAACCATAATCCCTCTTTCTTTTTCACCAACAGTGACTAAAATCTTGCTCTTTGCTTCGTGAAAATTCTCAGGTAAGGAAAACGACATATTTTCTTCTAATATTCGAACAAGGGTTTCAGACTTCATCCGTGAACTTTCTTGATAATATGTATCAAAATATTCGTCACCAACATAGAGGGTCTTTGCTTGTAGTTTCGAAAACGACTTGTATTTAATAAGTGGAAAGGTTAGTTTTATCGAAGGTTTAATCATTTTCTTAACTAGTAAATTCGGCATTACTAATGCACTATTTATGATTGCGTAATCAACTAGAGTAGGATGCAAGCTGAGAATTTGAATGGTTACTTGGGCTCCTAAAGAAAAACCAACTACGATCACTTCTTTTCCTTTTGCCAGTTTTTCTATTAACTCAATGACACTCTCGGCACTTGATTTTATTGAAAAATTACCAGACGAATGGCTTTGTCCTTGTTCTGGCAAGTCAATGGCAACGCAATGATAGTGGTTGAAGTACTGAACTTGCTTATCCCACATCCAACTGCTCACACCACCACCATGTAAAAATACCAGTAAAGGCGCATCCTTATCTCCGTATTCTGAAAAATGTATGCTCATAGATAACACCTCTTTTAAAATATCTACCTAATTTAGTTATTACTAAATAACCATTTCAACCCATCGTTTAATTGCTCATTAGTTAAAAAGTAAAATCCACCAATACTCGAGGTATCAAAGGAAAACGTTAACGTTTCTCCTTCAAACAGCTTCACATAATATAGGAAACCTACGCTCCCTTGCTGATTTTCATCAGGAACAAAAGTGAGCATTTGTATATCATCGAGCCATCGTTGAATAACTTCCTCATCTACAATCGTTTTTAACTCTCCATCACCATGTCTTAGTTCAATTTTCGTGACAGCTGATAAGTTAGCTGGATATAGTTCTGCGAATGTCTTTGGCTCTAATTTCTCTGTCGAGCAGCCAGTTATCAGGATAATAAACAACAAAAGGATGGCTTTTCTCATCTACCCACGTCCCTCGCTACAAGTCTTGTGATAAACGAATCATATCCTTACATTGAATACCATTCTCGTATATCGCATCATTATAGTGTCTGAGAAAAAAATCATGATCAACACCAACTATTCGAAATCCACATTTTTGATAAAGAGCAAGCTGACCTATACTAGAATTCCCTGTCCCAACTTCTACTGTATGGTAGCCAGTTGTTCTTGCCTTATGAAGAGCATCCATCACCAATTGTTTCCCAATGCCCCCGCCTTGTTCTTCTTCAACAACAGCAATGTTAACAAGTTCCACTGTTTTTGGCCTAGTAGGAAGCAATATATAGGCTCCTACCACTCTTCCATCTTTTTCAGCAATATAGCAATCGCCTCTTTTAAGATAATCTTCTATGATTTCTATTGAAGGGTCCGCTAACAAAAGCAGATCGAATGGAGCCTTTTCGTCTGAAGGTAATTTTCGTATATTCATAAGCTAACCTCTCCTATGGATATGAAAGTATAATTCTTTGTTTTCTACTTCAAGCTTCTCCAATCTCGCTTCAAGATTATTTATTTTCTCTTCATACTCGTTAACCTTAAATTGTTTAATAGAATGGTCAATCAAACTCTGAATAATTACAAACGCTAAACCAATTACCACCGGCAGTAAAATTGCAAAAAAAATAATATTCTCCAATTAACGTCACCTCACTCTTCTCACCTTTCTACTTTACCATATTTATTAGTTAATTTTTTCCTTATTTTCAAAAACTTTTTTCGTAAAAATTCCATTGTATGCTTTTATAAGCTTTAACAATCCTTTTTGGGGTAGCAAACTACTTCTCGATTACATCGATTTATGCTACATTAATAACAATATTTAGCCGCGAACAGTAACAATATCTATCGCACTTATAAGTTATATTACTCAGTTAGAAAGGTTGATCTTTATGAAAACCAGTGAAATTGCTGCACGAGCTCAAGTTCATCCGAATACAGTTCGCTTGTATGAAGAATGGCAGTTTATTTCACCTGTACCAAGAAGAGCCAATGGCTACAGAGATTATTCAGAGCTTCATCTAAAGCAAATGCTAATCGCTAGACTAGCTTTTAGACAAGAGTTTATTCAAAGTAACCTTCGTAAAAAGGCTACTAGAATTGTCAAACTAAGCGGCAGTGAACAATTTAATGACTGCTTACAAGCATCTAAAGACTATTTAGCTTATCTCCAAACAGAATACGATTATGCTTTAAAAGCGGTCGAGACAGTTAAACAGCTATTACAAAATAAACCTATTACAACTAAAACATATACCCATAACTATGTTGCTACAATGCTTCAATTAACTGCGGAAACCTTACGAAATTGGGAACGAAACGGTTTATTTTCGGTTGAAAGAACGACGCAAAATCGCAGAATATATTCTGAACGTGATATTCAAAAATTGCTTATTATTCGCACTTTACGCAGTGCACACTTTTCGATTTCAAGTATTGCCCATTTCTTTCATGAAATTGAAAAAACGAAAGAAAATGCAGACTTACTCCAACTATTACAGACACCTACATTTTCAAACGAATTTTTTCATGTGACAGACGATTTGATAAATCAATTAAAAATAGCCATGAATGATGTAAAATCAGTCATCGCTATTTTAAATGAACTACAATAATCCTGAAGGAGCGTTGCTATCTACTAATACGGTCAAGTCGTGCATCGCTCTAGTTGCTGCAATATAGAGTAAACCACGATCAAATGCAGTTTTGTAATTGATTTCATTCACAAAAGGTAAAATGACAGAATTAAATTCAAGTCCTTTCGCATACTGAATCGTAGTTATAATGAGGCCCGCTCCAAACTTTTTTGTTTCACCATCCAGAACTGTAAAGGGAATGTTTAACCGTCCCTGCAAGACCTTTACGTCCTCTTCTGTCTTACAAATAACTGCCGTTGTTTTATAATCGTTCAGCGCATGTTCATGGATTAACTTCATCATTTGCTCTAGTGTTCTATACCCTATTTCCTTTGGTTCTGCCCCATGCCTTGCAATTGGATGAATTTCTCCACTTCGCATAAATTTTTTCGCATACATCGCAATTTCATACGATGACCGATATGTTGTTGTTAATTCTACGAACTCTATATTAGAAAATATGGCTTCAAAAGCCTTTTTTGAAATGGTCTCGTATGGCAAGAGTGCCTGACTAAAATCTCCAATGATTGTTCGCTTGCAGCTAAACACTTTAGACAACACTGCATATTGAATAGGTGTATAATCCTGCATTTCGTCTATCACAAAATGCTGTACATGCTCAAACTTCGTTATCCCTTCAAAATAAAACTGCACGTATATAAATGGGTAAACATCATTGAATTCAAAATGCTTTTTCGAATCCGTAAATACGCCTTCTCCTAATGTTTCGTTAAAAGCACGGTAAATCGATAGTGTTGATGTATACAGGAGACGCTTTTTTAACCGTTTTATTATCTCATTTTTACTCGGTATTTTTCCTTCTCTATTGCGCTTTGCTTTGAGTACTTGAATAATATCGTTTGCCAATAGCTCTAAACGTGACATAACCGGTTCTTTTCGGTATTGCTGGAAACGCCCTTGTAAATAATCTGCTGGTAACTCTATACCAGCAATGGAGATCGCTTCGTTTTTGAGTAACTTGCTGTCTAAGTCATTCAAAAAGGATTGTAGCTTTTCAACAAATAGATAATCGCTCTTGATTTTAGCACGAGTAGCTAACACCCCGTTTGGATTTGAGATAATTTCTTTTATCTCTTTCTCAAAGGGTGTATACGTAACAGCTTTTGGTAATAAAGTTGAGGTAAGCTCGTCCAGTGTAAAGGAACGAATCGGCTCTTCACCAAGCTCTGGCAAGACAGACGAAATATAATCTCCAAATACTTTGTTGGGTGACAATATAAAAATTCGTTCTGGTTTTAACGTATCACGGAATTTATACAAATAATAAGCAATGCGGTGCAACGCAACTGCAGTTTTCCCTGATCCAGCTACTCCTTGAATAATGACATTATAAGCTGCTTCATTTCGTACAATTTTGTTTTGCTCGCGTTGTATCGTAGTGACGATTGTTTTCATCTTTTCAGTTGCGTGCTGATTTAATGTTTGCTGCAGGACTTCATCTTGTATCGTTAGTGAACTATCAAGTACATATTGAAGCTTAGACTGTTCGATTTTTATCTGACGCTTCCCGATAAGTTCACCCTCAAATTGTTGTTCCATTGCAACATAATGTGCTTTACCAATTTCAAATTCATAGTACATATTACAAATAGGTGCTCGCCAATCATAGATAATCGGTGTCCCTTCTTCATCCGTAAATCCGAAACGACCAATATAAAATCTTTCTACCTCACTCAAATCGTCACCGAGATATAAGAAATCAAATCGACCGAAATATGGGGATTCAATAAGCTTTTTGATTTGTTCACGTTCATTTACTTGGGCGAAGCCTTGCTTGTCAATCATACTAAGGGTTTGCTGGTAATTATACACTTCAAATTTATCGAGCTCATTTTTATAGTCAACGAGGTATTTTTGGAGATCCTTAAAATGATGATTTTGATTATTTATATCTAATGATAGCTTTTTATAGGCTTTTTCCAGTTGGGTTACTGTTTTTTCAAGATTAGTCATTTCGTTTGTATCGGTCATAAAATTCCCTCCTTTTTAGTGTAACACCTAGTTTAACGGAAATATTTTCGCTGGTGGTTATATGGAGGGTTTTAATTTTCTACAAGTACAAAAACATAATAAAAAACACATGCAAATTCTATTGAAATTGCATGTGTTTTTATTGTGATTATCTTTAAATCTTACTTTCTATTTTCTAAATGTTTCATAATATCTTCCATAGTTTCAGCCAATTGCTCTCCCCAGTGATCGTTAACTTTGTTAACAACCAATTTTCCGTCACTGCCAAGAATTGCATATCCTCTAAAAGCGATATCTCCATTTTTCATATGCAACTTATCAATCAGCTTAAGGTCAGGATCGGATATAAAAGGCAGGCTCTCGCCATACTTTTCCTTTAATGCAAGATATAACTCGTATTGCTCTTCTGGTGTGTCGCTACTAATAATATACGTATTGACATCTAACCCCTCTAATACATCTAGGTTCTCATGCAACTTAACTAGTTGCTGTTGACAAAGCCCTCAGGTGTATGTAGTGATAAAGAAAAATAGAGCTGGTTTTTCCTGTGGAAAGCTGACTTCCTGATTATCTTGATTCATTAGAGTTATAGGTTCGCTACTTTTACTAGAACCACACCCTGAAAGGATCACGAAAATAAGAATAATATAAAGATAGGTATGACGTTTCAACTGTATTCCTTCTCTCCTGCTAAAATATTTTTTCATATAAATTAATTTATACCAACCGACTACTTGTCGCAACAAGTATTTAATGTAAGTTCTAACTCAATTGTATGGGACAACTTCTAATTTTATGACACGTGAATACAATTATGTTTAGGGTTAATTGAAACTAAGACACGTTTCGAAAGGAGCATGGTTATGTATCCTGTTTATGATTACTGGGGAAAAGAAAGAAAATGCGAAGATGTACCACTTGCCTTTCCACCTCAACATCAAGACCATCATCCAGGCTTTGAATATAAGATGGTCCCAAGGCCTCTTTCCGAAAACCCTCATTACATCGGTAGTAGAAAGTTACAAGACAAAGTAGCCATTATTACTGGTGGAGATAGCGGGATTGGGCGTGCAGTTGCCTATGCTTATGCAAAAGAAGGCGCAGACATTGTTGTTTCGTACCTCAATGAACATGAAGATGCCATGGAAACAAAGAAAAGGGTTGAACAACTTGGAAGAAGATGTCATCTAGTACCTGGTGATTTACAAGATGAAACAATGTCCCATACAGTGGTTCAAGAAGCAATTCGTCAATTTGGCAAAATCGATATTCTCGTTAACAACCACGCTGTTCAGTATGTTCAAGATAGTATTTTAGATATCACTGCCGAGCAACTCGATCGGACCTTTCGTACCAATATTTACGCTTTTTTCTTTATGACGAAAGCTGCACTACCATACTTACAAAGTGGCAGCACAATTATTAACACAACTTCTGTTACTGCATTTGAGGGACACAAGGAGTTAATTGACTATTCGGCAACCAAAGGAGCAATCCTTACGTTTACCAAGTCCCTCGCTCTTTCTCTAGCCGATCAAGGAATTCGAGTCAACGGTGTCGCTCCTGGCCCTATTTGGACACCGTTAATTCCATCTTCGTTCTCTGCAGAAGATGTAAAAACCTTTGGTGTCGATACACCACTCAAACGTCCTGGTCAACCATTTGAGGTTGCTACTAATTTTGTGTTCCTAGCTTCCTCTGACTCAAGCTATATGACCGGTCAAACGCTTCATCCTAACGGTGGAACGATGGTTTAATAGGTAAAATAACCCTGTGTAATTACAGGGTTATTCATATTGTTTTTTAACGACAAGATGCGAAATATGAGTAGTTTCAGAAGTAATCATTTCAACAATTCCTTCTGGATAGGTAGCTGTCTGTTGTAATTGCTCAATGGTGCGCCAAACAAGTTTTACATTTCGATTTTCGTTATGAATATAAGCTTTATCAGCGTCTGGGATTGTACTCCAGTGAATGAGCGTACATTGATGAAACCGTTCACCCGATACCTCAACAATGCTTTCGCATATAGTCGCTAGCTTTCCTATTGTTGCGCTTAGATTATACTCTTCCACCAATTCCCTCATAATTGCATCAGCAGCTGTTTCTCCAAATTCAACACTCCCACCCGGAAGTCGATAGAAACTTTCATTTCTATCACATTGGACAAGAACTCTCTTCTTGCCTTTATCCAAAATGATTGCCTCCGCTCGCAATGATGGTCTCATCTTCTAGTCCTCTACATCTAGCAAAAATATTCGTTTATCAAAACCACCACGTTGTTCTGCTTTGTTTATTCTTATTTCTTCTAATTGGTCTGGGTTGGAGTGGTGAACATGTGTTAAGGCATGAATAACTTCAAGCATATCTGCTAATTCCTCGAGTGCATCACTATCCGTTTCTGCTTGTAAAAATTCATTCATTTCCTCAGATAACTTTTTTACCAATTCTTGCTTATATTCAGATTTATCTAATGTACGAGTATGAAAGTTTTTACCGGTATTTTCAATAATGCTAGGGATTAAATCACGTACTAGTTTATTGTATGTAGGCATATTTTCCCTCCTTTATTTCAAAGAAAATTCTGACTGCAAGATATGAGTACATTCCCAATGTATATAGCTAATAATTCACTGCAAGGATACCCTTATTTCTAGAGCATCTTTTAAGTAAATTAGCTCTTACAAGACTTTTTGATTATACGGTAACTAGTATATGTTCATCTTATATGAAAGATTGCTATTTCGGGATTACAGTTAAAGCGGATCGGTAATTTCACTGTACCTATACCTGCAGTAATAAAAAAGTATTGATGGTTATTAAGCTTTTTGAGTCCTACATGAAACTTTTTATAAGGTCCAATTGTCCTATTAAAAAATCGAATTTGTCCGCCATGAGTATGCCCGACAAAAAGCAGATTAAAATCCAAGTTTTCCTTATTGATGTATGAGATAATATTAGGAGAATGAGCTAAAAAACAAACGAGATCATGTTTTTCATTATCAACATTACAACAATAGTTCTCATTTCCATATATTGAATTATCAAACCCATACAGATATAGTGAAACTCCGTTTATCTTCAAAGACTGACCTTGATTTTCTAGTATTGTAAGATATTCACTTAATAAATGATCCCTTCGATGTGCCTCTTCTTTTGAATAATATTGTTTTCTAAAGTAACTTTTAAACTCTCTTTCATAATTCCCAGGTACAAAAAATATAGGGACTTTTTGGTCTTTAATAATTTGCAACTCTTTTATTACAAGCTCTAATTGTTTAGGATTTGTAGTTAAATCACCAGTGATGAATAAGAGATCTGGTTGAGACTTTAATACTAAAGACGATAGCCTACCGTTTAAAAAGCGTACTTTTCCGTGTAAATCTGAAATATGAACGATAGATAATCCCTTCGGTAAATTGAAAGACAATGTATGTACAGTTCTTTTAACGAAATAGGAATGAAACAAAATTAAACAAATAAAAAGTAAAATAGTACAAGAAACTAGTATTATCAACACTTTATCAACCATCTTTATTGTTTTTATACACATCAGTTCCAACTCTTGCATTACGAATACCGTTAAGTTGTTAACAAAATAGCAGATGACCTTATGCTCAATAAATCATCTATTTCCCTACCAAAACAAAAACATTCTTATCTGGTGCTTGCATGACAGCCACATGACCGCCTAATGCATTAGGGAATGGAGGGCGGATCCACTCAACTTCAGGATTAGCTTTGAGAGACTCATAGGTTTCCGTTACATCTTCAACAACAATCTCTGTTTCAGCAAAGTTCAAATTGGGATTATTCTTTAGAACTAATTCCGAATTACCATCAGGAAACCTCATCCCAATAAGCTTCCATTGCATACCCTCATCTTGGTACGTTTCCCAAGCCTTGATTAGACCTAACGATTGGTAAAATGTGACCGACTTTTCCATATCCTCGGTATAGATCGCGACACATTCAATTTTTTTCCACATCACACTCATCCTCTCCAATTAGAACGTACATTCCTCTATAGAGTAAACCAAATTTACCCAGTTGTTCAAGAGAAACTTTAGTAGAAAGACGTTAATTCGCCTGATCTTATCTCATTTTTTTCATAGATTTTGGGCAAATAACGTCACTGGTGGCCGCGAATTTTTCAAAAGGAGTTTTTTCTAAAATAGCGTCCTCTCTATCCTCTTAACAAAAGTTCCTTACAGATTCGTATTCCATTACACCGTATTGGAACATAGTTTTTACAGTTCCTTACAAAATCGTGTTCCATTTCGCTGGATTGGAACACGGGTTTTACAGTTCTTTACAAATTCGTGCTCCATTACACCCGATTGGAACACAAATTTTACAGTTCCTTACAGTTTCGTGTTTCATTTCGACGGATTGGAGCACTAATTTTACAGTTCCTTACAGATTCGTGTTTCATTTCGTCGGATTGGAGCACGGGGTTTACAGTTCTTTACAAATTCGTGCTCCATTACACCCGATTGGAACACAAATTTTACAGTTCCTTACAGTTTCGTGTTCCATTACACCCGATTGGAACACAAATTTTACAGTTCTTTACAAATTCGTGTTCCATTACACTCGATTGGAGCACTGATTTTACAGTTCCTTACAGAATCGTGTTCCATTACACTCGATTGGAGCACTGATTTTACAGTTCTTTACAGATTCATGTTCCATTACGTTGTATTAGCACATTGATTATCCGCGAAATTGAAAAATACGAGTATTTTCTCAAAATAACGGCACTGGTGTCCGCGAATCTTCTTCACCAAAAAAAGTATACGATTTCCGTCGTATACCAATGCCTATCATAATTAAAGCGATCTTCTCGACCAGTGTTCCTTAGTCACTTCAGTTTCGGTAAGTTCAAATGTGCTCCGGGAAGCTCGAAATAGAACATACCGGTTTACCGCAAATAAATCCTGTGGGCAACAAAGGAATAACCCTAACGCTTCTCTGTGTACATAACGATCAATCTCTTTCGCTAATGCTATTTTACGAAGATCATCGGTTTCATTACGATACGCCTCAAACAACCGATTGAACTCTACTAGTTCTGGTCCTAATCTTAGTGCGCCATTCTCACCAAAAAGTTCGCGGTGAATAAAAGCAGGTATTCCTTCTGTAAATAAAGAAAACACGTCAATCAGAAGCAGATCAATCATAGGTATTCTTCGTTTTTCGGCAATCGCTTTTCGCCATTTGTGCTCTTCGGTTTCCTCAATGACAGTTACTCTTACTTTTAATGAAAGAACAGTTTCAATTTCTTCAGCAATCACTTTCGCCACATCTTCGTACATTTTTAGCGCAGCGATCACGAATTCACGACCCTCAGGCCAGCCCACCTCACGAAGTAACTCTTTTGCTCGATTGGGGTTGTAAGAAATCGGCGCCACATCTTCTGGCATCTCTTTTGACCAAGGTGGCACTAAGCTTGGAATAGGTGTTGCATAGCCAAGAAATCCTTGCCGGGCGACTCTTGATTTATTGATTGCCATGTTAAACGCTTCTCTCAACCGTTGATCATCAAACGCCACATCCATCTGAAACCTGTTAAATACCCCCACAAACACACGGTCTGAATTCACCTGAACAAGGTTCGCGTAAGGCGAAGCGATGACTGCCGCTGCCTGTTTCGGCTCCACCATTGTGACAATATCCACTTGCCCCTCCGTATTCATACAAAGTGAAAGTGCTTCTTGTTTACTAAGATCATTACGAAAGACTACTTCGGAAAGTTTTGGCCCTCTTGATTTGTTCCAATAATCTTCATTTGCCTGCATTTGAACGATCGGAGCACGAAGCTCTTCAACCGTAATCCACGTTGCCTCAAACGGTGCTTTCTGAATAATCGCTTGCTTGTTTTCTAATGATGAATATCCTTTTTGCAAAATAAAAGGTCCGGTGCCCCACCGACCTGATGCATCAAGGATTCACCAACGACCTTCCCCACTGCCTTCTTTTGCATAACCAAACCCAAGACTCTGCCAAAATATCTCATTCCCCATATGAACAGCCCGTAGCTTCACTTGCGCTAATCCGTCTGCATTTGGAAACAGAAAGCGAACGGTATAATCGTCAACAACTTCTACAGTAGTTTCCCGTGGAAGGTTCATCCACGTTCCCGGCGGGTGTGGCGCAAACCATCGCTGCTCCTCAGAAAAACTCCTCAAAAAACTCTTCGCATTAAAAACCTCGCCATTATGAAACGCAACCCCTTTACGAAGCTTTACTTCGAGCGTTTTTTCATTGATCCAAACAAACTCACTTGCCAATGACGGTGTCACATACCCTTCGCGATCAGCTCTTACTAGTTCCTCCATCGTATGAAAGAGAACGAACAACCAATTAAGAGGTGACGGATCAACGACATGTATTGCACCTACTGGTTTACTCATATAATCCCTCCTTTACATAACTATATATACAGGCGCCTAGTCGTTATCGTGCTTGGCATGTTCCTGTTATCTGTAATATCCCTCCTAAAAACATAAAGACTTCCCTCCCAAAAAGAAAACGTCCCTTATATAGGAACGCCATGTTTTGCTTCTATAATTAATTGACCAATGTAGAAATCACTTCCGCCAAATAGTCAGCTGCTCGTTTTGCTTCTTCAATTGAATTTTGATGACCTCCTATATCAATTAACAGTGCATGACCGTTAAGTTCCTGATTATAGTGCCTACCGCTAATACTAATAATCCCTCGAGACAAATTAGGATAATCTTCTTCTAATTTCTCATGCATTTTTATTGCGAAATCAAGATTTTCTTGGTAGTTTTCATGACCAGTACCGACAACAAAAATTAATCTTGCAACCTCTTTACCATTTATTTTCGTAGTGGTAATATCTCTTGGTTGAACATCCCGATGAATATCAAAAATCATTTGTATACGATCATGATTATCTAATGCTTCTATAACTTTTTCTCTGGATAATGTATAAGATTGAGAAAACTCCATATTTTGTTTCGTAAGTTCATCGTGATAGTTTGTCGTATCATGTAGGACAGGCACGCCTCTTTTTTCAAGTTGATCGCTTAAATATTCACCTACTACGGTAATATTATCAACGTCGCCCCAGGCCATCATGGCATCAGCGTTTTTATCTCCCAAAAAGGATTCCTTGTTATGTGTGTGGTAAATAAAAACCTTTGGTTCGCTCTCTGATAAACCACTTAAGATAGGATTTGGAATATAACTTGCTACTAAAATAAAAATAAGAATACTTGCAAAAGCTGCTCCCAAAATGGGAACCTTTAGCTTTGGCTTTGCTTTTCTAGTAAACGTTTGAACGAGCATTTCCTCTAGCTGATTTTCATACTCTTTACGGGGAGAATTCTCTTTCTTACTTCGCTTTAATTCTTCTAATATGTCTTCTGTATTCATTCTCCAGCCACCTCTTCGAAAAGAATATTTTCAGTGTCTAAGGTTTCTTTAAGTTTTTTTATCCCTCGATGAAAGTAGACCTTTACTTTTGACTCACTCCACCCTAAAATATTAGCTGTTTCTTTCACATTAAATTCATTGACTGCTCGTAAAATAATGACAATTCTATAATCATACTTTAGCTTTTTTAACGCAGCACTAACTTCATTTAAATCCTCTCTTGCTTCTACGATCTCTTCTGTCGTTTTTTCATTTGAAGGAGTAACCTTCAACAACCAGTCATTAAATAGAGTTTGTCTTTTCCGTTTTCGATAATGATCAATAGCGACTTTTTTGGCGATTGAAAATATCCAAGTCTTTAACTCTGATTTCCTATTAAATCTAGGAAGAGACTTAAAAAGCCTAACAAACACCTCTTGTGTTAAGTCTTCGGCTTCATCATGGCTATTTGTAAAGGAGACGATAAAATGATAGACATCTTTACCATGCGTTCGGTATATAGTACGAATCTCATCTTCTACATTCAATTTCTCACCGCCTTGTTTTTGTTAGACATTAGTCGGATGAGTAACAAAAAGGTTACAGCTAAAAAACTATTTTTTTAATCACTACTTCGACAAACTAAGGGCGATAACCTTTATCGGTTACCGCCCCTCAACCAATCGCCGTTCCATAACGACAAGAGTCTTTCTAGTTATGTTAATCGAACAAGGATATTGCCTAATCTTGTAGTTTCCTGCGCTTTCCCAGGAAACTATTTCTTTTAGAAAAATAAAAACAGCCACCATCAAAGGTGACTAGCCGATTACCAAATCATTATTTTCAAGCCTAAATTTTCTCTAATCGCCTCATTTGATATTTAATGTGTCCTGCTCCCAACAATGGTCCCTTATTGATAAGACTCTCACACAAATTAATACATTCCTTCCGATATGGATCGTAGGACTTGCACTGATCTTGTAGCGTTAGCAAAAATCCTTTAATATAGTCCGGATAACTGAATAATGAGGTATCTTCTTTATCCTCAAAATAATAATACTCTGTATCTTCGTCTTGGTCCTTGTATCCATGTTCTTTTACAAATACCTGTAAAAGTGTTTCATATCTTTCTTTTTCAAACTCTTCTTGATGATCATTCATTGAAGAGATGAGGTACATTTTTGGCTCTAACCATTTCACTTTTTCCAATTGGCTTGCAAGCCTATCAAAATCGCTTTTCGAGTAAGTTCCAATTGATTTTGGAAAAATAATTATATTGGTTTGTGCTAGTTTATCAGGATGTATTTTACTTATATCATCATTATAACGGCAATCCGGATTATTCAGCGGATGACGGTATCTCCAGTCAACTAGATCTACCCCAGTATAATAGACATATTCTTGAACAGTTTTTCCTACGTCCTTTAATGCTAGGTCAAGCCCATAATAATCAATACCGCTTCCAGCACCTATGGATAAAATATGATAAGGATAAGTCACGTGGTTTTGTTCGATGACATTACTGTAGATATCGTAGTATTCGAATAAGTGCGCGGGGAAATATTTTAATAAAAAGAGTTGTTGAATAAGTGGATCTGAGTAATCCGGCAAATGCCCGTTATGATAGTGTAAGTCATGCAATGTGCATAACTCGCCAAGTTTTTCTAAGTTGAATTTAAATTCATCAAAAATCTCACTAAGCTTATTATTGATAAACGTCTCCATGCATCTGCCCCCTTATTTCAAGAAAATATTTCCTTTCAAACAGTTTATGTTCATTAAATGAATATATAACTGTAAATTCTGACAATTTAAGTTAGGGATTCCCTTTTCGTTACTAACTTTGGTAAAATTGCTAGACAACCTAGTAACAGGTCGGCAAATAAATGAGGTGTTGAAATGACTGGACAGTTAGAATTGGTAGTAGATGCAAAGGCAGCATTAGGAGAAGGGCCATCTTGGGATAGCGAAAAAAACATATTGTATTGGGTAGATATTTTGGAGAAAAAGATACATAGTTTTAACCCGGTAACAAACGAAAATCAGTTTATTCAATTAGAGCAATACGTTGGAGCTATCGTCCCAACAAATACACATGAAGCTATCGTAGCTTTAGAAAATGGCTTTAATCTTTTAAATTTTGAAACGAAGGAACTTACCTTTATTAATGATCCTGAAAAACATCTGCCAAGTAATCGATTTAATGATGGTAAATGCGATGCTTATGGACGGTTTTGGGCAGGCACAATGGACAAAACCATTCAAAAGGGACAAGGTTCTCTTTATTGTTTGGACACTGACTTACATGTAAAAAAGAAAGTCAGTAAGCTGGGAATATCAAATGGCTTAGCCTGGTCTTTAGATAATAAGTTCTTCTATCATATCGATACTTTAGAAAAAACTGTCGTTAGCTATGACTTTGATCTTATGACGGGTGATATCAAAAATCCGACTATCATTATCCAGTTTCCAGAAGGTGAAGGAATGCCTGACGGAATGACCATCGATGCGGAAGGAATGTTGTGGATTGCCCATTGGGGCGGTGCAAAAGTCTCTAGATGGAACCCTAGCACTGGAATACTGATCTCTACAATTGAAGTACCAGCACGTAACGTGACATCGTGTACGTTTGGTGGCCAACATTTAGATGAACTGTATATTACCACAGCACGAACTGATCTAGATGATAGTCAACTTAAGAAATTCCCAGATTCCGGAGGGGTATTTAGGGTTAAAACCGCAGTAAAAGGAACTCCTACATATCGGTTTAAAGGCATACCAAAACGCTAGGGATCTCTCCCTAGCGTCTCGTTTTTTCTGCCAACTAAACATTCCAATCACGATTGGTTGGTAAGCCTTTTTGTGATTCATCCTTAATTTCCTCAATCCCACTCTTCACCTTCTGATCACTCATTCTCTTGTACCTATCTGATTTTCTATCAACAAGGTAGCCAAACGCAAGTGACCCTACAATAACGGCCGCAACAACTCCCCAAATTAGTGTCATATTCTCACCTTTCTTCATCTAGTAAGTCAGAAAAATAACCTAGGAAAATCTCTTCAACCTCATCAAACGAAACGATCGAATTTGGGTTATCCCACAAATGACGACATGACTCTACGAATTTGATCGTATCCTCACACCATTTAATATACTGAACTTCTTGCTCAATTCCACGACGCAAAACTGCAGAGCTCATAATAATTCTTGCTTTCATTATATTCCGCTCTTTTATACTATGTAGCCTCTCGTGAATAATTTCCTTCATCTTATCCAAGCGCTGAGTCCGTTCTTTTTTGTACAGTCTAAGTTTTAGCAGAACTTCCTCAATAGGAACATTATCCATGAAAAAAGTTTGCATCAAAAACGGGTCTTTGACCTTTGGTGACTCGGGTCCTTCGAATAACCAAGTAAGTAACTCCTTACGTCCATTTTCAGTAATCGAATAGATTTTCTTATCCGGTTTCCCATCTTGAGCCACATGCTGGCTGCTTATTAATCCTTCTTTTTCGAGCTTCGTCAGCTCAGGATAAATTTGTGATAAGTGTGAGTGCCAGAAAATACTCATTAAATCATCAAATTCTTTTTTTATATCATATCCACTAGCATCCCATTCACTTAATAATCCAAGTATTCCATATCGTAATGACATGAATTTGACCTCCCTTACTTTTATGCGACTTCTTTCTGCTTCGCTAGTCCTTTGCCTAAATTAGGTGTAATAATAACTCCTATTAATCCGATTAGAAGTAAAACAACCGAAAATAATAAGACCGTTGACAAAACACCAATACTTTTCAATAACATACCTGAAAGTAAAATCCCTGGCAGCGCCATAGAACTTGAAATCATATGGTATAAACTAAAGGTTCTTGTATAGTTCTCAGTTGAAACGACATCTTGCAAGTAAGTAACAAATGCTACATTAAAGCATCCCAATGCTATTCCTTGTAAAAAGAAGAATGGTGGGATAAATGCCCAGTGTGAAATAAAGAAGAGACTACCAATACTAATTCCTACCATAAAGACTGCCGGTACCATCAACCATTTCTTCTCAACCTTATGATAAAACTTAGGAACAAGGATCGCACCAATCGTCACACCACATAGTGATGCCGCACCGATATAGCTTAAGTGTTCTACTCCTACTTCAAGTATATCATTTAGTACTGATATTAATAGCAAATCTACTGAAGACACAAAGAACATCGCCAACGCCAAGATGAGAAACAAGGATCTTATTTGAGGGTGATTCGCCACATAGCTTATTCCGTCCTTCATCAGCTTTAAATGACGTTGTTTTCCCCCTCCATCCAGTTTAATTAATGGTTTTATTTTCGCGATACATACGACAGCTAGTAATAACAAAACTGCTGAAACCAATAGTAACGTTGTTGGACTAGCTCCAAGTTTAATCATCGTAGCTGTAAATATTTGACCAGAAATCTTAACAACCGTATAGCCGAGTTGAAACAAGCTGTTTGCTTTAGGACGCTCTACTCCATCAACTAGATGTGGTAGTAATGACTGACTTGCAGGTACAAAAAATAACGCGACAATACTAATGCAAATTAGTAGAACATAGACCCATTGATAGGCAAGAAACGGAATGATTACTAGAAAACTAATAAGCACTGATGCTTGGATTATATTCGAATAACTCATAACTTTTTGTAACGTTTTATTTCCTATCCAACTACCAACCGGGAAAGCTAAGAGTGTAATAGGTAAATAAAAGGCTACATAAAAAAATGTAAACGAATCACTACTTCCAGATTGAATTTCTAACCATTTTAGTAACGAGAAAAACATAACTGCATCCGCAAATACATTCAAATTCCTTCCCAAAAACAAATAACGAAACGCCAAATTCTTTTTTAATAACAATGGAACCAACCCTCTCTAATCAATTTGATAGGTTCAGTATAATATATATATTTTTATATGTAAATACTTATATATAAATTTTTATATATAAGATAGGATTTTATATTTGTGCCCAATCAAATTAGGCATTCTTACATATACTGCCTTGAAATAATTAATGACCACGGAGGTACTTAAACATGTTTTACGGTTACGATATGCAGCGAAATGGAAATACGCAGTATTACACAATGATTGATCCTTTTGTTGTGGAGACGCTCCAAAAAGTCATCGGGAGACATTTGGTGGTCGAAACTACGAGAGATTCCGTTCGGGGGGTTTTAAAAGAAGTTAAACCTTACCACATAATGCTGATGGCTGGTGACACACCGTTCTTTATTCGAATCCAACAGATTGTAACAATCATGCCAATTGATTAAAAAAACTCTCCTTAAGGCTGCAATGCCTCAAGGAGAGTTTTTAATGTAATTTATTTAGGATTTTTTCCGTGGTATATGGTCGAAAACTCTTTGCGGAGCATCCTCAGATAATATTTCCACTACCGACATTATTTGCTTAGAGTGCATCAGTTATAAGTAGCTCCACTAATTGTTAACGACTAAACGAAAATTACTACCAATATGCTCATATTCGCATCCAGTTAAAATATAAGCCTCTTCTTCGGTTGTATCTCTAATGACCCCAGCACAGTATGTCGATTGGATACTGTCTGGACCATTGTTGCTAGCTGAAAAGCCATCTTGTGTATAATCATACGTGTATTCAATTCTTTCGTTAAACACGAGATTGTGATAAATTGGAGCTCCTTCAAGAGTGTAGTAAGTCACACGAATAACATCTGCTTTCCCAGCTTCTACATTTTCCAAGAATTCATAAAACCTGTCCATGTTCTCCTGTCCTCCGACAACATCACCGTTTTTCACTGCTTCTTCAGACGTATACGGGTTTTCCTTAGTGTGAAGCGGATTACCAACTATGTTTTTCTTCAACACGTCATTGTCACTACAAGCAGAAAGCACCATTACTAACAATGCTAAAAAGAAAAGATAAAATGGCTTTCTCATTTTCAACACCTCCAAAGCTTTTTTATTTTATTGAATACTGAATTAGGGTGTCAATCGGCTCAATCCCCCAGTATTCAACTACAAAAACGTCTTTTCCAACCCTAGCGATAAAGGAAGTGAGATTATCCTCCTCAATGGTCCATAATTCGTCAATGGTTGGATGGTCCTTACGTTCGTATGTTCCCAAATGTCGCTCTTCTTGCATCAATAAAGAAACTAATAGTTTAGCAATACTCTCAAACCTTACTTCATACCGTTTTGTCCATAACGAAGGATTGTAGCTCGGATTAGTATCGATTTCTGCACGCTGACGTAACTGATATTGTCGAGGTACAAGAATGCTGCTGTCTTCCTTAAAATAATCACCTCGCGCGTCAGCGTATTTAATATTCTCATAATTTTCCCCTTCTAGAATTTCCGATAACTTTACAATAGGAATTTGCTCGTTAGGAATCGGGTTAAAACCTCCTGTGGAGGTGGCAACCAAGCCCATAATAGTCACTATAGTAGCTAAGAAGACTAATAGTGCATTCTTAATTTTCATTTTCATAAGTTTCGCATTCGTTACTATGTCTCTACGAAACTGATATCCGTTTTTCAGTCTTCTACCCAAATTCGCAAGATAAAGCACCCCAAAATGCATTTTCATCAGGAAATAACCAAGAATTAGCAACAAAGATACTGTAAGTAGGTTGGAGTCTGAAAGAAGTATCCCGGCCAAGTTATTTTTAAAGAGATTAAGTTGTAACCAAAATATGATAGCTATCGAAAAAGTGACTCCTAGTGTTTTTATTAAATGGCTTCGTTGTAAGATCTTTAATGATTGGGCATGTTCGATCCCATCCGGATAAATTTCTTTTGCTTCCACATATTCTTTTTCGCGAAAAATATGGATGTAACCAATCGAGTCAATATACTGCCAGCCTAATTGTTCATTTACATCAATTTTACTTTGTCCTTTAAGCTCATTGATTTGAAACGTATCAATCCCATATTTAGTCTTCTTCGCTGTTCCTTTTTCAAAAATAGCTTTCCCCCGCTTTAATTCCGCAAGATGCCAGCCTTGTTCTGCCATATACGAAAACCAGGATTCTAGTTTTTCTAAATTCCACGTATCAATCAACATCATTTTCTTCATTTACTAGTCCCCTAAAATTGTCTTTAACTATTTGCAACCTAGTATCAGTTTAACATCATTTTCCAAAGAATGGGTATAAAAAAAGCCCTATCGGTGACAAAAGCCAATATGGAAAGCCAGGATTTATCAAAAACTATATCAATCAATTGGTGGATAGTGAGTACCATTCTTATTATTCGGTCGTTTCATAATTACTTCGAATAACTGTATAAGCCTAAACAAAAAAAAACCGCTTGGATAATTCCCAAGTGATTTGGTTGCTTTCTACGCTTTTAATATAAATTCTCGCCTCTAAACGACTTTTGTTGAATTAAAAACTTCTTTTTCTTGTTGTCATGCTCGATTGTAACAAAACTTCACAAATTCTTAACCTTGCTGGTGGTAAAATTTCCGTAAATATTCATATATTTTCATAATAATTAGAGTCACTAGAAGAGAAAGAGCTACTCCCACAAATAAATGTGTTATGGTATTTGAGTGAACGAGAAATGTAAACCAAAAAGGGTCGTGGTAATATTCCCACGAAGGGGTAGTTTCCCTAAATTCAACTGTACTCTTGAAATTCGTAATGATGATCCCAATAGAAACCATTGATACAACAATCATTAATATTTTCTTGTTAATCTTATGCAAAAAACTAACAATTCCCTTAAAGTTAACTGTTACAAAAAAGGTGGTTACGATTAGTATAAATAATGTCGTTACTAGTAATCCCACTTAGAATAACCACCTCTCTTTTTTCTTATATGATCAACCTTAACACATTGCTAGTAAAATACATCTATCCATTTTTAGGTAATATTACTTCTTTAAAAAGCAAAAAAGCGTTAATTATTAAATCAATTAACGCAGGTAAATTTTCTAGAAAGCTCTACCTTTTCAATTCTCACTTAGTAAGTTGCTCATTAAAGATACTTAACGAGCGGATATTCTCCCTTACTAAGTTTTCAATTATTTGCCGTATTACTTTATGTTCTCGTAAGTCCTCATCCCTATATCTAACTAGATCATTGATGGTGATCCACTTGCTATCAGTAATATGATCTTCCTCCAAATTTAGAGAACCTCCCTCCACCTCGCCAGTGAAGTGAAACAAAATCACCTGATCATTCCTACTGCTGATGAAGTTGTATACACCTGTCGTACCAGTCAGTTTTACGTCCAATCCCGTTTCCTCTTTTACTTCTCTCCGTGCCGAATAAAGAATATCCTCACCATATTCAAGTCGGCCGCTCGGAAAATTCCACTTACCAACAGCAGTAGCTATCTCCTCCTTAATTATTAATACCTTATTACCATTAAAAACTGTAACACTTGCTACTAAAATACATGTATTTTGCGACAACATAGCTCCCCATTTCTCATTCATTTTCAGCCATTATTTTTTAACTCGACCTATACTTCAAGGTATTTTAGTTTAATAATTAACCCTCTAGCATATTTTATTTCATCGCCTTAATAATAAGGAAATGCGGGTTTCTCATAAGTTTTTCGTACTTTTCTGGTGCTTGTACTTTGAAATTCATGGTAGGCTTAGGTTCGATAACTTCTTCAATAGCAAAATATTTTACTGTATCGTTAACGATTAACTGAAGAGGCCTTCTGTAAAAAGGGACTTCAAATGACTTACCTTCTTTTAGCCATGAATCAATGATTAGTTCAGTATCAAAATATTGTGGATCTTCGAGTAGTTTTATATCTGAAAACGGATGGTGAATGGAAAACAGAAGTGTTCCTTTCGGCTTCAAAATTCTCTTAAACTCACTCAGCGTACAATTCCAATCCTTAATATAGTGCAGCGTTAACGAACTAATAATGTAATCAAAAGAGTTATCTTCAAAAGGTAAATTAGTTTCTAAATCCAAACAGAGGACTTTTGCTTCTTCTCCAACACGCCTCATAGTAGCGTTCACCATTTCCTGACTAATATCAGTAGCAACTACATTTGCCCCTCGGTTGACTAACTGAGAAGTATACCATCCCGCAGCACAACCAGCATCAAGGATACTCATGTTTCTTAAATCCTGCGGTAACTGCTCAAACATTGCAGGTCTCTCAAGTTCGCTATTATACAAACTTGCCTTATCAACGCTATTTTCATAGACACGTGCAAGCTGATTAAAGGTATCTCTAACTTTCTCTTTCATACTCCACCTCTATTGTTAGCTCTTCAAATACGTATATATATACACTTACTACCAACTAGAAAAGATAAATAAAGTTACTATTTAGCACTGCTCAACGCAACTTATCCTTCTTTTTGGAGTAAAGTCGCTTCCTTCTATTGTAAAAAATAATTGTCCCTACGATTACTAGGAAAATGATTGGTTTATGAAATTCACTCTTAACGTATGTAAAGTGAATTTTATTCGTTTCATAGGGGTTTATATTCCAAGTTAATGTCTTTCTATCTTTAGAAATTGTATTTGCATTATGCTCCTTTATTGCAAAAGGGAGAACGACATTTAAATTAATTTCCACGTCATCTTGCAAATGACCTTGATTTACATATCCCACGTATGAATCTTCTCGAATTTCCATTGTAGCACCGAATGATTGGCTAATATAAAATGGCAATTCTCTACGTCTTCCGCCTGAATAACCACCGAGATTAAACTCCCAAAAATGTGCAACACTTAATTTCATATTGGGATAATTAGTTTGAAATTCAAGCACTATATGATCATCAGTTTCGTAAAGGTTGTATTGATAATGTCGATAAGGGCCATCAACCAGATGCAAATAAAAATTTTCTTCAATATACTTCTCAACTTCACTGACACTCATTTTCTTATCTATTTCTGCAATTAATTTTACATTGGCGATTTCATCTTCATCAACTTCAATATTATAGTTTATAGTTACACAGCCACTGGTCATTACTGAACAGAAAGCAATAAAAATAATCAATCTCCTCTTCATAAATTCAACTCCCAAATATGAGATTTTCAGACTCAAAAACGCCTGTACTATAACCAAACATACTATCAAGGCCTCTTATTGCCGGTTTGTAAGAATAGAATTCTATTATTTGTTACATATTTTTGCTTGATACTTATTGCTTAGCAAAAATACACCATATATTGCCTATTGCTTTACGTACACTTCTTCCTAATAATGATAGGTATAAAGGAGTGAAAAAATCTTGAAATCTAAAATAAAAATGAGATATTATATTTTATTTTTCACTGTATTTTTCTTGTCGTCGATTGACGCAGGCTATACAACCAATTGGCAACAGGCAAATGGCAATGAAACACAAACTAGGTTTTCACATGAACAGATATTACCGCCATTAGTACTAAAGTGGACAAATCGTGAATCTTCCAATCAATACCCTGTGATTGACGGACATACGATTTATGTGACTTCAACTAATCCACTAAAATTAAAGGCAATTGAATTGACTTCTGGAAAAGTAAAATGGGAGTACCACCTTGGAGGATCTAAACAGCTTCCCCCGTTAGCAAGAGATGGTATTGTCTATGTTGGTAACGCTACTCATTACATGGCTATTCAAGATTTGAACACTCATCCAAAGATCTTATGGTCAGTTCCTCTAGTAACTGGACCAGTTCCTGCTACAATTTTCAGAGATACAATCTACGTAAGTACAGGTATAGGAAATTTTACTGCCATTGACAGAAGAACCGGAGCAACTAAATGGATCAATTTCGAACCAAAATCTAGGCACCCAGTTGCGATTGGCGAAGGTCGGTTATATGGGGCCTCTGATAGCGATGTGTTCGCGTATGTAGACAATGGAAAAAATGCTACTACCGTATGGACTAGAAGTTTTTGGACTACAGGTAAAATCACACAGCCAATTTATAAAAATGGCATGGTTTATGTCGGCTTTAACCAAGACTATTACGCTTTAAATGCTAGAACTGGAAATGTTGTTTGGAGAACAAGACTCCCTGGTAATGTTACAGAAGCCAGCGCAATCGGAAAAAATTCACTATTTTTAAACATAGCAAATAAGACGGTAGTAGCTATTCATCCCTCGAACGGAAATATAATTTGGAATACACCACTAGACATCTTAGGTGCACCCTTGGTTGTGAATGAAACTGTTTATTTAGCTAGTAACAAAGGGTTGTACGGGTTATCTACCAATAATGGTGCACAAACCTTTACTTGGCATAGGTCCGCTCACAATTCAAACTATGCACTAGCAGCTGCAAAGGACTTTATCGTTTACACTAGAAATAACCATATGGTCGGTTTTCTTCCGGAAAATAAAAATATTCGAATTAAGATAGATGGAAAAGAACAAACTTTTAATAGAGTCCCTAAAATTGTCTCTGGAAGAACCTTAGTACCTATGAGGGCTCTATTTGAAGAATTCGATGCTAATGTAACTTGGAATGGCGCAACAAGAACTGTTACTGCAAAAACCAAGGACACAACTATTGTGTTAACAATAGATAAAACAGAAGCCTATGTAAATGGAAAGCTTATTACTCTTGATGTACCCGCTAAAATTATTGACAGCACAACGTATGTACCGATAAGGTTTATTAGTGAGTCTTTAGAAAAAACGGTAACATGGGACGGAAAAGAACGTCTTGTTAACATTTCTTTAACTAAAAAATATCCCAATCAAAAACTCATCATTAATGGAACCTTTGTTAGAGATGATATTGAAGTTGCTAATTACAGAGGAAATCCAATCATACACGCAGACCCTATTTTCCACCATTTAGGTGGAGGTTTAGAACATAACAAAGTAACTTCGAAGATCATTGGCACAGTCCCCAATTACACCATTGTCTTTGACTTTAACTATGCCAATCGTAATTTAGTCACTAATCAATATACTTCTACTGTTAATGGAAAAAATGTTTATATCACAACTATGCTAGTTTCCAATTATGAAATCCCTGGAAAAGAGAAATTTCATGTTGATCTCACGTTCTTCCAAGATGCTTTTAATTGGACAGTTCAGTGGGACCGTGAACAAGGGATAGTAGATATTAAATATAATTAGCTTACAACGTGTTCTTATTCTCAATTTTTGTCATATACCACAGTCCAGTAATTACATGGGCCGTGGTATTTTTTATGGCCTAATTACCTGTGTATGGAAACCTGCACTACATAAGATGATTTCTTAATACTTAATGATTGTGTTTAACTGCTCTCTCAGATATTTTGAAGTTCTAGAATTGTCGTTAGAGACTTCTCGATACCATTTCATTTGGTCTTCACCAAGATCAACATCCACTTTACTAAGTATTCCATGAAAAAACACAACCTGACTTTGAATTATCTCTATCTCATCCTCTGGATAAACGTCTCTTTCGGTTAATATGACGATTTGGTTCGGAATGTGATTAAGATAGTCTCCTAAAATCTTAAAGTTTATGTTGCGTGTTTTTTGTAACTTAGTATTAATAAAGGCTATATCTCTTTGCCACATTTTGAAAGGAAGATGGTTACCAGCCTTTAATTCATCAATAACAAAGTGAAATTCACTCTCGTTTACAGTATAGATTGCTTGTCTCACCGCTAACTGATACTCCGCCCCATGTCCTCCTTTAAATCCCTTGTTATTATCAAAAAGGATATAGTTAACAACCAGTGATGCAATAAGTAGTACGAATAGAATGAATGATTTATTAACTTTCAAGATTATATCCCCTTTATTATTAATGATGTGTCAAAATGAAAGTCACTGTTTGTTAATAAGTCAACAAATTAACCACTAATCTCCCCTTAACTGAAACACTTTTTTTTATTTTTCTCTTTCTTGTTTTAACAACTCTATGACTTCTTTGTTTTGATCGATAATTTTTCTCATCTTCCCATCAATTGATAAACTAGTAATAGCTATCACAATAACACCAATTGCAATTAAAAAGCCCATTTCTCCACTCTCCTTTTAGCTAGATTATTAACACATGCACATAGCACAGCCAATACATTACCAAGAAGTAGAAATCTTACAGACTAACAGATAACTTCTTTTTAATTGTGTTAACTATTTCCTCAATGCTAACATTCTCATTCTCTATGTATTCTCCAAACTTGCCTCCGTTATATGCCTTTAAACAAAGATCAGTCTGTTGAAAACACCAATTCCCCTCTTCTTCTCCACGTTCCCTGAGCCTTTCGTAGATTGTTGCTTTACTTGCTGTTAAACAGAAGTGAAATGTATGTTCATCAATACTTTTAAAACCTCTATAAATATAGTGGAAATAATCAAGGTTTCTAATAGTCATGGGTACGATTAGATTAACCTGATATTTAGAAACGATCATACGCGCCATATTGACTGTTACCTCTTTCCATAGATGCAAGTCTTGAAAATCTCCCGTTTCAGCTTCTTTTCGTTTTACTTGTTCAGGTATGACGTTTCTTAACATATAGCCTACTTCTTCAGGGTCATACAGCATACTATTTTCAATCACTTTTAACAACTCATTAGAAACAGTCGTTTTGCCAACTCCGAAAGCACCGTTTATCATTATGATCAATTTCGTTATCACTCCATTCAGAAATAGATTTTTGTCTTCGAAACGATTAACCGCCAATGCTAGTAACTTTCAATAATGGTATAACATCATACATTGTCGTTACTGAATGATACTTTTTCAAAGGAAATTGCTGTAACCAGAAATAACCATTATCAACGATACAAACTTTTAAAGGGAATTTATCTGAAAATAATCTCCTTCGTTGAATCAATGATTGAATGATCCTCTTTATTAGATTTAAGCCATATTTCTAGATAATACCTTTCATTAGTAGATTTGTTTTCTAGTACAACAGAGTACCAGCCTTTACCAAACATAAAAGTGTAACCAATTACCTCAATGTCTTCTGGTGACACTTCATACGTTTCTACTACAAAGGATGTCGCATGTTTATTAAGATACTTATAGTCAAACGGATTACCATTAGATATGTAGTAGATTACTAGCGCTAAAAGCATTCCAACTAAAATAAATGTTCCTAAGATAACCTTTCTCATGATAGTCTCCTTGAAGTCAAATTATTAAAAAAGTGGGTAAAATCGGGCTAAATAATTTATTGCTATATGGACCTTAGATTATTAACAATTCAGTGAACTGTTTCCTTGGTAAGGTGTAACCCTAGGAACACTTCTATAATAGCGGTATAAAATATAACAAACGATCGGCGTTAGTACTAGAAAAATAATCGTACCGATACCTAAAACCATCTCTAACTCTTTCATAGCCTGTTCTAGTGATACCCCCTCAAAGGGAGACTCCGTACTTGGCAAAAATCTAAAACCAACCGCAATAAAGTTATTAAATCCGTGTAATAGGATTGGTATCATCAGTTTACGAGTTTTCAGATAAACGAAACTGTAAAATATACCACTTACAAAATGAGCAATAAAACCAGTATCCATGTGTAGGATTGAAAAAAGTAAAGAACTGAAGAAAATAGCTTTGATTAACCCTTTACTTTCACCCCATTTGTTCAGTAAATAGCCCCTAAATAATAATTCCTCCATTATTGGTACTATTGTAAAACTTGCCACAATCCCAAGTATAGTTGCTTCATAGCTACCCCTTTGATCCTGATCATCAAAAAAAATACTAGTATAAATTTCCAAATCAATCTGACCGATTGTATAAATAGTAGCCACAATTGCAATCATAGAGTAGAAAATCAACAGTATTTTAATCCCTATTAATTGTAGCCAGGGCTCATTTCTTAAAGAAATGTCACCAATCACATTCGTAATCGAAATCCGATGTTTGTTAAAAGAACGAACGATCAATAAAATGATTAAAAGATGGACGGTCAAAAAAAATAAATGATTTAAAAAATTGTTATTTATATCCGTAGTAAAATAAATGATGCCAAAAACGACAAAAGTAATAATCATCAAAGCTGTTAATTTCAAGACCAAACTCCATACACTAAGGTTTTTAAAATCTCCAATCTGCTTCAAATACGCCACCTCAATTATCTACGACTTCATAGGTCTGGATAAATCATTTAACCTCATGGCAATCCCATATTAACAAATTTCCAATTAATGTATTCCGTAAGCCGCCGAACCAAAACGTTTATTCAGAATTATAGTAAAATCCAAATATGTAATCATCTAATTAATAAATTTCTCCGAGTATACTTGAAATCTATCCTTTAGGTATTGGTTGGATTCTGAATGATGATCAGTTAACTCTTCATACCAATTGGCATAGTCTTTTCCGACGATATCTCCTAGCTCGGATAAAACAGTCATAATAAATTCGGATTGTGATAAAAGTTTATCGTATTCATCGAGAGCGTTTTGTTCTTTTACATTTTGCATACTACTAGCAAAAAAATAATAAAATTCTCCAAGAGTGCCATTAATCCTGTAGAGGTCCAGTGACAACGAATACGTCTTTGATAAATAGATAGCAAACATCGTATCATTTGTATTTTCTCGTCGTTGATCATCAGCTATAAAATAATTGTTCTGATTAACATGAAATAAAGCTTCTCGAATTTTTAAGTGATAGTCATTTCCTGCTCTATTTTTCATATCTTTGATCCGTTCATAGTAAGTGAGATTAAGTAGCCCTGACAAAATTAACAGCAAAGTTAGAAGAGTAATAAGTAACCGATTTCTATTTTTCATTTTACCTCCTAATGAAATAGGGATTTAAGCTTGGTAACGCTACACCTTTCTTATCCAGTTATGACCCTTTAATAATTTCAATTACTTTATTCGTAGTCAGTATTGATAAAACAGCTGAAACTACAAAAATAATAGCCGAGATAATAATGATGATCATCATATCAAAACCACCAAAGATACATTCTATCAAACTAGTTAATATCCAAAAATAAACTCCAAAAAAAATAACGATTAACAATCCTTTTACTATTAATTTCATTCTCTTTACACTCCTTGGTAAAAGTACTATAAACTGAACTGCTTAGAATGTGTATTTGTTTTATTACTTTTAAGATTAACAATATTGCCCACCAAACATTGTCCAATTCCAAGTACGCAACAACAATTTTGCGAAACAGACTAATACTAAGGCGATTAACTTTAACTCAATATTTATATATTAACATTTTTTTCCTTATGCTGGTCCCAATAAATTATAAAAAGCCCTACTTCTTTATGAAGGGGCAATGCATCACTTTTATCTTGAATTATGTAAATTGAAAGTCTTGAATAGAGTCACAAGAAGTCACCAATTCTGTCTTCTTTTTTACGAGCAGTAGCTTTGAAATTTTCCACTTGATGTAAACATGTTTACCAATAGTAGAACGTCAAAAATAGTAATTTAAATGCCAAATCCCTTTTCTTTGACGAGTAGGAATTTGGCTTTGATTTTCAGCAACCGAGCTAATTTTGTAATATTACTTCTATGTGAATAGTATCGTTGCGCAACAGATAATAGTTTATGATCTTTGAACTTAGCTTAGTTGCTCCTTTACATCGTCCTTGCATAATTCACTAACTAGCTGCCACAACGCGTTGTTTTCTTTATTTTTTGGGCCAAGTCTATCGCAAAGCTCTTCTACTTTCCTCCTAAACTCTTCCGACACACCATTGTCATGTTCTGCCATTTGAGCAACTCCTTTTTTGAAAAATCGACTGTTCTTCTTGAACAATCACATCCGTTCGAAAAAAACTAACCTGCATAAAGAATTACAAACGTTTCAAATGAGTGTCTTTAAATTCTGTTGGGTATTCTAATCCATATCCAATCATTCTTCTCAGATAAATAAACATACAAGATTTCAACTCCATCATTTTATGGCCGTCACGCGCACTGACCACTCTTCTCCATTTAATGTGCCAGTAAATAGATACACAGGTTGATAATAACCCTTTGAATCATACATGTAGTCCAGTTCGCAACCAGTCACAACTAAGTGATCTCCTTGTTGAAAGGGATTATATTGGTCAAACTTTCCATTTTCAATTTTCTCATACGCCTCTTTCGTGGACAAGATCTCGACATCACGTACAAATATATTTTCTGTATTACTATAGAAAAGCCAACCAACACTGCCATCTTTTTTTAAATCCATCAAAATCATTCCATTTTCGATATCTTTACTCGGATAGGTGGATTGTTGGATCATCCAATGAAAAGTCCCAAACTCTGTAATCGAAAACTCAGCCTGCCTTGGAAGCAAATCTAAATTAGCAAGAATTGCTTTTGCATACTCTTCCATTTCTTTGCTATTATCATAAACCCCTTCTTCTTCCTGGTAATAATTATGGTCAGTGAGTGACCATGTTCCATCCCGCAGAAAATAGGTCATGTGATACTCAGGACCAGATTCTTCTCTAAAAATGAATTGACGATTTTCACCATCTCTTTCTTCTGCAGTTAGCTCCGGTAAGTTTAATGTTTTCTGGAGAAATTCTGCCATGCTTCGCCCATGTTCCCTATCATTGCTATATTTATTTTTATAAACTGGAGCATATGCTGGTTTTGAATTTAACTGAATGGTGGTACTTAACGTTACTTTTGCCATATCTGACCCATATGTTGGATTGATGCTCATATTCCCGAATTCTTTAGAATGGTAAAAGGAAAGTATACTCACAAAAGCGATGAGTAAAATCATTGGAATTGAAAGGCGTTTCGTGAGTTCCTGAAATGAATTTTTTTTGTTCTGGATGATTGTATGAATGAACATAAAAAGCTGATATCCCAACACAGCACCTAGAGTGTTATGAAAGATATCATCCAGTTCAAAGATACCTCTGCCGGTAACAATTTGAAAGGTTTCAATCAGTAAGGTGGCGATAAGGGATGCAACCAGTGTCCATTTGAATTTCATGAACCTACTATTATATAACGGTAATAGAATTCCTAATGGAACAAACATAAGAATGTTAAAAACAATTAGTTGAAAGGCTATTACCGAAAATGAATTCCATGCATCAACGTAACCACTGAAAATATTTAGATTTACTTTCCCTAAATAAGCTTCCCCACGGCTTAAATTTGTGATTCCAATTACAATAAAATAATATCCCACAAGAAGGGAGCCTATTAAAGCCTTTTTCTTTCCACCGTCGGGTTTATTAACACTCTTCTTCCTCATTTTGATAATAAGAAAAGATAAAGCTAAAAATGTAACGGCAATTACAGTAGCCGGCACAAAAAATACACTTAAACGAATGATTATTTCCTTGAAATCCATAAGTTACCTCCGGTTGATCTATTATTAGTTAAGAAAAGTGTAGCAATGTAAGGTGACTTTTAAGTGACTTTTACATGACAATTTAGTCATTTAACCTTTAACGAACAAAACCATTTTTGTTTGAAATCGTTCGAAACTCTAGTTTTCCAATTTAGCAATACTCTTTTGATGAGGAAGAGTCAACACCAATAAATACGTTAATCAATACGGTAGGTGGCTTCTTTCCTCCGACAATTTAGGAAATAAAAAAAGAGCGTTAAAAACTCAATTAATCATGTCCTAAGACATTATTTCGAGTCACTAAACGCTCATTTATCCAGTCTAAAATCTATCTATTCCCTTATAAGGCACCTTAAAGTAATATTGAGACAACTTTAAAGGAACCCTTACGTACAGAAGATTAGAACGATGAAAACATATAAAGAAATGGTTGTGTAATATGAATTGAATTCTTATAGCTTTATAACGTATTCAAATAAAAAACTCACAAACATTTTAGTTTTAGAATGTCGATGGCCAACTTTATGTCTATCGTCCTTCTTTCCTGTTGTATAGTATCGTTGTGCAATAAATTATCTATTGTTTCTCTAATTGCTTATTCAACAATAGCGCCCGATTGCTGAAGACGTTGATTAAGGTAAAGGCTACAGAGGACTTACAAAAAAGCTCCCAGATTGAAGCATATTGGTGAGTATTAATCTTCAAATAAATATTTAATAATGTTGGGGAATTGTTCTCTCCAAGATTTTTCGTTATGAACAGCATCTTCAATGATTGTAAAATGATAATTAATACTTTTATTTGCTATTACATTTTTAAAGGAGATATTTGAGTTCAGATAAGCACTTGAATCAAATGAGGCTGTCTCCCCTTTGGTTCCTACATCAAAATAAAACCTTTTAATATCTGTTAGGTCGCTTTTTTCGGCAAAGTTCTCTATGTCCTTTTGGTTTATCCAATAAGCATTAGAAAGTGCAGCTACTTTTTTATATATGGAAGGATATTTACACATAGCATAGGTAGATATTAAGCCTCCAGCTGAACTCCCAGCCATAGCAGTATCATCAACAATTGTTATAAACTTATTATCAATAAAAGGCTTTAGTTCTTTCGTGATAAATTCTATGTATTCTTCTCCTTCTCCACCTAAATCAATTGAATTATCTATAAATAAACTTCATTAACACTTTTCTCACTTACCCAAGGACCGAACTCATCTGAACGTTTTCTACCTTCTCCGTTACAATCAATACCTACTACGATGATTTCTTTGCCGCTCTTTAATATATAATCCGCTATTCTCCAACTTAAACCAAAAAGGAGTCTTCATCTTTAAATAGATTTTGTGCATCGTGCATATAAAAAACTGGGAAATCCTTTGTTGAATTAACATATCCGCTCGGTAGTAGTACGCTTATCTACCGAGCTCTATTTAATGCTGTAATTTTAGCTTCAAAAGTTTCAACCATACCTTTTCTTCCTCTCAATTTTAATAACCCTGTTATAAACAATATTCAACAAACCCGTTTACTTAATTCCAATTATTTTATAATCTAAAAATCCCTTCAAGATATTTTCTTTGGCCAAGATAAAAACGAGCGCTGATCCTTACAGGATTGCGCCCGATTCCGAAATACAGTATATCTCGACTCCTCCATAATCCTTCCTTTATTAGAAAATGACTTGCTTTTTAAGAGATAAAATCGAAATACCTTAGAGTGGTTTGTATCTTGAAGAGTAATTGCTTACTAGCTTTTATAGAAATATAAAATATTTATCAATCATCATTTTCATGGTACATGATACTATATGTTTAAAGGAATAAAGATAGAAATGTGGTGTACATATGTCGTTTTTTTTCAATATTAGTGACTATACAGTTATGATTGATGGAGAGGAGTTGAAGCTTTTACGAAAAGAATTTTTACTCCTCGAATACCTTTATCAAAATGGAAACAAGGCTTTATCTCGACATCAGCTTTTGGATGCAGTTTGGCCTTTACAGGTTCCATCCGACCGGACTGTTGACGATCATATTTATCGCCTTCGTAAAAAGCTAAAGAAGTGGGAGCATGCTTTGAAAGTCGAGACAGTGAAAGGCTTTGGGTATAAATTAATGATATTTCAACAAAAAGAGTTCATGTCTCTTCCGTTTGCAGAGGACCAAGAGTTTCAACAACTTACCATAAATCTTATTAGTAAATATCATCTTTTTGGACATGGAGAAGCCATTGAGGAGTTACTAAGTAAGCATATCTTTGGAATAGAGCTAGATGAAAAGTTGCTACTAGTAATGAAGTTATTACGTGGTGATTTTAAAGCATTTTTACATTCTCCATTACCTTTTAAGGAAAAAGCATTGCCGTTGCTTTTCCTATACTCGACAGTGGAAGAAGACATCCACGCAATAAAATACTATTTTCGTATATTTGAAGACAAACAGCTTTTTGAAAATGAGGGCAAGGAAGAGATTGATTTATTCAAAATTCTTCTTTGTTTAAGAGAAAAAGATCTTCGGCATGCTTTTGAAATTTTGGAAGCAACTGAAAAGACTATTTCTCTCGAGGTACCTGGCTTCTATGGATTTTTCCAAGTTAATTGGCTAGCCTATGCTATTGGTCAAAAAGATTGGAAATTAGCAGAAGATAAAATAAAGTGCCTACATTCGTTCTTTAAGGATAAACCTTATCAAAGAGAATATGGCTTGTTTTTAATGTTAAAGGGTATTTACTTTCTCCATCAGAAAAAAAAGTCGCTCGGTGTCGATTTGATTTCTCAATCTTTTCATGTTCTTGAAAAAACAAAGTTTGTCATGCACATTTTAATATCTATTTTGGTAGCTGAACTATTGCAGGGTGATCTTCACTGTAAAGAGGTCAAAGAAATAATCCTCCTTAAAAAGGACGAAGTTTTCGATAAATATCAATTAATTCCGCTTAAAAAACAAATTAAAACGTTATTTGATTCAGTACTCTGATATTGCTCTGACATACATTCGATATCCTTAAAACAAATAACAAGTTGTTTTGAAAGGATGTTTTATAAATGACAATTGTAAATATAAAGAAAGAAACGATTTGGCAAAACTCCATTTTTATGAAGCTATTTGCCTCGTATTCTGTATCGATGCTTGGTCATTGGTTTGATATGGTGGCAATTATTATTTTATTTGGATACGTTTGGCAAGCAAATCCAATGATGATTGCTCTTATCCCTGTTGCATATGCACTTCCTCACGTCTTGCTTGGACAATTTGCAGGAGTATTAAGCGATAAATTTCATAAAGTCAAAATTATGATGTACGCCGACATCATTACCGCTGTCTTAACTGTATGTCTACTGTTTACGAATACACCATGGATGGCACTAGTCATAATTTCATTAAGAGCAACAGTAAATGTCGTGCACACCCCTGCTCAGCAAGGACTTATTAAATTAGTCGTAAAAGAAAACCTCATTATGAAAGCAGTCACTCTTAACGGCACAGTGAATCAATTAGCAAAAATTATTGGCCCTTTTATTGGGGCTACCTTAATTGGCCTCGTGTCACCAAAGATTTGCATTCTAATTAATGCCATTGCGTTTACTATTTCGGCTTTTATCCTATTATTCGTTTATTTAGATAAAGAGATGAAAATGAAGACTACCGTACCAAAGAATGAAACAGCATTGACTAAAGAAAGCTTTTGGGGAGCTTGGAGACAGGGCTGGCTCATTATTTTCAAAAGTAGAGTAATAGTTGTTAGTTTTATCGCAACCTTCTTGGGTTTGACTGTCATTCAAATGGTGGACATTCAATTCCCTGTTCTTTTCCGTGAACTTGCTCCACATCTTCCTGAGCTCACTGGTTGGTTAATGGGCGGATCAGGGCTTGGGGCGGTTGTCATGATTATCTTCTTAAATCGCTTTGAAACATTAAAGCATTATGGATGGCTAATTGGGGCTAGCATGCTTTTAATAGGCGTCGGCTTTGGCGGAGTGGGCTTCCTAAAGGAAGGTTTTAATATTCTCTATCCCGTTTTCCTTTGCTTTATTGTTGGATTAGGGGTGGGTTTATTAACTATCACCACCCAATACATTATGCAAAAAGAAACGACAGAACACGATATCGGGCGTGTCTCCGGGATTTTTAGTACAATTATTAGCTTTACCGTATTAGCCTCTCCGCTAATGGGTGGTTTTCTCGTTCAGCTTTTTGGCGTCATCCCTTTATACCTATCCTCTGGCGCGGTTTTACTTCTTATTGGAACTGTGTTAGTTATCTTTAACACGTTCCTCTTTCCAGAACAGAAGGCAGAGGAAGATATCCTTGCAGTAGATGCCAAATAGGAATAACTGTAGTCGTGGATTCGGGAGTTTCGGGGAAACCGTGGTGAATAGCAATTGAGTAGGAGGGAGTAAAATACTCCCGTCCTCTCACACCACCGCACAACGGGACTCGTATATGGAGGTTCAGTCTATTAAGTATCCACGTTCTTAAATTTGAAAGGGTTTTCTAAAGTCTTGTTCAATTATATGGCCCGAATGTTGAACACCTACCAGATAAATAAAGCCTTTTTAACAAAGTTCTTTATCATATACGAAATAACTTGTTGCGCAGTAAGCGTCTAAAACGAAAAGACCACCCTAAAAAAGAGTGATCTCCGCACATGATAATTTAATTTCAAGTATAGTTTTACTCCGCATCAAATTACTCTGTTGTTTTACATTTTAATTCATTACATTTGAATTATTCATATTCAATTACCTCCAAAAGTTTTTCTAGAGCGGCCATCGCTTTCAATTGCCTTCTATTTCGGATACCTAGCAAGGTTAGAACCTCCTCGGCAAGTTTTCGACATGCCGATCTTCCCTCAGCTCCCCCAAACCTGTCCTTCATCCGTGCATTTTCATCCGTATAAAACCGATGGTTAATCGCTTTAAGGAGACTTATTTTAGCCAATTGAAGACCATCAAAATTACGATAACTACTTTCCGGATCCCGAATCGCCCGTATGTACCCTTCTTTATCCCAGTACCTGATGGCTGTTCGGGAAACATTCATTCTTTCTGCGGCTTCCCCTAAGGACCAAAGACACGAATTTTTCTCGGAGTATTCAATTAATTCGACGGCTTCCATCACAAACTTCTTTTCCTCTCCTCTACGGATCATTTCATCGTTAAGAATCCAAAGTGCTTCATCGATTTTCTTATTCCCGATGTTTTCCATAATTTTCACTGCTACATCCATTCCAAAACCATCGGATAGCGATTTAATGCATGAAAAATAGACAAGATGAATGTCCGAGTAAACACGATATCCACTTGCTGTCCGTTTCGGCGAAGGTACAAGTCCTTTTGCTTCATAGTTACGAAGTGTGTTTGTACTTACATTCAGTTTCGCCGCAATGTCGGCAGGTCTAAGATTATCCATTTTATTTTTCTCCTTCACTTATGTTGCAGAGTTATTCCTGTAAATCATTTTAAATACTGATTTCATTATATCAAACATTCAAATTTGCTTTAATGTTATACGATAGGGGTGAACAAAAAAAGAAAGGGGACTAGCTAATCTAATGACTTTATTTAATCAGTACATGACCATACTAGAACTTGAGACATCACTGAATGCCTATGTTGAATTGAACTGGAAGAAAATCCTTGAAGACAACCGTGAGGAGTTTGAAACCTTATTTCCGGAGTATGAAGATGCCACTTACGGTATTTATGCAGAAAAGCTGCTCATACCCGTCTGGCGGCAAGTAGAGGAGGCCGGATTCCATTCAGCAGCCGAAGTAAAAGAGGATGACTTTGTGATAGCCGGTTTTCTACTTTTCCGCCATTCTCTTGAAAAAGAACAGTGGGGCACACCGTTGAATGAAAAGAGAGTATTCTGGCTTACTATAAAAAATAGACAGCACCTAGAAATCGGTACACTTCTGATGGAGATGTCACATTCTCACGTAAGTTTTTCCATTCCCGCCCCACCAAAATTCCTTGCTCTTCAAACAACAAATGAACGTGAAATCAGATCCCAGATCCGTTCTATCTATAGCAAATAAAGAGTTTGAGAATTTCCTCCTGGTGGCACTAGAAAAAAAGTTTTCTAAGGATATTTTTATAAGGGGAAAAACGTATAGCAAGAAGCCGTTGCACAAGACTAAAGGGTTTAATGATGGGGCGCAAAACGAAAAACATAGCAGTATCACACGCAAAATTACAGTACTTTCACTATCAAATCGCAATGAAAAAGCCCGAAGTAAGTTCTTCGGGCTTTAAGTTATCAATATTTGTTAGTTAAACAAACACCTAGTATTGGTTCATTTCACTTCTTAAAACAAAACCAGATGTTAAGCCATAAACCCGATTAAAAAATAGGTAGAATAGGTAAATGTCGTTGGATATCATTCTCTCTAGTTTCATTATACCACTACTTACAAAGTATTTATAGACTACTCTTTTTGTAATCCCTATACTATAGTGTTAATTACAAATCTAAAAAATATAAGAGGTGTATCAAGATGAATGACAAAAAAGAAGTCTTAGATAATGGTCCTTTCTTTCATGGTACTAAAGTGGAACTAAAAATTGGAGATCTATTAGAACCGCAACACTTATCAAATTACCAAGACAAAAAATCGAACTATATATATTTCACTGCAACACTAGATGCGGCTAAATGGGGTGCTGAATTAGCCACATCTATCTCAAAAGAAAGAATTTACATTGTAGAACCATTGGGTGATTTTGAAAATGATCCGAACTTAACTGACAAAAAATTTCCTGGAAACCCAACACGCTCTTATAGATCTAAAACTCCTTTGAAAATAATCGCTGAATTAAGCTCATGGGAAAGACATTCCGATGAAGAAATAAATCATATGCTTACATCTTTAAAAAAGTTACGTGAACAAGGAAAAGCATTAATAGATGATTAATCTTCGCTATCATAAAGTCATGACTAAAAAAGAACCAATAATCAACTTGCTTTTACAATTGATTTTTGTTTCGGCAACGGATCGCCCCTCACTCAAACAAAGCGCAATAATTAGATTTTGAGTGTAGCCCAAACCCGCCCATTTTTTTTACATCCGTACAAATAAAATTGAACTCCCCCTCAATCCTTGAGAGGGGATATTTATTCAGTATCTAGTCAACTACGATAAAACGACCCCCAAAAATAGTGATCGTCTTAAATGGTTTGTACTTGATAATAGTTTTGTACTGCGAACTAAATTTATCTTCTTTCAATAAATAACTTACAGTACTCCGCTATTTACTGTCATCCATATCACTAATTCTAAACTCTCTTTTCAAGTCTTAATTAAATGTGGTTAACTCTTTTGTTGCTGAATTTAGAAAGCTTTTTTCAAATTTAATATAGTAAGACTCATCTATCATTGTATTGATCATTCCATCGATTAATGGCACTAATTGTATCGCTGGCATTTCCATTTCATCCTCAAATAATTGGTTGAGCGGAATATTACTTTCTATCTTAGTGGTAAATTCTTTTAATTGTGTTTCTTGTAAACCGTTTATTAATTGACTTAAAAATGCATGAATGATATGTAATTGATGTTTTTCATTCAAACTTTTTCCCACTGTAGCATCCATCATTAATGCCACAACCTCTTCTCCATTCAAACGTTGAGTCCCCTTTTTCAAGTCAAATGCCACTTGAGATATAGCCCTTACTTGAATATCTTCTTCCAAGTCGTATTCTAACCCATTCACTATTTCGATCATTTTCGAAAGAATTTCCAAATCCATAACTGCATAATAATCAATCGGTAAGTCAAATAGGTTAGAAACCGTTGTTCTTACATTTTCAGCTCCTCCCAAACCGTAAGCAAATGTCAATTTATCATATGAAGTTGTACCATCACTATTATCCAATATCGGAGCATACGTATCACGAGGGATAGATAGTACTTTCATCATCTTTTTTTCAATACTATAAGAAAGTAAAAGGTTAACATGTATTCTATTTTCCGCATCTTTCACCGTAAATAATGCTGTAAAATCTTTTTCACTATTAGCTACTGTTTCGTTTGGATCTGCTTCACTTGTACCAATATTAAAGGTTCCTTGAAAAATTGATGGGACAAACAACAGTATACACAACCCGACCACTAATAAAGAAGCTGCAACAACGGTGAATTGTTTTGAAATAGGTGTATGAGATTTTTGTTGTACATGATCTTTATTCTCCATTTTATGAATTTGTTCAAACACTTCATTACGGTCTTCTTTCGTAAATGTTAATTCTTGATTAGACATATAACTAAATGTATCCTTCAATTTTTTATCTTTCATTTTGTTCAGCCTCCTTTAACATCGACTCTAATCTTTGTTTTGCTCTTCTTAATCTTGTTTTCACTGTATTAACTGAAACATTTAGTACTTGAGAAATTTCATCTGTTTTTAAAGAATCATGGTAGTAAAGATAAACTACTTCTCTATACTTTTTTGGAAGAGAACTGATCGTCTCTTTCATTTGTTCGTTATTGTATTGATCAATAACGGATTTTTCTACTGATGGTAGTGCTGATCTGGCTGTTTCATTTAGAAAACTTTTTACTTGAACCATTTTGTAATTCCAACTTTTTAGATAATCTTTACACTCGTTAATGGTAATACGATAAAGCCATGTTTTGATCTGTGCGTCATACCGAAACGAATCAAGGTTTTTGTAGCATTTAATAAATGTATTTTGAACCAGATCCTTAGCTATCTCAGAATCTTTTACATAAGAAAATGCCAATCGTACCAATTCATTACCGTACTCAATCATTATTTTTTCCAGTGCATAATCTTTTTCTGATTTTTCCAATCTACGATCCTCTCTTTCAACCTACTTCAAATTCTGCTATTAGACGATTAGCAATCTAAAATGGGTTCAATAAAAAAAATATTTTAACAAATCTTTAGTTGTTTATTAATAAGCCTTAAACTTTAAAACCTGTATAATATTCATGAAATAGGTTTACGGTTTTATCTTAATCTTTTTCCGCTAAACTTCTATTTAACACAATAAACAATAGGAACTGTCATCAACAACTCCTAGTTCCGCTCTTGCACCGTTTCTTCAATAATGAAAATTCTTTTATAGCCTGGAAGTGTATCAGTAGCTTCATTCATATCAATATAAGTGAGAGTCTCACAAACGATTAAAAGACGATGCCTGTGATAGCATCGTCCCTTTTCTTGTGAAGAATTAAAAATATTGCTTTTTCGCTATCTCCTTACCCAAAATGAGATGTTTTATCTTTAAAACTTTGATAAGTCTCATGTCCTTTACTAGCTTCTATTACAACCTATTTGAAGGAGCCTTTTTGATCGCTAAAAATAGTGCTCATATACTTTTTCGTTATAAAGTTTACTAAACATACCCCAAAATGCTGCGCTACCATTAGAAGCATTTTCTCCTAAAGCACGCATTAATTAATTTTGGATATTTCTCAAAAATTGTTCTTCTGAAATAACAGAAAAGCCATTCCTATTAAGGAGAGCGGTTGTTACCCCATTCCCAGCGATTTTATCACCAGTAAATTCGCCATTATAAATCATAGCACTACCACAGGAAGGGCTATTTTCCTTAAGTACCACCAATGTTGCTTTCATTTCTTGCGCTTTTTCCAAAGTTCGGTAAGCGCCCTTTATATATAGCTCAGTGACATCGGTCCCCATCTTGGTCATGACTCTTGCCTTTCTATCTAGAACATCGCCTCCATTACCACCTACAATTTCAGCGGGTTCTCTTGGAATCGAAAATCCAGCAAGCAATTCAGGACAGACTGCTACAGCTTTCTCTTCTTCTACTAACTTATTGATCTCACGTTGGAGGCAGTGGGTTCCATTGTACCTAACCTCTAAACCAATTAAACAGGAACTTACTAAAATCATCTACGAAGACCTCCCCACATTCACATCATAACGCATCGTCTACTAGCAGTTTTCTTTTCATCGGACCTCATTTACTTTTTTTATAAAAATTCGAAAGTAGTAATAAAACAACCCCTAATATGATTGCTGGTAAGGAAAGCGTACCGTATATTTCCGGTACATCATTTATTATCCCAAAGTTCTTATTAAAGCCAAAGCCAAGGATGAATAGTGTAAACCCTACCCAAAATATCACTTTTCCTACTGTTGTATGAATGTTCATATTTCCTCCTCCAATACCTTACCTTTTCCTAGACGAAAGTAAGTAACCGATAAGAAAAGTTACTAACATACATAAATAACTTAGCAACATTACCGTTGAACTATTGATCGTATCTGTGAATAGTACAGCTACTTTCGTGCCTACCCAAATATATGGAAGGATGTAATATTGAGAGAAAATAGCCAAACTTACATTTCTACTAACTTCATCAATTAAAATAAACTGCCAGATAAATACTAAAAACGATATAAGCCATATACTATTCCCAATTAAGATACTCTTAAATTTACTAAGTGCCATTCTTCCGAATTTCAATCCTACCCACAACCAGAAAGCCCCGAAGATCAATTGAATGACAAAAGGATGAATTACTATAATAAACTTACTAGCAATGTAACCATAGATTAACGGAACAAAAATTAATAATACTTCTAGTCTAATACGTTTCATACTCATCCACCTTTGTTAAAAAAATCAAATCAATTTCATAGTAACATAAATTCCCAGTAAAAAGTAAATGGAGTATGACTACCTCTCATACTCCACTACATTTCTATATTTTAAATTGTTTAGTAATCATTCTTAAGTCGGCGGCCATTTTTGCTAAAGCTGCTGCTGAAGCTTGAGTTTCTTCAACAATGGCTAGTTGTTCCTCTGTAGAGGCACTTACCTCCTGCGTCGAGGCAGCATTTAGTTCAGCCAACTCTTTTGTATTGCGAATCGCTACTGATAATGCATCGCTGTCCGTCATTTGCTTTGTGCTCTTATAGATCGTTTCAGTTCTAGCTGCAACATCTGTCACTGATTTTTGAATACGTGAAAATTTTGTACCTACCGCGTCTACGATTTCTCTCCCAATGGCAACTTCACGGATTCCCTCAGTCATCGAGGTCATTACCTCACTAATATCCGCTTCAATGATTTTGATCGAGTTGCCAATGTCTTTTGCTGATGACGCAGATTGTTCTGCCAATTTCCGAACCTCATCTGCTACAACCGCAAAGCCTTTGCCATGTTCTCCGGCTCTAGCTGCTTCAATCGCAGCATTTAAAGCAAGAAGGTTCGTTTGATCCGCAATGGCAGTTATAAGGTTTGCCACCTGAGAAATATTTGCAGAACGTTCACCTAAGTTATTAACTAACTGTTCTAAGTTACTAATTTTCCCTTCGATCACTTCCATTTGTTCAACTGATTTCGTAATCTCTGTTGAACCGTCTGATGCTAAATGCAGTGTCTCTTGAGTTAAACCAGTAGCATTTTCAACACTAGTGAGAATATCCATGATAATTTGATTTACTTCCTGTAGCACTTGATAGCCTGTACTAATTTCAACTAGCTGTCCCTCTGAGCCTTTTACGACTTCCTCAATGCTTGTCGCAACTTGTTGAGTAGCCAGTGAAGATTGTTCAGTACTAGCGGTTAACTCCTCTGCAGAGTTAGCCAACTGCGAGCTTGTCCGAGCTAATTTTTCGATAATTGTTCGAAGTGATTGTACCATTTGTTTACTTGATGAGGCCAACATGCCAATTTCGTCTTTATTTTTTACAATAGGGTCTACAGTTAAATCGCCCTCTGCAATTTTCTTCAATTGGCTAGAGACCGTCTGAATCGGTTTTGTTATGTATTGTGCAAAAACAACAATAATAATTGACGTTACTGTTAGCGCAAGTAATGCTGTTATAATTGTCGAAGTGAGCATCTCAGACTTCCTATTAAACTCCTCTATGTAGGACCCTGAAGCGATGATTACGTCCCACTCTGGGTAGTAAGCTGTATACGTTATTTTTGGTTTTATTGAATTTGGTTGGTTCGGTAATGCCCAATCATAAAGGAAAAATCCATCCCCAGTTAAAGCTGCCTCTACTAAGCCCTTTCCAACCAGCTTACCATTAGGATCTGCGACATCCCATAGATTGTCACCTTCTAATGAAGGGTGACCCAATAGATTTGCCTCTTTGTCTAAAATAAAGAGATAACCACTTTCACCTATTTTAAGATCTGTAGGTAGCGGTCTAGTTCCGTCAGCATTTTTTTCACCTAAAATTTGACGGTTAATTTCTTCAATCCCCTGAGAAACTGTTAACTCATTATTTTCAACGCGTTTATTCACTTGTTCCATCATTCGCATAGTTAAATGAACATCGTTTTGAAGCGAGTCTTCGGTAAGTCGGTTTAAACCATCCTCTGCAATCGAAAAACTAAAATATCCAAGCGTAAACATCGGACCAATTACTAATAAAAAGCAAACCAAAATTAATTTCATTCTAATACTCAACACATTGCCCCCTAGTCTGGTAGATTTACCTAAGTCAAATCTACTAATTTTCATAGCTGTCCACTTCAATAATCTAAATAGTATCAAAAATTAGTAAATATTTCATTAATAATAAATGATTGCAAAAAAATATTGTAGAAAAATAGTTAAATAGAACCAGAAAAAGATCGTAAAAATAAACAATTACAATCATGGAGGCAACTAAAAAATGACCATGGAACTACTCCATGGTCAATTTCTTAAACGATCATTGTCTGCAAAATGTCGTTTGCATCTTTATAAGGTAGGTTATGCGCTAAGGCCACACCTTGATAGGTGACGATACCGCCAACCACATTGATTCCTTTTAATAATGCCGGATTTTCTTGGCAAGCCTGCTTGTAACCTTTATTGGCAATTTGCAGCGCATAAGGCACCGTTACATTTGTGAGAGCAATCGTTGAAGTTCTCGGAACTGCTCCTGGCATATTTCCAACAGCATAATGAACAACACCATGGACCAGATAGGTAGGGTTTGCATGTGTCGTCACATGGTCAACTGTCTCGAAAATCCCTCCTTGATCAATTGCCACATCCACTATCACTGACCCTTCTTCCATTAGGCGAACCGTTTCTTCTGATACTAGTTTAGGGGCTTTTGCTCCTGGAATTAAGACTGCACCAATGACTAAATCTGACTCTGCGCATGCTTGAGCAATTGTATATGAGTTTGACATTAGCGTTTGAATGGAGTTTCCAAAAATATCATCCAACTCTCTTAACCTGTGTGGATTTACATCAATAATAGAAACATCCGCTCCTAAACCAACAGCAATCTTAGCTGCATTCGTCCCTACAACCCCACCACCGATAATTGTCACTCGGCCTCGTTTGACTCCCGGGACTCCACCAAGAAGTATTCCTTTTCCACCCCGTGATTTTTCTAAGTACTGAGCACCGATTTGCGTAGCCATTCGTCCAGCTACCTCACTCATTGGTGTAAGCAGAGGGAGTGAATTGTCGCTTAATTGAATAGTTTCATAGGCTAAAGCTACCACTTTTTTATCAACTAGTGCTTCCGTTAGCTCTGGCTCGGCTGCTAAATGTAAGTACGTAAACAAAATCAATCCTTCATGAAAATACTGATACTCCGAAGGTAACGGTTCCTTTACCTTCATTACCATTTCACAGTTCCACGCAGCTTCGGCACTTTCTACAATGATTGCACCTGCTTCCATGTACAACTCATCAAAAAATCCTGAGCCTAGTCCTGCACCAGTTTCAACAAACACTTCATGCTTCGATTGAACAAAAAACCTTACGCCAGCGGGGGTTAACGCAACACGGTTTTCATTGTTTTTTATCTCTTTTGGGATCCCAATACGCATTTGATTACCTCCTTTAAAAGATCAACTATTATTTGGATGATCTATGTAACCTATTTAAACAATTGTCATAGACGTATTTGCAGCAGTTACTTGCCCTCTTTCAATCAATACTTCGCTCTTGGTAACGCTAACCTCTGTTACGTTACCTTTCTTTCATCCTCAACTTTATTTTCGGCACATAAGACCTCCTTACGTTACCTTTCTTACTCCTTCAACTCTTTTTTCGGCACGCAAGACCTCCTTGCGTTACCTTTCTTACTCCTTCAACTCTTTTTTCGGCACGCAAGACCTCCTTGCGTTACCTTTCTTACTCCTTCAACTTTATTTTCGGCACGTAAGACCTCCTTGCGTTACCTTTCTTACTCCCTAAACTTTATTTTCGGCACGCAAGACCTCCTTGCGTTACCTTTCTTACTCCCTAAACTCTTTTTTCGGCACGCAAGACCTCCTTGCGTTACCTTTCTTACTCCTTCAACTTTATTTTCGGCACGCAAGACCTCCTTGCGTTACCTTTCTTACTCCTTCAACTTTATTTTCGGCACGCAACCCCAACCACCATTCACGCCAACACCCCAATTACTTAAGAAAAAAGTACCTGTAACCCACATTCCTCGATTACAAGTACTTTCCACCCTCCTTCTACACTACTTCTTGCAGTGCCTCAGTAACTGTTTTAACAATAAACTCTAAATCTTCTATTTCGATATTTAACGGTGGCGATAGGGTGAGCACGTTGTTAAACCCTGCAACGGTTGCTCCGTTTTTCCCAATGATTAACCCTCGCTCTTTACACAAACCTATCACTCTATTTACAACCGACACATCAATCGGTTCTTTCGTCGCCTTGTCTTTGACCAACTCAATACCGATCAGTAACCCTTTACCGCGCACATCGCCTACATAAGGATGCTCAGCTAAAAGACTACGAAACTCGCTCAACACCTCCGCGCCAAGCTCTTTGGAACGTTCAAACAATTTTTCCTCTTCCATGATTTCAAGATTTTTCAACGCCAGTGCACACGCTGCTGGGTTCCCACCAAACGTATTGATATGCCTGAAATAATCGTATTCTTCTGTTCCTTTAAAAGCTTCATAGATTTCACGGCGTACCGCTGTCGCCGAAAGCGGTAAATACGCACTTGTAATTCCTTTGGCCATTGTGATGATATCAGGTTTCACCCCATAGTTCATAAAACCAAAAGGCTCACCTGTGCGGCCAAATCCGCAAATGACCTCATCAACAATCATCAAGGCACCATGCTTTTCACAAACTTCTTTGACGGCCTTCATATACCCTTCCGGAGGAACAATCACACCGCCACCAGTAATAATCGGCTCCATGATCACCCCAGCAATCGTCTCACTCAATTCCCAAGTCATGACGCGATCAATGTCTTTGACCGATTCTAACTGATCAGGCGAGCAATCTGGAGCATCATTTGATCGGTAGCTATCTGGTGGTGCTACATGGATAAATCCAGGTGCTAGCGGTTCATACTTATATTTCCGCTGCGCCTGACCCGTCGCGGCCAACGACCCCATCGAATTTCCGTGATACGATCGATACCTAGAGATAAACTTATACCGATGCGTATCCCCTTTTTGCTGATGATATTGGCGCACTAATTTAAACGCTGTTTCATTTGCCTCCGATCCACTATTTGAGAAAAAGATAACATAGTCATCGCCAAGCATTTCATTCAATTTCTCAGCTAGCTTTATCGCTGGCAAGTGACTCTGTGTTAGTGGAAAATAGGCCAGTTCCTTCATCTGCTGATAAGCCGCCTCAGCTAACTCGTCTCTTCCGTATCCTACATTGACACACCACAATCCAGCCATTCCGTCTAAATACTTGTTTCCATGAATATCGGTAATCCAGGCACCTTTCGCTGTTTTCACAACTAAGGTACCATCGGGATTATAAGGTTTCATTGAATGCCAAATATACTTTTCATCTTGCTTCAAGGCATCTTGTTGCTGATTTACCTTTTCCATTGATACTCCTCCCTTTCCAAGGTGAATTAGAAATCGAACCTCGAAGTAATCATTTTCTTACGAGTGAAGAAGTTAACCCCGTCTTTCCCGTTTACATGAAGGTCTCCGTAGAACGAATCCTTCCAGCCTGAGAATGGGAAGAACGCCATTGTTGCTGGAACTCCGACATTGACTCCTAACATTCCTGCATCCGCTTCTTCACGGAATTTCCGAACGGCTTTTGCATCCTTTGTATAGATCGTCGCCCCATTTCCGTAGCGGGACTTACGAATGTACTCTAAGCCCTCATCAAGATCTTCTGCACGAAGTAAACTTAATACAGGTGCAAAAATTTCATCCTTAGCAATCGTCATTTCAGGTGTGACATGATCAAAGATCGTTGGTCCTAAGAATGTTCCAGCCGTCATTTGATCTGCTTCAACTCGACCATCACGAAGTAACGAAGCTCCTTCTTCAATTCCTTTTTCAATGTATTCCAACACCTTAGAGCGGTGCGAATCCCGAATGACTGGTGTTAGTAACACTTCCTCATCTAACCCGTTCCCGATAATTAATTCATCTGCTTTTTTCTTTAATGCCTGAACAAAATCCTCATTATTACCAACAACAACAACGGCGCTACAAGCCATACAACGTTGTCCAGCACTTCCATACGCCGAGCTTACAATGTGCTGAACTGCTTTATCCATGTCCGCATCTGGCATAACGATATGATGATTTTTCGCTCCAGATAACGCCTGCACGCGTTTTCCTTGAGCCGCTGCTCGTTCGTACACGTACTTAGCCACTACCTGCGAGCCTACAAACGAAATAGCTTTCACGTCCTCGTGCTCAATTAATCCATTGACAACATCATGAGCCCCATGAACGACATTGAGTACTCCGGGAGGTGCCCCCGCTTGCGTAAACAGTTCAACAAGCTTGTTGGCCAACAACGGCGTACGCTCTGATGGCTTTAACACAAATGTATTACCACACGCTATCGCTAGTGGGAACATCCATAACGGAACCATCATCGGAAAGTTGAATGGCGTAATTCCCCCAACAACCCCTAACGGATAACGGAACATTTCTGAGTCAATGTCTTCAGCGATTCCAGGGAGCGTTTCGCCCATCATTAACGTTGGCGCACCTGCTGCAAACTCCACACACTCAATTCCCCGTTGCACTTCTCCAAATGCTTCATTGTAGGCTTTGCCATTTTCCTCAACAATTAATTTCGCCAGCTCTGCATGGCTATCTGAGAGTAATGTATGATATTTAAATAAAATTCGCGCTCGTTTCGGTACCGGAGTGTTTTTCCACGTAGCAAACGCCTCTTTTGCTGCTTGAACTGCTAGGTCTACGTCCTCCTTCGATGAAATTGGTACAGTTGCTAAGATCTCACCAGTTGCTGGGTTCGGAACATCTAACCTCGCTTCCGTATTTGCCTCTATCCACTGTCCATTAATATAGTTTTTTATAATTGATGTATCTTTCTTAGTAACAGCCATGGAGTACCTCCTGTTTTTATCTGAATTTTTTAACAATTATAGATGTGATCTAATTATCTCTTATTTTGTAAATGCTTTCACTAGACACAATGTAAAATAAGTTTCAGGTTTTACTCCACACAATGAACAATCCCACCAGTTTACAATGAAAAAAGAAGACTTGAATTACAAGCCTTCTAAAGTTCATGTATATGATATTGAGCATTATTTTTTTCAGTCGTCTGCAAATATTCATAGGCAACGATCATGAATTCTAGCGCTAACCTTTTTTCTGAACTCATAAAATCATCGCCAAGAAGCTTCTCAATTTTTTCTATCCGATGATAGAGAGTTTGCCTAACAACAAATAGTCTCTTCGCAGTTTCTTGTTTAGAACCTTGGCACGCCAAATACATTTTCAACGTTTCCATTAGGCGTCCGTTGTACTTCTGATCGTATTCAATCACTGGCGCTAAGTATTCCATTACTACTTCTGTTAAATCACTATGCTTATGTACTAAAGAAATGATGCGGTAAAGATGTAAATCTTCATAAAAATAACTTTTGCTCTTTTCACTCAATTTACTTTGAAGTAGCAGTGCTTCTTTTGCCGTTTTGTAACTTAGATGCATACCGTCTACCCGGTTAACGTACTTCCCTACGCCAAATGAAAGAGATGAGAGCTTTAACTTCTTGTTAAGATCGACATTTTCAATCCGCTTTAAACCCTCGTTAAGCCGATCACGCCAGCCTTTTTTTGTCCGTTTATTTCCTAGAATAAAAATTAAGTCATGCTTCCATTCCGTTGTAAACACATGAAAACCATGCTGCTCCAAAATATTTCTGCAAAAAAGTTTAAAATAGGTACCATCCATATTAATAGATTTTGTACTAGAATTCATCTTACAAATACAGACGACCCCACCCTGCAGTTTGAGTTTTGGATCCATATACGTTAAATGTTCGTGGATTTCTTGCTCGCTATGGTTTCCCTCTAACCAATCAGTCATCCACGCCGATTCTTCCGCCGTTTTCTTTTCTTCTACGTACAAATTTCGTAATAATAGTTGTGCTAGTGCAGTGACCGTACGATCAATTAGTAATAAATCAAATTCATTTAGTTCTCTATGCTTTGCTACAACCATCAATTCCGCGTATTGCTGTCCTAAAACTTGTACCGGATGGCGGCTCACATTGGAACTATCACCTGCAATTAACGCACGGTATTCCTGTTGTTCAAGTTCTGCGAGCGCTGGAACGAATTGTATATCCTTCTCGTTAAACGAAGCGATTACTTGGAGATCAATATACTTTTGAAAAAAAACTAAAATTTCTTCATAGTCTTCTATTTCTAATAGCTTTTTATTTAATTGTTGTGAGTAGTTTTCTAGATCAGAGATCATTTGATAGTGTTGGTTAATTAGTAGCGAGTGGATGTCTTGCGTAATTGCGACAAAAGGTACTTCTTGATGAAATAAGATGATTGGAAACTGATTTTCGTTGGCTAGCTCTATTACTTCTTCGGGTATGTAAGTGGCATGCGTTCCTAACTCAATGCATAATCCTGCTGCATGACAATCGATTAACTGAGTAAGAAAAGACATAAAGATATCTTTATCATCTTTCCATCCTAATCCAGTCGTTAAGATCAATTCGTGCCCATTAAGAAGCTTTCGAATTTGGATCACTTCAACAACATGGACCCATTTGACAAACCGATGGAGGCCCGTTTGTCCTGCAACAACCTCAATCGTTTCAAAATGTTTTCGTTTCATAATCTCTTCAATTGTTAAATAAGATTTCATTTCAAGCACCTCGCCCTTTGAGGAATGTCAATATTATAATATGAGAAGGTACCGAAGTGGAGGTATTCGTGTAAATAAGTGCTAATCCGCTAAAAATTAACAAAAGAAGACTTACTCGTCATTTCCATAGATCAAAAAGAATACCTGATTAGCTTTCTGGTCGTGAAGAAGTGCGTGCTTTAGTTGTAGCTGAAAATTACAACTTTATGATAACTGCTCATCAATTATGTCATATTTAACCTCAGAAAAATTCCTGATTAGCAGGGTTTCATTTACATAATTTCCTGTTTTCTTCTCAACAACTTTTCTCCATATTTCATTTTCCCTAAATGTTTTATTATCTTTTCTACAAAATTTATGATTTTTCTCTTCGATATGATAAGAATAAGCCCATTCTTTATCAGTGAAGATCGCACCCTTTAGATGCTTACTTGTTACCCAAACTTTAATTTGGAAAGATTGTTCAGTAGGATTTTGAAATTTCAAATCAATGTAGTTGTAAAACACGCTTGCACCACTTCCAAAAGGTAGAACTCTCGCTTCATCAGGGAATGGATCAAAACTATGATGGTGTCGTTCTACTACTTCCAACGGGGTATGAAGGGCCATCCAATATAGTAGGTTTGCTAATTGACAAATTCCACCGCCAACACCTGTCTTAACCTCGCCCATGGAAAGTTGCATCCCCTCAATATAACCCTTTTTCTTAGACGTTTTTCCGACTAATTTCCAAAACGAAAACACCTCTCCAGGATTTATGACAATCCCATCAATTTTGCTAGCTGCAATTTTTAAGTTGGTTATTTTATTCTCTTGGAGTTTTGGGTCACTATTACCTAACTTTCTCCTTAGAAGTGATTGATGTTTTTTACAAGTGTAGGGATACGGTTTCTCTCTAAAATCTCTAGAAAACCTATACTTAGATAGTAAATTACGTATGGAACAAAACAAACGCTTTTGATTAATCCTGAGATGATAAAGTATCGGGTGTATTTCTGAAATTCGCATGTTAATCCTCCTATTTATTAATCCTGTTCATCAGCTCAATAATTCTATATAAAGGGCGCAAATCCTGCTTTGTAGACACCTCAGATCCGATCCTAATTCCTTACTTTTTCAAAAAAAACATCCCTTCAAATATCACATTTGAAGGGGACTTATGAAGAAAAACATTTAGCTAATAGATGGATAATTCACATGAATTTCTCTTACCATTTCATGAAATTGACCTTCATCACGAAACTGTTCTGGCCTCCAGTTCTTAAGTAACCAGCGCACTAACTCTTCGGGGGTGTTAAAGATTTCGCCACTAGAATCGGACTTTCGTATTGTATAGCGCCCATTCCCCTCATCAATTGTGACTTCACAGGGAAATGCATTTTGCTTAGAAATCAACTTAAATTCCATGCCTCATACCCCCTAGAATGATTAAGTTTTTTGTTGAATAAGAATTCCTGAAAAATACTTTCTTGCATCCGCAGTTAGAATGTGTAACGTTTCTACCTTTGGCGCGTCCTCGTTTACTTGCTCAAATTCAACAAACGCTCCACTTAAGTTTTCTGTGACAGCTTTTATTTTATAGCCTTGTTCAATCAAATAATCAATTTTTTCACGCTCAGCGACGAATTCATTGTAAGACGACATCCGCAATTTCCTCCTCTAGCTACGCTTTTTCACTAACACTAACTGGAACGTTGACCGTTTCAGACACCTCATCAACTTCCCAATATCTACCGACTGTAATCCCTAAATACTTCTCATCATTTGGATCAGTGATTTCTGCTTGCTCATATTTCGGGAACCACCAATATTTTGCAAGGAGATAGTAAGTTACTGAACCTACTACAAAGCCTACGATAAATGAGTAGTTAGCTAAGAAATAAGCAGATCCTCCACCTAAAATCCAGGCGATAAATCCTGCCATATTAAAACCATTGTAGTAACGGTATTGACCATTGTCTTTATATAAATCTTGAACATTCACTCTACGCTTACGTAGTAAATAATAGTCAGCAAACAAAATTCCTACAATCGCTGATAGAATTCCACCGACAATTAACAATGCTGGGATGATAATTCCAAACAAGCTCCACGGTTGCACGAGAGTACCAATAATACCTGCCACTACGACCCCGGCCCAGAACGGAACTTTTGGTCCACCTACATTGGAAATAATTGTAGCAGCTGGAACTAAGTTCGCCGAGATGTTTGTCGACCATTGGGCAAATACGATCATTAATAAAAGAATTCCAAGAACTAACCCAGAAGCAGCTTCTTGTAGGGCCACAACAGGATCATAATTGGATACAGCAATGTAGGAGACTGCTCCTATGATGATCATAAACGTTTGGGTAATCGGAAGCGCAATTAAGCTCCCTACAATTTGCGTTTTGTTACGCTTAAACCAGTTTCTTTCATGTAAAGGTGCCTTAAAAAATCGAGACAGCGAAGGCATATCTGCAGCAAGTGTCCCCCAGAAGCCCATGTTTGCCATAATCACCACAAAGAACGCAGTAATCGCCGCACCCCCAGTAACAGGACTTTCCACCCATGCCCACACTTCACGACCTTGGGCTAATGCTGATTCTGAAAGAGTTGAATACATCCAAATTGAAATTAAGATAATAATCGGTGCTGCTAAATCAGCAAATCTTTCCACCGCTTTAATTCCTAACGAAGTATTAATTACCTGTATGGTCGCAAAAATTAAGAAACAGACAAACCAATTATCAAATCCTATGAGTACAAATAAAATTGCATTCATGGCTGTCGAACCAAAATAGGTATTGATCCCAAACCAACATGATGCTACAAAGCCGCGGATAATGGATGGGATATGCGTACCGACTGTCCCAAACGGAGCCCTCATATAAACAGGAAAAGATAACCCATGTTCCACACCAATATCACCAACCAATGTCATACAAAGTCCAATTGCAATGGAACCGATAATAGTCGCAAAGACAACCCAGCCAAGCGAAAGATTTTGTACACCACTTCCACCAATCGCGAATGCCGCTAGCACAACTGCCATTCCTACCCAGATAAACGCAAACCCAACCGGACTTATTTTCTTACCACTTTCGTTTGTAGGAAGTAAATCCGGCGAGCGTAGATAGCTTTCTTTATTGCTCAATAAAATCGCCCCCATTGAATTATTTTCATAATTTTCAGATATTTAAGTTGGTGACTTTACTAGGAGAACAAGTGCATAAGCTCTCTTACGCACTTGCTATGAGTAGGATGGTTTGCGTTAGTTTTTTTTAGATTTTCAGTGTTTGATTTTTGTCTGTTGTTGTTGAGCCATATTTTGCTCGTTTCAAAAATTGTCCTTTACCAGGAGCACCAACAAATTGCTTGTCACGGATGACAAACTCGCCTCTTGATAAAACAGATACTGGTTCACCTGTCACCTTCATTCCTTCAAAGGCACTGTAATCAACCGCCATATGATGTGTTTCAGCAGAGATTGTTCGTTCTGCGTTCGGATCAAAAATAACAATATCAGCGTCAGAACCGACGGCGATTGTTCCCTTTTGTGGGAACAGGCCAAATAATTTTGCAATTCTCGTGGACATAATGTCAACAAATTGATTTAAGTCAATTCTGCCTTTTTTCACCCCTTCGGAAAATAAAATGCTAACACGATCCTCAATAATTGGACCACCATTAGGAATTTTCGTAAAGTCTCCTCTCCCTAGTTCTTTTTGACCTTTAAAATTAAATGAGCATTGATCAGAACCTAACGTTTGAAGCTGCCCATTTTTCAAAGCATTCCAAAGTACTTCTTGATGGGACTTATCCCGTAGTGGCGGTGACCAAACATATTTCGCTCCTTCAAAATCAGGCTTTTCTAGAGCTGTTTGATCTAACACTAAGTATTGTGGACACGTTTCGCCCCAGACATCAAAGCCTTTATTTCTCGCTTCCGCAATTCGTTCAACTGCATCCGCGCAAGACACGTGAACAACATACAATTGTGAGCCTGCTAAACCTGTGAGCTGTGCTGCTCTTCCTGTTGCCTCACCTTCAATTTCTGGCGGTCTTGTTAATGCATGATAAATTGGATCTGTCTTCCCTTCTGCCAATGCTTTTTTTGTTAAAAAGTCGATGACGTCACCGTTCTCAGCGTGTACCATAACAAGCGCCCCTAGATCCTTCGCCGCTACTAATGTACGGAATAACGTTTCATCATCTGCTTGCAACACATTTTTATAAGCCATAAAGACCTTAAAAGAAGTGATGCCTTCATCATCGATGACACTCGGTAGCTCATCTAACACCGCATCGTTCACTTCACCAATCATTAAGTGGAAGCCATAATCAATCACAGCTTTATCCTTGGACTTGTCATGCCAAACCTGAATAGCATTCTTTAGCGGCTCTCCTTTATTTGTTAAGCAAAAATCAATGACAGTGGTTGTTCCACCAAACGCCGCAGCAATCGTTCCTGTTTCAAAATCATCGACCGTAATTGTTCCTCCAAACGGCATCTCTAAATGAGTATGTGGGTCAATTCCCCCTGGGAACACGTAACAACCATTTGCGTCAACCACTTCTGCACCATCTTCAGAGAGCAGTTGTCCAATCGTTGAAATTTTCCCATTTTCGATTAACACATCTGCTTGGTACGTATCTGTTGCTGTTACAATTGTCCCGTTTTTAATTAGTTTCTTCATTGAAATCCTCCTATTTTACAAAGTCTATTTTACAAGATTGGACTGCTCCAAGGGCTGCTTGACGCTCATTCCAAGTCATTGGCGCTTGTTCATGTGGTAGCTCCACCATATCAATCGCCCCATCAACCGGACAGACGATCGAACATAAATTACAGCCAACACAATCTTCTTCCCTTACCTGCAGATAAGGTTTTCCTCCATCATCTTTTAACATATCAATACATTGGTGCGAGGTATCCTCACAAGCAATGTGGCACTTGTTGCAGTTGATACAGGTATCTTTGTTAATTCTGGCAACGATCTTGTAATTGAGATCAAGGTTACCCCAATCCGAATACTTAGGTACCACCTTACCTACTAAATCCATAGCCGAATCTAAGCCTTTTTCATCTAAATAGTTTGATAGACCTTCAATAAAATCTTCGACAATTCTAAAGCCATGGTGCATCACCGCTGTACAAACCTGAACTCCAGTTGCTCCCATGAGCATAAATTCAACGGCATCCTGCCAGTTTGAGACCCCGCCCATTCCTGAGATCGGAACATTTATGCGCGGACTTCTCGCACATTCCGCTACCATATTCAAGGCAATTGGCTTAACCGCCGGTCCACAGTATCCACCATGAGCTCCTTTGCCAGCAACATGTGGAATCGTGTTCCATGTATTCAAATCAACACCTGCTAAACTATTAATCGTATTTATCATACTGATAGCATCTGCGCCACCTTGAACAGCTGCTTCAGCAGTTACAGTAATATCCGTAATGTTTGGTGTCAGCTTAACAATGACTGGTGTTTGCGCGACTTCCTTAGCCCAATAGGTTTGCTTTTCAACCAACTCTGGCACTTGACCAGAGGCCGAGCCCATTCCACGTTCAGCCATCCCGTGTGGACAGCCAAAGTTTAGTTCTAACCCGTCAACACCAACATCCTCGACACGTTTGACAATTTCATGCCATTTCTCTTGCTTTGGCTCGACCATTAATGAGGCAATGATCGCATGATCTGGAAATCTCTTTTTCGTTTCATAAATTTCCCGTAAATTCACCTCTAAAGGTCGGTCGGTAATTAGCTCGATATTATTAAAGCCAGCGACACGTTGACCATTAAAGCTAACAGCCGCAAACCTAGAAGACACGTTTATAATTGGATCTCCAAGCGTTTTCCAAACAGCTCCTCCCCAACCTGCTTCAAACGCTCGTTGCACTTGGTAACCAGAATTCGTTGGAGGTGCCGAGGCAAGCCAAAACGGATTCGGTGATTTAATTCCTGCAAGATTTATTCGTAAATCAGCCATAATGAACCCTCCTTCAAGATTTTATTTACGATTACGCCGTTTCTACTTCTTGTTGCACAAGCTGCTTGTAAATGGCATACGCCGTCTCTTTTCCTTGCTGTGCAGCTGAAACAACCATCGCTTCCCCCTGACCCTTACCAAAAATAACATCGCCACAAGCGAATACTTTTTCATTTGACGTCTGGAATGTCACCTCATCAATTTTCACCACACCACCATCATGTTCAAGACCGAACTGCTCAATTAATTGAACATATCTCGATTGACCAATCGCTTTGATGACCGCATCAACTTCAAGGACAAACTCGGAATCAGGAACTGGAACTGGTCGCCGACGTCCATCTTCACTTGGTTCTCCAAGCTGCATCTTGATGCATTCAATCCCTGTCACTTTCCCATTCTCATCACCAATAATCCGTTTTGGAGCCGTTAACCAGCGGAATTCAACGCCTTCTTGTTTGGCAAACTCATATTCAAAATCATACGCAGTCATTTCGTCAACCGTACGACGATATAGGATTTTGACGTTTTCAGCACCTAAGCGAACCGAGCAAGTTGCGCCATCAACCGCTGTGTTCCCAGCCCCAATTACGACGACACGCTTTCCTACATAGTCATTTGTCAGCTGTTTTGTTTTTGTTTCTTTGACAAAATCGATTGCATCATAAACGCCATCTAACTCTTCGCCATCAATACCTAGCATCGGAACATTCGCCATCCCAATCGCTAACACAACGGCATCATAGTTATCTAAAAGTTCTTGGACAGAGACATCCTTGCCAACTCTTGTATTGGTACGGATCTCTACATCCAAGCTCTTAACTTGATCTATCTCCCAAAACGAGATCGACTGCGGCAAGCGGAACGAGACAATCCCATACGTATTCAACCCACCTGCTAGTTTTTCAGCTTCAAAGATTGTGACTTGAAAGCCTAATAACGCTAACTCTCTAGCTGCAGATAACCCACCTGGACCCCCGCCAACAATCGCAACTGTTTTGCCATTCTTTTTACCAGCCTTAAATAAAATTTGTTCATTTTGGATCGCCCAATCGGTTGCATAACGCTGTAGGTTTCCAATTAAAATCGGTTTTGTAGAGTGGTTGAGGACACAGGCACCTTCGCAAAGCTCCTCAGTTGGACAAACGCGCGCACAGCTTGCACCTACGGGATTTGCGGTCATAATCGTTTTTGCAGAGCCTTTTAAATTTCCTGACGCAATCTTTTTAATAAATGTAGGTATATCAATGCCTGTTGGACAGGCCTGAATACAGGGAGCATCATAGCAATAAAGACAACGATTAGCTTCTTCCATTGCTTCTCGATTTGTTAGCCCAGAATGTACTTCCTGAAAATTTTTTTCTAAGTCATGCAACGAAATATTTGTCATTAAAGTGCCTCCTTTATCTAAAAGTTGAGAGAGCAATAGGAGTTATACTATTCCTATTGCTCCTGTTGGTCTTCTTATGGTAAAAGATCTGTCATTTCTTGATATGTCTCAGGACGACGGTCACGATAGAATTGCCACGTGTCACGAACTTCACGGATCATCTTCTTATCCATTTCTCCAATCACAACCTCATCATTATCACGACTACCCATGGCGACAAAGCTACCTCTTGGATCGCAAAGATAGGATTGGCCATAGAATTCGCCCATGTTCCACGGTGCTTCAACGCCTACACGGTTGATCGCACCAATATAATAACCATTCGCAACGGCATGCGCTGGCTGCTCAAGCTTCCAAAGATACTCTGAAAGGCCAGCAACCGTCGCTGAAGGATTAAAGACAATTTCCGCACCGTTTAACCCTAGCAATCTAGCACCCTCTGGGAAGTGACGATCATAACAGATGTAGACGCCAATTTTCGCAAAGGCTGTATCAAACACCGGATACCCTAAATTACCTGGCTTAAAGTAATATTTCTCCCAGAACCCACAGCCCTGATCTCCCACTCCTACCTGAGGAATATGTTGTTTACGATATTTTCCTAAGTACGAGCCGTCAGCATCAATGACTGCTGCCGTATTATAATAAGTAGCAATTCCTTCCCGTTCATAGATTGGAAGAACAATAACTACACCTAACTCTTTGGCAAGCTCTTGAAATCTCTTAGTCGTTGGACCATTTGGAATTTCTTCTGCGGCATCGTACCACTTAGTAGTTTGCTCCGCACAGAAATATGGGCCATAGAAAATTTCCTGTAAGCAAATAATTTGAGCTCCTTTATCCTTTGCCTCTCTTACTAGCGTAATATGTTTCTCAATCGCTTTTTCTTTGTGTACCTCTACAGGCTCGTCACCATGTACATCATTTGCCGCTTGAATAAGACCAATCATTACTTTATCTGACATATGAAACCCCTCCATAGGAAATTATCGTTTAATAGACAAACCACTAAGTAAGCGCTTACACTCTCTGTTTTTCGCAGTTGTAAGACGAACTCACCTCCTATTTACTCGTGTGAAAATTTAGAATTTACTGAATTTAAGTAGTTTTTCTTATTGTACTTTGAAAAGAACGGCAATACACTATACATTTTGTTAAATAGAACTTGTCGAAGAATGATCATTTTGTCAAAACTACTGCGTGATACTGCCTCGATAAATAAAGAAAAGTCCAAATAACATTAACAGCAAGCCAAACCATCGATTCCAGTTCATTGGGATTGCCTGAATACCGAAGAAGCCAAAGTGGTCAATTGTCATACTAATGAACAGCTGACCAATGATCGCAGCAAAAATGGTTAAAGCTACTCCAATATGTGGTACCGAGATTATTATCACCGTGACAAAAATTGCTCCAAGAAAGCCACCAATTAGTTGCCATTTAGGAACCGTAAACACATGCTGAATTTGACCCTTACCTAAAAATAAAACGAGCAAGGTCAGAAGCAGTGTTCCAACGAAGAATGAAATGAATGAGGCCTCAATGCCACCCACTCTCTTTCCTAGTTCACCGTTAATAGAGGCTTGTACTCCTGCTAATACTCCACCAACCATAGAAAGGATGATAAACAAAAGTTTTGTCATAACACTACCTCCCAATCTGTCTAGCGGATATTATATATATATCATGTTAATTGCGCGAATATTGTAACAATTTGAATTCCTCATTAAAAAAACACGTGAGAAAATCTCCCGCGTGTTCTTAGCTATCTTTTTATCGTATAAATGACTTGCTCAGCGCCAAAGCGTTGGATGGTTTCTTTAACGGTCATACCCAGCCGTTCAAGCAGGTGACAGGAGGCTTTATTTGCTGCCTGTGTCTCAGCAACCATTTCGGGTAAATGGAGTTCCGTAAAGCCATACTGGATAACCTCGTGTACACCTTCCTTGGCATAACCCCTCCCCCACCACTCAGGAAGTAGCTGATAAGAGACTTCTGTAGAAACACCGTCATGGTGGGTGTCCAATGAAATCAATCCCAGGAATTGCTTCGTATTTTTTAGTCTGACAACAAACGCATGAGAACCATGGCTATCCCCTACCAAACTCTGGTAACTATGATGAAACCTCTCTTCACTAACAGTTCCACCAAGATACTCTCGTACTTGTTCATTAATATATAGTTTTTTCACATCCTCGTAATCTCCTAACTGAATAGGAGTTAAGAGGCAGCGGGTTGTTTCTAGCATTTAGTTTCCTCCAGTATTAGGTAGTGTGTAGTTATGATCATTCGAGTCTAATCCTAAATTAAATATGTAAATAATTTGCTAAAAAATTGGCAACCTTTCTTGGATTTGTTATAGCTAGCAGGTGGTATCCATTCTCGACTATTTTAACTGTTGAGTTTGGGTGCAACTGTTTATAGTTGTGCAATTTATTTTTATAAGACTCATCCAAATTTTTTTCTGCCAATAACAGTAAGATTGGCTTATCAATTTCATGCTTTAATGTATAATCTTTTATATCCACTTCTTTTGATAATAAATTGATAGCCTTTTCGTCACTATGATGGACGTATAAACCCTTGTCGATAACAAAGTTTTCCTTTAAATAGGATGTAAAATGAATGCGATCCTCGCATTCTAGATCATTCATAGACTCAACAGTTTCTTTTATGGCATTCTCTATGTCCTCTAATCGTTCAACTACCGGTAATGTTACCTCTTCCTCATTAATTTCGTTACTATCAATAAAATAAAACCCACCATCCAATAAAGTTAATGATTTAACATGTAATGGATATTTTAAATAAAAAGCCTGTATAATCCATGCTCCAATAGAGTTTCCGATGAAATGTGCTGAAGAAATCTTTAACTCTTTCATTATTACTTCTATCTCTATTAAAAAAGAATTAATAGAATACTCGCCTTGTTGTACATTATTATGTCCCGGTAAGTCTATTGCTACGACTTTAGAATTTAGTAAGTACCTAGATAAAAATTCAAACATTTCCTTTCTTTCACCTAGTGCTGGTATCGCAATAATCACCTCATCGGTATCTGTCTCTCCATATACTTTAAATCGTCCCATTGTATCCCACCTTACAAATATTCGTTAATCCAGAACTTTTATTAATTTTAACATAAATTACCATAACATTACTAAACTTTGCTAATAACTAGAAAGTTGTCAGGAAAGAATTCATGGAACATAAAATTAAAAGTTGGTATACGATATATAATTACGTACACCAACATATATCATTTTAATCAAACATCTAATCAAGTTAACTTATATATAAGGACTAACGTACAAACTGTCTCCCTCTAACCACTCTGCGAAAAACACTTGGTTAGGTTTCACGATTCCCTTCGCATGTAATTGCGATAGTAACCATTCTTCGTCGTAACCAGCTTGTTTTAGATTATCCCACAGTACCTCACCATCACTAATTAAGGCGATAGGCATATGTACTGGCTGAGGCTTAAAGTTAAAGTCACGATTAGACGGTTTATCATACTGCTGTTTTCTAAGTACATTGACAGTACCATTCGCTTCTAAAATTGCGTACTCAACCTCACGTATTGAAAAAATATCTTTGTCACGTAGGAGATGTTGTAATTGATTTATATCCAACTTATTTTTCTTCAACTGCCGACGATCTAGTTTCCCGTTGCGAATGACAATGGCAGGATTTCCTTCTAATATCCCACGAGTCTTTTTATATCTTTGTGTCACCCATTCCAGCATGTAGATAAATGAACCCCACAAACTAATCGCATACAATACATAACGTAATCCGATATCCTTATTATAAATAGCGTTACCAATTAGCTCTCCTAGCACAAGAGCAGAAACAAAATCAAACGGTGTTAGCTGAGTAATTTGCGTTTTTCCAAGCAATTTTGTCACAAGAAACAAAGCAAAAAATCCAACAATCAATTCAATAGATAGATGATAGTAATTAGTATTCACGATTATCCCCACTTTTTGCTAACCTCTTACCATTTTGGTCAAAGAGGTGGGGAGATAAACATAGCTTGAACGTTAAGGTATCGTAACGTAACATTCGCGTTATTCATGCAATCATTCCATTTTGGACTCAAGATCAGCGTGGAGTACCTTTCTTCGGGTCACCGACTCAATTTGGGTACGCGAGACACTCTTGCGTTACCTTTCGGCGGTTCATCTACTCAGTTTGGGCACGCAAGACTTTCTTGAGTTACCTTTCGGCGGTTCATCTACTCAGTTTGGGCACGCAAGACTTTCTTGCGTTACCTTTCGGCGGTTCATCTACTCAGTTTGGGCACGCGTGACACTCTTGCGTTACCTTTCGGCGGTTCGTCAATCCAGTTTGGGCACGCGAGACACTCTTGCGTTACCTTTCGGCGGTTCATCTACTCAGTTTGGGCACGCAAGACTTTCTTGCGTTACCTTTCGGCGGTTCATCAACTCTGTTTGGGCACGCGTGACTTGCTTTCGTTACCTTTCGGCGGTTTATCAACTCTGTTTGGGCACGCAAGACTTTCTTGCGTTACCTTTCGGCGGTTCATCTACTCAGTTTGGGCACGCAAGACTTTCTTGCGTTACCTTTCGGCGGTTCATCAACTCTGTTTGGGCACGCAAGACTTTCTTGCGTTACCTTTCGGCGGTTCATCTACTCAGTTTGGGCACGCAAGACTTTCTTGCGTTACCTTTCGGCGGTTCGTCAATCCAGTTTGGGCACGCGAGACACTCTTGCGTTACCTTTCGGCGGTTCGTCAACTCTGTTTGGGTACGCGTGACTTGCTTGCGTTACCTTTCGGCGGTTCATCTACTCTGTTTGGGCACGCGTGACTTGCTTGCGTTACCTTTCGGCGGTTCGTCAACTCTGTTTGGGCACGCAAGACTTTCTTGCGTTACCTTTCGGCGGTTCGTCAACTCTGTTTGGGCACGCGAGACTTGCTTGTGTATCCTTCAAACCCTCAACGACTTCTTTCCGGTACTTGGTGTCCCTCACTCTCCAAATCTATACTCTAGCAATTACTATATCGGTCCCTCATTCGTTGCCTCTCCCATAACTCTGTCAAGCTTACACCTTCTTCCTAAACAAAGCAGTCAACAAACCATCTACCCCAAATAACCCTTCATCTTCAGCAACTTCCCTCATTCTTCTTATTTCAACTACTTCTAATTCAGAGAAAATAGTTCTAAGTTTTTCTTCTGTAAAACCCAACCCACCTTGCAAACTACGTAACTTATAAACATCTAAATCCGATATAGCGGCACCGCCTAATTTTCCCCCTTCAATAAAACAGGTAATTGCAAAATATCCTCCTGGCTTCAAAGCTCTCATGACTAAGTCTATGTAGCTCATTCTCCGATGCGGAGCAATATGATGAAAGCAGCCTGAGTCATAAACTAAATCGTATGTACCTTCACTAAATTCTATTTCAAATATATTCCTACTGACAAAATTAACGGAAACTCCCTTTTCTTCAGCTCGTTCTCTTGCCCACTCAAGTGCTTCCGTTGATAAGTCGACTGCATCAACAACAAAACCCTTTTCCGCTAGATAAATCGCATTTCGACCAGGTCCGCTACCTAGTTCAAGTACATTTCCAGCATTGACATAGCCCTGCTGCTCAACATAGCTGACTAAATTTTCGTCAGGACAATTGATAAAAAACGGGATTTTCCTGTCACGTTCAGAGTAGAACTCGTCCCAATTAAAACGCGTCTCTTCTTTTAAAAGTTCGTCTAACATGGTTAGTAGATCATCAACACTAGTAATCATTTTTCATCTCTTCTTTCATTTGGATTTCCTACTAAATTTTATCAAAACCCTCGAAAATCTTGGTAACAATCCTGTTAAGAAAAGATAAAATCAACAAATTAGAATAGTCAGAGTTACCATAAAACACACCTGACAAACACTCCTTACCTACCTTTTTTCAAAAAAGAAACGTTTCTAGACCTATCCTTTGCCCAACTCTCATGTTTCCTTAAATCGCTGTACTAACACTTCTACGTCTCTCCCTTTCTAGAACCTTCATTACAAATATTACAAAACTATGACAAGAAAAAAGACAGTTCTACTGAAAAACTCAGTAATACTGCCTAAACAACAATTTAGTAGCCCCAATCTTCAATTTTCCAAGGAGATGACTCAGAGTCTCTTGTAAGATAGTACCACCAAGTATGTACGCCATTATCTAAACCAGAACCAAATCCACCTTGATAATCCACTTCGAATTCGATCTGAAAAACGCTGATATTAGATTTTTCGAAGTTCTTACCGAAACCATATGCGATAAAATCCTCCTTCGCCTTACCAGTAGTATCTTCTTCTATTGAGAGAATTTCGATTGAATTTAAATTTTCTAGCTGCCATGAAATACCGTGCCGATTATCGGACAATAACTGCTCCATTTTTACTAAATCCTTATCATTTCGATATTCAAAAAATTTAGTAATTGTTTCTTTAGCTGATAAATTTGCCTGACCCTCCACCCCTTGACTACAACCGCTTGTTACCAGAAACACTGAGAAAATCACAAATAACACCAAAAACTTTTTCAAACACCTCACTCCTTCCTTTATTTCCCACTAAGCATTAGACGATTAACCTCCAAAAAAAGTTTCAAGCGATTGCCCAAACAGGCAATCGCTCATTAATGAAAATTATCTATTTTCTCGAGACCGTTGTAAAAGATATTTCTTCTCCATTCGCTATAGCCTTAATTGTTTCGTATTCCTTGTCTAATTGTATTTTATATAGTAACTCATGTGATAATGTCGGGTCAGAATAATTCCTCGTCTCCGCTTGATCAAACAAAATATTGATTGTATCTTCAGTATGATCTACATGAAAGTTAGAGAAATATAAGGCTTTATTACCTTGAATAACGTTACTACCGTTTAGGTACACGTAAATAGCCTTTTTTCCGTCAAAATGAAGGTATACCCCATTTTCATTTGCAACTGACTTAATAAAGCCCTTAACGTTCTTACTTGTACTACTCGTTTTGACCTCAGTAAAGGCTAACTCGGAACTGCACCCTACTAATGCGAAAGCTAGGATAAAGGTAACAAAGATTTTCTTCATCAATTTCTACCTCCTACCGTTTATTCGTCATTTCACGGAGTAATGCTCTTGTCAGTCTATTAATCTAACTTCGCCAAACCTTCTCCAAAACCCTTTGAAGAATGAAGAATGACTAGGTAATGAATTGCATATTTCAAAAAATCTCCCTTGCACTCCTTGGCAATTGCCTTACTTGTCGTAAGTACTTCATCATATTTTGATCATCCTGGGCAGGATAGGAATAATTCAGATGTTTAGCCACATCCTCTGCTAAAATACGGAAAAGTTCACAAGTAACAAAAATCGAATCCCACATCTGATCATAATCAGCGATAGAATACGTTGCTGTATACATCTCCCAATAGTCTTCAGGTAAGTATTGTTTAAAGTACTTACCCAACTTCCCTGCTGACACCTGAAAGTCTGTATCTACACCGATCCACCAAGACACCATTTTATCGAGTGCATCCCTTGTGGTGTATTCATACATCCATTTGGCATATGGTAGCTCATCCCGCCAAATACCTTTTGCCACGTTTTGTAAACACCACCAGAAGTTATTCGTGCAACTGTTGAAGTCTCCTTCAATCGGCATTTTCACATGATAGTCGATATCAGAAGGAGAAGGAATGATTGGTAAAATACCATCTTTATCAAGCAAAGGAAGAGTTAGTTTGTCTTTTTCATATCCTTCAAGCATGCTTTCCTTCGTTTCTAGGTGAAGATCGATTCGGTTTCCATCGGTGAATAACATTAAATATGTATACGAACGGTCGAAATCTTTTTCTATGCCAATTCCTCGGTCTAACTTATCTGGTTCTTGTACCATCAGTAAATCTCCGAAAATAGTGATCCATTTTTCGTCGGCTAGAAAAGACACTGTTTCAGTCACAACATAAACAATATCGTAGTCTTGGAATAAATCCTTTGGTACGTTTGGATTTGTTCGCGAGCCATTCATGTAAACGGCTCTAATTCTCTCATCCTTGTTAGCAACATCCAGGATTAAATCAAACATTTCTTTCTCACTTCTCACAGCTCCACCTCTTATAAAGTTCATTTTTTTACGATTGTTTTGCCTAAAAAAAATGTAGAAGGTTTTATTCCGCAAACTCCATCGTTTGTTAAATAAATTATACAAAAAAACATTTATTCCTTCTTGAATAAATGCAGGTTACTTTAATAAGAGTTAATTACTTTATATTTTTTACAACACTCATTGATAGATAATTAATCCGTTTTATTCTAATTGCTTTTTCTTTTCACTTGGATCATCTATTGAATCGGCTATTTCAACAAACATCTTCCCTACGCACTTTTCACTCATTTGGGATCATAGATCGCTTCTATGGGACTTTCTCTACGTTCTTTACATTCATTAGGGCTTATAGAAATCTTCTATGATACCTTCCCTACGCACTTTTCACTCATTTGGGCTCATAGAAATCTTCTATGATACCTTCCCTACTCACTTTTCACTCATTTGGGCTCATAGGACTCTTCTATAATACCTTCCCTACTCACTTTTCACTCATTTGGGCTCATAGGACTCTTCTATAATACCTTCCCTACACACTTTTCACTCACTTGGGCTCATAGATCTCTTCTATGGTACTTTCTCTAAGTTCTTTTCATTCATTTGGGCTCATAGGACTCTTCTATAGCACCTTCTCTTCGCACTTTTCACTCATTTGGGCACATAGGACTCTTCTATAATACCTTCCCTACTCACTTTTCACTCATTTGGGCTCATAGGACTCTTCTATGGGACTTTCTCTACGTTCATTACACTCATTCGGGCTCATAGAAATCTACTACGGGCCCTTCTCTACTTCACTTTTCACTACCAATTTTCCCAAAAGAAAAAGCGATAGCTTCTATCGCTATCGCCATGTTCCTAATCTAACTTTTTAATTGCTACCGCATACCCTTGAGCAGGAAGTGAGTCTAAGATCATTCCATCTGACCAAGCCATAACCTGATCGCCAACTTTTATATCATTAACGTCTAACTCAGCACCGTTATGATCTCGGATAACCGTAGCCTCGTTAATTGAAAAATAAATCTGGTCCTCAATAAGAATTCTCCCACTTTCATCAATCCTCTTTACCGTTCCTGTAATATAAGGCTCAGCCACAGGTAGACCGTTCTCATCAACCGAACTCATAATCCCTTCATTAATATGGATGATTTCATCGTTCCCACCTGTAATCTCACTTAGTAACTCAAAATTAAGGTCAGCTTTTGTTGATACCTCCATATAAATTCGGTTTTCAATTTCATCTATTCCAAATGAAAGTACTTTTCGTTCAGTAACTAATAAGTCTTGATGTGACTCATTTAATTTATTCATAATCGTTTCTAGCGTTTGATAGGAATACTTGGCCGTTTTCACTTCAAATAAAAACTCGCCACTGGTATTCCCCTCTGAAAAAGCGATAATTCTATCCCTCAGATTTTCATCATAATAATCCTCTTGCACGAGCAATACGACATGGGTTTGTGGTTCGTGCGCTAAATAAAGTCCAGAAAATGCCATTTGATCTAGCTCTGTTGCTACGAAATCACGAATGATCCCAACAGCATCACCTTCAGGTACACTAATAACCTGCCCTCCGTCCGGACTTCTCTCATAACCTGTTCGTGGCTCTTCTTGCTGCGGCGTTTGACCACAGGCAACTAATGTCACAGATAGAATTAGTATAAGTAAATACTTCACATTGTCCCTCTCCCTTTATCCCTTTCTTAATTAGACGACAATGTACGGAAAAAGGTTTCATGACAAACGTTTCCAGGAGTCCTTAAGCGATACAACCCGGTTCAAAACAAGCGTTTCGGCTGTCGTATATTTTTTATCGACACAGAAGTAACCATGACGCAGAAATTGAAAGTTATCTTCTGGCACCGCGCTTGCTATAGAGGGTTCACCGACAACATTTTTTCGAACGATTAAAGAATCGGGATTTAGTTTTTCTTCCCAGGTCAGTTCTTTATCAATATCCTCTAACAATAGCTTATCATATAAATGAACATCCACTTTTACAGCATGTTCTGCAGACACCCAATGGATTGTCGCTTTTACTTTTCGTCCTTTAAAACCAGTCCCGCTCTTAGTTTCAGGGTCATACGTACAACGAAGTTCAACAATTTCACCATGTTCGTCTTTCATAACCTCATGACATTTGATAAAATAAGCGCCCATCAAGCGAACCTCTGTATCTAACGTTAACCTCTTAAAGCCAGACTCAGGCACTTCCATAAAATCTTCTTTTTCAATATAGACAACCCTAGAAAAAGGAACTTCTCTACTGCCTAGCTCAGGATTTTCACTGTTGTTTTTCACTGTTACATATTCTGTTTGTCCTTCCGGGTAATTCGTGATGACAACCCGTAATGGCTCCAGAACCGCCATCACACTATGCACCTTTGGCTTTAAGTCATGACGGACCGCGTGTTCCAACATAGCGAAATCGACAACTGTTTGTTGTTTCGCTAGCCCTATTTCCTCAATAAAGTTGCGTATCGCAGAAGGTGTATAGCCTCTTCGTCGCATCCCACGGATGGTAGGCATTCTCGGATCATCCCAGCCATCGACATAGTTGCCACTTACTAGTTCTCGTAAAAATCGTTTACTAGTGACAACTCCTGTTAGGTTCAACCGTCCGAATTCCCTTTGTTTTGGAGGCTCAACGATGTCTAATTCGCTTAACACCCATTCATACAAAGGCCGATGATCCTTAAACTCAATCGAACATAGAGAATGAGTAATCCCCTCAATGGCATCTTGAATTGGATGAGCAAAATCGTACATCGGGTAAATACACCACTCACTTTCCGTACGATAATGAGCTGCATGAATAATTCTGTACAACACCGGATCCCGTAAGTTGATGTTTGCTGAGCTCATATCAATTTTTGCCCGTAAGACCTTAGACGCTGTAGCGAACTCACCATTCTTCATCCTAAAAAATAACTCTAAGTTCTCCTCCACGGAACGCTCACGATACAGACTATTCTTCCCACCTTTAGTCAAAGTACCTCTGTATTCTGTCATTTCTTCCGGTGACAAATCACAAACATAAGCCTTGCCTTTTTTGATAAGTGATACAGCTGCCTCATAAATTCGCTCAGAATAATCCGAACCATAAAAAATATCTTCACCCGGACTATATTCCAGCCATTCCATATCCTCAATGATGGCATTCACGTATTCAATATCCTCTTTTAGTGGGTTGGTATCATCAAACCTCAGATGAAACTTCCCTCCGAACTTTTTAGCAATCATATAATTGGTGTGAATCGCATAAGCACTTCCAATGTGCAAGTAGCCATTGGGCTCAGGAGGAAAACGAGTACAAATTGGTCGTTGAAACGTTCCCTCCGCCACATCTTCTGCCACGATTTTTGTTATAAAGTTGTCCATGTTATTCCCTCCTAGTATTTTTTACATGTTATTTCCGCAAAAATTGCTATGTTTTTAAAAAATGCCTTAAAACAACAAAAAAAATCTCACCTCCAAGACGTATGTCTTGGGGACGAGATTTGTTCGTGGTACCACCCCAGTTTATTAATATGTCACCATATTAACCTTATCAGGTACGGCAATCAGCTTATACCCTAGCTCTATAACAGGAGCACCTGTCACACCATCCCCTTAAAGGTTCCGATGTGCCACTCAGAGGCTTGTTTCAACAACTTCATCTTTACTCCTTTTCAGCTTCCGGAGCTCTCTGTAAAAAATGAATATTATCTACTCTTCTCATCATCGCGTTTGATTTGCTCTATAGTATCACCAATAAAAGGAAATGGCAATCTTTTTTACCTCTTTAATCTTTCAAAGTCTTTACGCAAACTTGCCTTTTTCAACTTTTTTGTTTTCAATAGATCCCTAATTTCAGGAAGGTTATCATACGATAGCTGAAGATGAAAATAATTAATATATTCAAGAATACTAAACAGATAGATAAACAAAGCCAATGCTATTCCTATCGGTAAATCTGGATACCAAATATAAATGTCAATCCCAAACGTTAGCGGTACAAGGATCATCCAAATTACATTCCATTTATCTAATTTTGATAGTAGTTGAACCACCCGAATTGGTGTTATTGTTATACGCTCGGACTTCAACCGTTTCCTTTTGCTGTACCAATAGTATGAGCCTTGCAATAAGAGAAAGATTAGCAAGAGGAAGGAACTCCAAAAAGACAGCAAATGATATAATTGTAGGTTTGGAAAAGATAGATGCCATAATAAACTTACAAAGAAAAAAACTACAATAGAGGTGGTCTCCCCGGTATACAAAAATACAAATCGCTTTTCTAATCTATACCTCACTTACTCTCCCCTTAATCACCATACGTGGTCCACTCTATTTCTTCATCTTCAATTATATCTACAATCGTTTTTAAGTGATTGGTATCATTCACGATTTTGTATTCATTGACATAGTCCTCGTCAACAAACAGGTAATAGCTTTTCGTTAAATAATCGCCTCTTTTTGTTTTATTGGTAGCAAAAATCCTGATTTCATATTCTCTACCATAATACCGAGCAGTTCGATCTCTTCTTAATCTTAAGTCCCTAAAGTCATCGAGTATCTGTTCAAAAATTTCCTTATCTTCAATCGTGGTGCTGGCAATTCTATTCAGACGGTCACTAGAGGGTTCTAGAACTGTGATGGTAATATCTCTAATCTCTGTTTCTTCGTTAATGTGGTTTGAAATAAGTTTTTCAAACGATGTATATTGACTTGCAGCAACTAGTGAGATGATCCCTACAACAACTACCACTACAGCCGTTATTAACGTCGTCTTCTTTTTAAAGAATATACTCAACAATAACGTTAACAAAGCTAGAAAAATAATAATCAGAACCAGATTAATAGACTCATACCAGAACCAAATAAGTGTTGTCATATTACCCTCCTTATCTCACAATCTACCTACAACCTTATCACAAACTTCCTTTTAATTGGAAATAATTTGGTTCACTAACTGTCTAATTGCATGAACGACTAACTCTGGTTCATCGTGGTGAATGTAGTGGGCGCTTTTTTCAGCAAGCACTAATTCACTATGTGTTGAAATCTCAAGTAGCTCTCTTTGCATGTTGTTCCATAATGCTTGCGACTCGGTTGAGTAATGTGCTTTTTTACCAGCAGCAAGCACTGTTACAGGAACCGTTAACTTCTTTTTCGTTTTCTTTACTTGACCTAAGCTTTCCATAAATTCATCATAGTTACCTTCCAAGACAAATTGTTGATTGTACGCTTGCTGAAATTCTTTGGTCATTGTTGGTAAAAATCTCTGGCGATAATCTTCAGGCGTTGAGTCAATCAGGATTAGTCCAGCAACCTCCTCCGGATATTCAGTAGCATACAATCTTACATTAATTCCCCCAAAAGAATGACCAACAAAAAGGAACGGTGGCTGTAAATGAAGGTTATGTAATAGTGTACGTAATTCTTTTACCATCTCCTGGCTAGTTCTAAGGTTTGTACTCTTCTCACTTCTACCAAGCCCTGCCCGATCGTAAATTACGACTTTTGCGAATTGTGCAACCTCAGTTATGATTGGCTTCCATGTTTCTGATGTGTCCCCGTAGCCTGCATCCATGACAACCACTGGTTCCCCGGCACCTAATACTTTCGCGAACAGCTGAGAATTCCCTATATCTACAAACATTTCTTTCATCATTCAAACCACCTCAACTATTTTATTAATGATCTATTCTTTTTCAAATTGAATCTTGGGCTGCGAGGTAAATTATAAAGAGGCTTCGCATTTGAGCAAGCCTCTTCCCCTTACGATTAGAGATACCAACCATTAGCTTCAGGTAAGTTTTTATACTCTGGCTTATTTTCAATGATTTCCTCATGTAAAAACCGTAATACAAATATTGCTAATGTATCTCTAACCTCTTTATCAAAGATGTGTCCTGCCCAGTGAAGTTTATAAATCTTACCGTCTAATTGAATTTCTAAAAAATAATCTGAAGCTGGTTCCATCCAAATAGAACTACCATCCTCACCTTCATAGCTTGCAGCTTGGACAGTTGCTAGTAGTTCAATTTCTTTCATTCGATGATAAATAGCTTTACGTTCTTTGTTAGTTAACGTTAATTCAGTTGTAATCGTACCATCTAAAATAAGATCTTTCGTAAATGTGTTTTCAAATGTATTAATCTCATTTCGAGCACCGACACCGTATTTAAGCGAAAAGTTAAAGTCTTTTGGCATTTTTGTTGGTAGGATTACAGGATCTTCGGAGTCTTTTAAATTTATAATTACAGCAGACTTTTCAACATTGCTACATCCATTAACTAAAAAGAGTATCAAGAACATAACAATAAACTGTTTCATATGTGCCCCCTTTCAAAACTTGTAATACTTCGTAGTAGTTATTAGTAGGCTCACTGTTACAATCCAAGGGAAGTATAGTCATCTTGCCTCTTTAACAACCACTAATAAGTTTGGATAACAGTTTCTCTTGTAGTTCCTGAACATCTTTCACAATACAGGTTGGCTTCACTAATTCTAATTCATAAAGGGAGCCATACCCATAGGCAACACCAATTGAGTCAATTCCCGTGTTATTGGCACCTATCAAATCGTGTTCACGATCACCAATCATAACAAACTGTTGCTTTTCGTATTGGGAATACTCATCAAGGATGTATTGAATAATTTCAGTTTTCGACGTTCTTGTACCGTCCAAATGACTTCCAACGACTAAGTCAAAATACTGGTCTAACTGAAAATGCTGAAGGATTTTTTCTGCAAAAACTGTTGGTTTGGACGTAGCGACAATTAACGTTTTCTTTTGCTCCCTCAAGGATGCGAGCAGCTCTGGCACCCCAGAGTATACTTCGTTTTCAAACATCCCTTCCACACGAAAACGTTCACGATAAAAATTAATGGCAGTCGTCGTTTCTTTTTCATCAAATCCATATAGTTTTGCAAAAGATTCCTGAAGAGGAGGCCCGATAAATGGTTCAAGTTTATCTAGATCTTGCTCGATCATTCCCATCTTTGCTAGCGCATATTGTACACATTTGGTGATGCCAAGCTTTGGGTCTGTTAATGTCCCATCTAAGTCGAATAGAATAAAATTATATAAATCCATATAAGCCCTTCTCTCCCATTTTTTGTTTTAGACTCTATAAAAAAATGAGCGTTTCGCTCATTTTAATGACAAAATAATTTTGTGAAACTCGGCTTCAGAAATCCCCACGGAACTAATCCAATAAAACGGGTAACTGTCACTTTGTAAATTAGGTTTAATAAATTCATAGCTATAACTTAAGAGTTTTTCATTTGCGTCGTATACTCCCACAAATGGTCCAATCTCTTTTATACTTCGTGAAGAGTTCCTCTCGTATGGATCCTCACCAGTTTTTGTGAATTCAAGTAAAGCTTCAATGTTTAAAGCCCTCGATGTAGCATCCTGGCTAAACTCAACGTACTTTGTGCCATCTAAATTTTGATAAGTAATAACGATCAATCCATCTTTTAGTAAGGCTTTCTCTAGTTCTAGCTCTGTTGGAATATAGTCTGGAACATAGACTTTATAGTCAATCTGTTCAATAGCCTTTTTAATTGTTGTTTCATCCCGAGTACAGCCAGCAAGCAAGATTAGCATCATTACTAGGGTAATACTTATTCGTTTGTTCATAATATCCACCTTATTTTTTCAAGAATCTTAGTTATGTAGACTACTCATTTCCCTACTCTTTTACAAGCATCACACTTCTGAACCGCTGTATCAAATCTACCGCCAAATCTTTGATTTAACTCAGAGTTAACAGCTCTTAGTGGAGCTGCGATATTTTGGTCATAAGAGCCCTTCATCTCGGTACCACATACATCACAGAAATTTGCTCCTTCTGCAAAAGAATAGTCAATGAACTTCTTCCATAAAAAAATAATCATAATTAATGATCCAAAAAAAAGCAAATAACCTACCCAAAACGGCATACTACCGCCTCCTAAGATTTTACATCATCTTGTTTTAGAATGGTATCTATTTTTTCCTCTAATCTTATTAAACGCTGTTTATTCTCTCTCGAAAAACGAAAAATGGAGATATTCATCACAATAAACCCTACGAACATTGCGAATAAAAGGATCTGAAAGATTAGCGCGACTATATATACATGATTAATCACTTAAAACACCTTCCTGCTGTCATATTTACTACTGCCTTACTAAGACTATTGTTTCCGCTTGATCCTGCCAACTAAGCTCTAAAATGGCTTGATCTGGGTAATCTAGTGAAAAGAACTCAGGATTGATCTTTGAGGCAGTATGAAAGTTACCGACACCCTCAATCGGTTGCGGATACGAACTACTAAGCTTCTTCTCCCCTACTGTCAAACTATATTCTAGTTCCTTAACTCTTTGTTTGCCTACAAAGTCACTAGTATACTGTATATATAACGAGTCATAAACAAAATTTTTGACATTTGAAACTGTATAGACAGCAAACCATTCTTCGCCTTCACCAAAATACATCATATTTTTCTCTTCTTCTATTACGGAAATACAGCCACCAAGTAAAACGAGAACCAACAAAAGAACAAACGTCATTTGCTTCATCTTATACCCTTCCTCTCCTATATCTCTATCAAAAGAGTTGATACTTCCTTTTTATACGTATAGCGTTAAATAATGGTTTCAGATATCCAATGAACATCAAAAAGAGGCCCAATAAATTGGCCCCAGGATCTTTTACTACATAGGACGAGCTTTAATAATAAACCGATGCTTTCTTACATCAAAGTACCCTTTGTTCTGAATTTTCTGGTGTATTTCGTACAATCTAGGAAGATACTTTTCTATCTTGAAATCTGGCAATTGCCACGGTACTGCTTTCAGATAATAGAGGAGTGCACCAATATCATAAAATCGTTGCTTAGGAAACTCTTCTCTTGCATCAAGAATCGTAAAACTATGACTTTCAAGCTCTTCCACTGCATAGGCCAAATTCCAATGTGCATATTCATGGTTTACCTGGGCCCCAAGAGCCTCATTAATATCAATATAATCTGCCCCACCCACTTGTTGGGTTATAAAGATGCCTTGATCTCTTAAAATTCTTTTCACTTCATTCGGACAATAAGACTCATGGCGATTTATGATGACATCAAAAAAATCTGTTTCAAAAGGAAGATGACGATCGTCATCAACTTCATAAACATCTATACCAAGTGGCTTGAGACGATCTCTAGCAATTGGTACATTTGGTTCATAACCCTCGGTTGCCATAACAATGCTAGGTAACGGGTGTAACTTTGATAGAAATTCTCCACCGCCAGTCCCCATATCAAGCATTGATTTAGCTTTTACTAAATGTGGGATGACTAGACTGCCATAGGACCATGTCAATAATTCGTTCTGAACACGCCCTGTTTCTGTAATATACGAAAAATCCCAGCCACTAAATCCTTCATTCATCGATTCGATATATGCTAAAAATTGTTCTTCTTTTATCACGTATGTTACCTCCAATATTATTTGAGCGAGACTCAGATATCACACCTAACCTATAATAAACACCTTTTTTTACCACAATTAGGAATTATTTATAATTCTATCATATTTGTATCATATTATTAAAGTAGCATTTTGTCCCTCTCTCAAAGACAAACATCTTCATCATGAACACGAAAATTTTTACAACAAAACTGTCTATTCTATATAAACAAATGAAATTTTCTGTGTTAAAATGAGTTATACATCATAGAGATATAACTATACAGCTTCGTTCGGATGTCTTTTTGAGACGCACAATTATCCTTATAGGAATAACAAACATTAGTAGGAGGAATACACGTGGCAAAAATTCTAGATACTTTCTTACAAACAAATTTAGATGACCTAAAATCAAAAGGTCTTTTCAATGAGATTGATCCTCTTCAAAGTGCTAACGGGCCAATGATAAAAATTAATGGAAACACTTTAATTAACCTTTCATCAAACAATTACTTAGGATTAGCTACTGACCAGCGCTTAAAAGACGTAGCAGAAAAAGCAATTGAAGAGTTTGGGGTTGGAGCAGGTGCTGTTCGTACGATTAACGGAACATTAGAACTCCACACACAACTTGAAGAGAAAATTGCTGAGTTTAAACATACAGAAGCTGCTATTGCCTATCAATCAGGTTTTAATTGCAATATGGCTGCTATTTCAGCCGTTATGGATAAAAATGATGCGATCCTTTCTGATGAGTTAAACCACGCATCAATCATTGATGGTTGCCGTCTATCAAAGGCAAAAATCATTCGTTTTAATCACTCAGATATGGATCACCTACGTCAAAAAGCAAAAGAGGCTGTTGAAAGCGGTCTATACAACAAAATTATGGTCATTACTGATGGCGTTTTCTCAATGGATGGCGACGTTGCCAAATTACCTGAAATCGTCCAAATTGCTGAAGAATTTGACCTAATTACCTATGTAGATGACGCTCATGGTTCTGGTGTACTTGGTAAGGGTGCTGGTACAGTCAAGCACTTCGGTTTATCTGATAAAGTAGATTTCCAAATCGGAACTCTATCTAAAGCAATTGGAGTTGTTGGTGGTTATGTTGCAGGTAAAAAAGAATTAATCGAATGGTTAAAAGTTAGAAGCCGTCCGTTCTTATTCTCTACTGCCCTAACTCCAGCTGACGTTGCTGCTAGTAAAAAAGCAATTGAGATTTTAATGGAAAGCACAGAGCTACATGATCGCCTTTGGGAAAATGGTAACTATTTAAAGAAAGGCTTAAAAGAGCTTGGCTTTAACATCGGGGAAAGTGAAACACCTATTACACCATGTATTATTGGTGAAGAAAAATTAACACAACAATTTAGCCGTCGTTTATACGAAGAAGGCGTTTATGCGAAATCCATCGTCTTCCCTACTGTTCCCGCAGGAACTGGTCGCGTACGTAATATGCCAACAGCAGCACATACAAAAGAAATGCTAGATGAGGCAATTGCGATTTACGAAAAAGTAGGTAAAGAATTAGGGGTTATCTAAAAACGGTTTACACATTGGGAGAATACTAGGAGGTACCGGATATGAAGAAAATATTATTAACTGGGGCTTTAGGCCAAATTGGCTCTGAACTCACTCTAAAATTGCGCGAAAATTACGGAGCAGATCACGTAATTGCTACTGACATCCGTGATAACGGGAGCGAAGTTGTTCAATCAGGCCCATTTGAGCTTTTAGATGTAACGGACCACCAGGCAATGTTTGAGGTTGCAAAGAAATACGAGGTAGACACTGTCATTCATCTAGCTGCATTATTATCAGCAACAGCTGAAAAAATGCCACTACTTGCGTGGAACTTAAACATGGGTGGACTTGTGAATGCCCTTGAAGTTTCGCGAGAGTTAAACTGCAAGTTTTTCACACCTAGTTCAATCGGCGCATTTGGTCCATCTACACCAAAAGACCAAACGCCACAAGATACAATTCAACGTCCAACCACAATGTACGGTGTTAATAAAGTTTCTGGTGAACTTCTATGTGATTACTACTACCATAAATATGGTGTTGATACGCGCGGTCTTCGCTTCCCAGGCTTAATTTCTTATGCTACACCTCCTGGTGGCGGTACAACTGATTATGCTGTTGATATTTATTACAAGGCAATTGAAGATGCTCGTTATACTTCTTATATTGCCCAAGGCACGTATATGGATATGATGTATATGCCTGACGCACTGAACGCAATCGTTAATCTAATGGAAGCTGATCCAGCAAAGCTAATCCACCGTAATTCATTCAATGTAACTGCGATGAGCTTTGAGCCAGAACAAATTGCCGCTGAAATTAGAAAGCACATTCCAAACTTCGTGGTGGAATATGATGTTGACCCAGTTAGACAAGGAATTGCTGATAGCTGGCCAAACTCAATTGATTGTACAGCAGCCCAACAAGAATGGGGCTTTAAAGCAGACTACGATCTAGCAAAAATGACGGTCGATATGCTTGAGAAGCTAAAAAAAACAGTGACAGTTTGACAAGCAAGTAGAAAAGGTCAAAAGCGCATTATTGTGCTTTGACCTTTTTACTTTTACTTATACAAAAATGAAAAAATATCCGACACCCGTTTTCTCCATGCCTCCTCGTTATGAACAGCACCCTCAATGATTTCAAACTTACAATTTGTAATCTTCTCTTTTAAAAGTGGATATACCGATTGACTAGAATGAACATAGTGCTCACTTGTAATATGCTCTGTAACTTCCGCCGTCCCGATATCTAAATAAAATTTTTCAATCTGCGACAAATCGCTTCTTTTTATTAGGTCCTCAATTTCTTCTTGATTGAACCAAAAGGCTGAAGAAACAGAGGCCACCTTCTTGAAAATAGTCGGATATGTACATGCGGCATAAGTTGAAATAAGTCCACCCATAGAGCTTCCTGCCATTGAGGTTTGGTCGGGAATTGTACGGTACTTTTCATCAATGAGTGGTTTAAGTTCCTGAACAATATAGGTAGTATATTCTTTACCCTCTCCACCAACTTCACCTAATAGATTAAAGAACACCTTACTCTTCCATGGTCCATATTCATCTAATCTTTGAAAGCCTTCACTACTACAATCAATTCCTACAACTATTACTTCAAAGTCACTGGATTCTAAGAAATCAGAAATCCCCCATGAAACACCAAACCCCGCATCTTCATCTTTAAATAGGTTTTGCCCATCATGCATGTAGATGACCGGATAGCGTTTATTTTGACTTTCTGAATAGCTTTTAGGTAAATACACTCTTACCAATCTTTTTCGGTTAAATGGTGTAATCGTCACTTCGAAATGGTCGTACATATTGCCTCCACTTATGTAAAATTTGTTAGTGTTTTCCAACATAATCCGTTCTCTCAAGGTACATTCTAAACTATGTGAAAAAAACACTCAAACGATAATTGGGGGCATGATTAAATCGTATGCAATTTTTTACTAGCAGATCACTCATCAAAATTATATTCGCTATCATCCTCTTTATCGGTGCTTATGTATCGTTGCCCGAATTAAGTTTTGCCTATCCGAATTTAGCCCCTTATGACGTCATTATCGACGTTGGACATGGTGGCGTCGATGGCGGCACATCAGCTGATGGCATCTTGGAGAAAGACTTAAATCTAACTTTTGGAAAAGAGCTGTATAATGAGCTTAAGAAAAAGTCATACCGCGTTGGCATTACAAGGCTTCACGATTATGCATTAAGTGATGACAGTCCTTTTCATAATATTAGTAGGCATAATCGAGATTTGAGACAACGAAAATTGATTGCTGATGCCCTTAAACCAAAGCTATTTCTAAGTCTCCATATGAACTGGTCCGAAAATAGTCAACGCAGAGGCCCTGTCGTAATTTATCAAGCTAGCGGCAGAAGTCTACATTTAGCAGAGATCGTTCAACAACATTTAAATGACTATTTCAACCTTCATAAAACTCCAATCCGAGGTAAACATTATTTTCTCATGCAAAAACTTGATATGCCTTCATTAATCGTGGAGCTTGGATACGTTAGTAATAAAGAAGATCTACAACTGCTAACTGATGAAAAATCTCAACGCCAAATCGTAGAAGCAATCGTTCATGCCATTGATGAATACTTATTTATATACCCATCCGATATGCCATAAACAAACGATAAGGCGTGAGAATTGATCTCATGCCTTTTGTGTTTAATCAGACACAGAGCCCTTGATTTTAACATTTATAAACTTTCGCGGTCACCAGTGCACTTACTCTTCTAAAATTCATTGGAAGGAAAAAATAACCGCTTTGGCGGCGTCTGCTTACATTATAGTCATGCAATCCAAGCTTTTTTCCGTTTCTCCACTCCGACTAATGTGATAAGATCTATTGTATTATGTATTGGAGGTTCGTTTCGGAATGGGCTTATTTGAAAAATTGTACACTCCCATTATTTTTTTGGCGGTAATGATTGGAATTGGATTAGGACAATTTGAGTATATTCGGACAAATATAGAAGTTATGATTGTTCCATTACTTCTTGCAATGCTTTATCTTACGTTTTTACAAATTCCAATCGAGGATATGAGAAAGGCCTTTAAAAATATTCGTTTTACATTTACAGCTATGATTATTAATTTTGTCTGGGTACCAATTTTCGCTTGGATACTAGCGACATTGTTTTTAGCTGACACCCCTGCTTTATACATCGGCTTTATCATGCTGATGGTCACACCATGTACAGATTGGTACTTAATATTTACAGGAATAGCGAAAGGTAATGTGGCACTATCAACCGCAATCTTACCTTTGAATCTAATCATACAGATTATTTTACTTCCAGTTTTTTTATTTCTTTTTACTAGTGCAACAGGGGTAATCGAATTTTCATTTTTACTAGAAAGTATTATTCTTATATTAATACTACCGTTTGCGTTAGCTGTTCTAACAAATATATTCTTAAAAACCAAACTGCAGCTAAAAGAAGCGCTACTTCCAAAACTTAGTACCTTACCGATTCTTTTTTTAAGCTTTGCAATTATTGCGATGTTTGCCGTTCAAGGCCAAATGCTTCTTAATAACCTAGATTTATTATGGCAACTACTAATTCCACTCTTTCTCTTTTTCATCTTCAATTTTATCGTTGGACAAAAAATTGGGCAGATTATGAAGTTTTCGTATCGAGACCGCACAAGTTTAAGCCTGACTACATTAGCTAGAAACTCACCTATTGCCTTGGCAATAGCGATGACAGCATTCCCAGACCAGCCTTTGATAGCTTTAGCTTTAGTTATCGGACCACTATTAGAACTACCTATTCTTGCCGCTATTACACAGCTACTCTTGTATTTAAAAGGAAGATCATAATCCAGTAGACTTTAAGCGATATTAAGATCGTTGTTGAACTAAAACAAACGTAGCTAATAATACAGCTACGTTTGTTTTTTTTGCTACACTATATTAAACGCTAAAAAGTGAATGGCTACTACTAATGCAAAAGAGGCAATACCTGTAATTCTTATTGGGTGTGGTAATTTATATTGCTTAAATGGTGTTACTCTATGAACAATTTCAAAAAATAGTAATGTACCTAACCCAATTAGTATTGCACCTAGAATAAATGAATTGTTCATTGAGTTAACAAAATTAACACTGTTATTGATAAATAGTATCCAGAGATACGCTAAAAAAGCATTTAATACAATTGTTAAACCATACTCTTTAACTTTCAAAGTATCACCATCCTTCTTGTATAATTTTACCACAAATAACCAATTAAGGAAATAGCACTCAATAGTTTCTGAAGCTGAGCGAGAGCACTATTCTACTGTCGGCATCCTATAATTAAAAATCTATGTATATCGTTAAAGGTTCCTTTTTGAAAGAGAACTCCAATGTAGGAAGAAACAGTCACTTCAATATCCTTTTTACTTTGACACCCTACTAGTAAAATAGTTTTCAAAATATTATTGCTAATATTTTCACTATCGCCTCTCGTTTTTTGATAAAAAGTAAGTAATTTAACTAAAAGATTAAAAAAACTAAAAAACTGTAACCTTTTTTCATTTCATTTCGTCTGAATATCAAATCTTTTACAGCATGAAGGGTGGTGGTTCATTTGACCGAAAAAAATAGTAGAAATGAAGAATTAGAAGATTGGTATAACCTTTACAGTGATGCCCTCTTTAAATATATTTGCGTGATGACTCGCGATTACCAACAAGCCGAGGATTTGACCCATGAGACCTTTATTAAAGCTTATAACAACTATGAAACGTTCCAGCGCCATTCTGAAACAAAAACGTGGCTGTTCCGAATCGCTCATAATGTGACCATTGATTTTCTCAGGAAGCGTAAGCCATTACGGATCATTGAAAGCTTCCTGCAAAATAAGAAAGACTCCAATCCCCTTCCTGAAGACATGCTTCAATTGAAAGAAGAGGCTAGGGAACTTTATAAGGCATTAGGGCAACTAAATCCGTCCAATCGAGAAGTCATTGTGTTACGAAAAATAAAGGGTTTTACTATAAAAGAAACGAGCGAAATTCTAGGCTGGTCAGAGAACAAAGTCAAAGTCACACTCCACAGAGCCATCCCTATTTTAAAGAATCAGCTAGCAAAGGAGGGATATTTATATGAGGAAACAACATGATTTTCACGATTTGGATGACAGATTGGGTAGCTTAGATGTTGACAGCAACTGGAAGAAAGAGCATCGTCATCAACTCAAAGACAGAATTCTTAGAGATATCCAAAAAAACAAGCGAGAAACTTCTCACCTTGGAGGATTTCCATATAAATATTATTTTTCTCTATTAGCAGCAGCAATATTACTTTTAATCCTAGTTGCACCTAGCCTTCAGATTCTTTTTTCAGAATGGAATATAGCGATTAGCGGAGATGGTCCAGAAGATACTGGTGGAATGTTTAGTGTAATATTTTCACTTATAATAGGCTTCTTCCTCCTAGTTGGTACGGGATTAATTATCCGGAACAATGAACAAGTAAATAAACTTTTCTTGAATACCAATGGCTTTTGGCTCCTCAGTGATACCATGCGGGAATTGGTACGTAAGTGTTTTAAATTTCTAGTAATTCTTCAAATTTTGTATTTGTTGCACATTGTCTTAGGACTATCATTCCTTCTCCTGCTTGGTACAGGTCCTTTGGCAATCTGGATAGGCGGGTGGATCGAGAATCGGGTAATCAAATTCAGCTATCATTACCCTATCCAAATTATTGTGAGCTTTTTTGTCATCTTGTACTTCGCCTTTCAAATGTTCACACCGTATTTTTTCCCAGAAGCACATTTAATCAAGTCGGGCCTTGAAAAAATCGAAATATACTATGAAGCAATAGGCGATAATGATTTAACCCTTGAAGAACGTATTGAGCTAGCTAAGATCCCCTACGGAAACCGGGCAAAGTTGAAGTTCCTTCACTGGCAATACATGGAGGAGCAGGGGGAAGACTTTTTTCGTACTAACTACAAGTTAATAGAATTAGTTAGTTTCAGCCGCCGTTACCACCAGTACTCTTTAATTGTAGAGGTTGAAATTCAATGGTATGAGGATGAGTTGCTACAAATTGAAAGAGATTTGTGGGATTACACCTTCAAACGAGAAGAAAGAGACTTTAAAATAAATGGTTCTGCCAGATTATCAGAGTATCGAAAATCATTGCTAAATAGGGAATAGAGCAACACGTGCATTAGTATGTTAACAAATCATAAACCTTTGGCCAGTTCACATTAGAACTATCACAAAACAAATGACTGTGTTATTCACAAAAAATAAGAGATTGGACTCCAATCTCTTATTTTTGTGTTTATTTTCAACCTAAAGCATTAGCTGAAGAAGGTTAGTTTCTCTTGGATTCTAACTTCTTGAATTTTTTTGTTTGACAAAGATAAAGTGGTCCTCTGGCTTCCAAACGTGCAGATGGTTAGCAATGAATCCCTCTACTGGCCTCATAGTCTTATTCACGCAGTTAGTTTAAATACTTATTACCAAATCCATACAGAACTTACTTCTCTATCCCAAGACAATGGGTGACGATGTAGAAGTCTTAACTAGAAGGATACTCGCAAAGTTCAATTAATGTACCATCTGTTGATATCGGATTGATATATATAAGTCTTCTTCCCCTTGCATTAATACGCAGAGTTTCTTCAAGGAAACGGACTCCTTTATCTTTTGCCTCTAGTATCGCATTGTCCAAATTATCAACTCGATACGCTAGATGATGTACCCCTTTGCCTCGTTGTTTTAAAAACCGAGCAATTGGGGAGTTCTTGTTTGTTGGCTCCAATAATTCAATAATTTTATCCTCAGTTTTGACAACAGCAACGTGTACTTCCACTCCTGGCGCTTCACTTGTATAACGATCCTCTAATACGCCATTTAATATATCTAGATAAAAAGGAAGAACGTCGTCAATTCTTCTAACAGCTACTCCTACGTGGTCTAATATATAGTTCATACCATTTCCCCCAAACAATATTTTTATATCCAGTTGAACCAAATATCATTTTAGTTTACTTCAAGGTTATTAGAAACGCTATTCCTTCACTTAATCTCACTTATTTTTTCCAATAAAATGCATAACCACACCTATTCCTACAAATAGTAAAACGTAGTAACTGTGAAAAGGAGGTGCGACAATGGACGCGCAACGTGCACAAGAAATTTCTTCATCAGCTAACATGAAATCTGTCCAATATAACGGACAAGAGGTTTACATTGAACATGTTGATCGTAGCAGCGGACAAGCTACGGTTCATCCTTTAAATGATCCAAGTCATAAAATAAGTGTTTCTATTTCAGAATTAAATGAAGCATAAGCATTAAACTCCCTATGGTTGTCACGTTGAAAACACAAGTGTAAAATAACAATACAAAAAGGATCAGATGACAATCTGGTCCTTTCCTCTTATACCAACAATTTTTACTTCCCCAAATGTTTAAGTGCTTCACGCTTGCTAAGGTTTTGAAGTGGCGTTTTTTTAACAAATTCTATAACGGATTGGGGATTGGTTTTACCATATTCTCTTAATGCCCAACCAATAGCTTTTGCGATAAAAAACTCCGTATCACTTGCATGCTTTTCACAATAATGAAACAGACGCTCTTCATCAGTATTTTCCTTATAAGAAAGTTGGTGTAAGATGGCTGTCCTTTTTACCCACAAATTGTCATCTTTAATCCACTCATCCATTACCTTAGCATGTTCAGGAAATGCTCTTACAATATGCCCAACCACACCACTTGCGATTGAGTCTACCGAGTCCCACCATGACTTTGAAGTTATTAATACCTTAACCTCTGTTAAATCACTAGCTAATAAATATTTTTTTGATTTCAATAAATAATCAACCGCAACGTATTGATATTCCCTCTCAGCCTGTTCCCATAGGTTAAAAACGAATGTCCAGTCAATTGGTTTCTTACCGACTTGCCATTCTTTAAATAATTTAGTAGTAATCGTTCTTCTTTCTGGGCTTTGAATTCCCAAAAACTCAAAACGATTTTTCATATAGGCAGACATTCCTCTAGCTTTTTCTTTATTCTCTATGATCTTAAATTGAGAGGTTAACTCTTTAACTTCCATGGGTTTTATCACTCCTACGAATGCTTTCCTTTCAAAACTAGTGTCCCGGATGAGATAAATAATTAGCACTCCGATCGCTCTCGAGCTTTAGTCGAATAATCTCTACGCAATTTTAGATTAATAAGCACGAGCAAACCAAACAGTATGTGTTGCTTTTTCACCACAATGAAGGCATGTTTGCTTTGGAACTGGTACGTTAAATGGAATATTCCGTGTTGTGAATTTTGTTTTTTCTTTTACACTTTCTTCACAAGAATTTTCTCCACACCAACCAGCTAAAACCCAACCAGGGATCGTTCCATTGTGTTCAGAGTCTTTGAGATGTTGCTCTAATTGGTCCATGTTATCGATATGTGTGTGTGAATGTTCTTCACGGAAAGCCTTAGCTTTTTCGAATAATCGAGTTTGCATGGTTGCTAACTCTTGTTTAATACTTTCTACTACAGTTTCTATAGATACGGATACCTTTTCAGCTTCATCACGAGCTTTCATTAACACTTGATTATTGTCTAAGTCACGAGGTCCCAATTCAATGCGAACAGGCACACCTTTTAATTCCCACTCATTAAATTTAAATCCAGGTGATTGGTCAGAATCATCCAATCGAACTCGAATACCTTCAGCTTTCAGTGCAGCGAAAATTCCATCTAACTTCTCAATAATCGCTGGGTTTTTCTTCCAAGGTCCGACAGGAATTAATACAACTTGTGTTGGAGCAATTCTAGGTGGTAAAACAAGTCCTTGCTCATCACCATGAACCATAATAACGGAACCTATTAAACGTGTAGATGTACCCCAAGAAGTTGTATGCACATACTCATGTTTGTTTTCTTTATTTAAGTATTTAATTTCAAAGGCTTCCGCAAATTTTGTCCCTAAGTAGTGCGAGGTACCTGCTTGTACCGCTTTTCCATCTTTCATCATCGCTTCAATGGAGTATGTATCAATCGCACCAGCAAAGCGTTCTAATGGTGTCTTTTGCCCCTCATAAACTGGAATCGCTAGTAATCCTTCTACGACTTCTTTATAAATAGTTAACATTTGCATGGTTTCTTTACGTGCATCTTCTTCATCCACATGAGCAGTATGACCTTCTTGCCATAAAAATTCAGAGGTACGGATGAACGGAAGAGTTTTCTTTTCCCATCGAAATACATTTGCCCATTGGTTAATTAACACTGGGAGGTCTCTATAACTTTTAATCCAACTTGAATACAAATGCCCAATCATTGTTTCGGAAGTTGGACGCAGCGCTAAACGTTCTTCTAACTTCTCCCCTGCAGCTTCTGTTACCCAAGGAAGCTCTGGTGAAAACCCTTCAATATGGTCCTTTTCCTTTTGGAAGAAGGATTCAGGAATTAACATTGGGAAATATGCATTGCGATGACCTGTTTCTTTAAACCGCTTATCCATTTCCTCTTTAATATGCTCCCATAACTCATAGCCATCTGGCTTAAATGCAATACACCCACGAACTGGTGTGTAATCCATTAAATCAGCTTTTTGAATCGTATCAATATACCATTTTGAAAAATCGTTTGTTTTTTCTGACATTGTCTTTTCCTCCTGAGAAAATAATAAAAAAAGCATAAAGAGTCCTTAATAAAGGACGTCTTTACGCTAATAGACGTGGTACCACCTTAGTTCGACATTAATAATAAATATTAAGTCCTCTAAACGTTTGTAACGAAACGACTCGGTTAGGTTTTTACTAACATCTCCGTGGTAGGTTTCAATAAGAAGAGGTGATATAGCTTTCAGCCAAGGCTATACTTTCTGTTTCACAATTCTTATTTACTTGGTCACATCATTGATTCGATATTTTAAAAGTAATATATCAATTTGCTGAAAAAAATTCAAGTATCACTATACAAGGAATTTTCAAAATAACTAAGCTAAATCAATATTGAAAGAAATGTTTTTAAATAACTACTCGTAAAAAAGTTCAGGAAATAATATTAAAATCAATTGTTATATATTTGTAATCGCAATTGTATTATTCCTTAAAAAGTTGGACGATTGTTCCTTTCCCCTCATTCACTTCAACTTTAGCAAACGCACCATTAACTAAAGTAAGCTGTGGTGGCATATGTCCACAGTCAACATCATAGATAATTGGAATTTGAAGTTCTTCGAATAGTTCTTGATATACATCCTCTACTTCATAACCATCTACACTGGCATTAGCATCGCTTCTCCCAAACATAATACCAGAACAACCTTCAAACCACCCTGCCAATTTCATTTGAACAAGCGACCTTCGTAAATCAGTCGTAGATAGATCACAATTTTCTAAATACCATAATATAGGCTCTTCATTAATCATGCGTTTTCTAAAGGAACGGACGTCACCATAAGGGGTTCCAATTATATGTCTAATAACATCGATACAACCACCAAGTAAGCGGCCGTTGACATTAACTTTTGAATTTGGAAGCGACTTCCACTTCGTCTCCTCTGTAAGATGAAAGACGCATGGACTTGGTTGGTCAAACCGCCATTCTTTTTGATATTTTTTAGATGAATATTGAGTGATGGAGTCGCCTGTTTTCGTTGCTAATACTGGTTGCCACATTGCTGTCATATCGTCCATAAATTCTCCGCGGATATCAACAAAATTAGTCCCATGAGCCGTTGCAATTCCTGTTTTTAGAGTAATTGCCAACAACAGCAAACTTGTATCAGAATAACCAAGAACCCACTTCTGCTTCATATTCTCAAAATCAATATATTCTAGTGTTTCGATTAGTAATTCCCCACCCCAAGGAGGAATAACAATATCAATATTCTCATCTTGCAGCATATGATTTAATTCTTCTGCACGCTGTTTCGCTGATGCTGATTTCGCTTTATTTTGCGTCCAAGCAGTGTCACCACAAACAACCTTAAATCCTCGTTCTGTCATTCGATTACAAGCTTCTTGAAGTACGTGATGTAGGTCATTTCCCACACCCGAAGAAGGCGCCGTCACCCCGATTGTTCCTTGCTCAAACATTGGATACTTTATCATCATATTCCCCCCTAAATACGTTCGGATCGAACCTCCTATTCTAACAATCTTTATGTGTTAGCATTATAGTTTTACTGAAAGAGGCCAGTTGCCGTTTGTTCACCTGAATTCTACCTCTTGATATTTTTACTATTGTAATACAAATCCGTGAACTATGGAATAATTTTCTAGGGTATAAAAACGAAGCAAGTAAATGCACTTGCTTCGTCGTTTCATTTTTTAAGGCTCTTTTCGTAAACATTGTGGCTTTTTTATCCTAAAATTATCGGAAAATACCCTATATGAAGATATCAGACAATAGATTATGTAAGAAAAGAGCAGTACTTACTAAATAAGAGTAAAGACTTTGTAATTTGTGTAAAAATCCGGCTTTTAGGATTTTTACTAAAGCAACAAACTTTGCGAAGACAGCCTTTTTTAAATGACTATGCTGAGTATCACTGTTAACAAAATCACAAAATATTTGCCAGTGTCACTAACGGCAGCAGTCCTTATGAAAGATCGGGTTACTAGTAACGATACTATCAAAATAAAGAGTAAGAGAATACTTGCTAACCCAAAACTCATCTCTTCAGAAGAATAATAAAAACCTCCAACATATCCAAAAAAATATTTATACAGAATCAGAATAGTTGCAGCAAAGAAAATCATGAATGATGTCTTATGGAACATATGCTTCACATTACCCCTCCCTCTTCAAAATTCTATCTTAACACAATCTCTAAAATACATATAAGTATTAGGTACTCTTAGCGGGAGAGGTTACCTTTTGTGAACAAAATAATATCGCGGAAATAGCCTAACAAATTGTTAATTAATTTGGTATCTTTTGAGGTTCACTATTTCTTGGTGAAAATTGTTGGTGGGGAAAGAAAAATTCAAGACCCCGATCATTTAATTTATGATATCGCTTGGAAAAACATAGACGAATTGAAGGAACTTATTTTAACTTTTCCTTAAGATAGAGACTTTTTAATTGGATGCATAAAAAGCAATTAGTAAAACAAAGAAATGGCTCAGTTCATACTGCCAACTGTGCCATTTTCTTTCGTGAATAGCGGTAAAATATAGGTGCGATAGGATACGGAACCTTTAGTTACTCTACGCTTTTTTTGGTGCACGAGGTGGTGCTTCCATCCAACCTTTTTCAATTAGCTTTGTTACACCTTCTTCTGCAAACTTCGCTACCTCGGCGATCATTTTTGTATAGGTTGCCCCCACATCTCGTCTCATTGAAGTTGAGAATGCGACCCCATAATTACTCATTCCCTGTGAATTAAGAAATGTCACTAAGTTCAGCATCAATTTCTCAGAAAAAGGAGCTGTGGTTGAGGGAGTTATTCCAGCATTCCATGTAGAGGGTACCGCTATTTCCTCTTTTTTAAGCACATTGGACAACGTTTCAATATGTTTTTGCGAAATCTTTTTACCATCTGAAAAATAGTTTTTTAACTCATCCGAATTGGTTACGCGAATAAAACTATCCATCAATGCCATTCCAACCGTATTCGTTAAGATATTATAAAAAACTCCTGCAATCTCGTTCCCTGTCAAAGGACTGGTATCTCCAAACCACCCATGTAAAAAACTATCCTTCTTTATAAATTCCACCGCATCTGGAGTGGGAATATAAGGTGATCTTACCCATAGCCCCTTCTCTAACAAAAGCTTTCTTGAAGTATCTAAAAGCGAAAGCGCTTCTCTCGTATACTCCTCGAAAAACGAAAAAACATCCTCTCGAGCAATTGTATTAATGGCAATCGAAGCAAAATTTAAGTTTCCCTTAGCAATAAACCATTGATAAAAGAGGATAAACGGATCTGTATAGAGTTTTTCCTCCGTATTTGTTAGGTCTTCATCACTAAAGGCCACTGGTAATGGCATGTTTGCTTCTTTAAAAATCAGTTGAATTTGTTCTAAATATTTTGCACTGGCAGTAAGGTTCAATTGGTTGACTTTCTTTACTTCACCATCCTCGGCAATTCCATCAAAATACGTCAATAAGCACTTATTCATACTTTGTACTTGATATGTATTCCATAGAAAACTAATCTCACTTGCAGTTAAATCAATTTTAGATGAATTCATTGTCACACCCTCTTCTATACTAATCGTTGATGTAAATTAGTATTTGCTAAGAATAGGAATTTCACAACAGCAAATTTTTTGGGAAGGTTTGTTTCCGTATACTCTTTTTCAATAATCGGTTCTTTTTGTCAGTTTGGAAAGTACTATCATAAAATAAAAGCCATAACACTTAGTTATGACTTTTTATTTCCCTGCCTGTCTATGGTAATTTCGATATACCATTCCCGTTGATTTAATCATGCCAAACCTTTCATAATACGGCTGTAAATCAACATCACACATGACATCAACCATGTAAATATCACCGAGTTGATCTAGCATACGTCTAACGAGTTCTTCCCCAATGCCCTTCTTTTGATAAGCAGGCAAAACCTCAAGTAAAGGAATATACGCCGATAATACGCCATCACTAATAGATGTGATAAAGCCAACGACTAAATTGGCTTCTTCATCGATGGCTAAAACGATCTGGCTACTATTTTCTAATAACCTTAAATGAGTACTTGGCTGAGGTGGGTTTGGCCATCCGACAAAAAAACCTTGTAACATTTCTTCTGAGATACCTTCTAAAGAATATTGATAGCGCATCTAATTCCTCCAACTGTCCTACTCTTTCGCTATGACAACCCTACTAATAAAAATGCTGATAGTCACAGAGATTATGAGTAATACTACAAAATGTAAAATATGAAATCCTAAATCAAAATCGAATAACTGACTGTAAAAGACAATGATATTCGGAAGTAGGAAACTAGCAAAACATATAATCATTGCCCGTAACCAGCCGAAACCTAGATGAGCAAACTTCTTTCTTTGTATTAATAGTGTTAAGACTCCAACTAAAACACAGCTAAACGTATAAAAGAAATAAAACAAGCCCAAGCCCCCACCTCTTTCACTAGCTCTACTTTGCCATAAACTTATCTGGATCTAAATTCTCTCCTTCAATCACAAGAGCCTTCATCGTATGACCATCTGTGCCAGCTGCGTGCATTTCACCTTTATTCCAATATGCTGCCTGACCAGCGTTAAGAAATACTTTTTCACTCGTTTCTCCCGTTACCCAACCCTGACCATCAATAACAAGAAAAAGCTGGTTTGTAGTCGCTTCGTGCTCCCCTACTAGTCCATGTTCATCAAGATGCATACATCCCAATTGAAACTCACCTAGGTATTGCCCTATTCGAGACATCACAAATTTTGAACCATGTGCCTGGATTGGCTTTCCAACCTCTTGATCAAAGCGAAATATTTTCATATAAAGACCTCCAAACTTACTATACGAACGATAATAGCTCGCTACTCCAAGACTATATATTCAATAAGCAGCTCGGGAATTCCTTTTACCATTTTTAAAAGGAGCGCTAGATAGAAAAAAGTCACACAGGTATGTGTGACTTTGTATAATTATGCTTGTACCCCTGGTAATAACTTTTCAATATCTAATTCAAGATCGATAATATCCGTTGTACATTCTAAGCGTTTGACAACTTCACCCTCTGGGCTGATGAGGAATTTTGTGAAGTTCCATTTAATTGAGTAATCATCTACTAAGTACTCAGGATGTTTTTCATTTAACAGTGGTAGTAGAATCTTAGCTACCGGATGGAACTTGTTAAATCCTTCAAAAGGTTTTGAATGTGAAAGATAGTTAAATAAAGGGTGAGCGTTTTCACCACGAACATCAATCTTTTTAAATAATGGAAAATTAACTCCATAGTTTAATAGACAAGAAGCTTGAATTCTTTCATTGTCATCTGGCTCTTGATTGTCAAATTGATTACAAGGAAAACCTAAAATCACAAACCCTTTCTCTTTATAACGATTATATAGTCTCTGTAAATCCTCATATTGATATGTAAAACCACATCTACCAGCGGTATTAACAATAAGTACTACCTTACCCTTATAGTCCTGAAGAGATACTTCTCTCCCATTCATAGCTACAGCTGAAAAATCATAAACGTTCATGTTTGCTTCCCCCAATGTTGTCAGTAACAAACTAGATTTCTAGTTTGTATTATCTTCATTATAGTCACTAGGAGATATAATTCAAACGCTTAAATTTGAAAAACACAAAAGGACTAAAGAAACAGTTCTTTAGTCCTTACTTATTGTTAAATGTTGCAAATCCCTTGAACTCTTTACTATCAAAACTTTGTCTGGATAGATTGCTAAACTTTTGAAAATCTCTGGTTTACTTTTACTCTCAAAATCTGCATTCCATTTGAACATACTTCTAAAAATCTTATAGTTCGGTTGATAATTTGCCTTTTCTAGCCCAAGTTTCTGTCGACAGTACCTTTTAATGATGCGATACGTTCGTTTTGTATAGCTAGTGTCTAAAAATATGATCAGATCTGCCTTCTCAAAACTAGATCCTACCCACTTATGATGAACCCCCTCAAGGATCCAAGCATCTGTTTGAACGATCTTCTCTAAGTATGCATCTCGTACATCATCACTTCTTCTCCTATCACCGGATGGGGATCTTTCCCAAACAATATTATCTATCTCGTAAACTGGTAAATCTAATGTAGCGGCTAACTGTTTTCCAAGTGTTGTTTTGCCACTACCTACCGAACCAATGATATGAATTTTCTTATACCCCAAATCCTGTACTCTATTCATGAAAAGCAGCAATTCCCTCCCACTCTTCTCTTAATAAGCCCATTCGAATTGAGTCATAGTATTCCCCGTTATAGTAACGACATTTTCTAAGCCTTGCTTCCATTGTCATCCCCAATTTTTCACCAACTTTAATCATTCGTTCATTTCCGGACCAGGTTGTGTATCCAACACGAACGAGAGGCATAGTGGTAAATAAATGATTAATCAGAAATCTAATAGCTTTCGTGCCGTAACCACCGCTCCAATATCTTGGATCATAGATCACAATCCCCATTTCAAGCCAATTTGAAGGCTTATGTTCCCAATAATAGCCTAACGTCCCGATCAGTTTGTCATTTACGAGGATGGCTGAACGACTCGATTGGTCAATCCATTTTTCTCTCTCAGCTAGAAATTGGTCATAAGGTATATGTATATGCTCAAAGTAAGGAGCATCCCATTTTTTCCATTCTGGTTCTTTTTCACCATATATCAGTTGCCAAAGCTGAGGTACATCCTTTTCATTTATTGGTCTTATTACTAGTTCTTTATCTTGAAAGTGCATCGCTATCCTCCACTTAGTGTTATTGATGTGTCATTACGTTCAATAACAATCCTATATTCCCATTCACCATGGATGTAGGTACGGTTTTCCTTTGAATGCCACTCTTTTGAAAAAGGTTCAATCTCGGTATCATTTAACCTAAACACTTCATAGAGCTGTATCACAATCTCATCTTTATCCCCTAATATAGGTACAAGATGTAATTCTCCTTTACTTACACCACTAGCTTCAGTGACCATCGGAATTTCTTCAGACTTAGTAAAAGGTCCAACCAAGCTTTCAGAATAACTAAAGCGATAATGTTCAAAAAAATAATGATGCTCATTGTCTAGATCCTTAATTTCAAAATACACGATTGTTCTATCTTCATTAACATCAGCTTCTATAAGCGTAAAATCAATCTGATGTTCTTCTACTATTCCAATATCATCAGCCTCGACAACCTCCATCATTTCCTCATCAACTTCATCTTTAAACAGGGCCAGATAGCCGCTATAAATAGCCACGAAGAGACAGATCGCGATGATAGCTAAGAATAAAACGGACTTTAATCCGTTAGGTAGCTTAGGTGAATTAGCTACTTTTTCTGTTTGATTAATCATTTCATCAAGTTTCGTTGCACAAGTCTCACATTTAGCTAAATGTTGATTAATTGCCTTGTAGTCTTCAAAACGTAATTTTCCATGATGATAATCTAATAGCATCCTTTTTCCAATTGGACAGTTCATGATGTTCACCTTCTTTTGGTGTATTTTCCATCCACTTTTTATGTCAAATGTATTCAGATGTAAAACCAAAAATTACCTACAGTATTACTTTTCTCTATTCGGTGACAAATTTCCTCTCACTGAATTAAAGGATTTTTTACATTAGGGTAAGAATAGAGTAAGATCTTACAATAAGAGGTGATTACGATTCCAAAAGCACTACTAGCGTTCCCAAATGGGAAACACAAGGTTTTAACGATGAGTTATGACGATGGAAAACAAGCAGATAAAAAGCTAATCTCTATTTTTAACCGCTATGGAATCAAGGGAACCTTCCATCTTAATTCAGGTCTAACTGAAACAGAAGGTCGCATACCTAGTGAAGAAATTTCTGAGGTCTATCAAAACCATGAGGTATCCGCTCATACAGTAACCCACCCTACAATCGAAAGGTCTCCGCGTGAACAAGTTGTAGAGGAAATTTTTGAAGACCGACGAAAATTAGAAAGTATCGTTGATTATACTGTTAGAGGCCTATCCTACCCAAATGGCTCATATAACAAAAGGATTAAAGAAATACTGCCACACCTAGGTATTGAATATGCTCGAACCGTTCATAGTACTGGCACGTTCTATATGCCTGACGATTTGTATGAATGGAATCCTACCTGTCACCACAACGGTAATTTACTAAATCTAGCGAAAGATTTCACCGCTCTTCACAAACAACAATACTTATACATGATGTATGTGTGGGGCCACAGCTATGAATTTGATCGTGACCAAAATTGGAATTTAATTGAGGAATTCTGCGAAATAATTGGTGGCCGAGATGACATTTGGTACGCAACCAATATTGAAATCATTGATTACGTAAAAGCATTTCATCATCTCAAATTCTCTGCCGATAGTCGTTTTGTCTACAATCCCAATGCTATGTCCATTTGGATTAGAGTCGAAGATGAGATAATGGAAATAAAAGGTGGCGAACAGGTTACCTTATTTTAGCAAAATACGGAAAGCATAGATGCTTACAAAACCGTGGGGCAACCTTTGCAAAAACACCCTTATAAAAATTGATAAATAAACACCATAGTGCAAATCTACAAAGGAAGTGAACGGATTGAACAACTTATTTACTGTACAAAACAAAGTTGTTTTGATAACAGGTTCTACAAGAGGAATTGGACGTAGCTTAGCAAAAGGGTTTGCTGAAGCAGAAGCCATTGTTATCATTAATGGACGGAACAAGGCTGAGGTCGAATCTACCGTAAGCCAAATCAAAAGTACGGGAGGAAAAGCTTTTGGCCTAGCCTTTGATGTAACCGATAGAGATGCAGTAGCAAAAAACATCCAGATTGTTGAAGAAAAAGTAGGTCCAATTAATGTCCTTATAAATAATGCGGGTATCCATAGACGTGCTCCACTCGAAGAACTATCCGTTGACGATTGGCAAAAAGTGATAGACGTTAACCTCAATTCTGCCTTTTATGTTTCTCAGGTTGTCTTTTCTTATATGAAAGACCGAAAAAAGGGAAAGATCATTAATATCACTTCGCTTAATGCGGAAAAAGCTCGCCCTAACATAGGCAATTACTCTGCTGCCAAAGGCGGGCTGAAAATGTTAACAAAGTCGATGGCTACAGAATGGGGCAAGTACAACATTCAAACCAATGCGATTGGTCCAGGCTATTTCGTAACAGATCTAACGGAACAGCTCGTTAAAGATCCAGAATTTGATCGTTGGGTTAAAAGCGAAGTCCCACTGCAGCGCTGGGGTATACCAGAAGAATTACTCGGAACAGCTATCTATCTTGCCTCAGACGCTTCAAACTATGTAAATGGTCATACCGTATACGTTGATGGCGGTTGGCAAGCCTCTCTCTAAAATCTAAGGAGAAGTGTTACAACTTCTCCTATTATTCCTTCACTCGATATTCTTGTAATAATTTATCCGCTTGTTTCACATTCTCTTTTAAATAACTTGGTAAGTCTGGATGATCTAAAATCTCTATAGTCGTCATCCAAATCACTTCATCAACTTCATCCGTACTTTTGGCAAAAGGTTCACCGGTTGAATGGGGACATAGAAAAACGATGTCAATAACATGAATGCCCAAATCCGTAACAAAGGACGAACTATTTACATACCTTACATCGTTTGCGACTTCAACTCCGACCTCTTCATAGATTTCTCGTTGTAACGTTCTTTCTAAGATATTCGTAGAAAAGCCCTCAAGCTCACATTTCCCACCAACTAGAGAAAGAGCACCTCCTTCATGTTCTTCCTTTTCACTTCTACGAATCATTAGCCATTTGCCATCACGATGAATCGCACCTTCTACGTTTACTATATACATGTAACTAGTCCCTCCGTTTTCTAATCCGTACCCACTATCTTGCTTCTTCTCTCTAAAAATACATTATCTCGCCAAACACCATTCATTTTTCCGATACGTTCACGGGTACCCACTTCCCTAAAGCCAAATTTCTTATGAAGGTGAATACTTGCCATATTTTCCGGAAAAATACCAGACTGCAATGTCCAAAACCCTTGTTCTTCACTTGTCTTAATTAACTCTTCCATTAATAAACTTCCGACGCCAGCCCCTTTGCTGTTCGTACCTACATAAACACTGACTTCGGCTACCCCATTATAGACACACCTACTAGATACGGGGGTCAATGCACACCATCCTAAAAGAACACCATTTGCCCTAGCTACTAAACGACATTCTTTAACATGACTGTGGTCCCACTCTTCCCAAGTTGGTACCTCTTGTTGAAACGTAGCATTGCCAGTTTGAATGCCTTCTAGGTAAATTTGTTTTACTTGTTCCCAATCTTCTTTTACCATCTTTTCGATCACTATTGGAAAATTCAATTTTATCACCACCCACCATTGATATTCGCCTTTAAATGGCAATAACCCTTTATAGAACGACTATTTCCCTAAAGGTTGGAGCTATTGCAACAACAGGCTCCTTTATTACTCTAGTTATTAGAGAAGCTGTCAACACCCTCTATTTACTTAATCTGAAAACACTAATCCTTTTTTATAGAAAAAAGCTGACCGATGTCAGCTTTATTTCCCAAATTTGATTTGCCCTTTTTTCTCAAAGCTTATTAAATCATGTGCCTCAATCCTGTCGTTTGATAATGTGTAAAGGTTGTCACCAATGTAGACCAAGCGGGTAATATGCTTTTGATAATCCCAGCTTTTCTCAGAAACAGGTTCCTCATAATGACTAATTCTGCTCTTACGTTCAAATCCCTCTTCAAGGTCTAGTCCATAAATATAAGCACCTTGGAAGGATATTTCAGAATACATTGATTGGTCAGTTCCTTTTCTCTCATACACGTCGATTGGAAAGCCAATTATATTTTTCGATTTTGAAAAAAGTAACGCTTTATGGTTATATAACAACTCTGAATGAGTACCTTGATCACCGATGATCTCCACAAACTTTTCTTTTGGATTTGTTACGTCGGTTATATCAAACAATGCCATTTTAAAGCCACGTACCATCGCTCGGTTTTCAATTTCTTCTGTATCTTTGCCAAATCCAATAATATGGTTCTCATCATATGGGTGAAGATAGTCACTGAAACCTGGGATTTTCAATTCTCCAAGGATGGTAGGGTTTGTTGGATCCTTTAAATCGAGCACAAACAAAGGGTCCACTTGTTTAAAGGTCACAATGTAGCCTCGATCACCCATAAACCTAACAGAAAAAATTCGTTCTCCTTCTGCAATCCCTGTGATTGAGCCTACCGTTTCTAATTTTTCGTCCAAAACAAACAATAAGTTTTCAGATGGGTTCGTATCCGACCACATATCCCCCTTGGTAGTTGCAATTCGGAAGTGACCATTATATTCATCCATGGAAAATTGATTTAACAAAGCGCCCTCGACTTTCCCTTCAGCTAAGAACGTCACCCTACCTCGATCAATTCCAAATTTATAGATAATCGTATCTTGGTTTGTCGGTGGTTGAAAAATACGTGTCGTTATTTTTTCAATTGGACTTTCGTCATATTGAAAATCTGTTCTCGTCACATATAAATTTTCGTGAGATGCATAGATTGTGCTACCTGCTCCTAGAAAAGATTGTACATTCATCGGCTCGGTCGTTTTTGCTAGATCAAGACCAGTGACAATCAAATAGTTTTCTTCTAAAGAACCAGGAAAGTAATAGATATCCTCCCAATCAATCACTTGAGGTTCATCAGAGACTATTGAATCACGAAAAGTAGGTTTCATATCCTCTAATAGCTGTTCCTTGTCTCCTTTTTCCCGCGTTTCATTTAGGAGAAAATATGGCAGATGTTTATTCGTGACAACATATAACGAATCATTAATTTTCCGCGAAGATTGGTAATAGCCTTCTACTTCAGCTTCACGAATGAGTGTTAAGTTACTACGATCGTTGAGCTGATAGATTTTAATAGTTGTAAAATCCTTATGATAAACTTTATTCATTTCATAGTTATTTTTTCTGCCAATTAAAACTAGGTGCTTATCGTCGACATACATCTCAAAAGGGTAATAGTGGTTATAATCGAACCTTTCTGAGTAGACAATCTTCATTTCATTCACTGGATTCACTTGTGAGATAACTAGCTCATCGTCTCGTAACTGATAGATAAACTTGCCGTCGTTTTTAATCCGATCAGCTTCATCAACCCCGGCTACTTGAACATTGGTTGAGGAGTGATCAGATCCTAAATCTAGTGCCATACTCTCCTTTTGAATTCCAGCACGACCAAATTCCATCGCTGTCTCCTCAATTGTTTCATAAAATCTTGTCTGCTTTTTGCTAACCTCCTCGACTAACTTCAGGAAATTGTCTAATGATCCAACCTTAGGTAGTTCGGTCCCATAAGCTTGTTGAGCTGGTTTACTTTTATTCATCACTAATCCTATTGAAAGCAATAGAACAATCGCGATGGATGCAATCATAACTTTTTTCACTACTAGCACCTCTCTTTATCCCTTTATTCATTAGACGACGATTTGAGTGCTCAAGTTTCAAAACTTGTATTTTTACTAGAAAAAAATTACACTTAAAGTGCTGCGAAAAAACTACTATAAAAAGGAATTTACTAATGACAATTGAGCAAAATAAGGACCTTATCCTAGAAATAGAGAGATTAAGTCAGGTTAATCAATTAATCTTAAATTCAGTTGCAGAAGGTATTTATGGAATTGATTTAGATGCGAAGGTCATCTTTTGGAATAAATCAGCAGAAATGCTAACCGGTTATAAAATGGAAGATTTCGAACATCACAATTTACACGATTTAATTCATCACACAAATATGGCTGGAGAACATGTGCCTGTAGTTGATTGTCCTGTGTATCACGCTCTAAAAAATGGCACTGATCTATTTGTAACAGATGATATTTTTTGGAGAAAAGATGGCACATCTTTTCCTGTTGAGTATACGAGTAAACCTATGATTGAAGATGGTAAACAAGTAGGTACTGTTATTACATTCCGAGATATCACCGAGAAAAAGAAAACGGAGGAATTAATCCTTCAGTGGGAAAAACTTTCAATGGTTGGACAAATGGCAGCAGGTGTTGCACACGAAATCCGAAACCCATTAACATCTCTTAAAGGCTTTTTACAGCTAATGAAATCAAACAGAGCCTTTAACGACCAGTATTTTGACATTATGAATATGGAATTTGACCGTATTGAAACGATTATAAAAGAATTACTGGTTTTTTCTAAGCCACAGAAATCTAATTACAACTATACTAATATTAAATATATCTTAGACCAAGTGATACTCCTAATGGAACCACAAGCAATCATAAAAAATGTAACCTTAACACTAGAAATCGAAACAACTACTCTATCAATCTATTGTATTGAGCACCAACTCAAACAAGTGTTTATTAACTTGATTAAAAATGGTATAGAAGCGATTGAAGATGGCGGGGAAATTCTAGTAAGAGTTATTAAACAAGAAACTGAAGTCATTATTTATGTAAAAGACAATGGGGTTGGTATGTCGACTGAACAGCTAAGTAATATAGGAACGCCATTTCTCACAACCAAGCCCAACGGAACTGGATTAGGAATGATGGTTACCAATAACATCATCAAAAATCATCATAAAGGGTCTATTTATATTGAGAGCAAGCCAAATCAAGGAACTGCTTTTCACATTCACCTACCAATTCATCCTGATATTGAATTTTAATAAAGTTAGTGCAAACTGCTCATCCAGTTTGCACTTTTTTATTAGAAAATCTCTAACTCTTTAATCCTCTTTGCCGCTTCAAGCAATAGTAGTTCATCACTCAATAACCCTACCCGGACATAACCTTCCCCATATGTACCAAAGCCATTACCGGGTGCAACGACAACTCTTGCTTTTTCTAAAAGTAGATCTGCGAATTGTTCCGATGTATATCCTTCTGGAACAGGTAACCAGGCAAAAAATGACCCTTTTGGTGCAGTGACAGCCCAGCCAATTTCTTGTAGAGCAGAAATGAATGCATCCCTTCTCTTTTCATAGCATGCAACTAATTCTACTACACAATCCTGCGGACCTAGTAAGGCTGTGGCCGCTGCTTCTTGAATCCCACCAAACAAACTACAATGGTAGTGATCTTGAATGGTGTTTAGCGCTTCAATCACGCTTCGATTTCCAATTGCAAAGCCAATTCGCCAACCGGCCATGTTGTACGTTTTTGACATCGTCATCATCTCAACGCCAACATCTTTCGCACCTGGTATCTCTAAAAAGCTTGTCGGCTTCTTTCCGTCAAAACCGATTGAGCCATAGGCAAAGTCATGAACGATACAAATATCGTGTCTGTTCCCAAGTGCAACTGCTTCTTCAAACAATTCTTTGGAAGCTGTTGCCCCTGTAGGATTGTTTGGATAATTTAAAAACATCAGTTTTGCCTGGTTCAGTTTGTCCTCATCTATTTTTGAAAAGTCGGGTAGGAACTCATTTTTTTCTAGGAGTGGCATGAACTCCATCTTTGCTTGGGCAAGACTTATCCCAGACCAATAATCTGGATACCCTGGATCCGGAACTAATGCAACGTCCCCTTTATTTAATAAACACTGACTAATTTCTACCAATCCTGCTTTCGCCCCAATCAGGACAGCCACTTCTTTTTCAGGATCTAGCTGCACCCCATATTCCCTCTGATAGTAAGTACTCACAGCCTCTTTTAAAAACGAATACCCACGAAACGGTGAATATTTATGATAATGCGGTTTTTCCGCTGCTTGTTGTAAGGCCTTCACAATATGAGCTGGCGTAGGCCGATCCGGGTTACCTTGCCCTAAATTTATCACATCATCATGTACAGTTTTTACATTTTCTACTTTCTTGACGAGTTTCGCAAAGAACTGTTTTGGCAAATTTGCAAGAATATCAGACTGTTTGAATTGCTTCATAGTACACCTCTATCACAAGTAAAATATCTTAATTCCAATACATTATTTTCCATAACCAAGACATTAACAAACTACTATTCTAATAATTCGTTAGCCAACACCATTCTTACTCCCCTTATTTTTCAGTTGTTAAGAGGATTCGGGCACTAACAATCTTCTTACTTCCCCTTTTTACCAGTTACTAGGAGAATTAGGGCATCAACACTATTCTTACTTCCTTCATTTACCAGTTACTAGGAGGATTAGGGCATCAACAATCTTCTTACTTCCCCTTTTTACCAGTTATTAGGAGAACCAAGGCACCAACATTCTTCTTACTTCCCTTATTTCCCAGTTATTAGGAGAATCGGGGCACCAACACTATTCTTACTTCCCTTTTTTACCAGTTACTAGGAGAATTAAGGCATCAACATTCTTCTTACTTCCCTTATTTACCAGTTATTAGGAGAACCAAGGCACCAACATTCTTCTTACTTCCCTTTTTTACCAGTTATTAGGAGAACCAAGGCACCAACATTCTTCTTACTTCCCTTTTTTACTAGTTATTAGGAGAATCAGGGCACCAACACTATTCTTACTTCTCTTTTTTCCAGTTAATAGGAAAATCAGGGCACCAACACTATTCTTACTTCTCTTTTTTCCAGTTAATAGGAGAATTCGCGAACCAACACTAAAAATAAAACCGAGTAAAATCCCCTAAGAATTCCTACTCGATTTTACTAGTTTTATTCGAGCTACTTTAACTCCCGATCTAAAAACGCATAAAAATCTACCCATTCATCAATAAGCTTCGATGTTGGCTTGCCGAGTCCGTGCCCCGCTTTTGCTTCCAATCGAAGGACGACTGTCGACTCCTCATCAGCCTTCTCTAACAATGTCGCAGCAAATTTTTTCGCATGAGCCGGCACCACACGGTCGTCACTCTCTGCTGTGGCGATCAACACTGGTGGGTACTTTTGCCCTTCACGAATATTGTGCAAAGGAGAATAGGCATACATAAACGGGAAATCTTCTGCTCTTTCCGCGTTTCCATACTCTGGGATCCAATAACGCCCAACTGTAAACTTATGGTAACGAAGCATATCTATCACTGGTACGCGACAAATCACCGCTCCATATAAGTCCGGACGTTGCACCATACAAGCCGCAACTAAAAGTCCACCATTGGAGCCACCCATAATCGAAAGTTTGCTAGCTTTTGTATACTTATTCTGGATTAACCACTCACCTGCGGCAATAAAGTCATCAAAGACATTTTGCTTATTTTCTAGCATTCCAGCTTTATGCCACTCTTCCCCGTACTCGGAACCACCACGGAGGTTTGCGACCGCATAAACCCCACCTTTTTCTAACCAGCGCAGAACAGCTGGATTAAACGACGGTGTTAAACTAATATTGAAGCCGCCATACCCGTATAAAACAACTGAATTTTCACCATTTAGCTCAATATCCTTTTGATGAGTGAGGAACATTGGCACAACCGTACCATCCTTAGAATGATAGAATACTTGCTCAGTTACATAGTCAGTTGTATTAATCTCTAACTCCGTCTCCGCAAACACTTCTAATTCGTCATTCTCAAGATCATAGTGGTAAACGACCGTCGGACTTAAAAATGACGTTATCCCAAAGTACACATCTGTGCCGCTAGCTTTGCCTGTCATTTCCGTTAACGATCCGATAACTTCCAACGGAATTTCTTTTTTGTATCCCCCATCTTCTTGAAAAATATGAACCTGATGATGGGCATCTTGTTTTTTCACTACGATAAAATGACCGTTGATATACTTAACTCGATCAATCACCTCTTCTTGTTGGGCGATGATCTCCTGCCAGTAGTCTCGGTCTGGCTTTTCTAGATCAATGGCAATCACTCGTCCTCGAGGTGCATCTAAGTCCGTCTGAAAATAAAACAAGCTTCCTTTATTCGTAATATAGCTGTACTCAGCATCTTGTTCGTCTAATAAACGAATGAAAGGATCAGTCGAAGCTAGTTCCTTCACATAGAAACGATTTTCCGTTGCCGTACCAAACCATACATGTAAACCAATGTATTTTTCATCATCGGTAACAAAAGGTGAAAACGCCAACTCCTTGTCTTCCGGCTGCTCATGGATAAGAAGATCATCCGCTTGCACAGTTCCCAATTTGTGAAAATAAACTTTATTGAAATTACTTTGATCCTCTGCAGCTACTGAGCCTTGCTCTGGAAAACGGCTGTAAAAGAAACCCGAATTATCTGGAACCCACGCAATATTGGTAAATTTCACATGTTGAATATGATCCGACAAGTCCTCTCCAGTTGCCATCTCGCGAACACGAATTTCCTGCCAATCACTTCCATGAGTTGAAGTAGCATAAGCAAGATATTTTGCATCCCTACTTATTGAAAAGTTGGTCATGGCCACTGTCCCATCATCACTGAGCAAATTCGGATCAAGTACCACTGATTCACTATCAGCTTCTTTCTTATACAGTGTAGCTTGGTTTTGTAACCCATCATTTCTTTGATAGAAAAGGGTGTCTCCTACCTTTTTAGGGACAAAGTATTTCGGGTAATTCCATAGTTTTGTTAACTGCTCTCGGTCTTCTTCTTGTGTCGTAGCTTGTGAAAAATACGCCTCACACTTCTTACCCATCTCCTTACCCCACTCAATGGTATCGACAGAATTTACATCTTCTAACCAGCGGTATGGATCAGCAACCATGGTGCCGTGAAAATCTTCAACAATCGTGTCCTTTCTTACTTGCATTACCATCACTCCTCTACAAATCTTCTCTAACCATTTCGCTATCCGAAAGAAAAAAACCTTTTTTATCTAATAATCATTGAAAAAAACAACACTAGTCGGTAAAGTAAAGACAAGAATACTTAATAGGAGTTGAGACTAGTGAAAGTCACTTGTTTGCAAATAGATATTGATTTCGGAAATCCAATAGCCAACAAACAACGTGTTCAAGCGGAAATCACAAAAGCAATGGAAAACTCTCCTGACGTCGTTGTTCTTCCAGAGTTATGGACCACTGGTTATGACTTACCTAGATTAGATGAGATCGCTGATGTGAATGGCGCTGACTCTCAAGAGTTTCTAAGTCAGCTAGCAAATGAACATCGGGTCAATATAGTTGGTGGCTCGATTGCCCAAAAAACAGCATCAGGTGTAACCAACACGATGTACGTCTTTAACCGTTATGGTGAACTTACAGGCGAATACAGTAAAGCTCATCTTTTTCAGTTGATGGATGAACATCTATTCCTCCAAGCCGGTAATTCGAAAGGACATTTTACCATTGAGGGTGCTCCTAGCGCCGGTCTAATCTGTTATGATATCAGGTTTCCTGAATGGGTTCGTGCACACACAACTGCCAGTGCTGAAGTCGTCTTTGTTGTTGCCGAGTGGCCTTTAGCTCGCCTTGACCATTGGAGAACACTGCTAAGAAGTCGTGCGATTGAAAATCAGTGCTACATCGTCGCTTGCAATCGTGCCGGTCATGATCCGAAAAATGAATTTGCTGGCCATTCTTTAATTATCGACCCGTGGGGCGAAATACTAGCTGAGGCAGATAAACATCCCACACAACTAACTGCTACTCTCGATTTAAGTAAAGTCTCACAAGTTCGTAAACAAATTCCGATTTTTGAAGATAGACGAACAGATCTTTACTAAAATCATCGTTTTTTTTTTGCGAACAGCAAATAACCACTAATACTGGTAGCGGTTATTTGCTGTTCGATTCTCAAATTAAGCATGTAGGAGCCTAATCCCAAATAGACCATGCAGCCTCAATATGATTACCTGATGGGTCTGTGAAAACAAAGTACTTTGCATCTTCTCCCCGGTTATAAATTTGGGTCACCTGAACGCCGTTATTCATTAAAGATTTATGAGTGTACTCAAGATCAGGGCAATTCAAAGTAATGGTCTGGTAAGGTTTCCCGTTACGTAAGAAATCAGCAGTCGTCGTGTCACTTGTTTCTACGAGGAGTAACACAACATTTCCCTCCATTAGACTTACTACCGCTACATAACCAATATCATCTCGAAACTTTGGCACTTTTAACTTAAACCCCAGCTTATTTTGGTACCATTCGATTGTCTCATCAATATTGTTTGTTGGTAAATACATATAGCCAATTCTGCTGAATAGCACCTTTTGGCCTTGAATTTCTTTCATAATCCTCACCCCTATATGTAAAATAAGTCTCTAAACATTCAAATATTCTATATCACCTCAATATATTCCTTTTACGTTATCCCACTCTCTATCCTCTTCATTCTTCAACTAAACTTGTTTTAGAAATACCTCCTTCTCGATCTGCTTTATAACTGGAACCTTACGCCCGCATTTTAATACGTATGCTTTCTCCAAAATTTGTACAAAATGATACAAAAAAGGAGTACTGACTAATGAAGCATTTTAACGTTTTAGTAATGAAATTTGTGGCGACTTTTATTATCGTCTGGATTAGCTTAGGTTTATTTTTTGAAGCAACATTAGCTCAAATTCTATCGTTTAGCTTACTAATAACAGTTGTATCCTATTTCATAGGAGATCGAATTCTGCTGCCGCGGATTGGTAACCGAAACTCCGTGATTGCTGATTTCTTTACTGTTTACTTGATCGTTTGGATATTTGGAAGCATATTTTTTCATAACTACTTACAAGTTGCCTGGGGAAGTATCATTTCAGCGACCCTGATTGCAGGATCAGAAGTGTTCGTTCATTCCTATATTCTAAAAAACGTAAAGCCACCTGTAAGAGAGCCACAACGAAAATACAACCAGAGCTTCGCCTTTGAGTTTGCAGAAGACGATGACCCTAAAAAAGAGTAGTCATCAAAAAAAAACGTGTAGAGCGTTCCTACGTTCTACACGTTATTAGTTTGCCTACATAGGATATTCCTTTAACGAAGAGCTAGCCAATTTTTTTGTTAGTAGGCTCACCACTACAAATACAATAAACGAGAAAATGATTGGAAATACCACTGTATGAACACCAAACATATTTGGGAAATACGTATGGATAAAGATATAGCCAAGGATACCCACTACCATTGAGGCAACAGCCCCATATTTATTTCCTCGCTGCCAGTACAATCCCATAATGACTGGCCAAATAAATGTTGCTTGTAACCCACCAAAGGCAAAAAGGTTTAACCAGATTAATAGGTCAGGCGGGTTTAAGGCCATTGCAAAAACGAGTATTCCTAAAATAGTAGTTACCCCAAAGCTAACCCGTTTCACTTGCTTAACCGTAGCCTGTGGTTTGATATAGTTTAGATATATATCTTTCACGACCGCTGAACTTACTAGTAACAATAGTGAGTCGACAGTTGACATAATAGCAGCCATTGGAGCAGCTAGCACAATCCCTGCTAACCAAGGTGGTAGCACCTCCATGGCAATCATTGGCATAACCGTATCCCCTACCTCAATTCCTGGAAGGACTGCTCTCGCAAAAACTCCGGTTAGATGCATTCCCAGCATGATAAAACCTACCACAATTGTGCCTGTAATCAAAGCACGGTGCATCGCTTTTGAATTCTTATAAGACATTGCTCGAACGGTGACTTGCGGCAATGCGATGACTCCTACTCCTACCAATATCCAAAATGAAGAAACATAGGCTGGTGTTAACCCACCATCATGCCCGAATGGTGTAACTAAATTTGGATTTTCAGCAACTAGGTCGGCCATGATGTTTGCGATTCCCCCACCTGCAATAATGGTCCCGACTAAAATTACTAAGGTACCAACAAACATTACAACGCCCTGCAATAAATCGGTAACTGCTACTGCTCTAAATCCACCAATTATGACATAAACAAGAACGGCAATCGCAAATATAAACAGTGCAGAAGAATAATTTAGTCCCGTCAGTGATGAAATTAATCTCGCACCACCAACCCACTGAGCAGCCATCGCCGAAAATAAAAAGACAATAATACTAAATGCAGAAATGAACACAACCCACTTACTGTTGTCATAACGCTTTTTCAAGAAATCTATTAATGTAATCGCTTTGTACTTACGTGCATAAATTGCAAACTTTTTTCCAAGTACCATCAATACGAAATAACCTGTAGCAACCTGAGCCATTGCCAATAAAACCCAACCTAACCCTTGTGTATAAGCAACGCCAGGCCCTCCAATAAAACTACTCGCACTTCCGTAAGTGGCGATCATCGTCATCGCAAGGATAAAGCCACCAAGCTCGCGACTTCCTAAGAAATATTCCTGTAAAAAGTTATTGGACTTCTTTAAGTGTCCAGACGACCAAAATCCAACTACGAATATCGCAACTAAAAATAATAATAGCGGTGTCACTACAGCCCAATTCATCGAGACCCCTCCTCCTCTTCCTCAAAGTCCACCTCAATGAAATACTTCTTCACCATGACAGTCACCAAAATAGCCATTACGACAAATCCGAGTACACAGCTATAAAAAAACCATGCTGGCATACCAAGTATATATGAATACTCTTCTACAGGAGCTGACCCAAGACCATAAGCGAAGCCAAACCACCATAAAAAATTAAAAATCACAAGTCCAACGCCAATCAAAGCTTCGCGGTGGGCGATTTTAAACCTCGGATCTTGTTGTTCTAACCTTTTCTTCATAGAAACACTCCTCAAAATTTTCTGACCATAAAATATCTCCACTGCATACTGTCGGATTTTTTTCTATCTTTAGATTACATTTCTACCGACGTGCCTATTTAATTCAACACAATACTACAAATTTCCTTTTTAATAATCAGATCTTGCTATTTATAAACAGGCTTAACCCAATGGAACAGAGTCCCAAATCACTTAATAAAATAAAGCAATGACACTAATGGAAATAATTTGAGGTGGTACTATGGGGGCTATTAGCGGTAATGACTTCCTTAAGCGAATAGATAATTTAAATACGGAAATTTGGTTTGACGGGCAAAAAGTTGATGGAAAACTCTCCGAACACGCTGCGTTTAAAGGCGTCCTTCAAAGCAAAGCGGCGCTATATGATCTCCAGCACCATCCAGAGCTTAGAGATGAATTGACATTTCTCTCACCAAAAACAAATGAACGTGTTGGACTTTCTTTTTTACAACCGAAAACCAAAGAGGATCTTCAGAAAAGAAGAAGAATGTTTGAGCATTGGGCAAGGTATTCTGGAGGTATGATGGGGAGAACTCCTGACTATTTAAACACGGTATTAATGAGTTTTGCCTCTTCCGCTACACTCTTGAAGAACAAGGCCAAATGTTTTCCAGAAAATATTACAGCCGTTTACGAACGAGCCACAGAAAACGATTTATCATTTACCCATACATTCATCACTCCGCAGGTAAATCGTTCGGAAGCTTATTATCACTTATCAGATGAACCAATTTCCGCAAAGGTTATCGACCGCACGGAAGATGGACTAATCATCAAAGGAGCTCGACTTTTGGCCACGCAAGGTGGTTTAACGGATGAGGTATTAGTATTTAGTTCACCTCGATTGTTTATGGACGAAGACGAAGCATTTGCATTTGCGATCCCTTCAAATACAAAAGGGTTAAAATTCATTTGTCGTGATACGTTCGTGGGTGGTGAGTCTCGTTTTAATCATCCATTGAGTTCACGTTATGAAGAAATGGACTCCATTATTGTCTTTGATAATGTACTAGTCCCATGGGATCGTGTGTTTTTCTACGATAGCATTGAAGCGTCGAATAACTTCTTAATTCAAAGCTCCTTTCACCATTTTGCTACACATCAAGTGATTACTAGACAAATTGTAAAAACTGAATTTATCTTAGGGTTGGCAGTGCTTCTCATTGAAACAATAAATGTTAGCGAGTACCAACATATCCAAGAAAAGCTTTCAGAAATTATCATTGGTCTTGAAACGATGAAAGCATTATTACAAAAAGCAGAGAATGAAGCAGCAGTAGACGACGGAGGAACGATGCGACCAAATCTTATCCCGCTTCAGGTTGCAAGTAACATCTTTCCTAGAATATATCCCCGATTTAGCGAAATTATCCAACTTATCGGAGCAAGCGGCATGATTACTCTACCAAATGAAAAAGCATTCAACTCTGATATTAAAGAAGATCTTAACAAATACCTTCAAGGGGCAAGTAAGCCTGCTGAAGACCGTATCAAAATCTTTCGTTTAGCCTGGGACCTTACCATGAGTTCTTTCGGAACGAGACAAACGCAATATGAGAGATACTTTTTTGGTGATCCTGTGCGAATTTCGAGCCTTTTGTCACAAACTTATCCAAAAGATGAACATGTAAAGATGGTTAACAAGTTTCTTAATGTAGGTCAAAAAGAGTAAAAAGATGAGGCTGGGACAAAACAAAGGGTAGACACCCACGAAAGTTCACTTTCTCCAACACGGATGTGAATATGTTTGACACAAAACATCCAATCGAAGAAAGTGAACTTCCCCCTAGAAGCTATTTACAGGGTAGACACTTTTTCCCAGCCTCACTTCATTTATAGGTCAGCAATCCAGCGTCCCGCCATTGTAATCCAATTAGTTACTTCTGCCTGGACTGAACGTTCATTATCTTTTGCCTTCGTTTCTATTGTTCCTAAAGACAAGCCATGTACGCCTCTTGGATAAATATGTAACTCGATTGGAACTCTATGTTTCAAAAGTGAACTTGCAAATAACAAACTATTTTCAACCGGAACTGCAATATCCTCAACTGTATGCCACAGGAATGTTGGTGGAGTATCCTGTGTTACTTGGTGCTCCAAGGATAATTTTCTTAAGAGATCTTTTTCATTGACCTTCTCTCCTAGTAAAGATTGGAAACTTCCTTGGTTGGCGTGTTCTCCAGTAGTAATTACAGGATAGCAAAGAATCATTCCGTTTGGTCGCATTTGTTCGCTTGGTAACGCTAGTTTTTCAGTGAGAAACTCTTGATTCCAGAACACTCCTAGACTCGCCGCCAAATGACCACCTGCTGAAAAGCCCATGACAATTACTTTACCTGTATCAATATTCCAATCATCGGCTTTTTCACGAATTAACCCTATTACTTTTGCCAGCTGACACAAGGCCGTAGGAAACCCAGCTGGCTTAACACTATACCTCAACACGCAGGCATGAAACCCCAAAGCGTTTAGCTTAATGGCAATTGGCTCTGCCTCACGATCCGAAGTATGACGGTATCCCCCACCCGGACAAATAACCACCATAGGTCTTTTACGCTCCTCATCTATACTAGGAGAGTTGTCTAAAATATAGGTAACTAGATTTGCAGTTTCATGTTCGAAAGTAATCTCTATTTTTTCATAAATCATTTATTTTCACCCTCTTCTCCTGTTTTATTATCCATATATTAACATAAAGTTCTATGAGACAATGTAAATATGTTTGGACATGGTAAATCGAGGCTTCAATCACTCCTATTAAGTTACCATATCTAAGTTACTAGTAATTCACAATTTCATTAGTAAATAACTTCCAACCAACATGAAAAAAGCCTCCTATTGAAAGAGGCATGCATCCTTACTCTAAATCTACTTTAAAAATGTCCTTTAATAATCGATTAGAAATAGCTAGTGCCTCTACTCTATTTGAAGCCGGAGCAGAAATCATGCGACCATTCTCTCCATTCCACTCTGAAGTACCATTACCACTTTGTTCATTCTTGGCAATGGTTAACTCAGAAAAATCATCATTAACATAGATGATCCCGTAAGAGAACACTCGCCCTAACCCATCCTCTGTATGCTCCAAGTATTGGATAATACCACCAACCCAAATTTTTCCAAATATAACTTCAATTGTATCTTCATAGGCTAATGCTGAAGGAATTACTTCATCATTGATTTGAAGACTCCCGCGGAAAGTTTTTTCTCCAAACAAACTTTTTGTTAACTTACCACTTAGAGTAATTGTAACCTTCTCCTCTTTTTCAGAGCCTAACTGAAATTCCACTCCATCATAGACTTTCTCGATCTTTTTCGGAAGAGAATACCATCCAGCTACAGCTACTAGCAGTAGTGTAATTCCCATTATTAACTTTCTACTCATCCCTTTATAACGCTCCTCCACAATGGTTGCAAAAACGAGCGTCACTTACGTTTATTTGATCGCATTTCCTACAACGTCGAGCCAACTTTTCACCACATCCATTACAAAAGTTTGCATTAGAAGGATTATCGTGGTGACAACCACTGCAAGTGATACCGTTATCTGAGCCCCCTGATCGAACTGCATTCACTACTTCCTTCACCCCAGATTTTGTCTCTTTGGCTAAATAGTTAAACGTATCTTTGGCGACTGGAGCATATTCTCTACTTTGGTATTTCGCTACTGTTGCTCCAAAACCTAGGCTAGACAAAATAAATCCAATGAACAAGAACGGCATTGCCACGAAAAATAGCCAAAATAGTTTAGGTTCTTCAAAAGGTCCCAACGTAAAAAAATCTATAAAAGCGATAAGCATACAGCCTACTCCAACTAAGATAATCAAAGGACCAAGTACTCGAAACACCCCTCTTGCCTTAACGTGGTTTTCTGATACAAACTTATTGTTGTCCATTGGGAACACCCTCTCACATTTTCATCTATCTATTAATACGTTTATTACTAATAATGGTTTCAGCATTATGAAGAATATGTTTCCGAAAAAAATCTTTTGTATCTGAGTGAGTTAGGGTGTCTAGTACCTGATCTTTCTCAAAGAATTGTAGATCACTAATTTCATTATCCATGGGACTTAAGCCATTCCTATCAACTAAATACTCAACAAGATACATCGTTGTTTCCTGCTTTTCAAACCCAATTTTTAATGCAATATCACTAGGAAAGTCAAAGCTAATTTTCTCAGTGTATTCCTTAACAACTTTAAAGTTGCTAGAACCTGTTTCTTCCTTTAGTTCTCTTAAAAGTGAAGCTTGTAAACTAGCATCGCTTTCCTTTACCCCACCTTTAATAAAATCCCATTCACCTGTAATCGGTTCTTTACCTAGTTTTGTATTGATCTTTATTTTATGTACGATCAAAAAGCTATTTCCTTGAAAAACGATAGCACCAACGGCTTTACGTATCATTTTACGCACCCTCCTTGTTCTACAATTAGTTCTCCAATGGTAAGGTCATATCCTTTTTACAAAATAGAAGCGTACCAACCATATGAAGGCGGTACGCTTGTTTATTAACGCTTTTTACTACTAGCGGTAATCTTCTTCCATTTCGCTTTTTCTGCTAGTTGAGCTCGAATATCTTCTTTTCGGGCAATATAGGCAAGCTCTTTTTGTAACTTTCGATAACTGTCAAATCTGCCTTGAGTTAAAGTTCCATCCTCAATCGCTTCTTTCACCGCACAGCCTGGTTCTGTACCATGAGTGCAATCTCGAAAACGACATTGATCTTCGAGTTCATGAATGTCATGGAAAACTTGCTCGGTCGCATCGTCTGCTTCCCATAATTGCAGTTCTCTCATTCCAGGTGTGTCGATGATTAAGCCACCATTGGGTAATACCATTAATTCGCGATGTGTTGTAGTATGCTTTCCACGGTCGTCACCTGTACGAACCTCTTGAACAAGCTGTTTTTCCTGCCCAATAAAAAAGTTAGTTAGAGTAGACTTTCCAGCACCAGATGAGCCGAGCAATGCCACTGTCTTCCCTACAGTTAAATACTCCAATAATGGTTCTAGACCTTCCCCCGTTTGAGCGCTAACAACGTAGGTAGGAACACCGAAAGCAACCGATTCGACTTCCGCTAGCTTTTCCTCCACATCGTCGCATAAATCAGCTTTCGATAACACGATCACAGGTGTTGCACCACTTTCCCAAGCCATCACCAAATATCTCTCAATTCTACGCAAATTAAAGTCATTGTTTAAGGCATTAACTAAGAAGACTGTATCGACGTTTGCAGCGACAATTTGTTCTTCTGTCGTTTCACCGGCTAATTTCCTTGAAAACTTACTAAACCTTGGTAAAACTGCGTGGATCGTCGCCTTCCCTTCTTCTGGTCTAGCTGATATGACAACCCAATCCCCGACAGATGGGTAATCCTCTCTACCATTGGCATTAAATCGAAACTTACCAGATACCTCTCCAAGTAACTCTCCATTTTCAGTAAAGATACGATAAAGCCGTTTGTGCTCTAACCCAACTCTTCCGACACTATATCCTGTTTCCTTATATTCAGCAAAATGTTTCTCTAATTCTTCATTCCAACCTAAGTGTGTTAAATTCAATGTACTTCCTCCTAATTTAGATACAAATAAAAGGGACCTACTTAATAGGCCCCTTCTGCGTCTTAATGAAAAAACCATGGCCTGTGAACACAGCCCATGGTGAATGTACGTATCTAAATAAGAGAACGTCAAACTAGAAAGTTTCACAAGAGGGCTGTGTTTTATATGCAATTAATTGTCTGTTCGTTGTCATTGATTTCATAAAACATCCCTCGCTTTCTAATAAGATAATTAGATCATAACATATTTTGGTAACATTGACAAGATTAACCCTAAACTATTTTTACTAACTTAGTCATTATCTTTCCTAGGTGGACTTTTCACGAAAAACGTCCATTTCTGGTGCCTACCCTGTAAATAGTTTCTATAGGAAAGTTCACTTTCTTCGATTGGATGTTTTGCGTTAATCATATTTACATCCGTGTTGGTGAAAGTAAACTTTCTTTGGTGCCTGACACCTTTATTTATTTTCGCGCTTTATGCACTTTTAGCAATTTGCCTTTGACGGTTGTTGTTTTCATTTCGTTTAATACAATCGTGCCTTTACCATTAAGGATGTCTACATAGGTTACGTTGTCTTGAATTTCAATGATGCCAATATCATTTGCCGTCACTCCAGGAAGTTTCGAGATGGTACCAACAAAATCTACCGCGCGCAGTTTCTTTTTCTTACCACCGTTAAAATACAGCTTCATAATATCTTTATTAAGTTGCTCACTTTTGTCTTTTTTTATCGTTGGACGGGCCTTTAATTTCGCCTGAAAAGCATTTTTAGCTTTTGTGACTTCTTCTTTTGAAGGTTGAGCTATTTTTGTAATGTTAAATCCAATAAATTCTTCGATTTCCGCCAGTAGTCTGCCTTCTCTTTCTGTAACAAAAGAAATTGCTTTACCTGATTTTCCTGCCCGACCAGTTCTCCCTGTACGGTGAACATAACTTTCCTTCTCCATAGGAAGATCGTAGTTAATGACATGTGATATGCTTTCAATATCAATACCACGTGCTGCCACATCAGTAGCGACTAAATAAATAAATTTCCCTCGCTTAAAATCATTCATAACCGCAAACCGGTCATCTTGATACATGCCCCCGTGAAGCTTGTCACAAGGATAGTCATACTCATTTAACTGTTCAATTAATTGTTCCACTTGCTCCTGTGTCCGACAAAATATAATACAGCTATCTGGATTTTCAACAGTTGTAACATCCCTTAAAACCTCAAACTTGTCCGCTTCCTTCACCTTCATGACAACATGTTCAATTATTTCAGTGACAATACCGGTCGCACTTATTTCAATCTTTTCAGGATTTTGCATGTACTTCCTACTTAAGGCCTCGACATCCTCCGGGAATGTGGCTGAAAACAACATTGTCACACGTTGAATTGGTACCTTTTTAATAATCGCCTCTACTTGGTCAATAAAGCCCATGTTTAGCATCTCATCGGCTTCGTCAATAACAAGATAACTGATTTTGTCTAAAGTCAAAGTTCCCTTTTTAATATGATCGAGTACACGACCTGGAGTACCAACTACAACGTGAGACTTTTGCTTCAACTCTAATTTTTGTTTCTCAAATGGGGACTTCCCATAAACAGCTGTTGCTTTCACTCGTTTGAAACGGCCAATATTGGTAACGTCCTGCTTGATTTGAACAGCAAGTTCTCTCGTCGGAGTTAAAATTAATGCTTGTGGTTTATTTTCTTCCCAATCCACTAATTCACAGATTGGAATCGCAAATGAAGCAGTTTTTCCACTCCCCGTTTGTGATTTTACAACAAGGTCTTTCTTTTGTAGTGCTAATGGAATAACCTTTGTCTGTACCTCTGTTGGTTTCTTGTATTGTAGTTCTGTTAGTGCTCGCTTTATGTTCTCACTTAATGTAAAACTTTGAAAAGTCATCGTTTACCCTCGTTTATATACATAATTTTTCGTTCCTTCATTAACATACTTTAACAGTACTTGCTTATAATAAAATTTTTCTCCTTAGGACATCATATTATTCGAGGGCAGCAAATCAACTGCTCTCCTGAACCCAGTCCCATCGCTTTAAGTGATGTTTAAATACAAGATGAGGTGATTCTTTTGCACAGCGACCAGAAATTTCAGATTTGTTCGTAACAAAAATGAAATGAGGTGTTTCTGTGGAAAACAGTAATCGATACGGCCCCAGATTGTAAGTAATAAGGAAAAGTGGGTAACAACGAAGAGATGGTCACAAACGTGGCCATCTCTTTGCCTCTACCGCTGAGGTTTAAACCCTTCTTCGAGTAAATATTGTTTAGCTTCATTATAAGACGGAAACGTACCATCTAGCAACGAACCTGCATAGACATTCCACATGTCATCCTCAAGAACTAATGACAGCCTGTGACCTTCTTTTTTACTGACCCAAATCTCCTCTTCAACTACTTCTTCCTCCGCTAGAACCGTATCTAGTTGAAGTGATTCAATCGAACGTTCAATGAGAGACCTTAGCTCCTCTGCGGAGAAATTTCGAATGTTTACCATTCCTTTAGGATCTTTCTTTGGTACTCTTAGCCTACCAGCATAAACAAAGCCATTCCCGTTTGGGTGAAGATGGTAGACAACAACTTTCTTATCGCTCTTACTTTCCTCAAAATGAAAATTGACACGACCTAACGAAACATCATGGCGAGTCAGTTCAGGGTATGACTCTATAATTGTTAGTTTTTCTTCAAATGTTAACATACTGCCTCCAAGTAACGTAATTTCATTATTATACCATTAATATTTCACCTAGAGGACAAACAGATACACACATAAAAAATGAGCTAAGCTACCAAACAAGATGAATACATGAAAAATCTCATGAAAGCCCATATATTTGAAACGTAAACATTTTGGCTTTAACCCATAAATAACGCCACCAATTGTGTAAAAAATACCACCACCAACCAATAATCCTAGTCCAGCCAATGTTAAACTTTCTGCTAACGGTGAAAAAACAAATACCGCTACCCAACCCATTGCGATATAGATGCTAGTTGATAACCATCTCGGACAATTAAACCATACCATTTTAAAGACAATACCTATTACCGCCAAAACACTCAAAATCCCAAACAACAGCCAGCCAGTTACCCCGTTTAGACTTATTAGACAAAACGGCGTGTAAGATCCCGCTATTAAAATAAATATCATTGAATGGTCAATTTTTCTTAGAAATGCGATCACCTTATCTTTGGCAATCACCATGTGATACGTCGCTGAAGCGGAATACAATAACGTCATACTTATCCCAAAGATGATCACTGCTGCAATGTCGATCGCAGCTCCAGTTGTCATCGATGCTTTTACAACTAATGCTAATAAGCCTCCAAACGAAAGAATTGCTCCTGCTAAATGAGTAAATCCATTCATCGGTTCTCGGATATATTGATACATATTAAATCCCCCTACTATGTTATGTAGTTTTAATAACTACTTAAGATAATACTAACAATTCGTCATATAGTCAACATTTACTTTCATATTTTTTTTTCGTATACTAAGAAAAGATTTACTAAGTATATAGAAAGGGGATGAATATGGAAGATAACATCAAGCAGTTGGGGCTCAACAAGATTATTGCCCCTGAAGATATGCCTAATATTGATTTATATATGGATCAAGTGATACAGCTATTTGAAAATACATATGCCGATACGAAACGATCGGAAGACGAAAAAGTATTAACAAAAACAATGATAAACAACTATGCCAAAGGCAAAGTTTTTTTTCCGATCCAAAATAAAAAGTACTCCAAAGAGCACTTGATTTTACTAAGCCTGATTTATCAATTAAAAGGGGCACTTTCTATCAACGATATTAAGTCTACCCTTGAAGGTTTAAATAGCCGAATCATCGCAAAAGACATTGATCTAGAGAAATTCTATTTATCCTACCTACAGCTATTTGATAAAAGTCTTGAGAGGTTTTCCACCGACTTTTCAAACAAGGAAACAGAAGTACAAGAAGAAGCCTCGAAGTTTGAAGACAACGAATACTTGGAAAAAGCCCTATTAATTACAACATTGGTTAGCACAAGCAACTTTTATCGAAGAGCTGCGGAAAAATTAATTGACGAGCTAAAGAAGCCAGAGGTATAGGAGCTGACGTTTTGAGAAGGGTTGCATTCATCTTATTTGTTCTGATCATGGGGACTATTGTCGTTACTTCCTTCTTTTTTATCGGCAAAGATGCGGTAAAAGACGAAACGAAAGTTTTTATCCAAGAGATCATTACGCATCAACAATCAGAAGTATTGTCTAATGAGGACAACGAAGAAATCCGTCTGTTCTTTCAAAGCATAAATGACCTCGATCTCCCGCACCCAGTGATCGAAGGCGTCGAAATACCCTACTACGATGTATTTACACCACCAATAGAGAATAACAAATTCTTGCAATATATATCTGTGAAATACGATCAAGTGACGAGTTCTGTTTACGATACAGATATTCATCTCGAATATATTTTGTACAACGAATTAACAGGTAACCCTCAAGAGATCTACTTCGGGAAACTAACTGTGCGGTCAATTGCTGGTGACTCAACAAAAGAGGTAGTATCAGTGTATCCAATGGAAAAACAAAAATAAGCAAACTCCCTTCTCTCATGATAGAGCGGGGAGTTTCTTTCCTTAATCCTCCATAAATAAACGGGCATAATACATAGACTCTTCGTCTAGCTTATTCTCTGCCTCTACTTCCTGTAACCCTTCTTGCTGAGTATTACTAGACACTTGAAAGCTACCAGAGACATTTGGGACCGGTTTACGCTCTTTCTTAGCCATATCGATCACCTCCAATCTCTGTTATTATTTCAACATCTTATGTCCAGCATACAATCGCTTACGCAAAGTAGTTATCTTGATTGTCCACGATAATTCGCATAGCGTAACGCTTGTTGGATCGCAGAGTTGATTTCATGTATTTGTAAATAATGTTGCTTGTCCTGCAATATTACATGCTTCTTATTCCCATTCTTCAAATGAAACTGAAGAGCATAATACTCTTTTTGTGGTAACGTTATTAACAAGGTAATTAAAATAACAATTAGCCCAGCTAAGTCAAAATAGTTGGAAGCCATAAACCAAACATTGATATCGGCAAAATTCGTTAGTTGACCAGCACGAACCTTCCCTAAAAATATACAAAAAATGCCCAGAACAGCTAGTGCCATATTAACAGTTTGATCTGGTTTCCCAACATAGGCTTCACCGTTTTTTACCTCATCAACCTTAAAAGTTGTGTGAGCAATCTGAATAAAGTCATCTGCCACAACGATTTTTCCATCTTCACTTTCATAATAAATAATGTCACTCATGTCTCCACCGTCCAATTATTTTCGTTAAGAAATTCTATGAAAAGTGGGACAAACTTATGTTACTATTTGTGGTAATTTTTTCTAGCATTTTTCTTTCGTGAGGCGTAAGATAGTAGTACGCATTTATAGAGGGTCAGGTGATGAGTTATGAAAGAAATTGCTATAGGTATTCTTGCATCAATGTTCTTTGCGGTAACGTTTATTTTAAACCGTTCAATGGAGCTTTCAGGAGGGAGCTGGTTATGGAGTTCCTCACTACGATTTTTCTTTATGGTTCCGCCGCTTATCCTTATCGTTTTTCTGCGCAGAAACCTAAAACCTTTATTTCAAGCGATGAGGAAAAATCCACTTCCATGGTTTTTATGGAGTTTTACTGGGTTCGTGTTATTTTATGGACCGATTACTTTTGCAGCAGCCTATGGGCCTGGTTGGTTAGTGGCTGGAACTTGGCAAGTAACCATTGTTGCAGGAATTTTATTAGGACCATTATTCTATGAAACTCACGGAACAGAGAAAGTCCGAAAAAAAATTCCACTTCGTGCTCTTTATATATCTATGTTCATTCTGCTCGGGATTGTTTTCATTCAATTTCAAAATTTAGGTAACTTATCAATGAGCTTACTTCTCGTTGGTGTCCTGCCTGTACTTTTGGCTGCTTTTGCCTACCCTCTTGGAAATCGTAAAATGATGGAGGTTTGTGGTGGAGAATTAGACACGTTTCAGCGAGTGCTAGGAATGACGTTAGCAAGTCTTCCCTTTTGGGTGATTCTTGCAATTATTGGCCTATTTCAGGCAGGTCCACCAGCTACTGACCAAGTCATTCAATCTTTTATTGTCGCGATTTGCTCTGGAGTTATTGCAACCACACTGTTTTTCATTGCTACAAACCGAGTTAGAAAAGACCATCATAAGTTAGCCTCAGTTGAAGCTACTCAATCTACACAGGTGATTTTTGTTATGATTGGTGAGGTTTTACTTTTATCTAGTCCACTTCCAAATGTCTTTGCGTCAATAGGACTTTGCATTATCATTGTCGGTATGCTCTTTCACAGTTTAGGTGTAAATAAACCTGAAAAGATGGTAACTCAAAAAATAAAAGTAGCAAAATAAACTTCAGGAGAATTTACCCTGAAGTTTATTTTCACCTAATAAATTTCTGTTTAAAATGTATGAGCTAAATCTTTTGCTCTAGCAATGGCATTTTCTTTAATCTCTTGGGCTTTGTCAGGCATAGCATTATGTCCTTCTACAAATAACCCATCAAATGAAGGAACACCAAAGAACTGCATAATGATTTCTAGGTAGCGGTGACCCATTTCCAGCTGGGCAGCTGGCCCTTCTGAATAAACCCCACCACGAGCTTGGATATGTAGTCCTTTTTTATCTGTTAACAGGCCTACTGGACCTTGTTCTGTGTATTTAAATGTTTTTCCAGCTACAGCTACAGAGTCAATATACGCTTTTAAAATTGGCGGGAATGAGAAGTTCCATAACGGCGTAACAAAGATGAACTTATCTGCTGATATGAATTGCTCACATAACTCTGATAAACGACCAACTTTTGCTTTTTCATCAGATGAGAGGTTATCGAACGCCTCACCTGATCGTAGTTTCCCCCATCCATTAAAGACATCAACATCAATATGGGGAATATTCTCATTGTAAAGATCTAGGTGAATGATTTCGTGATCGCTATTTACTTCTTTGTAGGTGTCTAGAAATGCTTTTCCAACCGCCATACTATAGGATTGGGTATCATCGTGTGGGTGAGCTGTAATATACAAAACCTTTGTCATTATTTTGCCTTCTTTCCTTATGAATTGTGCATTCTAGTTTCTGCTTTGTATAAAAATAATATTCAGTAACAACGTTAATGAAAAAGATGCGCCTTCGATTGAAGGACGCATCTTTTAGGTTAAGTTATTTTGTTTCTGGACCTAAGTATGGATTGCCGCTAATGTTTGCTCTCATTTCATCAGTAAGTTTTAATGGTTCATTTGCAGAATTAGAAGTTGAAGTGTCGCTGTTTTGAATGCTTCCATCATAATGATTCGGTTTTCCTTCCATGTTGTCACCTCCACCTCTTTAGCTTATACCAATATTTTACTCATTATTTATCACAATAGAAAGAGTTTTTTGGCTATTCTGTATTACCACTTTCTTCCTCTCGATTCGCTAATCTAGAACGAATTAACTCTTGGACCCAATCTGGGATATCTTCTCCTACAGGAGTCTTTGTTAACATGTCAATAATATTTGAATCAGATAATATTGAGCGTAACCCTTGTACGTCGTTATGGTCCCCGCTTATCGAACCAAAACCTTGGTTGTGTTTTTTCACACTCTGAAAATTGCTTGGAAAATTATTCCCCATGTTTACACACGAAGCACCCTCGATTGTACCAATTCTAATGTTTCCAATGACAAATTTTGGAGAAAAAGAAGTCATCCTTCCCCTCCTTTCATTTTTTAATTGTTTCAAGCTCAACAACTACACTCTTATTGGAGCTTACTCTATTTTTGTCACCTGTTACCGTACCTTGCCCCTCATTTTTTTTCGCTATAGCTTTAACACCATGTTGAATATTTACTCCAGAATATAAACCAGAACTTTGCGAAATGGTATCAATTTTAATCGTTTGTAACCGAATTTGTACCATAGAAACTCTCACTCCTTGCTAATATGAATTTCTACTAAACCATTATGATTGAATGTAACGATATTCTGTAGAGAAAATGGAAAAGGGATAACCACACTCCTTTTGAAGATACCTGAAAATCTCTCAGACACTTGTAATTGAGTATGTGGAAACGGGTATTGATACGGTATTTGACCATAAAGAATGAGTGTTTGATTTTCCTTTTTGATTTTCACATAGTTTTCAACAGCAATTCCGGGAAATTCAGCAAAAATAACTAATTTATCCTTCGAGGTGTAGACGTCCATGTTCGGGCCGCGCTTTGGCAACACATTTTTCATCTCATCCCAAAAATCTTCACCTAGGACTTCCTCAATATCTGTGTGAACCTTTCCCCAATTAATTTCTTCCTTCAAGAACATTCTCTCCCGTCAAAATCTCACTTTCTTTATCTATATGCGAGTATTATCCTAAAAATCTATTAATAAATAACGGACTAGCTTAGTAGAATATTTAATAAGGGGTGGTCTACGTGGTTTCTGAAGAAAAGAGTAAGGTATCGTCTTTTCAAGAGCTTTTAGAAGAGTTGAAAAAACGCGAATTAGAACCGATAAAAAGGGATATTACCATTAATATACATATCCAAGAGATTAAAGAAATAACGGTACATGATTTTAAATTAGACGAGTTATCGTACCGGTTGGACCGCCTCGACATAAAAGAATTGAGCGGTGCACTCAATCTAGGGAATAACTTTGGCGGAAAAGTCATCAAAGGAAAAGAGAAACCAAATCGGCCAGATCACTTTTCTGTAGTTGTATGCGGTAAGAACATTCCATTTACGGTTACTGATTACTATAATTAAAAACCGTTACCTATCAATAAAGGTAACGGTTTTTAAATTGCTCATCATTTCACAATTAAGTTTTAAAAAAAATCATTTTGCCTGTATGATGTTTAAACTGCGTAGGTGATTAATAATAAAGTTTGCACTAATAACTGCAGCACAGACTAGGAAAGCAAATAATGTACCAGCGTTTTGAAAATTTCCTCCGTATAGATTGACCACAACTCCTAAAAATGACGGAAGCACTGCTAAAGCTGCAAAAATTGAAAGATAAGAGATTAAAAATCCAAAAATCCCTTCCACAACTAAACTAATTTTTCTCATTGTCAACACTCCTTATTGTATCTTCTTCTCTTACTCTTACTATAGCACAATATAATTTAAAGTATCGTTTGATCATTGAATAATTTGTGAAACATTTCACATAATAGTATCCGAAAAAACACCTAAGTGTTTTCTCAATCTAACAATGTGATAAGCTCACTTAATTCACTTTCAGACAAATAACGCCACTCACCTACTGGTATACCATCTATGGTCAGATTCATAATTCGAATCCGTTGTAGCCTTTCGACATGATAACCAAACACCTTGCACATTCGACGGATTTGTCTGTTTAATCCTTGTGTTAAAATAATACGAAACACATCATCACTCACCCGAGATACATGACAAGGCTTTGTCGTCGTGTTTAAAATATCGACTCCTGAAGACATTCCCGCAATAAAATCGTCTGTAATAGGCTTATTTACTGTAACAATGTATTCTTTTTCATGATTATTCTCAGACCGGAGAATTTCGTTAACAATGTCTCCGTCATTTGTCATTAATAATAATCCATCGGATTCTTTATCAAGTCTACCTACGGCAAAAATACGCTCCGGATAATTCATATAATCAATGAGATTAGCTTTTACTTCTTTACTTGCAGTACATGTAATTCCAGCAGGTTTATTTAGAATAATATAGACATTTTCTTTTTTGCCCTCAATCGGCTTGCCATCAATGTACACTTGATCTCCTGGTTCAACAGAGTCCCCGTATCTACATACCGAATTATTAATCGTAATTCTCCCTGCAGCAATTAAACGTTTCGTTTCTCTTCTAGAGCACACCCCTGTTAAGCTAATAAACTTATCAATAATCATTCTTTACTCATCCTTGCTATGAACAATTTCAATCTGTTTATTCTACCATAGGATATTACAAAAAAGGACTAGTAATATTTAATAATTCATGGACGAATAGTGACTTTTGTTCCGATTGGTACGATACTAGCAAGTTCATTGACATCCTCATTGTACATACGAATGCATCCCTTTGACACTGCTTTTCCAATTGACGAAGGATCGTTTGTACCATGTATTCCATAGTGTTTTTTTGACAATGACATCCACATGGTTCCAAAAGGACCACCCGGATTAGGTGCTTTGTTAATAATGACAAACTCCCCAGTTGGGGTTTGGTGGAGGATACGCCCTACAGCAATGGGATACGTCTTAACAATATCATTATTTTTCCTGAGCGTTAACGTACGGTTAGTAATTGATACAAGTATCGTGTATAGAATGGTGCTAGGGTCAGGTATCCCTGGTATCGCAATCTGTTGCCCTACGAAAATAATATTAGGATTTGTAATAGTGTTTGCTGCTATCAATGTTTGCAACGGGATTCGGTAATCTTCTGCAATACTGACTAACGTCTCCCCAACTTTTACGATATGGGTATGGTTCACAATAAACACCCCTTTGTTGTAAGCTAGGATATTTTATGTGATATCACATGAATAGGGCACCAAAAACTAGCTTTATGCCTATAACATTTAACGACCATCTTACATAATTTGTACTATAACCTAAGAAAGGGGTGTTTGTATGGGATATTACGGTGCCCCAACATATCCTGTTGCACCTATGTATGATCCATGCTGTCCTGTACCAATGCCGGCACCTGCATATGGTCCAGCCTATCCAGTAGTTGCACCAAGTAGAGGTGGATCCGGTTTCGGCATTGCCTTGGTTGTTGTCGTTGTTATCCTATTAATTATTTTAGGAGCACTTTATTTGTACAGAACTCCGGGGACAGCTGTATAAGACATTTTTTAGTAGGCGTTGCGAGCTAAGCAACGCCTACGCTTATGCGAAAAGTTTGCCGCTGATTTTATTTCATAAAACCGTTCACTCTTAAGGATTTAGGCTTATTAGGCGATCTTAGTCGTTCAAAATCCCAATTAATGGTAAAAGTACTGCAAGACGATTCTTAGTTACATGTTTTCCCTAGTTTATAGGAAATTAACGCACTAAGATCGTTCTTAGTTACAACATTCTTCTAACTTCTGGTAAATAAGGGCATTAAAATCATTCTTAGTTACAACATTCTCTTAACTTCTGGTAAATAAGGGCACTAAGATCATTCTTAGTTACAACATTCTCCTAAATTCTGGTAAATAAGGGCACTAAGATCATTCTTAGTTACAACATTCTCCTAACTTCTGGTAAATAAGGGCACTAAGATCATTCTTAGTTACAACATTCTCCTAACTTCTGGTAAATAAGGGCACTAAGATCGTTCTTAGTTACAACATTCTCCTAACTTCTGGTAAATAAGGGCACTAAGATCGTTTTTAGTTACAATACTCTCCTAGATTATGGTAAATAAGGGCATTAAGATCATTCTTAGTTACACCATTCCCCTAATTTCCGAAAAATCAGCCCGCTAAGATCATTCTTAGTTATACGATTTTCATAGCTGCCGGAAACTACCTCCCCATTTGCGCAAAAAAAGACGCAATCACTTTTGCGTCTCATTTCAATTCCACTCTTCATAATAGCTGCGTCGTTTTTTATGAGCATGACATGCATCGCAAATAGGAAAGATAAAATCCCAAGGCAGAATTTTTCCACAGCTCTTACATTTTTTCGTCAGTGCTTTTACATCAGTTTTTAGTCGTTCATGAACATGATCACTTATTTCCTGACGTAATCTTTCCCAATAGATCGCTTCTGTTCCGCGATTTAAACGATATAGGAACAACAAGTGCAACCCTAAGGCTTTGTAGGAAAGTTCAAGCTCCTCAAGAGTTCCCCTTTTCACAACTGGTTCGGGTAAATCCTTGCCTCTTACAATGGCAAACATGGTATCGCGCCATTGCTTAATCAATTCAGGATCTTTTTTGGAAAACGGCAAATGTAAAAAACCATAAAGATCCATCATTGAAAGGCGCCCTTCCACTTCAGTATCACGGATTGTCGCGTACAACTCTCGCTCCTCCGATAAGGATGCTTTTTTTGTTCCTTTTGGACTTTCAAATTTATACCACATCTCAAAAAATTTACTGAGATCTCGATAGTATTTTTGAAACCGCTCAAAAATTGAATTCGTGGGAGCGATTGCGAAAGTTGATATTAACACATCCTCTTGCTCTAACAATCGTTCCATCGTACGAATGTCTTTTGTAAAAGCTACTTTCCCTGTATCATAAATGCCTTTACGGCCTGCACGACCAGCAATTTGCTTCACTTCTTGTGACGTTAACCTACGTCTCCTAGTACCGTCAAACTTTTCATTTTCCAAAAATACGATCCGCCGAATGGGCAGATTTAAGCCCATGCCAATCGCATCTGTCGCCACAATCACATGCGTTTCACCAGCGTTAAAACGCTCGATTTGCTTTTTTCTAGTCTCAGGTGGCATACTACCGTATATCATGCTCACTGAATGGCCATCGTTTTCTAACTTTGATGCTGTTTCTAGCACTCGTCTTCGTGAAAAACAAACGAGAGCATCGCCCTTTTTTGTATGTTTAATATTGAATTCCTTTTTCTCAACGACCAATGGAATATCACGGTAGTACTCATGAATTTCAATTTCTGAATCACCTAATAGTTGGACAATCATTTCCCGAGCATTCCAACTCCCAATAATATGAACCTCACGGGCATTTGCCTTTGTAATTGCTTTGTACCAAGAAAACCCTCGATCTTTATCAGCAATCATTTGTGCCTCGTCAATGACAATTATGTCAAAAAACGATTTTTCATGAAACATTTCTACTGTACATGAAAGATGACTTGCCCCTTCTACTTCTTTTTCTTCTTCCCCAGTTTTTAAGCCACAAGGGACACCTTCCTTATTTAACTTATCATACACTTCTAGTGCCAAAAGGCGAAGTGGTGCAAGATAAAGACCAGTCTCAGCCTTTTTCATCTGCTTTAATGCGTGATGAGTTTTTCCGGTGTTCGTTTCCCCAAGGTGCAGAACATAGCGAATATTCCTTCCCGTTGAAGGACTATACTCTCTACCGAAAATATCCTCAAGCATTCTTGCTTCCTCAGCCTTTTTCCGTTCGATTTCAGCTAACTCTTCCTGCTTGCGTCGTTCCCTGCCTTGTAAATCTTCTTCATACACTTGCTTATGCACCTGTAAATCAAATGGGATTTCTACAAGCTTAAGTAAGTCCTCTACATACTCCTCTTCTATCTTTAAAAAGTAGTCAGATTGAAGCGCAGTCAAATAATCCTCTAATATTTCACTTAACACATCTAAATGTAACTTTAGTCCTGTCAACTGTTCATATTCAGAAATAACAGTGGGCGATAGTTTCGCTAATATCCAGTTTCCAACAAGCTCTGTGACATAATCATCAATTAAAATTTCATAACTATTGCTATACGTCTCATATTCCCAACGATATAATTTGTGAACAGAGCCAGTTAATTCATGAAAAAATGTCTCCATTGTTGTGTACTTCGTTGGATCAAAACGGCCTTGCACAATTAATTTTTCTTCAAGTCTATACGCTTCAACCTGAGAAAACTTTTGGTTTTCTTGCAGATCTTTTACAAGCCTTGAAGAAACAAAATTTCTGACAAATAAATAAAAAACATCATATTCCTCATCGATTGTGTCGGATGCAACTTCTTCAATATGTTGAAGAAGCATATGTTTCTTTTGAGCTAATTTTTCTTCTGCCTGGCGCTTCAGAAAGTTTTCCCGTGCAATCGGATGTCTGTTTTCCCAAGCACCATCATTATTTTCATATTGAACATTCAGCCAATCCATTACCTCAAATGGTGTGTACAACATCATTTCTTTCCGAAATAACTTGTTAATTAACTTTTTATCGACATTCTCAACCTCATAACCATTTTCACTTAGAAATCGCTTTTTTTCCTTACGTGGAACGTCATTATTGGTTAGGTTCAACCAGATGTTAAACCATAGTTGACCTAAGTAAGAAAAGCGCGCTTCTTTATACTCTTCAAAAGTTGGCACTAATTCTTTGTCTTCTAAAAAATGATCTATATCCTCTAAAACCTTATTTTTCGTTCGTTCAACGGCAATTGGGTATAAATTCTCAAGCCTATTTATCATTTTACGTCTCCTTTCTATGAGAATGATCAATGAGTTGAGAGGAGATCTTCGTAAAAACTTTTATTTAAGTAGTTTTTACATAATTTAATGTTTTATGTTAGTTCAATCTACATGTACATTTGCCCAATTATAGCTTATTCCGCAAATAACTAATACCTAGATGGATGCTGATGCATATGCTGTAATAACTTCACAGGGAAGGTGGTGTTGTTAATGTACGGATATGGATATGGATATGGTGCTGGCTGCTATCCAGCTGCTCCTGTTGCTCCAGTAGGTGGATTTGGCCGTGGATTCGCGTTAATCGTGGTACTATTCATCCTATTAGTAATCATTGGAGCTGCTTGGGTAACTCCAGCTGTATAATCGCCACATAAATAAGACGAGAGCGCCGGTCATGCGCTCTTTTCTTATTCCCCGATTAGCCTCTTTCCCTTCCAATGTTGCTAAATTTTTTATGGAATAATCTTGCTAAGAAGAAGAAAAATAGTCAACATGGGCAAACTATGAGATAATAAAAGTAACTCTTAAGAAAGAAGGTACCTACATTGAGAAGTAAAAATAAATTTCAATCTGATGATAAAGCTACCCTTAAATCAACTGGAGAAACAGTAACGATAAACAAATTTAGTTACGTTCCCAATATGAAACGCTATTCTTACACAGTAAAAGAACACCCTCAAACTTTTTATTTTGAAGAAGAGTTACAGGAGTTAACTACTTAAAAGGACTTAACAAAAAAGTCCTTTTTTGCCTAAGTATTAATACAACTTTTTGAGGTAGCTTTCCTGTAATCTCTTTTCAATGCTTTCTGCTGATGTCTTAGGAAGCTTTGCATGGTCAAAAAGGATCTGTGATGCAGAAGGTAGCGTTGATGCATCGTCCCAACTACTGATCTCCCAAAGCTTTGACCGCTTAAAAGCTTTTGCACAATGGATAAAACATTCTTCCACTTCAACTCCAATGCCAAATAACGGTTGTTTACCGTTAACTGATAGTCCTCTTAATAGCTTCTCGTCTTTCGTTACGCATGCCTTTCCATTGACTCGCAGTGTTTCTTCCAATCCCGGAATTATAAACAAGAGTCCCACTTGTGGGTTCGCTATGATGTTTCTCAATGTGTCGGCTCTCTTATTTCCTGGGCGCTCTGGAATAACAAAATGTTTCTCATCGAGAACACTCACGAAACCCGCAGCATCTCCTCTAGGTGACACATCACAAAAACCATTCTCATCTGACGTAGATATTACCAAGAAAGGAGATTTCGCAATAAAATCTCTTACATGATAATCTATATATTGGATAACCTTTGATTTAACTAAGTCACTAGGTTCGCCTAGTGATGACCGTAAAGCTTCTTCCGTCTTAATTGTCTCTTGAAAAAACTCCAACCTGTTCCCCTCCATTCTAATTCCGTCAGCAAATACCTCATCCTATAGTGTATAATGACATACAAGAGAGGTGTCTAATTTGAAAAACGAAGTAATCGAAAAGTATCAACGCGATGAAGAAATGATGATTCTCATTTTTGCTCAATGGTGTATAAACCATGATTTAGATCCCAAGTTAATTTATCAACAAGCCTATCCAAATCAAGTTGAAAATGTTGCCTTGAATGAGGCCCTATTACACACAGTTAGCAAAGCTGAGTCTGATTATATCTCCACTGATACTTTAATAACTGTACTCTCAATGTTTGGCAATGAAGAACTTGCTTTTGTTGTTAGCAATATCAAGAAAGGCTAGGTGCGTGGCACCCAGCTCTTTTTTCTTGTAAGTACCCGAAACCCTAGCAATAAACCCCAAGCCTTGTCATTTCCTATGGTATAAAAACATAAAGGTTTTTCATTTTTCTTAATAACCAATGTATTTTCACCACTAGCCCTTAATTCAAACCGCTCTTCGTTAACCTCAAGGAATGGACAACCATTTTCTAGAAGGATCGTTGCTTTTCCACCTTCTGAGCTATCGTACGTCCCCAAAAATTGATTGAGGCGTTCTTCAGGCAGAACATATGTAGGCTCATAGGTTCGCTTTTGCTCCATCGGTAAACCAAGTGCTGTATTAACTGCTGCTAACCAAATGTCATCCACTGGTACATTTGAGACATTGCATAAAACGGAAACCACCATGTTGTGTTCCGGAATAAATCCAAAATTTGAAGACACACCTGGCTGGCCTCCACCATGTTCTATTAGCGTCCCATTTGCGTAATTAGGAGTAACCTGTAACGCGTAGCCATAATAGGTATTGTCTCTGACTTTAAAAGGATTTTCCCACATTTTCTTAACCTTGTCCTTGGACAATAGTCCTTTGCCACCGTTAATGAATACCTGCCCATACTCTAATAAATCTAGAACGGTCGATCGAATTCCTCCACCGATTTCATAATTTCCTAGCTTAGGCCATGGTTTTTCCTCTAATTGACCTGTCTTTTTATTATAATCATAAGGAATTGAAACATTGTCATATTTGCCTAGCTCGTCAATACTAAGGGTCGAGTGATACATATGTAATGGGTTTAGAATCGACTCTGTAACATGTCTCCGGTATAACTTCCCTGTGTACTTTTCAATAATCGCCCCTAACAGTAGGAACGTATCATTACAATAGCTAAAATATGATCCCGGTTCACCTAATCGCTCATACTCTTTTTCAGAAAGATAGGCGATATGATGCTTTAACTTCTTGAGTTCCTCGCGACGAAACATCGGTGCTAACCCCGTTGTATGAGTGAGGAGATGATGAATTTTAATCTTGCTCATATCATCAACTCCAACTAATGAAAAGTCTGGTAAATGTTTGATTACAGGGTCCTCGACTGACAAAAGTCCATGTTCCTCTAGTTGCATAATAGCCAATGCTGTAAACGATTTAGTTACCGAGGCAACTCCAAAGATTGTTTCCGGTGTTACAGGTTCCTTTGTAATCAAATCTCGGTAGCCGAAACCACGTTTATATAGTACTTTACCGTTTTGCGAAACTGCCACCGCACATCCTGGTATATGGTTTTCCCTCATCTGATTAGATAAATAGGTTTCAAATTGATGCCAATCCCGTTCTGTCAACACATTCACCCCAATCGAAATTATTGGTAGTAGTAACATTCGCCATTTCCTATGAATATCCTTTAAATATTTTTCAAGTCGTTTTCAATAAGAAAAGCGCAAGGCGCCCTAGGAAAAAGGAATTCGCTTTTTCTTTACCTATCGGCGACAAGCAAATGTTCTAATCGAAAAAAGTGCGCTCCTTCACTTTTTATCTAGGGAAAAAGGAAGATCACTTTTTCCTTGATCAGGTTATTTGACCTCGAGCCAAGAACATCTTTGAATCGACCTCTTGGATCTTTGCGACGAGTAACCGCAGGAGCAGATGGCGCCTGGAGTTAGACAATTTTAAGTCGAAATTATATACTTTCCTAAAACATGAAAAAAATGGACCTAGGTTTCCCTAAGCCCTTTTCATTACTTCTCAACAGCATTTCGAAGTCCATTATTTAATAGACCTTCCCAGCCCATGTCCATCGTTGTTCGGATTTGCAAGTTTGTCATATCAGGTCCAGGTCCCTGAATTTTCTCGTCTGCCGGGCCCCAACCAGAATGAACCATCGTAAGCTCTGTTTGGTTATCTACCTCTTTTAATTCAAACGATACTTCCCAGCCTGCTGTCCCCCAAGTGATTGCTACTTGTTTAGGCTTTTCAATCTTTAACACCTTACACGTTTGTGGCCCAAACGGTGAATGAATTGTGAACTCAAAACCTTCCTCTGCTTGAAAATCATTTTGCATAAACCATGAACCGATTCCCTCAGATGTTGCCACTGCATTCCATACCTTTTCTATCGGTGCATTTAACAATACTACTTTACGAATATCTGGTGTACTCATTATGTAATTCCCTCCACTTGCTTTTATGTACTGCTTCGCATCTACTTTACAGAATTTCCTTATTGAATGTCAACACACTAGAAGGAGTCTTGAAAACAATCAAGACCCCTGCAAAAACTAATCAATTTTCCGATTTTCTCTTACATTTGCATTCTTGTTCATTTGCAACTCATTTTTATACTCCACTAAGTCAATATCACAACCTAAACCAATTCTAATCGTATTACCTCGTACCACTTTTGCTTTCGTGTTCTCTAGTTCAATCACATCACCTTCAATGACCTCGGCTTGCAATTCCTTTGAAAGCGACTTAAAGATTTTATCGAGTCCTAAAGTCGTACTTCCACTTTTTCTTACACTGATTATTTCCCCACCTATCTCTTTAGCAAACGATTTCCCATGGAGACTCACTTCAATTTTATCGGCATTTAATAGACCATCAATGGTAAAGCCACCCTGAAAATTGGCTTCCTCGACCTCACAATCTTTGCCTACTTTTAATATGCCTTCTACTAGCAACTTTTCACCTTTGACAGCGCCCGCCACTTTGCCAGAACCTTTTACTTCAAGTTTTTCAAAAACTAAATCACCGTCAATGGTTGCACTACCATTAATCCGGAATTTATTAGTTTCCATATTGCCACCCAATTTACTACTGCCGTTAACAACCGCATTTGACGCTGTGACATCGCCGTCTATCTTACTAGAACCATTCGTTTCAAAGTCCTGACACACAAGGTTACCATGGACTTTGCCATTCCCATTTAGTCTAACCTTTGCAAACGTCCCCCCAGCTGTACTACCGTTTCCATTTATCACCAAATCTCCAACTCGTTTTTCAGTTTCCATCCCGAACACCCCTTAGTTTATTTTCAGTTCATTCGTAACTAATGATTTAGCACTTTTTTTGAGTGTAGTCGTATACTCTACTTGGCGTATCTCACAATTAGGACCAATAACTATCTCGTTTCCCCTTACCATCTCTGCAGTGGTGTTTTCTAAATAGATTTTGTCTCCCTCAACAAGAGTCACATCTAGCCGTTGAGTGGCTCTAAACGGATTCAAGCTTTTACTCTTAACGGTGATTTTTTCACCACCAATTTCTTTGATTTTACTTCGATCATGCTGCAAGTTCATCGTAAGTTCACCGACATTAAGTAGTCCTTTAATCCGTAACCCACCTGTTACTTGAACTTTTTCTACAGACATATCTCCATCGACATTGGCCCAGCCTTTAATGATTGCCTTTTCTGAGTGAAAGCCCTCTGCTACATCTAAATTGCCGTATATTTTTGCTACGTTTGCTTTTAGACTTTGTTTCATCGAAGCTGCACCAAACAATGTATAGCGATCAACTGCGGTGTTAGCTTCAAACTGGCCTTCTCCAACTACTTTTACTAGTTCGCAACTTAAGGCACTCGTGATCGTTCCCTTACCCAAAATTTTTACCTTTTGAAAGTCTCCACCCGAAGAACTTCCCTCTCCAATAATCTTTATATCTGCCATCGGCCCCTATCCTCCCACTACAACTTTCTTTTTTAGACTTTCAATCATTTTATTCATTGATAGTCGAACAGCAATTTTGGCTGTTCTTTCTATAAATACGTCTTCACTACTTGAAACTAACAGCACGATTGCCATTCCCATTTTGCGTATTAACATTAGTTCAGAGTTCTTCTGCTCAAGTTTCGGAAAGTGGTCATGTAAGGTTTGTAGCACCTGTTGCCCCTCTACCAAACTAATTTCTCCACTTTGCAAGAGGTGATCTAGAACATATACATATAAAATTTGATTAAACGAAAATTCTTGCAAGAGACCAAAATTCTCGAAAAATTGCTCTAACGAAACACTTGTAACAATGTTACGTTTTATTAATTCTTCTCTTGAAAGTCGTAAGTCGGTTGGACTTCCCGAAAACACATCTGCCAACTCATCTAACGAAAGGTCATCTTTTAAGTTTAGGATTTTATCTATTCTTTCCAGGATCTTTTCACGCGGAAAAAATGTTTCTTGACCTGTAAACGTCGATTTACGAATAAACCACTCTTCTGGAACTAAGTTTTTTCGCTTCCAACGGTATAGCTGTCCATAGGATATTCCCGTTTCATTTAAAAGATCTTTCTTTGAAATTAACTGTTCTTCCATACCTTCACCTCCAAATCATTGTTTCGTTACAAATAATGTAACATAACACTGTTACGTTGTAAAGGTATGATAAAACAGTCTTTTTATCATGCGGAAGCTTTTATTAAGTTTAAATGCGAAGAGTTAAGGTCTTTCCCAGTAGGAATTGCTCTAGATACTTTATCAAGCATCCAGAAAATCGCAATGCATACAACCGTAATCCCACTTGCAAATATTACTACTGTACTCCCCACAAAGGCACCAATAACTCCACCTAGTAGTGAGCCTATTGGCATAGCAATTCCGCTCAAACTTGAGGCCGAAGCAAACACTCTTCCTAACATATCTTTTGGTACCACTCTTTGAATTACAGTATTAATCACGATATTGGTTGCGCCTCCTGGAGCCCATCCTAGCCCAAATAATAGGATCGCTACCCATGTCCACGGGACGACAACAGAACATGCCCATAAAATTCCCGCTAAACTAAAAGCACCAGCATATAAGTTTCCAATCTTAAACCGTTCTAAGTTTAACAAAGGCGCCATTAATGCACCTAGTAAAGAGCCAATAGCGGCTGCCATTAACAACAATCCGTAAACCTCAGGACCTCCTTGTTCAGCAGAAAAAGCTGGTAATACAACAAAGGTTGCTCCAATCACCATGTTCAGAACCATAACACCGAATAACAATCTAGATAAAAATGTTTTTACGAGTAATTGTGTTCCTTCTAGCAATTCTTTGTGGTAATTTTTCAATGTTTGTTTCATGTTTTCATTTTGTCTTACCTGCTTTGGAGGATTTGGTAGACGTATCTGTAGGAAAATTAGCATCCCTATTAAGAATGTTATAGAGTCAATGAGATAGATAGTGACGGCACCCATAGTAGCAATTAATATTCCACTAAGGGCATTAAACGACATTTCAACTCCTTGATAAGCAAAGGTAAATAGCGAGTTTCCTCTCATTAATTGATGGTCTTTGAGTATCGTTGGTAATGCTGCCGATTGCGCAGGGTATACAAACATATTAAAAGTTGTAATCAGAGGTGTAACAATTAGTACGAGCGTTACGCTTAGAACATCAAAAAAGGCAGCAATCGGGATAATTAATAGCAACATCGCTTGAATGAATTGGGTTGAGACCAAAATAGCTTTTAGAGAATAGCGATCAATAATAGGACCTGATAAGAATTGAATGATCCTTGGAAATATAGAGAGAAAACCTGCTAAACCAGTGTAAACTGTTGAACCACCTAGTTCGTAAACTAACCACATTGCCGCTACTGCATAGAGGCTATCACCAATATTGGTGATAACTCTCCCAAAGAAAAGCGCCCGGAAATTTCTGTTTCGAAAAATGGAAAAATAAGCTTCTTTTTGGTCACTCATACCTCTACTCCTCCTCCGATGTTCCAACAATTTGGATCCCGACAGCATACTCTTCTGCAGCTTCATGACTCCCTGATCCCGTTTTGTGTACCCACTTCTCTAAAAATACTTTAAACTCATCTATCAATTGGCTTCTTTCGATCTCCGTTAAGTGTAGTCGTAAATTTAATTTTGTTGAAAAATCAGATTTAAAATTTTCTGCTAAAGCAGGGTCGGTCGTATCTGGACCGCCATCGAACCATTTTCCTTTTGATTGATAATACTTTTCCGTAATGCCATTAATCTCTTTTGTCTCGACTAATTCAATTAAGCCTCCCTCGTACAACAACTTCATATGGTAATGGACGTTTCCTGGTGTTTGCCCTAAAATTGTCGCCACTTGTTTAGCAGTCCTAGGTGTATCGACAATCGTGCTAATAATTTTCACTCTTGTTGCATTTCCTAGCAACTTTGCTTGCTCAACAGAAATTTCTTTACTCATTGTCATATACCTCCGTACTAATTTTATTTAACGTACTAATTTTTTAGTACGTTTTGTAAATACAGAATAACACCATATATACCTCAAGTAAATAGGCAGTTCTGAAAATTATTGCTTTTTAATACCCTAATAGTAATTATTCCCACTTTATCTAAAGGAGCTAACACTATGTACAATACAATGAAATGTTTGAAGGTATCTGGTCAAGGAACCATATCTGTCACACCTGATCAAGCTCTAATTACCCTAGGTGTTATCACAGAAAGCATGAAATTAAAGGACGCTCAAGAAGAAAACGCTACTACCATGACCAGAGTTATTGCTGGCCTTGAACAAATGGGAATACTAAAAGAAAATATTCAAACCGTCATTTATCGAATCGACACGCTCTATGATTATCAAGATGGGACACAAATCTTTCGTGGATACCGAGTCAACCATCAGCTTCAGGTGAAGATAAATCAAGTTGAGAGCACTGGTCAGGTCGTAGATCTTGCTGTTAGTCTTGGGGCAAACACGGTATCAACTATTGAATTTACCGTCGCACAACCGGAAATCTATTACCATCACGCGTTACAAAAAGCCCTTCACAGTGCGACCCAAAAGGCATTGACCTTAACAGCCCAACTACCTGTTATCCTGCAACCAATTCCTTATAAAGTAGAAGAAGTTTCAGATCTACCATCTCCCCCTGTCCCTTTTGTGACACCAATGCTTGCAAAAGCCGAAGCAACTCCTATACAGCCTGGCGAAATAACGATTACTTCAAATATTACTGCCTATTTTTATTACTGTTAAAAATACGTCCCCTTTTCTACATAAACTTTTCGTTTTATCGAAAAATATAAGAATGAGAAAGGGGGACTTATTTTGAAAACAACATCTAAAGAAAAAACAGAGGAAAAACCATTACTATGGTGGCAGCTCTCTCTATTAGGAGTTGCTTGTACGATTGGGACAGGCTTTTTCCTCGGATCAAGTATCGCTATTAATATGGCTGGACCTTCTGTTTTGTTATCTTATGTTTTAGCTGGTTTAGGAACTTATTTTGTGTATGAAGCTCTTGCCAAAATGATGATTGCTGATCCACAGAAAGGCTCGTTTCGTACATATGCTAAGCAAGCTTATGGACGGTGGGCTGGTTTTAGTAGTGGTTGGGTGTATTTCGTTTCCGAAATGCTAATTATGGGGAGTCAGCTAACCGCTCTATCTATTTTTACTAAATTTTGGTTTCCGGCCATACCATTATGGATTTTTGCGTGTATTTATGCAGTGTTGGCCTTACTTGTCATATTAGCCGGGGCCAAGGGGTTTGACAGAATCGAAAATTTATTAGCTGTACTAAAACTTGCGGCGATTGTAATGTTCATTATCCTTGCCATAATTGCACTCATTGGTTTATTTGGTGGAGCTAACGACAGAGCCCCTCTACCAAGGACATATGATGATATTTTCCCTGAAGGAGTTAGAGGCTTTTTACCTTCTCTAATATTTGGTTTTTATGGTTTTGGTGGAATTGAAATCATCGGTCTTTTAGCCATCCGCTTGAATGATATGAAAGAATCACTAAAAGCCGGAAAGGTAATGTTGCTTTCCCTTACCGGTCTTTATGTGACATCCATTGGGCTTGCCTTAGTCATGGTTTCTATTAATAAAATAACGAATGACACCAGCCCTTTTGTGACTGCCCTAAATAATTATAACGTACCTTTTATGACCCATATTTTTAACGGAGTATTTATCATAGCAGGATTTTCAACAATGGTGGCTTCATTTTTTGCTGTAATAAGAGTATTAGTAACATTGGCTGAAGATAAAGATGCACCAGCTGGCTTAGCTAAACGAATAAAAAATAATACGATCGCAATAAATGCTATTTTATTAACGACCACTGGGATCATCATTTCAATCATCTTAGCGATTATCATGCCTGGAAAAATCTACGAATATGTAACAACAGCTGCCGGCTTAATGTTACTATATAATTGGTTATTTATCATCGGTTCCTTTGGTAAACTACATGAAGTTACTACAGGTGATAATGTGAAACGTTTTCTCGGTGTCGCCTTAGTGTTGTTAGCGGTTTTTGGTACACTATTCGATGCGATAAGTCGCCCTGGTTTCTTTGTTAGTATCGCTTTTGTGGGAATTATCGCGATAGTTACACTATTTATGAGACATCAGTGGAAAAAACCGAAAAAACCAACAACACCATCTCTATTTACGAAAATAAAACAGTAGCTGCCTGAATACCAAAATAAATACCAAATGCGATTAATGATATACCGGATAAAACGGAAATGGTAACAAGAAATTTACTAGTTAGAAAACGGCGTAAGTTGCTTGATAACATGGCCATCGTTAAATCCCAAACGGTAATCCCTAAAAATATGGCTCCGGTATATAGAATCACTGTTGACATATCGTTGCTCGTAACCGTTTTAGCTAAAACAGAACCGAAAATTCCGAGCCAAAATAAAATAGTCAGTGGATTAAATAGTGATATAAAAAATCCTGAAAAAAATGATTTTGAATACGATTCCTTACTACGTTCTACAGGGTCCATCGACGCAGCTTCTTTTGCGCCAAGGATACTCTCAAAACCAGTGTAAACTAAGACAAAGAAACCGAATAACCAGAGAAACGTCTGCATAAAGGGAACTTCCAAGAAATGAACGACACCTAAAAATACAAGCAACATATAAACTCCGTCAGCAATTGTGGCCCCTAATCCTACTAGCCAAGAATGGAAAAATCCATTCTTGATGCCACGATCAAGCTGCGCGGCGTTTACCGGTCCAATCGGCGCCGCTAATGATAAACCTAAAAATATGTAACCTAAAATAGCACTCATTGAAAAACATCCTCCAGTCAAAGTTAGTTCAGTTAGCGGGACAAACTAACCGCTTGTACATTGTATTCACTGAAACAAGCTTCTACGACAAGAGGATGTATTTTTTAAAAATAAAAATATTCAGGACAGTCCTGTAGCTGATGGCACTATATTTATCAATTTAAAATCAGGTTGGAATTTATCTCGATTTTTCAATCAGGTGGGGATACTTTATAAATCAGGGCTGGATTTAACTAAATTCTCCTAATATGTGGGATATTCTGTCTAAATCAAGCTTAGATTTAACTCAACTCTCCCAACAAATGAGAAATCCCTTCTAAACAGTACCGAAAACAACACAAACCTATTAATTTATAGTAATTATATTCAAAATAAGCCCCACATTTCTCGCCATCTCCCAACCTAAACACATCCGAAATAATAGTAACATACAAAAAAGACCCACACTCACGTAGGTCTACTCTTTATCTAATTCAATTTCTACCTTTTTCCCACCAGCAGCTATAAACGTCATGACCTCTAACTCTGGTTTAATTTTGGTTAGCCCTTGTAAGTATGGCTTCACAAGATCTTTATAATCCTCGCAAGCTCCCTCTTCTTGCAACTGACTAAAGACATACATTTTATTTTCTTCAATTAAAAATGATAAGTATCCAATCGCTTCATTTCGATCAGTAACAATGTTTAACACTTGAGCATTCTGGCTAATGAATTCAGGCGAAAAATAGATTTGCACAATAAAGCTCTCCCTTCTCTGTTAAAGATTATTGCACGTTTACACCGGAATTAAACTCCTCCATTTACACAAACTATATTCAAAAGGAGGACTTATAATGGAAACCAGCGACCGTTTTGAACAAATATACGAGCAGTACCGGCAAAACAACGATTACGAAGAACCAAGCAGTGACACTGGCAAAGAACATATTGTTGCTGTCCGTAAAAATGATGACGGCGATTTAATCGCCTTTAAGACTAGCTCTGGCAGAGAGTTGGACTACATCACCGCTTTAGATGATGCAAAAGCAGGGAAACTCGCTCATGTAGACGTCTTTCATAAGTATGGACGCGACATCTTACGTAGCGAGCCTGATGGAATTAAAGAAAATAACTTAGATAACTTACCTGAATTCTAAAAAAGCTTGGAGCTAGTGCTCCAAGCTTTTTCTGCTATAAATATCTTTGTTTCATAATTTCCATAGCCTCTACTGAAAAACTAGCTAACTCTTCTGGAAGTTGATCTAGAGGAAACCACTGAACCGCTGCGATCTTTTCTGGTTCCATATTTTTCATTGTTCCCCTAACATCCTTCACAGTATAAATAAGTGATAGATAGTGCTCGTTTGAGTCAGGCTCAATCGTTTCAGCTGTATTTAAAACTTCTGCAACACGAACATCTAAGTTTACCTCTTCTTTTATTTCACGTATGACTGTGGTTTCTACATGTTCGAGGAACTCTACCTTACCACCTGGAATACTCCACTTATTTGCTTCCGGATTTTTCTTCCGAAGCACTAATAACACTTCATTTCGTTCATTTAAAATAACTGCTCCGATTCCAACGACAATCATTACTTGACTCCATCCATGTTTTTAAATTGTTTTATTTTTCTCATCTTGTTCTTTTACTTTCTCGCCCCCGATCATCGTTCCTAAGACAAGAACTGCAACGATGATAATATAACATACCATTCCTACTGAAGAGAATGAAATTGTGACAAACTTCTTGTCTAACCATAATAAATAAAACGTAAACACAACAAACTGACATAAACGGAGTACCATCCCACCAAGGCCTCCGTCCGCAAAAAAACGGTCAAATACACCGATCACTTCGAACGGTATGGCCCATACCATGATACACAATGTAAAGAGGATAGCCGATATCAAGCTGTCTATTTCGACCAAAGAAAACACCCGCAATCCATACAATAAAGAGGTATATACACTAAGAAACAGACAAATAACAAACAAAATAACAGCAACCGTTAAGATGATATTTTTCATGCTACACCTTCTCAGCTAACTGTGGAAATAGATGTTTTCTAAGTAGTCGTAATGGCCTTAGGCTATCATCATAAATCTCGCTTGTTATTGTAGCGACCAACCGATAATATGGATAGATGAGTATAAACTGACCACCAAACCCTAAAGCGAAGAAAAATCTATTTTCCGCAATAAAACCTTCCCTCTCATCCAATCTACTAACCCACCAGTGCAAGCCGTAATGACCGATATAAGGGTATGTTTCTAAATTCGGGGCAGTCGACAATTGAACCCACTCTTCAGATACAATTCGCTTCCCAGCATATAAACCTTGCTGTAGCATTAACAGACCGATTTTTTCCATATCACTAATCTTTAAGACTAAACCATCTGCACCTTTATTAATGTTCATTTTATCTAAGTACCAACGATAATCCTTAATTCCTAATGGGCCAAATAAGTGTTTTGAAGCAAACTCCTCCGTTTTCATATCCGTTACTTGCTGTAAAATTGCCGATAATATATGAGAACATCCTGAATTATAATTCATATGCACACCCGGTTGATGAATTAACGGCCTCTCTAGTACAAATTTTACAATATCATGGTAATAAACCATCGGAGCAAAACAGTTCCATTCTCCAAATTCCGGGAAGTCAAGTCCATCAGTCATCGTTAGCAAATGCCGAATCTGGATATCGTTCTTCCTACTATCTGTTTGTCCTTTCAGTATTTCCGGAAGAAAATCAGATAAAGGTAAGTCAATTGATGTAAGGAACCCCTTATCTAAAGCAATTCCAACTAAAATTGACATTACGCTTTTTGTACAAGAGTTTATTTTATGTAACTTTTCTTTTTGTTTATTATTTTTATAAAACTCATACAACTTTCTGGAGTCTATATTTATTAGACAGGAATACACCTTCTCTTTTTTTAGCACTCTATGAAAACTCTCAAAGTCCACCACATCAACTCCTTAGTTGGCGAATACACATGACACCTCTTTCAACAGAAGTTTCAATGTATCCAATTATCTGAGATAGCGTAAACACTTGTAAATCTTCTTCAATAACTGCTTGCTCATATTCCATGTCGCTCATTACATATGGAAGAAAGACTTCGACGTCCTTTGTCACTTCTTCTAAATCTATCATTACACCGCTTTGATTTAAGGCTGCACGTAACTGATTTGTAGTACCGTAATAGTGTAATAGTTTTCCATTCAATAATGTAAAATCTTGATGATAGAGTCGGAAGATGTTTTCGTCTGCTTCCATTCGATTTTTCAACCAAGGCATGTAAAATCCAGTTAACCAAACATCATCAGCAATTAGATGAGTGTAAAAACCTAATAGATACTCAAAATTACTATACTCACGATATTTTTCAAGAAATCCTGAAAAATCAATTTCCCTGGAGTAGTCACACAAGACTCCGATATAAAAGTGAGATAAATCCTTTGGTGACACCGCATCCGGTTCGATGCTGCCTAATAAAAAACGATCTTTAATTGACAGTGTATCTATGATCCGCTTTCCAATAATTGCATGCATAATTCTTGAGCCCATGTTTCTTCCTCCCATTGCAGGAAATTAGAGAACCATAAAGTGCTCAAGAAAAAAGTAATGTCACTTTTTTCTTGCCACACATCTACGTAATCTTCTTTCAGTTATTGAGACGATTTATTCTAGAAAAAATGTAGTTATGAAATAGGTAACAGCAGATAATGTAACAACCAAACTTACCGTTAAGAAGCTCGATATTCTATATTTAGTAAATCTACTAACAAAAGGTACTGTTACATAAAAGAAGAACAGTAAAAATCCAATAAAGGTAGCTACGATTAAAGGGCTCTCATAAAATCTCCAATAAAGTTCGATAATAAAGATGCTAATTACGATTAAGTAAAAAATTTGGATTATATTCGTTTCTCTCTCATTTCTTTCAGACATCTTCTTGAAATTTGCCTGTTTTACATCCTCAATAGACCGGACATCCATAGGAACTGCACCCCTTTAGATTCAATTTGGTTTTACCCTAATTCAATACATTAATTAACAATTTTATTCATTCCAAAAATCAACAGTTAAAACAGGGTTGTCGGCTCATCTCTAGTAACTAGATTTGCTCCTTCGTTTTTAGGTGAGTTGACTAGGCTTGACACTTGATAAGTCACCATTTCTTTTGCTGGAAATGGTTGAATAAGTGTTTGTAGTTTATTCACATCGTTCAAAGAACGATCAAGCCACAAATGTTCCTTCTCTTTTGGCAAGATCACTGGCATACGATCGTGGACCTCCTCAACAAGTTCATTAGGAGGTGTCGTAATAATCGTACATGTATGAAGTGCTGAACCCTCGGATTGAAACGTTTCCCAAAGGCCAGCAAAGGCAAATAAGCGATTATCCTTAAAGGTAATATACATAGGGATTTTTTCTTTTCCATCACGTTTCCACTCATAAAACCCATTGGCTACAATCAAACAACGTCGACTCGAAAATGAGTGTTTAAAGCTTGGTTTCTCAGCAAGAGTTTCACCACGGGCATTAATTAGTTTGTGACCGATGGCTGGATCTTTCGCCCATGCAGGTACTAATCCCCACTTAAGATGCCCAGCTCGATTGTTCTTCCCGTCATGAATAATCGCAAGAATCTGCTGACTCGGCGCTATATTATAACGTTTTTCATAATGATTTATAGGTAATTCGAGATTGAAGCGTTCTCGCACTTCTTCTTCCTCTGCCGTCAACGTGAAACGACCACACATACACAACTCCTCCTTTATCAGCTATATCTACAGCTTTACCTAAACGAGATCAATCCAAAAGCGCTTAATGACAGTTCCATCAGGTTCAATGAAATCTGCATCAGGAATGCCACCGTTGTTGATGATTGTCTTTAACGAGCCTACATTACTCTCATCACATGTAACTAGCACTCTATCAAGTCCTAACTCTTTCGCTTTATCTAATGATAGTCGCAATAGTTCAGTTGCATACCCTTTCCTTCTCTCAGAAGGACGAATACCATAGCCAATATGACCACCTCTCGTCGTTAAATGTTCTGTTAACTCGTGACGAATGTTGACAGCACCTAGGACTTTACTAGACTGATCTACAAGCCAATAGGTAGAATCGCATACCCAACCTTCTGGGATACCAATCCCTTGTTCATTATTAGATAAAAATTGCAGCATTTCCTGAAAATCTGTTGGATCCTTCTGTATCACCCATGGAATCATCGTTTCTCCACTTTGCTTCCATTCATTGAAAAAGGATTTGTATTCTTGTTCAAGACTTCTCGTTGGATTCGATAAATAAGCCATCCTCTTCTCCCTTTCACTTGAAATTTTGATTATTATATCACACCGGAAAAAATTGGAATAGTACTCTAGTTCAAAACTACTAATTTCTATTTTTTAGTTAAAATTGGGAACCTATGGGAATTTATTTCGTATAGTTACTAGAACCTCTCATATAGTAATAGAGGTTATTATTTCATTTAGGAGGAATTGAGTTGAAGAAAAAAAGTATCGGAGCTGTGTCTCTATCAGCACTACTATCTTTAAGTTTACTTGCCCCAAGTGTTGGTGCCACAGGTATCTATGAACCAAATCATGAGGAAAAAGTAAAAATTCAAGTTGCATCCGTCAATGTTGTTTCAAAAGCTGAGTTAATTAAGAGAGTTAAAGAATTATTCCCTGGTAAGTTTGATTTTGTCTCTGCCAACGATTTTCATTTACATTCAGGTCACCGTTTTCCAGATGATAATGAAGATATCGTCCGTTATAACCTTCACTTTTCAAAAGAGTTAAGTGGAAAATATGTTCACGGTAGCTTCGAATTCATAGGTGATGATCTTGAATTAAATGGCTTCTATTATCGCCCAGGTGACGAGGCAGATGCCCTTTTCCCAGCAAAAGTGTCGAAAGATGATGCACAAAAAATTGCCGATGACTTCTTAAAGAGATTCGCAAAATCTAGTGGTGATTATAAATTAGTTACTAACTTTAATAACTATTACGGATCTAATCAAACTTTAACAGAACCCATTCGATATGACTTCTCTTATGAAAAGTATCGGAATGGTGTGCCAATCTCAGACCAAAATGTTCACATTACCGTTTTAGGAAATGGAGAAATTATCAACTTTAACGGTCCATACTATCAAACTAAAAACTCTACCTTTGAAGATATCAAGAATGTCATGTCAAAAGAAACGATTTTAAAACAGGTAAAAGAAAACTTCTCTATTGATCTCCAATACTTGATAGATTTTGATTACCGTACCCAAGAAGCGAAAGTTCGCTTAGCTTATGTACCACTGCAAGCTGTTACAGGTGTCCATGCAACTTCTGGTGATTGGTTGGTACATAATCATTTTGCAAAAAATTTACCAACAAAAAACGAAGTCAAAATGTTGGTCGATCAACCATTAAAAGCTAAACACAGTTCATTCTCACTTAATGATGCAAAAGCACTTGCTGAAAAGCTACTAAGTGTTGAAGGTATTGACGGGTTAAAATTAAATATTGACTCAATTGATGAGCGAACAAACTATCTAGGAAAAGACGTTATCTCCATTCAATACATGTACCATATGGGCAATTCAGGGACAGGTACAACCTTTGAATTAGACAAAAAGACCGGTGAAATTATACAGTATCATGATTTAAAAACTCAGTTATTACGTGACTATGGAAAAACAGAAAAACCAGCCAGAGAGCTTACTCACGACGAAGCATTAAAGAAAGCCGTGGAATTTGCGAAAGAGTATGCACCATCTTATTTACATCTTTTTGCATACCCAATCATTGAAGCTACCTCTACTCAAAGTGGTTATAGCTTCTCATTTCCAAGAATTCAGAACGGCTTGCCAGTTGCCAGTGAAGGATTGCATGTAGCTGTAGCCCATGATGGTACGTTATCTTCATTTAATGTAAATCTATTTGATATTAAAGAATGGCCTTCTAAAGAAGATGTCATTAGCGAAGATAAAGCTATGAAAGAGTATCTTGAACACTTAGATATTGAGTTACGATATTTAAACAATGATTGGGAAAACAACCGAAGTCAGTATAACCTAGTATACACTACGAAATACCATGAAAATCATGCCTTTATTGATGCAATCACAGGAGAGTGGGCAAGTTATTACGGTGGGCCAGAAGAAACAGAAAAACCTGTCGTAACAGACCACTGGGCTGAGGAAGAATTAAACTTCATGATCAATGCAGGCATTATTAAATTGAAGGATGGAGAAGAATTCAACCCGAATGCAACAACAACCAAAGGTGAAGCTCTTGAAGTAATCATGAAATCACTAACTAGATTTTACGATTTCTACTACGATAGAGAAGGTAGAACATCTCATACGTTTGAAAACGTTCAACCAGATCACGAACTTTACCAAGTCGTTGAACGCGCCGTTAACCTTGGCATTCTTGACAAGTCGAAAAAGCAATTTGCTTACGATGAGCCACTGACTCGTCAAGAATTAGCCGTTTGGTACGTTCGTGCCCTTGGTTTGGAAGAAGCCGCCAAACACAACAATATCTATAAATTGAATTTTACTGATGCGACTAGTGTTAAGGAATCTAACGTAGGTTTTGTAGCCTTAGCAAATGCACTTGGCATTCTGACAGCTAGTAATAATAAATTTAACCCAGAACAAGAAGTCACTCTTGCACAGCTTGCTGTATCTAACTTCCGTCTTGCACGCCTTGCATACAGCGACGATCGTTTAAACCGTTATTAACTACAAAAAGGAGTACCAATTCCTACGAATTGGTACTCCTTTCTTTGAATTCATCTCCACCTCTCTACATAACATCCGCAGATCCACCATAAAAGCGTTGGAAATAATTAGCCCTATACAATCTTTAAGAACTAATCTACGATGATATGGATTAGTTAAAAGGATGTGTAGAAAGATGAAGCATTATCGTCAAGAGATCACATGGTTTTTCGCAGGAACAAGTTCGGCCTGGTTATGTTATTTGCTCCTCATCATACTCAAGCCAAGTCATCCCTATGAAATTGTATGGACAGCTCTTTTTTTGTCGTCATTTTTAATTTTTCCACTTTTTATGCTAATGGCAATTCCGTACTATGTTGGCTACTTTTCTCTTCTTGTTCTTAAAGCTCCCAATATTAAAAAAAGGACGATCATTTACGGTACACTTTCGTTACTATTGTTACCAGGGTTAACGATCTTACATATGCATGCAAATAATTATTTAACTGTGGCTAAAGTTTTCCCTGCTGGAATTGAAACTCAATACGCACTTACTATATCTAGCCTTGAAGATGACATGTACTCTGAAATTGAGGTAACCTCTCGCACGTATACGCCTCCTTACACAAGTAGTATTAGTGCTGGCTCCATGGGTGGCAGTAGTTCCTCTATCGAACTATGGATCGACTATAAAATCCCTAATCTCCCTGTAAATTGCGGAAATAGTAACGGGTGTGAATTTACATATATTGAAGAATACGATATTCGTACTGGTCAGCTTATTAAGCAATATAATAGCATAACGTTTTATCATGAAAAGTGGCTATCTGGTTTTACAGGAGAATATCAACATGACGGCCAAGTATATACTGTTAGGCACGAAACAAATGAGTACGGTCAGCCAACCCTTCATATCGAGCCAGGTTTGACGTTAAAAATTGATCAAAGTCAACCAAATTTTATCACTGGCACTATAACAGGTGGTAATGAAACCGATATTGGGAAAACGATTAGTCTAGAAAAACAAGATGACTCTCTGATTTCAATTATGATTGACAATGAAGGAACATGGCAGTTAACTCGATAGAGCTTGATAAATTTCTCGAGCTCTTTTTAATAGCCTAATTAAACCACTCTCTAACATTGATCCCACCAGTATATAAGTGATGATAAAATTCATTATTTGCAGAATGGTATCGATATTCTTTCTGCCATTGTGCTTTATTCACAGTAATATCCTTAATCGCACGAGTAATATAGGTTAACTCGGCATTTGTCATAGTCGGGTGTAGGGATAGCCTTACCCAACCGGGCTTTGCCGACAAATCTCCTTGATCAATTTTATCGGTAATAACCTTTGACTGCGCTGGTGTTATTCCTAACAAGTAATGACCATAGGTTCCAGCGCAAGCACAACCACCACGAACCTGTATACCGTAACGGTCACACAGCAATCTAGTAACCAAATTATAATGAAGATCTTCTACATAGAAGGAAATCACACCTAGTCTTTTTCGTTCGTCCGCTTGTAAAATGTGTAACCCATCAATTCGCCCAAACTCCTTAAACGCTACGTTCAAAAGCTCTTTTTCTCTTTCCTTCATTTGTGTAACACCCATTTGCTCTTTTAGCTTAATACACAAGGCAGTCTTAATTGTTTGTAAAAAACCTGGAGTGCCGCCATCCTCTCTTTTTTCAACCTCATGAAAGTAACTTCGACCACCCCATGGATTTGTCCACTGCACAGTCCCTCCTCCAGGATGATCAGGAACTTTATTTTTATAAAGATCTTTATTAAAAATAAGAACACCACTTGCTCCAGGACCGCCTAAGAACTTATGTGGTGAAAAATAAATCGCGTCTAAATGCTCCATAGGGTCGTCTGGTTTCATGTTGATTTCAACGTATGGAGCCGAACAAGCAAAATCAACAAAACACACTCCCCCGTATTCATGAATCATCTTTGCCATTTTATAATAAGGGGTTTCGATACCGGTTACATTTGAACAAGCAGTAAAAGCACCAATAATATAGTTTCGGTTCTTTACATTTTCTAACTCTTTTTTCAAATTATTTAAACAAACTAAGTTGTTTTGATCAGGTTCAACAACCACTACCTCAGCTATCGTTTCTAGCCAGGAAGTATGATTGGAGTGATGCTCCATGTGAGTGGTTAAGACAACGGGGCGATTTTCTGGCTTAAGAAATATCCTTTCTTTATACCTTTCTGGTACTCTTAAACCTAACATGCGTTGTAATTTATTTACTACTCCAGTCATTCCAAACCCATAAGTAATAATAACCTCACTATTCTTGCCGGCATTTACATGTTTTTTGATCAAGTCATGGGCATGCTCATAAGCTGCCGTCATCGTTGCTCCAGTTATATTTGAATCCGTATGAGTATTCGCAACATATGGTCCAAATGTATTCAGTAGTTTTTCTTCAATTGGTTTATACAAGCGCCCACTAGCAATCCAATCAGCATATAGTAACTTTTTCTTTCCATATGGGGTCTGGTAGCGCTGATTTATTCCTACAATATTTTTTCGAAATTGGTTAAAGTAGCGCTCTAGTTTAGACATTACAATCTTCCCTTTACACAGAGTTAAAAAGACGCCTACTCCATATTATATAAAGGAATTTGGAAATTGGTGATTTAATAGGAAAATAAAAGTAATCTGGGTGCAGCTTCATAACCTTAGCCGTACGAACAAAACGTACCTGTATCCATGCATATAGACGAATATTCCTCCACTCTTTTTTTGCTAAGACCATTCAACACATTTTCAAGGAAAATGGTGAATAGGAATTCGCATCTATTCCGTCACCTACTTCTATTTCCCTAATTATGTATTTCTTATCGTTACTTTCCCTTCTTTATTTTCTTCGTGATCCCATTCAACTTGTATTTCAAATGTTCCATCCTCGAAAAAAAGAGGGAATCTTCTTCTAATAGATTCTTGCATGGGTAGTTGACATGCTTCTTCTATCTGTACCCACACTGCTTTCCCTTCTGGAGCATTTTCAAGAAGCTCCCCTTTGAAATCCTTTGTTATGTAATTAAAAATCATGTATCGATCCTTAGCAACTGGATTTACATATTCATAAAGTCCCTTAAATATGAGGTTACTTACTACTAATCCAGTTTCTTCTTTTACCTCTCTTATTGCACTTTCTACAATACTTTCAGGAAATTCAACTTTCCCTCCTGGTGGAATAAATCCCTTGAAATGATCATGCTGTCTGTCAAGTAACAGTACCTTATCGTCTTTTTGAATCATACATACCGTCCAAATCTTGTATGTTATATCTGTAGACATACGCTGCCTCCCATTTCTTTTCATGCCCAAATGACTTATCTTTTATTTAGGTTAGACACTCTCTCGGATACTATTGGAACAGATTAATCATAACACAAAAAATGACAGTTTTTGTTAAATTCAACGTTCAATACGGCAAAAAGACGTTAGAAATCTGTTGCCAGTTCTAACGTCAATAAAATAGTCAATTTCATTTTAAAGTTGTTCCATCAAGTCTAACTTTCTTATTTACATTCCTGCCGATTTCATCAAACGTTTGACAATTTCCTGATAATCTTCAGCAGATATACCTGGGGCAAATTCTTCAGGCAGATCATCGTAATCTGGTTTAGGAGCTCCTTCTGGCATACCAACTATTACTTCAAGTGGCTTTCCGTCCTCAGGATGTGTTCCCGTCCAAATCTTATTAATGTCGCGGAAGTCAGATGGACTCCACGTATATAGCTTTGTATGAATTCCTGCATCTTCAAATTCTCTAGCTGTCTCAAATGCTCGGTTACTCAAGTTAGGGATTGGCATCATCTTCGTCATATCAACGCCTGTCATTACCTGAATGGCCTTTGCATAAGCAACTACATGAACTCCCCCACGAACAAGAAGATATCCGATCATTCTTCGTGCTGTTGGATGCTCGGTCATTTCATAGACTCTCATTTTATGTGTTCTTGCCCCACACTCCAAGAAAAAGTTATGGATTAAATCAAGCAACAAGTTTCCACTGTTGAAAACATTGTCACCCGTCCATGGTCGTCCATGAGAATCCGCTGGTTTCGCTGTTTGAGCCGTATCAATAAAATGATGGTGGAAACGTAAGTCCTTCGCATTCTGAAGTGGAGCTATATCTGGATCCCCAGGGAATGTCGTATTCTCTAACATGATATTGATCGTATGGGAAACTAGCTCCACATGGGCAATTTCCTCAGCTGTAATACTGGCCACTAAATCATAAAACGGCTTAAATTTTTTCTTGTTACGAAAATTAAACGATTGATACAAATAGTTGTTTAAGGTAGACATTTCACCGAACTTACCACCAAGTAATTCCTGAACAGCTGATGCCCCATTAGGATCCGCATATTCAGGCTTTGGAAGATCTATGAGAAGTTTATCAAAACGTTGAAACAAGACTATCACCCCTTTCCCTGTTCAATCTGTTTATTCTGGTTTTACCCAAACGATGCATTGCGTTCGAATAAAAAATGGCGAACCCGAAACATCCACTACAACATGATCAGGCTTTACATCAACAAGTACACCGCGAATACTTCCTTCCGACGTTTGAACGACAATGGTTCTTCGTACCACCGATTGTAGTGTCTGATAAACATATGGATCAACTAACGTAACCATTTCTGGCGTTCCGTTGCGTTCATATTGCTGTTGGTTTTGATAATTATTCAACATCACTACCCCCTTTAATTCACACTTACTTCGATATTATGTAATCGGCAGATTGTACCATGACAATTATTTCGATATAAACAATTCGAACAAGCTTAATAAAACACTAAATAGAATTAGGAATTCTAATAAATTGACACCATGATTTCCACTATTTTATAATAATAGTAATTTTAGTTTGTATAGCAACCATCTAATCCTTAATTACTAATAACCATAAAGGAGTGTTTTTTATGTACGATATCATTATTATTGGGGCAGGTCCTGCAGGTGCAAGTGCTGCGATTTTCACTGCAAAAGCAGGAAAAAAGACGTTACTAATTGACAGTGACAAAAGTATGACAAAACGAGCTTGGGTTGAAAATCACTATGGTGTAACAGAAACAACTGGACCAGATCTAGTAGAAATCGGAAAAAAACAAGCTAGTAAACAAGGCGCTGAACTCATTCAAGGTACTGTTGAAACGATTGAAAAAGCGGAGAATGGATTTAACGTTGTCGTTGCAGACAAGACATTTGAAACTAGTCATGTGATTTTAGCGACAGGTGTTGCTGTTGATTTAGCTGAAAACATCGGTGTTACGACCAAAGATGGTACAGAGCCTAGAATCAAAACAGTGATTGCGGTTGATGCAGATGGCAAAACAAATGTTGAAGGTATCTGGGCTGCAGGAACTGTCGCTGGCGTAAGTGTTCATACAATTATCACATCTGGAGACGGTGCAAAAGTAGCTATTAACGTTATTAGCCAGTTAAATGGCGAAAGATATGTCGACCATGATCTCTTAAAATCATAAAGCTAAAGAAAGGAGCTCCCAACGGAGGCTCCTTTCTTTAGCTTTTTACGTATGTTTAATTCTATCATTGTAGGTGAAGAATGGTATCGAGGTGAGAACATGAAAATAATCTTAATCATGGGAAGTATTTTAGTGCCATTAGTGATGGTTTTGCTACAACTTAAGTGGCCATTATTTAGATTTTTCTTTCATATTTTAGCGTTACTGTCAGCACTAATCTTTGGCAATATATCCTCTACATCTATTCATGAAATACTTATCGATGAAACTGTGTTCATGACCAATATTCATGGTGTCTTTCTAAATCCAGCTTTCTTAATTACCGGGGCATACCTAGGCCTATATTTGATCTATGTTATTGCATCAAGGATCCTACATGAGCTTAGATACCAAAAATAAACATTGTCTTATAGTGATAAACATGGTATATTAATTAAGCGATGAGCTGATTTGCATAAGTCGAGACTGACGCGCCTTTATGGCAGGCACAAATGTGGAGTGCTGTCTCTCGCCGCAATACGCAAAAAGACGTCCCTCGGGACGTCTTTTTTATTACCCATTTACCTCAAGAGAATAAATCAACTCATCAACAAATTGACTAATCGTTTTGCCAGTATCCTGAAAACCTACCGTTTCATATAGTCTTTTTGCTTTTATATTTTCTGGATGAAATGTTAACACAATTCGTGTACATTGAAAGCGGCTTATCATATCCTCCACTACATACTGTAGCGCAGCATTACCATACCCGTTACCTTGAAACTTATAATCAATCATAAATCTACAAACCTCATAGTCTTTTAGTTCATCCGAGTAACCATACATAGCAAAACCAATCAACTTCTCTTCTGAGTAAATTGCTCTTGTGATCCACTGCTTTTCAATGCTTGCTTGAGCTATCGACAAACAGTTTGAAGCGATATCACGTTCAAAAATTCGATTTTCTTGATCTTCATCACTTCTTAATAAGACAATATCAAACCAGTTTTCTTTGGTAACTTCTTTTAACGTTATCAACTAAATCACTCTCTTTTTCTCAGAATCCTCACAATGCATTCTAACATAATATTCCAATAGATTCATATTGGAAATTAATTTAGTCTTCGATGTGGCAACTGCCATTTTAAGTACACAGACAGCATTCTGAGTACCACGATGCTAATAAACAACACCCAGATACTAATCGGACCCGACACCGCTTCTACTCCAATCGCAAGTCCTGCAAGCATAGCCCAAGCAATATAAATTTCATTTCGTAAAAACAATGGTTTTCTGCCAGCAAGCACGTCACGGACCATTCCTCCCCCGGCTCCTGTTAATGCCGCTGCAACGATTACAGCGCTAATTGGATGCCCCATCTGAGTTGCATAAAGTGCTCCTTGAATGGCAAAGGCAGCTAAACCTAGCGCGTCAAAAATTAAACCCCATTTTAACCACTGGGTCACCCATAATTTTGGAAAGAAGAACGCAACCGTCATCACAACAATAGCTACCGTAAAAAGATGCCCCTGCTCCCATAGAGCCGAAACTGGTACACCGATTAATAAATTTCGAATTGCTCCCCCACCAAAGGCAGTAACTAAACCAAGTATATAAACCCCCATTAAATCATAATCTTCTTCCATCGCAACAATTACGCCACTAAGCGCAAACGCAATTGTTCCAATAATCGTTAAAATTTCCCACTCCATGCTAGTTCCCCTTACACAATAATAAAAGGACACAAAATGTGCCCTTAAATAGCTACTCTATATCATAACATGAAGTCAAAAAAATTACTTCATTTTCATTTCAGGAGCTTTTCTGGCTAATATTCCTTGCTCATATGCAAAGGCTACCTTTATGAGCGCAGGTTCGCTAAAAGCAGTACCTGTAAAAGTGATACCAACAGGTTCTCCTTCTTCAGTATATCCAGCTGGTACAGTAATTGATGGATAACCGGCCTTTGCAGGGATGCCAGCACCAAAGTTATTCGGGAAGACAATCGCATCTAGCTTGTACTCTACTAACGTAGCGTCAATCCCCTGCTCTGTGGACATATAGATATCATGTTCCCTTGCATTCACATACTCTTTTTCTGTTAATGTACCCGATGTTTCCTCAGCTTCTTCTAATAACTTCTGTCCATATCGGAGCATTTTTTCTGGATGTTCATTATTAAACTGGATAACATCTGCTAACGAACGAATACTTGTGGTCGAAGGAAGAGAATGTAAATACGAATTTAGCGCAACCTTAAATTCATATGTTAACACATCGTAAGACCATTTTTCTTTCGTTGAAGGTATTTCAACCTCAACAAGCTCAGCACCCAGTCCCTTCAATTTTTCAATCGCCTCATTCATCACGACAAGCTTTTCTTCTGTTAAATAATCAAAATACGTTTCACGAGCAACTCCCAAACGTACTCCCTTTAAATCTTTTTTTCCTAGAAATTCAAGAAAGTCTGTTTTTGAAAGTGGATTAGTTGTGGTCACAGGGTCATTCTCATCGATACCAACCAACGAATTTAGGAGGAGGACAGCGTCCTTAACCGTTCTAGCCATTGGTCCGGCTGTATCTTGGCTAAAAGCAATTGGGATAATCCCAGATCGACTAATTAAACCAACCGTCGGTTTAATTCCAACTAAGGAGTTTTGACTTGCTGGGCTTATGATTGATCCTGATGTTTCTGTACCAACAGCCGCTGCAGCAAGGTTCACCGCAATCGCTGCACCCGAACCTGAGCTAGAACCACCCACATCAAATTTACCTGGCCCATAAGGATTAAGAACTTGTCCACCTCGCGAACTATAGCCACTTGGCATACCAGTCGTCATAAAGTTGGCCCATTCCGTCATGTTCGTTTTGCCTAATATAATCGCTCCCGCATTTCGAAGTTGCTTGGCTACAAAAGAATCTTCTGCAGCAATTGATTTAGCCAGTGCTAAGGATCCAGCACTCGTATGCATTTTGTCTTTCGTATCGATATTATCCTTTACAAGAATAGGGATCCCATGTAAGTGGCTTCTTGGTCCCGTTTCTTGTCTTTCTTTATCAAGAGCTTCGGCAATATGTATCGCATCAGGGTTAACCTCTAAAACAGAATTCACATCGTCAAAGTTTCCAATTCGATATAAATACATCAGTACTAGGTCTTTAGAAGAAATTTCTCCACTTGTTAACTTTTCTTGTATCTCATCTATCGTAGCTTCTACTAACCATTCATCATGAAGTTGTTGTAGTCTAGGATTTCGCATCTACGTTGCCCCTTTTATTAAAAATCAATTACTCTATTATCATGACACAAAAAGTCGAAATTGTTAAATATATCTATCTGTAACCTTTTCTACTCTATGACGACTAACAATTTGAACAGGCAAGAAAAACTGTAATTGGAGGCGGTTCACATGAAAAAACATTGGAAATTACTATCAGCCCTTACATTAGCAACGTTATTAGCCACAGCTTGTGGTTCAAATGAAGTAGAGAAAACAGTAGGAGGCAGTGACGAAACAGGCTATGAAACACCTAGTGATAAAGAGATTAGTAGTGACGAACTTATTGAAACACATCTGCAGTTCTCAGATGGCTCCTATACCTTTTCACTAGAAAACGTATCAGGGAAAGAATTAGAATTAACGTTCAGTAGCACTCAAGAATATGAGTACCAAATTAAAGATAGTTTGGGTAATCTTATCTACACTTATTCAATGGATAAAATGTTTGGTCAGCAAATCGTAGAAAAAACATTAGCTCCAAATGAAAGCTACCTGATTTATGTTGATGTAGATATTCTTTCTTCGCTACAAGCTGAGACCTATACACTAGAAATTTGGTCAGTTGCCCAACAAATTCAAGATGTAAAAACAGAAATTGAAATTACCCTAGAAGAAGTTGCCTCAGGCGTAGAAGGAACGTACGTAGGTCAAATTGATAATAACTCAGTAGAAATTATCGACAGTGAAGGTAACCCTAAAGCATACAGACTGACGGGGATTACTGGTGAGTTTATTGGATCTCTTGAAAAAGACGAGACTGTCATTTACAGCTACTACAAGAAAAATGGTCAGTTGTTTTTGACGATGATCCACGGGGAATTACAATAAGGATACGATAAAGATTTTCTGTACAAAAGGAGTAGCCATTCATGTGTGTGAGTGGCTACTCCCTTTGGTTTATATACTAACTGCTACCTTAGAAACTTACACTATTTTTCACTCACCCAAACCAATCGAAACACTAGACGTTTACAATTAGGAACAAATCAAGAACAATGGTCCTTTTTAGTAATATGGTAATTGCCACATGAATTCTCCTGTGATCGCATCATATAAGCTACCGTCTATAATCCAAGCTGGATAGAGCTCAACTTGCGATCCTTCACCAAGCTTGATTTGATCATATCTCACTTGTCCTCCACGTTCTGGATCCATTAATTCAACTTGCCCTAATAACTCTAATGATTTTGGTATATAAACAAGCTTTGCTTCTCCTTGATTTGCATTCATTGGAGGGTTACTCGCCTTACCTAAGAGTTTTTTCTCTGTAACTTCAAGCCAGAAGCCAGATATAGTACATAATCCTTTTTCTCGGTAATCGAAGGTGACTTCCGAACTATAGATTGGAACCTTATCTATTCTATTCCCAAAACGAAATTCAAAGGAGTATTGCGTAGTAAATGGGCCAAACGGAAAAAACATACCAATAATAGTCTCGGCATTTCTTGCAATATGGATTTCTTGATATTGGGCTTCTTCAAAAACATATAATTTTCTCAAAAACTCTTCAGCTTCCCTACGCAACTCCCGTTTGGATGTACGTATCTGTTCATATGTGCAATAAGTATCATGACGATAAAAGAAATGACCATCCTCGCGTATTAGCAACAGCTCATTATTGTTTTTATAACTAAACGTATCCTCAAACTCTCCAGTTTCTTCATAATCAGACAGGAAAAACTGGTCAATTATCTCGGTATGATTTAGGTTTGGAGGTGAAACCACAAGTTCATAAACAACAGGGTTTGTACCAATTTGAATTTTTCCTAATAGCAACCAAACAACATATAAACCAACCACAAAAATCCATATTCGTTTCATATATACCTCACGTGTTTAAATTAAATATCCGTTTCTATCGTAACATAATTTTCTTTTCAATCATGTTCCAAATAATGGGAGCCAAAAAAAAAAAAAAAAAAACAAACAAAAACACATGCATCCACATGTGTTTTCAAGTATATTTATTTTCACAAGAATGACTGTTTATAAAGAGTTAGCATAATTCATTACGCAACCTTTTCTACAACTTGAGTATACGAAAACATTCAGTTGTGCTAGTAGCGAGCTATTTTTCTAGTTCTAGCTCCATTTCTTTAATAATTTTTAAGGCTTCCACTAAGCCTGGTAGTTTATCAAAGTTTTCAGCTTCATTGTTTTCTAGAATTTTGTTAAATCGCTTTTGTATGAACTCTTCAACTACCTTAATCGTTCGCTGATTAGTCATAATTAGCACCTCAAAGCTTTTTCTTATTATATGTGACAGCTTTCAGAGTGTTAATAAATTCATACTTTCAGATTAGAAATGACAAAGCAACGAGACAGATTGATGCATGGTAAAGTAGATCCAACAGACTCTTGCGATACCTACCTAAAAGGTTAAATGTAACATACCCAGAACGAACGACAATAATTACGAGAGCTATCTTTATTAATAAAGATGGTATCACCAAAAACGCCTCCTTTTTTAGTGTCTCAGAATAGATATGCTGTTCTGGTTGTCCGTTACCATAGTGCAAACTTCCCCTTTATAACAGAAATAAAGAATGGACCTACTCTAAACAACAATCTTAGGTCCATTCTCACATTTGTTAATCCTTACCTTTGCCTTTGCCCTTGCCCTTGTCGTTCTTTTTATTACCTTTCCCAGGTTTTTCTTTTTCATTTCCTTTACCAGATTTACCCTTTTCGTTCCCTTTACCTGGATTTTTATTTCCTTCGTTTTTCTCATTATTTTTTGCTGGAGGACTCGTTACTTCTTCACGGTAATTTTTTGGTTTTTCAAATGCTGATATAGGCAAACCTTCCAACGATTTGGTCATTATCGCTTGAAACACTTTAGCTGGATGGTTTCCTCCTGTCGTTTCCATAATATTGATTGGATCGATCTTGTCATAGCCCATCCAGACAGCCGTTACCAGTTCAGGTGTGTAACCGACAAACCATGCATCCTTAACACCGTTTACACCTTCAAAGGCACCACTTCGAGGTAGTTGGGTCGTTCCAGTTTTACCAGCGGTCGGTCGATCTAAAACGGCATTTTTTCCAGTACCGTCTTGAACGACTCCCATCATCATCTCAGTCATTGTATAGGCATTTTCAGGCTTCATCACCTGAACTTCCTCTTCGACAACCTCTAATAAAATTTCTCCAGTGCTAGAAGTGATCCTCGTAATAGCGTGGGCTTTTTTCATTGTCCCTAGATTGGGAAACATACTAAAGGCTTGAGCCATCTCAAGTGGTGATACTCCTTCAGTAAACCCACCAAGCGCTATACTTAAGTTCCGATCTTCACGAACTAGAGGGATACTTGATCGTTCAAGGAAATCCACACCAACGCCAACACCCATGTCGTTTAGTAGGGCAACGGCAGGAACATTTAATGAGTGAAGTAAAGCTTCATACATCGTCACTCTACCGCGGTAACGATCATTGAAATTCCGTGGTGAATAGCCATTAAAGTCCGTTTTTTCATCGAGTAACATGGTCGTTGGACGGTACCCATGCTCTAGAGCAGGTGCAAAAACTGCTAATGGCTTAATCGCAGATCCCGGCTGACGCTTCAGCTGTGTCGCTCGATTGAAGCCCCGGTACACATGTTGACCCCGATAACCAATTAATCCCCGAACTCCCCCACTAGCAGGATCAATGACCGCGGATGCACTTTGTACTAGGTCATCACTTGTGCTCTCAGGAAAAAGTTCATTCATTGTATATGCAGCTTCTATCGCACTTTGAACTTGCGGATCCATTTGCGTAAAAATATGGAGACCACCCGTTAAGATATATTCTTCGCTAAACCCATACTTATGAATGGCTTCTTCAAGCACGTAGTCCACATAACTAGGATATTTCCCCCTTATACCTTCTATTTCCCAGTCTCTTAAAACGATCTCTTCATTAAACGCTTTTTCATACTCCTCTTTTGTGATATACCCCTGTTCATGGAGCAAATAGAGAACCAGATTACGCCGTTCCATCGCTTTTTGCTCGTTTTGAAACGGAGAATAATGGGTCGGAGCTTTCGGTAATGCAGCTAATAATGCAGCCTCAGCAACTGTAATTTCTTGTATATCTTTGCCAAAATACGTTTTTGCCGCATCTTGAATGCCCCACGTTCCTTCACCAAAATAAATTTGATTTAAGTAGAGCTCTAATATAGCCTCTTTACTATATTCACGTTCGATACGATATGCGGTAATGACTTCATTGAACTTTCTAGTATATGTTCTGTCTGAGGTAAAAAATAAATTTTTCGCTAATTGTTGAGTGATCGTACTTCCACCCTGGACGACAGCCCCCGCCCGAAAATTTCTCCAAGCCGATCTAGAAATTCCTCGGAAGTCTACCCCAGAATGCTCGAAAAAGCGTTGGTCTTCAACGGCAATAATTGCGTGAATAAGTTCATTAGGTATTCTAGATAAAGGAACTGATGTAAACCTTGCTGACGATAGTTCTGAGGCTGCTTCTCCATTTCTATCTATAATTACGGTTGGCTTTGGCAACGGCTCTTCTAGTAAACTTACGTCTACCTGGTAGGCAGCTACGATTAACCTGGATAGGAAAACGACAGCAATTCCAATTAGTAAGCTCATTACGATCAATATTGCATAAATGAATCGACGAAGATACTGACGCTTTTTCATCTAAATCACCTTCTTTGTTGACATTCTGTGGTGGTTTCTACTGTTCTTCTTCAGTAGTCTTTAACAGATTTTTTATTATACCACAGCTTATAAGCAACATTTCTGTAAAAATTATACTTTAGGAGTATTGGATTATGTTGTAGCTATGAGTCCACTAATTTTATAATACTTACGGAGGAGATCACCCCTTGCTTTTTTCCTAGTGTTCAAGAAACATTCACTAGAAAATATTTGACATTTCATATTGGTTGGTTAATAATGTTAACCGTTGCAGGTTATTCCATTTTATAAATAAAATAGGAAAAATCAGTAGCCAAAACCTATCCTTCATCACAGGACAACACAGACTTTATCAAACTTCATCACTGCTATCTTCTGATGAAGTGATCAATGAGAGGAGAGTTTAGATGAGAAAAATGTTTAAAGGTACTGTTGCTGTGCTCTTAGCATTTATGCTTATGCTTTCAACAATTGTACCTACCTTAGCTGCCGAACAACAAACACCTGATATCAGTCAGTGGGCAGTAGGTAAATTAACAGAAGGGGAAAGATATGGAATCTTTCCAATGGAATGGTATTTTGATAGCTTCAGAGATGAGATTTCAAAAGAACGCTTAGAACTTTTATTCGAGTTAACTGACGCCAAACTAGCTTCCTTAAACCTTACCAAGAAAGAAAATGTGTCACCTTTTGCTTATAAAGGCAGCAATACTCGAGGTGATATCATCAAAGGGCTTTATGACATCGTCGCTCAATATGATTTACCAGTTGGTACTTCTGCAGTCGACTACATGAAAAGCCGTGGAATTATTAAAGGAACTGTAAATGGGTTAGAATTAGACAAAGCTGCGACTACTGAACAAGCTGTTATTTTTGCTATTCGTTTCGTACAAGATACATTCTATCAAGTAGAAGCGGGTGCTAAAGGTGTTGCCTGGAAAGTTGAGCACAATGGAAATCTTGTGTATTTACTAGGGTCTATCCATGTTGGGTCACCTAATTTATACCCTTTTAGTGAAGCATTATTAACTGCATTCCATGAGTCAGATGCTTTACTAGTGGAAGTAAACCTATTTGATGATGAAGGTCTTCAATATTATTCAGATAAGTTGATGTACCAAGACGGAAAAACGCTAAAAGATACAGTGAGTGCCGAAACATATGCGAATGTGTTAAAAGTATTAGAAATGTATGAACTTCCTGCTGAAGTATTCACTCAATTCAAACCTTGGGGACTAGCTAGCTATTTATCTAGTATTGCAATGAGTGAGTCTCTTGATATTCCTGCAGACGAGATGGCAAACTTAGGTATTGATATGTATTTTCTATTAAATGCTTATCTTACTCAAAAGCCAATTCTCGAGTTAGAAGGAATTAAAGCTCAAACAGATATGTTTGAAGGGTTATCTGCTGAAGCTCAAGAAACCTATTTAAAGGATGTTCTTAGCGCCTTTTTACAACCACAAGGCGACAATGCTACAGAAGCTGAGTTGTTAGAAGAGTGGTTTACACACTGGATCGCTGGAGACATTGACGCATTTAAGAAAAGTTTACTTGCTGTTGAAGGCGAGCCAACTGAATTCGACCAAATGCTATTAGGAGCAAGAGATGTAGATATGGCTGATAAAATTAGCCAACTGCTAGAGTTAGAGGAAAAAGGTACGTACTTCATCGTAGTTGGTGCCGCTCATTTTCTAGCTGAAGAAAGCATCCTTTACCATTTAGAGAAAAAAGGTTATAAGGTAGAAAAATTCTACAAGTAATACAAAAAGGCCAATATTAGCTATTGGCCTTTTTACTTTCTCCAACCGGATTTGCTTTCTTTTTAAATATGTTCATGTTCCCCTCTTTCCCTCGCACAAGAAAGATTATTCCCACTACCAATGAACTAAATGTCCAGAAGGAAAAACCATGCCCAATATCTTTATAGATGTATTGAAAATAATTGATTGGTCCTGGTTCAGATTGAAGCATATGGATGGAAATAATTGCGGCTGTAAAGTGCTTCGACACATACAGAAACGCTGATAAAGCAATAAAAAAACAACCTACTATTGTATTTTCTTTCATAATCAACTCTTCCTCTCGCTGTTTTCTAACTTCACAACCACAATCTCTGGCCGGTTAAATAAACGTAATGGGATAATGCTATTGCCAAGTCCGCGATTGACAATCATTGTGGTTGTTCCTAACTCATGTTTGCCAGATGTATATTTGGGAAACCAGCCTTGGTTAGGTGCAACCATACCACCAAAGAAAGGAACTCTAAACTGCCCACCATGTGCATGACCAGAAAAAACGAGATCAACCTCATATTTTGAGTATAGTTGTAATAATTCAGGACGATGGGCGAGCAAAATTTTGTAGTCGCTTTCCTTAGTAACTCCTTTAAGTGCGTCATTCAAATCGACCTCAGACTCTTGAAATTCCGATAGCGCCGTTGCTTGTTTGGCAGGGTCATCGATTCCCAAAATGGTCAAGTATTCGCCATTTAAATGAACGACTTCGGCTGTATTTCTAAGCACGTATACACCTATATTTTGCAAGTTCTCTTCAAGACTCTCAAATCTTCCTGACCACCACTCATGATTACCACTCACAAAATAAACAGGAGCTAAGCTGACCAATTCTTTCATTAATAGAAGACTAGTTTCCTCATCATACCTATTGGCATCGACCAAATCCCCGGTAAATACGATCAGATCAGGCTTTATCCGTTCTACTTTTTTCACCAGGTTTCTTTGGTCACGCCCAAATGACTTACTATGTAAATCTGATAACTGTACGATTTTGTAATCGTGAAATGCTGTCGGTATGCGTTCAGAACGAATCGTATGTTTTGATATAGCAAGAACATTATTTTGATAATAATAGAAGAAAATTGTTAGAAAAAGAATTACTAACAAATAGAGAACCTTCTTACGTTTCATGAACAACTTCATCATAACCCTCACTATCGTTTAGTATAAAACCCCTGCTGTCAAAACTATGGTTTATTTAGGATTACCGTATTTTATCGCTATTTTCGTAAAATCTTCCTCATAAATCTCGCTATTTTCTAAGAGTACTTCTTGAAACGATTTATAAAACTCTTGAATTTCTTTATTTTCATTTACTAAAACGATATTTCTGTTGTAGACTTCTTCACTCTCGTACTCAGTGATCTCCATCCATTTGGTCTCATCCTCGTGGCTTTGTAGGTGAATGGTCTGACAGTTTATGTACCTCATGTAAACCTCAACTGCCTTATTTTGTATAGCCAAGTACTGTTCAACCTTTTCTTTCTTGACATGGTAGGTATAAACTTTTACAAACATATCTATGCTCCTAACTTTTCACGAGAAGTAAAGCTCTTGTATGCGTTCAGTAATCTCTTCAAGATTTACAGCTACTTGAGCAATTGAATACCCTACAAATAACGGGGATGTAGCAAATCTCGGAACAATCTTGACCACAATATTTCCTTCTAATTGATAGAAAAATAGATTGTAGCTGCTACATTTAGCTGGAAAGTGATTTAGAATGTAATGAGTAGCTATTTGTGTGAAATCGGCTAGTATCGGTAGATCCACCAGCTCTTTCATGATTACATTAAATTCATAAAATCCCATCTTTGGTTTTGTAGAAAGAGTAAAGAGAACAGAATTACGCTGGGCAATTTCTAAGCCTTCAAACTGCTCAGGTGCGATACCCTCCGTGTAATCGATGTCCTTTAGGCCGACAATTTGCATGTGAGCATGATGGATCGACCCACCTGATAAAGGCCCATGATTTTTAAACATGATGACAGATGTAAACTCACCCGTCGAGATCATTTTTGACCAATTTCTCATGGCAAAATCTAGTAAGTTATATAAATGCTCTTTCTTATAGCTAGAAAATTCTTCTTCACACGAATTTGTTTCGATCAAGACAGTTTGAAAAGTGTCTTGTAAAGTAGGATACTTATTTTTTAAGAGCATTAATGGACCTTGTACATCAAGAATATCTACGAGTTTATCTCTATCACAAAAAGGACAAGCTGTCGCTCTGTTTCTGATACTCTCAGGTTTTAGCTTGCCAATAGAAGGATCAAATACTAAATGTGAGGTTCTTACCATTTGTTACTTCACTCCAGTTTATTAGTTTGCCATAGTAGTATTCAGCAAAAGGTGCACTAAATCCTTTATTTACCTAAAAAAGAGTATCCCTAAAGGTGAAGCAAGGTGGACTCATGTGACTTTTGATGGCAATTTGTTGCTCGAAAGGGAACGCAAGATGCTCTATCGTGACTCTTCATGGCAATTTGTTGCTCGAAAGGGAACGCAAGATGCTCTATCGTGACTCTTCATGGCAATTTGTTGCTCGAAAGGGAACGCAAGAACGCAACACATGTTAACAAGTCATCTAAAAGTACCACACTTATCATTTCTATACATAATTACCCATCCACCCACCCTAACTTTGCTATATAAAAAAAACAAACTAACCCCAAATAGTCATCCTGCAATGACGATTTGGGGCCTATCGACGCTTACTTCACGATCAATTCCTTTTGCGACTGTTCCTTTGTCCACGCACGGGCTGTCCTCAAGCCTTCATGATAGGTGGTACGTGGAAGCTCACCAATGAAAGCCTCATACTTTTCCCCGCTCAAAACGATGGGCTCTTCTGTCAAATACATCATCTCCACCATTTCCTTCATAAATGGTTGGAAAATTCCCATCAAGCGAATGATTGTTTTTGAAATCATTCGTAACGATTTAGTAAAACCAAACTCATCTCGGAATATCGTAAGGAATTCATCACCGGTAATAGGACGACTTCCTGGTAGATTCCAATTTTGGTTATAGGTATCGTCACGCAGAGCTAACTCTATCATTGCCTTTGCACCATCCGGAGTAAACAAATACTCCCGTGCAGTATTTGTGGGTCCGATAAAGTTGGCTGTTTTGTTTTCAAAGACATTTTTTAATGTTTCATGTAACATCGTATTCCCACAGTTTGGACCATAGACATCTGGCATATGAACAATTAGTGTTGGTATTTCACTGTTCTTTAAAGCCATTTCCATCGCAAGGCGAATTTTCCCTTTCTTTGTATGTGGACGTTTTTCGCTTTCTTCAGTAACTAAACGAGATTGTTTTCCGTAAGCATAGACATTATCTACGTAAGCAATCTTAGCTTGATGAATGCTCGCTGCCTTTAGGACAATTTCAATACAACGAGGGTGTGTTGCTTCCCACTCTTGATAAGGAAAATTTACTGAGTGAAAGATCACATCAACACCTTTAGCCGCTTCTATTACGTCACTTTCGTTTAATACACTCCCGCTCACAATCCTAATTCCTTGCTCGTCTGCGAACAAAGATTGCAACTTCTCTTTCCCTCTTGCAAAAGCCACTACTTCAATCTGTCGTGAAACTAACTCTTTTACTAATGCGTACCCAATTCCACCTGATGCACCTAATACTAACGCTTTCTTCACAAATAACCTCTCCTTTTTTTGACCAGTGGTCAATTAATAACAAAAAAAATAGTAGAGCTCCAAACGAACGTTTAGAGCATTATTCACTTACTAAGCCCTTTACAATAAATTTTACATGTCCTTCAGCTGTCAATGCCACCTCATCATAACATGTGACATATCCCCGGTAATAGGAAACAAATCCATGGAGTGCAATAAACGCTGACCAAATATCTCTAATGGCAAGTTTCTTCTTACATAACGACTGAACAGATTGGGCAAATTTTTGATAGCTTTTATAGGCAGCAGGTTTGTTCAAACTATCTACCTCTGAATTTCTCGTCATAAACATAATTTCATATTGGCTTTGGTGATTTAAGCCAAATTCAATAAAACTCAGAAAAATTTGCGTCAACTTCTCTTCGTCAGCTTCCTGACTAGCGACAACATCTTCAATTAACTGATTTAACTTTGCGAAATCCTCTTCAACTACTCCATTAAACAATTCTGCTTTATTTGTAAAGTGGTAGTAGATTGCTCCATGACTGCATCCCAAAACTTTGGCAATGCCTCGCATGGATACCTTTTGGAAATCTTTTTCGATAAATTGTGTTCTTGCCTCTTTGAGAATCATTTCTCGTGTTAACTCCTCGGAGGCTGGTTTACGTGGTGACATCTCATTCTCCTTTAATTGACCATCGGTTAATTATATTATAATCGATTAGGATAATTTTACAAGTAGTATTGAAAAATTTAAAAAAGCACACAAACTTTGTGTGCTCTAATGCTCCATCATCACAAATGCCACCTTTGAGGTTGTGTGATAAAACACCATTAAATGACCCATATCACCAAAAATAAGGATATCATTATGTACTTGATGATCATTAACAACTTTTATGGAAGGATCCGACTCAATCGAACAAACAAATCGCATTGGCTCATTTGTTTTCGGACATTTAGGGACACGCGGGTATTGATACCACATTGGAATTCCGCATAACAACACATCTCGATTTTCAAATAACCCTATGTCCTCTAGCTGGTGAATTGAACGATAATTCACTTGTTCAAACTCAATTTGAGTGTCTTGTAAAAAGATATCTTCCCAATCATCTGTAAATGTCGTTGGTTCCAAAACCTTAGGTTCTAGAGGGTTACTGTAATCAAAATAGACACCACTGTTACATTCAAACAGCGGAAAGACAATATTGAATTGCTCTACATTTAACCATCGGAAAACGGGATCATTCCCGTCGAACGTACCTATGTATTGAAACTTTGTTTTTACATTGGGATGTTCCGGTAATTTCAAGTCCGTTGGCTTTGCTCCTCCAATACGATGATTGCCGCTCACGTCTTTTTTTAAAAAGAAGACTGAATGATCAACCCAGTCCTCTAGTGGCAACTCCTCATTCTCCCACTTCAGCTTTTGATGCCCTTGTTGATGTTGGTACGCTCTAACAATTTTCTGACCATCAAGCTCTAACTCTATACCCGCTTGGATCTGGTTAAAAAGATCAAAACCATTTTTTGTTACCCCATGAGTTTTAAAAAAATCGATCGTCTCTTCTTTGTTTTCCAAGTAAACTTCCCAACCTGCTAAATATCTTTTCCTCATTCACTATCACCTCGACTATCTATGTTATACCACAACAGAAAACCGTTTCACCAGTAAGGAAACGGTTTATAGATTATCGAGTCAAGTCTTCCAAAACTCTTTTTAGTACATGTGCAGCCATTACACAGTCATTTAACGATGACCATTCTTTTGGGTTATGACTAATACCATTTTGACTTTTAACAAATAACATTGCTGACGGGATATGAGAACCGACAATCATGGCATCATGTCCCGCACCACTCGGTAATAAAAACGCTTCAACCCCTTGTTCTTCGACCGCTTTCATTACCTTTCCTTGCATTTGTAAGGAAATCGGAACAGGTGAAATTCTGACCGTTTCGGTTACCTCAAGCCTTACATCTCGATGCTCAGCTACTTCCTGAGCCATCCTAATAACTTCCTCAACCAGCAAATCCCTTGTTTCTTTGTAAATATCTCGAATATCTACCGATAAGGTAACTTTACCTGGAATAACGTTGATACCGTTAGGGTAAACATTCATTCTACCTACAGTCGCAACAGCTGTTGGACTTACTTCCCTTGGAAACCTTTCTAACTCATGAACAAACAAACTTGCCGCGATTAACGCGTCTTTACGGTCATTCATTGGTGTATTTCCAGCATGTCCGGCTTCGCCATAAAACGTGAGTTCAAGCCAACATGGTCCTGCAATTCCTGTCACAACACCCACAGGGAGATTCCGTTTTTCTAGTTGTTTGCCTTGCTCAATATGTACTTCAACAAATGCCGCTACTTCTCTCATGTCGCGCTTAGCTGTGAAATATCCTTCAACCGACAACCCATCTGTCTTCAGTACTTCTTCAAAAGAGTGACCATGTAAGTCAAAGAGCTTTAGTTGTTCCTCTTTCTTTACATCCCCCACCATTGCTGCACTTCCACTGAATCCCCCACTAAAGCGTGAACCTTCTTCATCAGTAAAAATAACTACCTCATACGAGTTTCTAGGCTGATATTCCGTCATTTTCCAAGCTTCAGCCACCTCCAAAGCTGCAAGCACACCTAAAGGTCCATCAAAATGCCCTCCATTTGGAACCGAATCAACATGTGATCCCGATAAAACTACAGGCGCCTGTTTATCTTTACCAATCAAGCTACCAAATACATTTCCAGCTCCATCTTCACGAACGTCTAAGCCTGCTTCCTTCATCCAACTTTTCACTAATTCCTTCGCCTGCCGTTCTTCCTTTGAAAAACCCATTCTATTTGAACCATTTTCCTCTGTTAGTCCTATTTCGGCTAACTGTGCTAAACGTCTAGCTAACCTTTCCCCATCAATACCAGAGTGATTGAAACGAGAATCATACTCTTGCAATAATCTCTCAAAAAATTGGTTTACAAATGGTTTCACGCTCTTTTTCTCTCCTTCGAAATAGCTGGAATTTCCTTTTCTTCTTTTCGTCTAGCTAAGATCACAATTGTGGCAATAATACAAAAAGCCCCAAGCCATTCTGAAAATCCAAATGGGACGTGTAGCCATAACACAGCTAGGATCGCTGCTGATAATGGTTCTGCACAGGCTAACAAACTGGCCTCCGTAGCCTTTAAGTACTTCAAACTTTCTAGGTAGCATAAAAATGCAAGCAAAGTACCAAAAACAACAACAAAACCAATAGCAGATAACGATGACACAGAGATATTACCCTCCACTTTCCATGGCGGATGGAGAAAACTCATTCCGACACCGCCGATAATCATACCCCAGCCAACCACAACAAACGAGCCATATTTCTTTAAAAGTTGAATAGGTTGTAATGTATAAAATGCCAACGCCAAAGCTGACGCAATACCCCAAAATAGTGCCAAACCTGTAATAGATAACTCTCGAAAGTTTCCGTGAGTTACTAATAAATATGTTCCAATCAAAGCAAATAAGATAGCAATCAACTGTGCCCTACTAGGTAGTTTTTTCCCGATAATTGATACATAGATTACAATCATAGCTGGTGCTAAGTATTGTAATAATGTTGCTGTTGCTGCATTGGAAGCTTCAATTGCAGCGAAATATGTATATTGAACAGCCAACAACCCTAATGTGCCAAAGAGTAATAAGCTAAGCCAATGTTCTTTCCAGATTGTCCAACTATTTTTTTCTCGTTTCAGCATGCTAATGACTAATATAAGTATGCCTGATAGTAATAACCGTATAACAACTAACCAGGCAACACCCACATCATGCTCTTGAAACAAATATTGTGCTACCGTACCACTAACACCCCAAAAAATTGCCGCTAATAGAACTAGGACAACCCCAAAGAACCTTGATTTCCCTTCATCTCTTCCCATACATAATCCTCACTAACGTTCTCATATTCTATTGTCCAACTCAAACACTATAAGGTATGTAAAAAATAGCAGAATATTAATAACTTTATGCTAATACCCTAAAAAACAATTTGTTAAACCTACTTTCAGTAAAAATATTTAATATTAAGTAGTATTCGTTTTCATCACTCTATTGCATCAGAATTTTCTTGTAAGTCTTCTGAATTTCTATGTTTTTAGTATACTCAATACGGAGTGACGTTTTTAGTGAAAAAAAGTTACAACTTATTTAATTTTTTTTCATAATAAAATATCTCAATCGACTAACAAATCAAACTAGTTTAATATCTAAAGTGTACTTAGACATTTTACGTCTTTGGAAAATGTTAAGTAAACTTTCATTCGTTTACAGTTTCTTCTATAAATATGAAAAACAAAAAAAGAGTACCATTTTTTAAGATATGGACTCTTTTTTCCATTTTAAAAGACACTTATAAGCATTTGCTAATCATCGTAGCAACCTCTTGATAGAATTCTTTTTCATGAGGTACAAAATGGGCTTTCCCTACAGTTTTTGATAATAGGTTTTGTTCGTCTCCATTTTCATACCCTTCCATCGTGATTTCCATTAGGTCATCAAAGCAAAACTGATAGAAATCATCGAATTTAGCTCTAAAAATACCAGATACTTCTTCTTCTTGCAGTTTGAATTCTGTGAAATCACCTTCATAGTGAAACAGGTATACATTAGCTAACTCATTGTCTATAAACCCTGGTTTCGTTACAGAATACTTGAGAATACCTAGCGAAACTAATTTTTCAAAAGGAATTTCAATTCCGATCTCTTCTCTCACCTCACGAATACCATCTACTACAGTTTCACTTGCTAATAGATGGCCCGCAGCGGTAATATCAAATAAATTTGGATAATCCTTTTTATTGTTACTACGAAGCTGAAAATAAATATAGGTAGTACCTAACTCATTCTTTATCAACCAGCAATGAAATGTTTCATGCCAAAGACCTTGTTTATGCACTTCTTCACGACTTGCAACTCCTAGATGATTATGCTTCTCATCAAATATATTTAATAATTCCTGTTCCATGTGTGCTCCTTTAATTTATCTCTATCAGCGTCGGATTTGAAAGCTGATAGCGCTTTTTCAATTCAAGTAATGTCTCCGCTAGATTTCTCTTTACCTCTAATTCCAAGTAGACAAAGTTTCCACTGATTAAATAATAGTCATCATTATTGTCAGAAATATACATATTCCCAGCATCATCTTCTTCGAATTGTTCTTTACTTACGTAAATATAATCCTGCCTTGGTGTAAAATGAATGACTATATAAGTGATATTTTCGTCTTCAACATGTAATTGCTCAACAGTTTCCTCACCATTTTTAAAAATTCTCCTTAACATGCTTATCCTCCAAAGAAAAAGTCAATGACGTTTGATGCAGTTGATGTTTCTTTATTATACAGCTCTGAATAGCCACACTTTTTGCAATAAACCACTAAAAATTTATTGTGTTGAATATCAAACATTTTCGACAAACCAGTACCAGTAGTTGCAATTTCTTTAGTCGCCGCCTCAGTTCCACCACATTTCATACAACCGCGTTCTTTCATAAATGATCCCTCCACCACTTAGTATGTTCAGTTATATTTACGTGGAAATATAAGGAAGGGTTTCAACTGATTTGTTATGCTCTTTCTCCAAATCGTATCATAATATGACAAAAAGCAGAATAAAAAAAGATGACTCCGTTAGTATAGAGTCACTCTTCTTTACACTCCTGGTGGTGAATAGCTAGGTGGTATTTTTGCCCAGCCTCGCTTACGCATTTTTGCTTTTAAGGTCATTCCAAATGCTAGTGTTTCATTTAAATCCTTTACCCAAAGCGAGCCTAAATCTGTTCTGACACATTGAGAGGCTGCAAGCGCTGCTGCATTTGACATGGCTATCATTTTTACTGCTACTCCATTAGAAATTTCATCGTCTGTTAATTTCACTCCCGGTGGTATCTCCGACGAATCCGATTGCGGCTTAAACTCAGAGACTGGCGGTAATGGAACTCCTTCCTTTCTCATGAAATCTTCCAATTCCTGCGCTTGAGCTAAACACATTTTTTCAGCATCTTTTAATATCCCTTTTAACTCATCGTCATCTGTTGTATTCATTCCTGCCTGCTCAAAAGCTACTGCTTCTCGTAATACCCCATAATATAACCAACAATGACCTGCCTCTAATATATTCAGTGTCGGTTGAGGCTCATCGTCAACCAGTGTTTTAAACGCTGCCATGATTGTCTCTAGATAATTTGGCATATTTCACACCTCCTAAGGGGATTTTTCCCTTACGAGATATTTTTTATGAGATATTTACGAAAAAAAAAGCACAACCCAATAGCTGTGCTTTTGATGATTTCTATAATACATGTTTCATCCAAACATTTGGTTCAATATAGACGCCAAGATTATTGTCAATGCTTATCTCAATTGGAGTTAATGCTGCAGGTATGACGTACTTACCTGACTCTGGAAACCGCATTTCTGTCCAGGCCTCCCAATCAGCTACAGTTCCTTTTATCACCATTGATGCGTTTGCTACTTTTACAATATGAGCATTTGATTTCCAATGAATGCGAAGCCAAGGATCAAACGGACATACACCATCAATAGTCCATTCTACGTAACTCTCCATTGGAGTTAATGGATACTTGTGTTTTAATGAAGGTCTTACAGGAGCTACCATTTGTGTAAAGCGGGACTTTCGTACAAGTTTTTTCATTTCTCGAACCATGATCTCACTTATCTTACTACCTCGAAATTGAGGATTGACGACAATCGCTATTGCTGACACAGCATTTGCCTTTATTCCTGCTTGATGTTCTTTGACACTCCGTTCTATCACATCATCCCAACCAAGAGGTAAATCTTCTTCACTACCATCCCAACGAAATGCTACTGCATTCCCACAAGCAACAGCCTGACCCTCATCACTCATCATTAAGAACTGAAACTCAGGGAAAATGTTCGGTAAATAGTGAAAATAACGATTTGCCACCTCGTCCTGTAGCATAAATTTAGACCAGCCTAATTGGTGTAATTCATTCATCTCTTTGACAAGTTCCGGCTGCTCAGCCAACGTAACAATTTTATAGTTATCCATTCTAATTTCCTCCCAAAATATTAGTGTTTACTATTAATATTTTGGGATCTACACAATTAAGAGGATCATCGTACCATTCCTTAAAGTTGTTTTTAATCCAAATTCATTTTATACCATTTCCTTACATTTTGATATAAAAAAGTATATCCTTATATTTCAATCTTTGATCATTCATGCCGTTTTGTTGCATTAAACCAACAATATGATCTCCGTAACTACTCACTCAGTAAAGAGAGTAACCCCTCTTTTTATTAGGCTCTTTTCGTAAACATTGTGGCTTTTTTATCCAAAAATTATCGGAAAAATACCCTATATGAAGATATCAGACAATAGATTATGTAAGAAAAGAGCAGTACTTACTAAATTAGGAGTAATGACTTTGTAATTTGTGTAAAAATCCGGCTTTTAGGATTTTTACGAAAGCAACAAA